>ERZ791801.1842-NODE-1842-length-12330-cov-8.852546_pt1 | contig 12330 bp, 16 predicted proteins | sample MGYA00510309_ERZ791801 | MGnify/ENA primary metagenome ERZ791801 (study PRJEB30046, sample SAMN00791979) | human gut metagenome | study: EMG produced TPA metagenomics assembly of the A metagenome-wide association study of gut microbiota in type 2...
TGAAGTAGCTGTTAAAACGGTTACTGAAACTTATGTCAATGAGACTGACGAGCTTGTTCATATTGGTGTAAACGGCGAAACTGTTTCTGCAACGCCAACACACCCATTCTATGTTGATAAGCTTGGCTGGACACTTGCAAGAAGTCTTAAAGCCGGAGATGTTCTTGTACTTTCAAATGGTGAACTTGTAACAGTTGAATGGGTTCAGCACGAGATTCTCGAATCACCTATCAAGGTTTATAACTTTGAGGTTGAAGATTTTCATACTTACTTTGTGGGCGAAAATGGGATTTTTGTTCACAATGGGTGTGGAGATGAAATTCCATGGTCTTCAAAAGAAGTAAAATCTGGTGCTGAAGATTTAGAAAAAGGTGCTTTATCAGTAACAGTTACAAATCGCTCTCAGGCAGAAGAGTTATTCTTGGGAATGTATCAAGGTGATGGATATGTCAATACATCTGGTTGGTCATCTAAAGAGGTATCTAATTTTTACGGCAGTAGAGGAGGTACATATCATTGGGATGATACTTTTGACAGCAATGGAGTATTGCAGTTCCATAGTGATAAGAATCCAGATAGTAAAACTCCTCATTTGCAAATACACCCTGAACGTGGAAAAGTTATAAGAATCTTCTTTGGAGCGTGACAGGTATGGATGCAAAAATGTATTTATTTTCTGGTGTTACAATGTCAGCAGAACTTGAAGCAAATGCTAAAACTGAAAGACGATTTATTACGGTTGGTGGGTATATTGATATAGGTGGTAGAACCTTTTCAATATCAAATTACAGAAAGAAATATCCAATTAATAAAGAAGATATAAAATTCTATTTTCATATATATTCTATTCCAAATTATTTTATAGATGATGATTTGGACGTTCATGAAAATGATTGCATTGAATATATTTATGTGGGAGATATTAATGGTTATGAGAATTTAGAGTGTGAAATTAAAAAGCACATTCCACAATTTGATGTTGATAGTTTAATTCCTATGTGGAAAACAGATGCTCCTATATAAGTAGTTTTAATAGTATAACGGCGAACTCGGCGTAGCTACGGACAGCAACGGTCTCTACTACATGATGGCGAGGTATTACAACCCCGAGATCAAGCGTTTTATCAATCAGGACGTAATGACGGGTTCAATCGTCAATACCCCGACTTTGAACAGGTACGCATATGTCAACGGCAATCCGATAAGCCTGAACGACCCGTTCGGACTAAGTCCGTTTCTTAACTGGCTTGACGGAATTACGGGACATGATATTCTTGATCTGCTTGGAATGCTTCCGGGTATTGGATTTGTATTTGATGGAATCAACGCTGCTTGGTATGCCCAAGAGGGAGATTATTACAACGCAGCTTGCAGCCTTGTGTCAGCATTGCCAGGAGCGGGCGACGCATTAGGCGTGTTTGCGAAAACAGGAAAGTCATGTAAACTTGTAACTGCATTCCATAAAACAGGATCAGCAGGAAATCTTATGATCGGCTCATATGAATTGGGAAAAACGGCTGATAAATACATAAGTGGAGATGCAAGTTTCACATGGGAAGAGATAAAGGGCGACTTATTTAAAGTTGCAATGACAGGAACGTCAATGTGGGGGTCTGCAAAGGACTTCGGCACTTCGTATTGCTTTGTTGCCGGTACACTTGTGACTACTGAGGACGGACAAGAACCGATTGAAGAAATCGAAGTCGGCGATAAGGTTCTTTCGGAGGACGAAACAACTGGTGAAGTAGCTGTTAAAACGGTTACTGAAACTTATGTCAATGAGACTGACGAGCTTATTCATATTGGTGTAAATGGCGAAACTATTTCTGCAACGCCGACACACCCATTCTATGTTGATAAACTTGGTTGGACTTTAGCACGTTCACTTCGTGCAGGCGATGTTCTTGTACTTTCAAATGGTGAACTTGTTACAGTTGAATGGGTTCAGCACGAAATTCTTGAATCACCTATCAAGGTTTATAACTTTGAGGTTGAGGATTTCCATACTTACTTTGTTGGTGAGTGTGGAGTGCTGGTACATAATGATTGTAATACAGGAAAATATAAAGAATTACGGGGCGAGGAAGGAAAAGAATCCCACCATATTATTCAAAATGCTTCTGTAAAAGATATGCCTGGATATAGCAGTAGTAACGCTCCAGCTATTTCTTTAGAGGGACCTTCGACGAGGATGGGAACAGAGCACTACAAAGCAACCCAATTCCAAAGTCATAATAATTATGGAGGTACTTATGGTGATGAGAGAAAAGTTGCATATATTTCACTAAGAAAAGCAGGAAAAACTAAAGAAGAAGCTTTTCAAGCAATTAATTACGCTGATAAATATTTTGTTGGTGAGTTGGGTTGGGATTTCACTACTATTACAAGTATTCCGAAAAATAGGAGATGAAAAATATGCATGGATATCAAATACGAACACTTATTGAAAAAATGTATCTAATTCAAAGACTAATAGTGGAACAGAATTGGGACGAACTGAAAAAAACATGTAAAATAGCGTGTGAAGTTGAGGAGATTCTTTATGAAATAAATCAATATCCAGGAAAAATCACATGCTGTGAAAACATTAATGATTTTTTTGATACATTAGTTTTGGGAGATTTCGATGGATTTAACATTTACGCTACAATCGATTTTTGGTATGATAATGAGCAAAGTGATTTATCTATGGAATGTTATGCAGAGTTTTATGGTAGATTATTAAAAAGCATCACGCTTAATAAAGTTCATGTTTTTTGAATGAATACTAGTTGTGATTAATGGCTAGGTGGGGTTAAACTTTTGAGAAATTGGGGCTTTAGTGAGAAATGCCATAATTAGCACGAGATTCTGGAATCACCTATCAAGGTTTACAACTTTGAGGTTGAGGATTTCCATACTTATTTTGTGGGTGAAAATGGCATTTTTGTTCATAATGGGTGTGGAATAGAAGAAGTATCAACAAACAACATTAGTAATGAGTCAGCATCCAAAGGAAAGCGTTGGCAAGTGGGAGACCCTATAGACGCGCCAACAGCTTCTGGTAAAAATCCTAAGTGGTCTACAGCACGCCAACGTTATTGGAAAAATGAAGCTTACAATAATTCTGGAAATTATAGTGCGAGTGACCTCGCAAGAATGAAAAAGGGTAAAGCACCATCAGTTCAGTATCCAGAAAATGGTCAATGGTATTCAATGGAACTTCATCATAAAGACACTCCACAAAGAGATGGTGGTTCAAATACACTAGAGAATTTACTTCCGGTTTCTCCGTGGAAACATGATGAAATAGATCCTTATAGACACTTTAAGCCTTAGGAGGAAAAAATGAAAGCATTTTCAGTATTATTTCAAGAACGTAATTCCCCTATAATTATTTATAATGGGAAAACCGTATATCGATATTTAAGATGTACAGAAAAAGGAAAATACATATTAAAATTTAGGAATATTAAGACAAGAGCTAAGCGTATGCAGTTCTTTATGGTTCATCTTCTTAAAATGGATGGAGAGATCTATGTAAATGATAAACCATTCCTCGTTCCTAAAACGAAATTTCCACAGCTTGCTATAAATGAAGAAGAACTCCGCAATTGTCGCAGTATAATAATTAGTCTCACAAGTGGTCATTTTACCATTTGTAACGGAGAGGACACTTCTGGGGAAGGTTTGTATGCAGATTCTTTGATATTTGGCGCTGCAATTACTATCGATCGGTTAGATGAAGGTTGGTTTAGATTAAACTGCAACGACACAGAAAATGATGACGATTTTGATGATTTGATATTCGAGATGAAAGTCGAAACCAATGACAGAATGATTGATATAATAGAGGAATGGCAGCCGAGATATTGACTGATAAAGCAGCGGCATCCAGTTCGCTGCTTTTCTTATTTAACAGTTATATACAACAAATTTAATATTATGTTGTAGGTCTGCTGATTATAGACAAATAGCTTATCCATATTGGAGTAAATGGCGAAACTATTTCTGCTATGCCGACACACCCATTCTATGTTGATAAACTTGGTTGGACTTTAGTTTTAGTAGGCAGCCTTAAAGCTGGTAATGCAGTGGAGTTTTCGTCAAGAGAGGAAAAACATGTAAAATTGCAACTGCGTATTTTTAAGTTGCATAGCAGGATAACAAAAAATAATTAATTAAATGAAAGGATGTTTATACATGACTATGACGTATGAAGAAGTTTTAGAAAAAATAAAATCTAGTGGAAAGGTGACCATAACTGAAACAAAAGCTGTTCAACATGCTCAAGTAATCAAATTAAGCAATGGTGGAATAATTAATTGCTATAATACAGGGAAGATTACTTTTCAGGGTAAGTCACAAGATGAAACGCGGGCAATAATCGAGGACGTACAGACTAAAATTGGTAATAGAAAGATTTTTGTAGTGTATGGTCATGACGATATTGCACGTACACAACTCGAAGCATTGCTTCGGCGTTGGGACTTGGAACCTATTATTCTTGATCAGCATGCTTCTGGTGGTCAGACAATTATTGAAAAGCTTGAAGAATATAGTGAAGAAATTGGTTATGCTATAGTGCTTGCAACTCCTGATGACGAAGGCAAAGCAAAAAGTGAGGAATCTTATAAATCCCGTGTACGTCAGAATGTAGTGCTTGAACTGGGAATGTTTCTTGCTAAACTTGGCAGGGAAAAGGTTGCTATACTTTTAAAGGAATCATTGAACTTTGAAAGGCCTTCTGATATCCAAGATCTGATATATATTCCATTTGAAAAAAAGGTTGACGAGGTTGCTATAAATCTTATCAGGGAACTTTCAAAGCAGGGATATAGTATTGATGCAGCAAGAATATAAAACATATTTTGTTAATAAGAAAGGTCATTTGATATATGAATGAAAAATCAAAGAAATACATAATAGTAGGCCTAATATTACTGCTTGTTGTAGGATTTATTGCCTATAAGAATGTAACAAAGATACAGAACTATAAGGAAAACGGTAAAGAGGTTGAATGCACAGTCAGTTCTGTGATTCAAGGGAGAAAGGGAAAACAGACTGTAGAGGCGGTTTATACTGATGAAACTGGTAATCAGATAACTGCAAAGGTAATCAGAAATCAGTCAACCTATGTCGGTGAAGAATTTACAGGTCTGGTTGTTCCCGAAAAGCCGGAGGAAATTTACTGTATGCCTTCAGAATCTACTCAGAAAATAGTATATTGTGTTTTTGGAGCATTTGGGTTGACGGGGTTAATTCTGATTATCTGCGGCATAGTAAGTGCTGTTAAACATCGCAAAGTGTACTATTAATGATAAAGTTTATGCTTTTTCACGGGGCAGCGGAGCAATCCGCTGTTCTTTTTATACCCGAAAACTATGTGGTTCATACCATAAGTAAAATAAATGTTGAAAAAAGTTGTATAATATATAGTGGAGGCGTTATTGCCTTTAGAAATTATTTGGAGTGTGGTCACTATGTCATCAGTAAAGAAAAACGAACAAATCAATGTTCCATCAATAACGGTGGATAAAAATGTAATAAGGTATGGAGAATCATTCATATGTACAGATAACATATCAATGATTTCAATTTGTCCTATTCCGGCAAATAAATCATGGTTGATAGCTATTATTTTGGGAGTAGTAGGAATATACTTGATGCAGGAAGGTTCAATTGGAATACTGCTTTTAGTTGTTGCTATAATCTGGTTGATTGCGGTATTGGTTTATAATTCAAATCGTGGAGATAATCTTGCAATATCGTTAAATTCCGGAAGCACATTGTATTTTAATTGTAAGGATAGAGCATTTCTTAATAAAGTAGTAAATGCTATGCTCGGAAGTATAAAAGAAAAAAATCAAACTACATATTCTATAAGCTTTGACAAATGTCAAATAAGCGGTGGGGTTTTGCATAATAGTAATTTGATAGAAAGATAAAGGTGTAATTAATATGGAATTAAATTTTAAAGGTTGTCAAATAGATGGCGGCATATTAAATGGTTCAAATGTAGGCGACAATAACGGGATAATCAATGGAGAAAATAATTCTATATCAAAATATTCTTTAGATGATTTTGTTGATTGTATGGATGAAATCATTATGAATTCAAATGTTAGAAGCGAACGTAATTGTGCCATAAAAGCAAAAAGATTAGCAGAAAAAAGTGACTCTGTTGGTTTAAAAAGATACGTTATGGAAAATATGGGTACTTTTTTTACAGGAACATTTGCTACAACAGCTGGCGGCTTTTTACAAGAATTTATTAAGTCATTAATATAATAGTTTGATAATATAATTGAAACAATCCTGGAGTATAACAAAAGCTTTTAAAGCCGAAAGTTATACTCCTTTTTCTTTTCAGACCTTTTTGTTTTAAAAGCAGAAAGGTCTGTTTTTATGCCCATTTTTAAGATATGGCAATGCTTAATTGCCAAATACCCATAGCCTTCGTTTTGATTCAAAAACAAAAATCAAAACGGAGGAATAAAAATGAGTAAAAACACATTGTGTGTTTATGACACAATAACCAAGAAATACGTTGAAATCGAAGTTAACGATGAGGTATACATGAATTACAGGCAAACCGGTTGGGCAATTAAAAATAACGATAGGTCATTTTTCGACCACGAGATACAGTTTTCAATGCTCAAAGGCAGTATTGACGGAGCTTTTGAGAATTTTCATGAGTTTGTTGAAGAAAGCCCGGTTGAAAAATACGCTGCTGTGGCAAGTGTGAAAAAGGCTCTGAATACGCTTCCGACAAAAGACAGAGAGCTTATCGAAATGATTTTCTACAAGGGTATGACCGAACGTGAGTGTGCAGATGAATTAAAAACAACTCAGCAAAATATACACAAAAAGAAAGAGCGGATTTTGTGTATACTTAACAAACTTTTAAAATCCTAAGGAAAAATGGTTGTTAAAACCCCGTTTTCTTACCCTATACAAGTGTAAGAGGAATAAAATATCTTCTTAAGCATCTTGAAAAATGAATATCAACTCTGCAGGTACGTTAATCACACGGCCGGTATGAAATCTCGGCAGCCGCATGAACCATACGCCATGACCTCAGATGAGAGAGCGATAAATATGACGTTCAGACCTTTGGACAGCATCCAAAGTAGGCGATGAAACGTGTGAGGATAATGATACTTCCCAATGAGGGGCAATAGAGCGGGTGAGACGCCCATGAGATCAATACGCTGTCGATCGCCTGCAGAGTTCCGCCGTGGCGGTTGTTGAGAACAAATATCACGGAAAACGTCCGAAACAAACTTGAATCGGACGAAGGCAAAACGAATTTACGTTATTCCGCACCGCATATCTCACGGTGCGGATATAACTCAAGTGCAGAAGCTTTTTCTGCATTTGAGTTGTATATAAAAAGATTGGAGGAAGAGAATTTGTTTGATCAAAAATATATTGCCGATTGGGAAAGGATCCGCAGAAGGTTTCTTAATGACCCCGGAAAAAATATTTATGTCAAAGGAGAAGAGTGCCGAAAGTGCGTATGGTCAAATACGGAATCGGGTAAAATATTATGCACCAAAAGTTGTAGAAAGAAAGGCGGAAAAATATGATGACAAAGTACGGTATGGCGGAAATTCTCGAAAGTCAGGCGAAGATTTTCATAGAAAAACAATTCAGAGATTTCGATGAATCAGCGAAAGAAAGGTATTTGGCAGTTGTTTTAGACTACATACACAGAAACTATCCGTCTTCAAAGGAAGTGGCGTAAGGAGTGAGAAAGATGTTAGGCTTCGTGATTGGCTTATTCGTCGGTGGCACAGTCGGCGTAACAATAATGAGCTTATGCATAGCCGCAGGACAAGCCGACAAGCGTGAAAACTGCACAGATTCGGACAGATAATTTTATTGGGTTTGGTGATTCAAATTCAGAAAGAATTGTGGTATCCTTGTTGGTAAAACGGAGGTGAGAATATGCCGACTGTAACGGTGATACAGCCTACAATAGCAGAAGAACAAAATACAAAGATCCGATGTGCCGCATATTGCAGAGTATCAAGTGATTCCGAAGATCAGCTAAACTCGTTTATGGCGCAGACAAGATACTATGAAAAGGCTTTTGAAAATTCAGAGACCGAACAGCTTGTAGACATCTATGCAGACGAGGGCATCACAGGCACCCGAGAGGACAAGCGTGATGAGTTTCAGCGAATGATAAAGGATTGCCGAAGGGGAAAGATAGACAGGATATATACCAAATCAATCAGCCGTTTTGCAAGAAATACAAAGGACTGCCTGAAGAACATAAGAGAGCTTAAAAGCCTTGGAATAACCGTGTTCTTTGAGAAAGAAAACATTGATACCGCAAAGCTTAGCGATGAAATGATGATAACCATTATGGGCGGTCTGGCGCAGGAGGAGTCCACTTCTATTTCGCAGAATATGCGGTGGTCTGTTCAAAAGCGTATGCAGAACGGGACGTATAAGAATGCTACTCCGCCGTTTGGATTTAAAAAGGTAAACGGTGATTTGGAAATTGAAGAAAATCAAGCGCTGATAGTCAGACAAATCTTTGAATGGTACATAAGCGGTTATGGACTGAAAGCAATAGCGGATATGCTAAACGGCATGAATTTGTCAAGCAGTAAACAAGCCGTTTTGTGGAAAGCGGATAATATACGATATATGCTTAAAAACGACAGATATATAGGAAACGCTATGTTTCAGAAAAGCTATGTTACCGAAACTCTTCCGCATATAAAAAAAGGAATTACGGCGAAAAACAGAAATACTATGCCGAAAATGTGAATCCGCCCATTGTTGATAAGGATGTTTTTCATAATGTGCAGACGTTGCTTTTATCCCGGCATAGGGATTTTGTAAGCAATGAATATGCATTGTCTGGAAAAATTTACTGCGGTAAATGCGGAGCGACATATAAGCACAGAAACCGAAAAAGCGGTGCATACTGGATATGCCGTACACATGATGTTAATGCATCGGGCTGCGAAAACGGAAGCATACCGGAAAGCAAAATCTATTTGGCTTTTATCCGTTTGTGTAACAAACTGTGGCACAATTACCAAACTGTCCTTATACCACTTCAAACAGCATTACAAGATTTAAAACTGAAAAAATACAGTGGTCAAACTCAGGTTATGGATATCCACAAAGAAATCGCCAAGTTTCGAGAACAAACTCACGTCCTCGCAAGACTGAAAACTAAGGGATTTCTTGATGAGGCTAAATACATTGAGCAGACTACTGCACTTACGGCAAAGATCAATAAACTGCAAGCAGAACTGAAAAAGCTTACACGTTTCGATGATGAGGACGAAACTCTTGACCAGATAGATATGCTGATTGACTTCTTTGAGAAAAGAGAAAATCCTATGACGGAATTTGAAGAATCGGCATTTGAGAGTATAGTTGAGAAGATTGTGGTTATAGATCAACATGAGTTGGAGTTCTACTTGATTGGAGGCTTTAAGTTTAAAGAAAAGATAAAATAGACAGATTCATTATCATAGATTTAGTGTCTTTGGATATAGCTATTTCAAAGACTTTGTGGTATTGTTGTAGGTCGAAAGGAGGCGAGATCATGGCTAAAAACAGAACGATACCGTTCGGATACTGTATGAAAAACGGTGAGATAACAACCGAGCCAAAAGAAGTATACGCCGTTGTTGCAATATTTGACGAGTATCTGGAAGGCAGAAGTTTGTCAGAGATCGCAAAGCTTATGCAAACAGAGAAAATTCGCTACAATGCTGTTTCGGATAAGTGGAACAAAAATATGGTCAAGCGGATAATTGAGAATGAAAAGTATCTCGGTACTGACAAATATCCGCAGATAATTGATGATGATACTTTTAGACTTGCAAATGAAAAGCGAGTAAGGAAAGCAACAACACTTGATCTGATACCCGATGATTTACAAGAAATCAGAAACCGTACATACTGCACTGAATGTGGTCACAGACTTTCAAGGATAGGCGGCAATTCAAAGTATGAGCATTGGGATTGCAGAAATCCCGATTGTTACAGGCTTGAATATCGTCTGACAGATCAGATGATAATCGGCGCTGTACTTAATGTTCTGAATTCCGCAATAGCAAATCCAAGCTTGTTGGAATCAGGCGGTGATATAAGTATATACTTACCTACTGCGGATATAGTCCGTCAGCAGAATGAGATCAACCGTATGACCGATTCGGGTCACATAGACTTTGACAGAGTAAAAGCAGAAATTTTCAGACTTGCGGAAATGAAGTACGATTGCTGTTCATACAACGACAGTCCGCAGAAAACAGAAGAACTTAAATCGTTGCTCCAAAACAACGAACAACTAAATACGCTTGATATTGGCTTGTTTAAATCCTGCGTGAGCAAGATTTGGATAAGCCATTTTTGTGTCTTTGAGGTCGAGCTTATCAATGGAGTGAAAATTCAAAATACAACAGAGAGGGTGAATAAGAATGAGCACAGCACCGAATGTAACGATAATTCCTGCAAAAGTGCAGACGACGCAAAATCGAGATAAATATCATCAGCTGAGGGTCGCAGCCTACTGCCGAGTATCTACAGAGCAGGAAGAACAGCAGAACAGCTATCAGGTTCAGATCTCGTATTACACAGACCTTATCAACAAGAAAAAGGAATGGACGCTTGCAGGCATTTTTGCCGATGAGGGCATAAGCGGAACACAAACAAAAAAGCGTACCGAATTCAACCGGATGATAAGAATGTGCAAGAATAAGAAAATAGACCTTGTAATAACCAAGTCAATATCAAGGTTTGCGAGAAATACTGTAGATTGCCTTGAATATGTAAGACAGCTGAAAGACCTTGGAATAGGCGTTATTTTCGAGAAAGAAAACATTAACACGCTGACCATGACAAGCGAATTTATGATTGCCCTGTACGGTTCATTCGCACAAGCGGAATCCGAATCGATCAGTAAAAACGTAAGCTGGGGAAAAGAAAAAGCTTATCGTGAGGGCAAGGTGGCTTTTCAGTATAGCAAACTGCTGGGATATAGGAAAGGGGAGGACGGTAAACCGGAGATAGTTCCCGAAGAAGCGGAAACAGTTAAGATGATATATGCAATGTTTCTTGACGGTTACAGCATGAAAAGTATAAAGAATATCCTTGAAAGCAGAAATCATCTGACACCAACAGGTAAGAAAATCTGGAGCGAGTCGCTTGTTCGGAGTATTTTGAAAAATGAAAAATATGTCGGCGACGCACTTTTACAAAAGACATACACCCTTGACTGTATTTCGCATAAAGTCGTTAAAAATAACGGTGAACGACCTATGTATCTTGTAACAGATCATCATACACCGATAATAGATCGTGACACCTACAATCGTGTTCAGCAGGAGCTTGCGAGGCGAAGCTCAAAACGAAAGGTAGCAGATAAAACTATCACCGAACAAGGCAAGTATAGCAGTAAATATGCACTAACAGAACTGCTTATCTGCGGTCACTGCGGTACGCCTTATCGCCGTACAACATGGGCTTCAAGAGGAAAAAAGCAAATAGTCTGGCGGTGTATAAGCCGTTTGGAGCATGGCAAAAAGTATTGTCCCGATTCGCCCACACTCAAGGAAGAACAGCTGCATAAAGCGATAATCCGTGCTATTAACAACTATTACTCCTGCCGAGATGATATAGTGAGAATTCTGAAAGCGAATATCGGCACGGTGTTTGAATGTCAGGGGCAGGAAGAAATATTAGCAATAGAAAAACGGCTGAAAGAGATAGGCCAAGCAAGAAACGATTTAGTCGGGCTGATAGCAGCAGGCGGTTGTGACGAGGACAAGCTGGACAGCGAGTTTGAAAAGCTGTATGAGGAAGAACAACATTTGAGTGAAAGACTTGCTATGCTGAAATCACAAAATAAGACCTCCGCCGAAACTCAGGAAAAGCTTGATAAGATTATGGAGCTGATAGATAATGAAAAGTTTGAGTTGGAAACCTTTGATAATGTGCTTATCAGAAAGCTGATAGAATGTGTGAAGGTTCTGAGCAAGACGGAGATACTGGTGATCTTTAAAGGTGGGTATGAGGTCAGAGAGGAAATTGAATGATATGAAAAAAACGGCTTGCGATATATTCGCAGGCTGTTTTTGTTGGGAGGTGTAACATTGTCATCAAACTTTGACGGCATAAAAACGAGGAAATACGGCATTGAGATCGAAATGACTGGACTTACACGAAGTCAGGCAGCAAAGGCTATGGCAAATGTCCTTGACGGGCGTGTTGAGCACGAGGGCGGTAGCTATGATAAATACATTGTAACTGATTCAAAGAATAGAAACCTGCTAAGAAAAATCAATAGGCAAAATGAACAAAGTTGAGAAAAGA
>ERZ791801.1882-NODE-1882-length-12036-cov-3.624906_pt1 | contig 12036 bp, 9 predicted proteins | sample MGYA00510309_ERZ791801 | MGnify/ENA primary metagenome ERZ791801 (study PRJEB30046, sample SAMN00791979) | human gut metagenome | study: EMG produced TPA metagenomics assembly of the A metagenome-wide association study of gut microbiota in type 2...
TGGTACAGCGTGAGCTGAATTACTGTATCGTCGACGAAGTAGACAGTATTTTGATTGATGAAGCGCGTACTCCGCTTATTATTTCCGGCCCTGGTGAAAAATCTACGGATTTGTACCGTGTATTGGCACATGTTGTTGCTAATATGACAGAGGGTGAAGATTATACTGTTGATGAAAAGCAGAAACAGGTTGCTCCTACAGAAGCTGGCATTGCAAAAGCTGAAAAAATGCTGGGTATCAGCAACATGTATGATAATGAACACGGCGTGGACTTCTCTCATCAGCTGATGTGCGCACTGAAAGCTAAAGCTTTGATGCATCGTGATCGTGACTATGTGGTTAAAGATGGTCAGGTAATTATCGTTGACGAATTTACCGGACGTCTGATGTTTGGCCGCCGCTTCTCCGAAGGTCTGCATCAGGCTATCGAAGCTAAAGAAGGCGTTAAGGTTGAACGTGAAAGCCAGACTTTGGCTACTATTACTTTCCAGAACTACTTCCGTATGTATCATAAATTGTCCGGTATGACTGGTACTGCTAAAACTGAAGAACAGGAATTCCAGAAAATTTATAATCTGAGTGTTGTAGTTATTCCGACTAATAAACCCATGATTCGTGTGGATGCACCGGATGTTATCTATAAGACCAAGCTGGCTAAGTATAAAGCTGCTGTCAATGAAATCGAAGAATGCCATAAATCCGGAAGACCTGTACTAGTAGGTACTACTTCTATTTCTCAGTCTGAGGAACTGTCTGCAATGCTGAAACGCCGCGGTATTCCTCATAATGTATTGAATGCGAAGTATCATGAAAAAGAAGCGGAAATCATTTCCGGTGCTGGTCAGTATGGCGCTGTAACTATTGCTACTAATATGGCTGGCCGTGGTACCGATATTGTGCTTGGCGAAGGTGTACCTGAACTTGGCGGTCTGCATATTATTGGTACCGAGCGTCATGAAAGCCGCCGTATTGATAATCAGCTGCGCGGCCGCTGCGCTCGTCAGGGCGATCCTGGTTCTTCCAAATTCTTCCTGTCCTTGGAAGATGATTTGATGCGTCTGTTCGGCAGTGATAATATTGCCGGTATTATGGATAAACTGGGTATGGATGACGATGAGCCTATCGAACATTCCCTGGTAACCAAATCTATTGAAAACGCTCAGAAGAAAGTTGAAGCACGTAACTTCAGTATTCGTAAACATGTCCTTGAGTATGACGATGTTATGAATCAGCAGCGTGAGGTAATCTATGCTCAGCGCAGAAAGATTCTGCATCAGGCTGATTTGAAAGAGAATATTATGGAGATGGTAGACAAGGTTGTAGAACGTACCATGGACATGTATGCTCCGCCGGAAGTATATTCCGAAGACTGGGATTTAAAATCTCTTATCAGCTATGCTGAAGAATTCTATGCTCCGCGTGGTGTTTTGACTGTCGAATATCTGCAGAATCTGAGCCGTGAAGAACTGGGCGAATACCTGCATAAGGTTGCAGTTGAGCATTATCAGCAGCGTGAAGACGCAATTGGTCCTGAACTGATGCGTGAACTGGAAAACCTCGTTATGCTCAAGGTTGTAGATAATCACTGGATGGAACATCTGGATGCTATGGACATGCTGCGCGAAGGTGTTGGCCTGCGTGCTTATGGACAAAAAGATCCTTTGGTAGAATATAAATTTGAAGCTTATGATATGTTCGAAGCTATGATTGATGCTATCCAGGATGATGTTGTCCGTTATATTTACCGTGTAAATGTAATTACTCAGCCTAAAGTAGAAGATCATCTGGAAAATGCTTCTATGAATAATCCTGCTGGTGATGATGGCCCGCAGCAGCCCGTTGCTAAGAAGGATGAAACTGGACGTAATGAGCCCTGCCCCTGTGGCAGCGGCAAAAAATATAAAAATTGCTGCGGCAAGGATAAATAATGTCCGTAAATAACTAAATTTGCTCATGAAAGGTTGTGAATGATTTGCTGATTGAAGAATTTAAACCAGAAATAACTAATCTGCAGGCAAAATTAGAGGAAATGAGGGGATCTCTTTGACATTGCTGTCAAAGAGGACCGCATTGCAGAATTAGAACATAAAATGGGTGATCCTACATTTTGGGATGACCCGGAAAAAGCGCAGAAAACAGCGCAGGACGTTAATGCTCTGAAAGAGGAAGTTGATGGTTTCCATAAGCTTTCTGCCAATATAGATGATTTGGAAGCTTTGTGGGAAATGGCTACGGAAGAAAATGACGAAAGCCTGTTGTCGGAAATGGATGAACTGCTGCAGCGCAGTAAAGAAGAGTTGGAGCACTTGGAACTTGGTATGCTGCTCAGCGGTGAGTTTGATGCTAATAATGCTATTCTTACGCTGCATGCCGGCGCCGGCGGAACAGAAGCACAGGATTGGACTTCTATGCTGCTGCGTATGTTTGTGCGTTTTGCTGAAAAGAATAATTTTTCTGTGGAAACACTGGATTTCCAACCCGGTGATGAAGCAGGCGTAAAAAGTGCTACCATTCAGATTAACGGACATAATGCGTATGGCTTCATGAAGTCTGAAAAGGGCGTGCATCGTCTGGTACGTATTTCTCCTTTTGATGCCAATGCCCGCAGACATACTTCCTTTGCGGCAGTAGATGTTATGCCGGAAATTGATGATAATATCGAAGTTAACATCAATATGGATGAAGTACGTGTTGATACCTATCGTGCCAGTGGTGCCGGCGGACAGCACGTTAATAAGACATCCTCTGCTGTACGTATGACTCATGAACCTACTGGTATTGTTGTTCAATGTCAGAACGAGCGCTCTCAGATTCAGAACAGAGAACGCTGTCTGCAGCTGTTGCGCGCCAAACTGTATGAATACGAAAAACAGAAACAGGATGCTATGATTAGTGACCTGGCAGGCGATTATCAGGCTATCGAATGGGGCAGCCAGATTCGCTCCTATGTTTTCCAGCCGTATACTTTGGTAAAAGATCATCGTACCGGTACAGAAACTGGCAATATCCAGGCTGTTATGGACGGCGATTTAATGAGCTTTGTAGAAAGCTATCTGCGCAGTCTGCAAAAGAAAATCTGATTTTCTTATAATTTTACAAGAAGGGTGAAATCAATGAAGAGCCGTTATAATCCGATACTTTTGGCCATAGTGCTGGTGGGTTTTTGCTGCGCTTTGTGGCTGAATGTTGTGCGCCATGGCATAGAACAGAATAATGATACCGTAGAAATGGCTATGGAATATGAGAATCTGCGCAAACTGGCGGCGTTAGAGGGCCTTCCTGAGGAAACCGTTCTGGAAAGATTTAAAGCTGCGGGGATTACCTCCCTGATGGTTTTTGATACTACCCTAGAGCGTCTGAATAAGAATGGTACAGTTACGGTAGCTACAGGTGAAGAATTGCGTAAATCTGTGGCACTTGGCGGCGAAGCAGGTGTTTTTGAGCCTGTACTGAAGCAGAAAAAGCTGCAGAATAATGCTGTATATATTGCCGAAGGCAACGATAAAGAGGCTTTTAATGACGTCATGGAAGATTTACGCCTGCGTTATGGCAGTGAGCGTATTAAAATGATTGACGATAAGCCGCGTATTGTAGAGGTTTTAGGCAGTACTGCGCTTTTACCGGAGGATAAATATGATGAGCCGCTTGGTTTGCTGCAGGCTCCGTTAGGATTACCGGCTGCAGATATGCGCAGGATAGCTGCAATGGGATTCCATGTTATTGTGCGTCCGCAAAACTATACTGATATCAGCGCTGAACAGATAGATGGTATTTTTAAACGAATTAAAAAAGCTAATGTCAAAGTGACTGCATATATGCCTTGCGGTACTCAGGCTGTAGGTTATCCTAATATGCTTGATTATATGGCTGCAAAAATGAAAGAGCAGGGCATGAAGCTGGTGATGATGGAACATTATACCCAGCTGCAGTTTGCCAAAATTGACGGCCTTTTGCCTTTGGCAGCAGGTGTGGAATATAATGCTGCCCGTTCTTATGTGATTGACCCGACAGAACAGAAGAAAATTTCTGTTGGAGAAGCTTTGCGCCGCTGGGCATTGACTGACGAGGAACGTAATATCCGCGTTAACTATATCAGGCCGTTTATGATGTCCAAAGATGGCAAAGACCTGATGACTATGAATCTGGAGTATGTCCAGAATATTGTTAAGAGTGTTAAAGCTCGTGGCTTCAAAACTGGCGAAGCAGGTGTTTTTGAAGCTGCCGGAAATAATAATGGCAACATTTATGCAGGACCTTATTTCCCTGATAAGATGGTTTATCTGCCGCTTATAGGTGCTATTATGGCAGCTGTGGTTTTGTATCTGTCGCTGCTGGTAAATATTACTAGACGCAGACAGTTATTGCTGTGGGCTGGGTTAAGCTTGGCTGCAGCGGTGGTACTCATGATAGGGCGCGGGCTGCTGACAAGACAGCTTTTGGCTTTGGCTGCTGCTGTAACTTTCCCGGTACTTTCTATGAGTGTTATCTTCAATATCTGGGATAACTGCCGTGAGAGAACAAAGAAGCTGTCCGGCATTATTGGCAATGCTTTATGGCAATTAGCTTTTGCTATTCTACTGTCTTTAGTAGGTGCAATGCTCCTTTCTGCAGTGCTTACAGACAGTCGCTTCCTGCTGGAAATCGATATTTACCGCGGTGTTAAGATTACCTTTATTCTGCCGGTTGTAATGACAGCATTGCTGTATGCTAAAAAATACGATTTACTGCAGATAATGGGACGTGGTATCCGCACTGTTATCTGGAAACTAAAAGGCTTTATTAACACAGATATAACTTTTAAACATCTGCTTGTATTTGGCATTCTTTTATTTGTCGTTTATTATTTTGTAGGCCGCAGCGGTCATACTGATGGTGTGCCGGTTACGGCAGCTGAACTGAAAATGCGTGCTCTGCTTGAACAGCTTATGTATGCGCGTCCGCGCGGTAAGGAGTTCTTAGTAGGTCATCCTGCCTTTTTCCTGGCTGTTTTGGCAGCTTATAAAGGTGCACCGAGATTATGGCAGTTTGTATTAGCCTGTGGTGCCGTTATTGGGCAGGGCTCTTTAGTACAGACCTTCTGTCATATGCGTACGCCTGTATGGATGAGTGTAATGCGTGCGGTTGATGGTTATGTTGCCGGTGCAATATTGGGTATTATAGCGGTAACTGCAGTAATGCTGCTGTTGCCTTATTGGGAAAGATTGAGAAGGAGATACCTTGAGTAATGAGTAAAATAGTAATTTCCGGATATTATGGCTTTGCTAATGCCGGAGATGAAGCAATGCTGACTGCTATAATTAAAGCGTTACGCAGCAGGGAAGCCTCAGCAGAATTAACGGTTATTTCCGGCAATCCCCAGGCTACGGCTGCTCGGCACAGGGTAGATTCCATACATAGATTTAATCCTTTGGCTATTATTGCTGCCTTGCGCAGCAGTGACTTGCTTATCAGCGGCGGCGGCAGTCTACTGCAGGATGTTACCAGCAGGAAAAGTCTGCTATATTATTTATCGGTACTGGCTTTGGGCAGATGGTGCGGTAAAAAAGTCATGCTGTTTGGACAAGGCATAGGGCCGATAAGGTCCTGCCTGCTGCGCAGACTGACACGTTTTGTGTGCAGCAGTGCCGACCTTATAACTGTGCGTGATACAGATTCTTTAGAAGAGCTTAAACATATAGGCATTCCCAAGGAAAAAGTTGCTTTAACTGCAGATGCAGTACTAACTTTGCCGCAGGCGCAAATAAGTCAAGGCAGAGAAATTTTGCAGCAGTTTGCAGTGCCAAGTGATAAAAAGCTGATAGCCATTTCGGTACGCAAATGGCAGGATGATAAGAATTATCTTAAGGTACTTGCCGAGGCTGCAGATAAACTTATTGATAGATATGGAGTTCATATCGTTTTACTGCCTCTGCAGTATCCTGTAGATATAGAGGTATGCAAAAAAGTAAAAGAGTATATTAAGCATAATGATTGCTGTACAGTGCTTGATGCAGCTTTTGATACAGAGCAATTTTTATCGTTAATGGGTAATTTTTCTTTGCTGATTGGTATGCGTCTGCATGCTTTGATTTTTGCGGCAGTTATGCGTATTCCTTTTGTGGGAGTTTCTTATGATCCTAAAATAGATGGGTTTATAAAAGAAGTTGCCGGAGTTAATGCCGGTCAGATAGAAGGGCTTACTGTGCAGGCTGTAGTTGCTGCAGCTGAAAAAGCACTGCATGGCAGTACAGAAAGCTGGCAGAAGCTGGATGATTTACGCAATAAAGCAATGAAAAATGTCAGCTTGGCCTTTTCTTTATTGCCTGTTTCCCAAAAGCATCTGAAGGGAGAGTGAAGATTATGCTTTTAATGTCAAATGTCAGCAAAATTTATCCCGGAGGATCTGCTGCTTTACAGGATGTCAATATTCATATAGAACCAGGTGAATTTGTCTTTGTAGTTGGACCGAGCGGTGCAGGCAAATCTACTTTTATAAAAATGCTGTTCCGTGAAGTACTTCCTACAACGGGCAGCATTTTTGTTAATGGGATAGATATTCTGCGTCTGCAGGATAAAGAGATTCCCTATATGCGCAGGCAGCTGGGTATTATTTTCCAGGACTATAGATTGCTGCCTGACAGAACAGTTTATGAAAATGTAGCTTTTGCCATGCAGGTAATTGAGGCGCCGCACAGAAAGATTAAACGCCGGGTAATGAATGTACTGGAGCTGGTTGGTCTGCGTAATCGCTGCAATTCCTATCCTAACGAATTAAGCGGCGGTGAGCAGCAGCGTATTGCTATTGCCCGGGCAATAGTAAATGACCCTCTGTTGGTAATTGCCGATGAACCAACTGGTAATCTTGACCCTGAAACCAGCTGGGATATTATGGAGATTTTTAAGGAAATCAATGCCAGCGGCACAACAATTGTCATGGCGACTCATGACAAGGAAATTGTTGATGCCATGGGCAAACGTGTTATTGCTATTGAAAAGGGCAGAATCGTAAGGGACGAAAAGAACGGGGTATATGGCTATGAGCTTTAGTACGAAAGAATATTTTGTTCGGGAAACATATAAATCTATACGCCGTAATGGCTTTATGAGTTTTGCTTCTATTTCTACAGTAGCAGTTTCTCTGCTGGTATTAGGCATGTTCCTGCTGATTTTCCTTAATACTAATAATCTGGCGAAATATTTGGAAAGTCAGGTACAGATTTCTGTCTATATGCTGGATGAGGCAGATAATGAAACTTTGGAATCAGTGGGTAAACGCCTGGGAGAGTTTGAAGGCGTAGAAAAAGTAACATTTATCAGTAAAGATGAAGCTTTGGAAAAATTCCGTGAACGTTTAGGAGATCAGCAGCAGTTATTGGATTCTCTGGGAAGTGATAATCCTTTTCCTAATTATTTTGATGTGCAGGTAGACACACCGGAAAGAATTCAGCAGCTTACACCGCAGATTAGCGAACTGCCGAAAGTAGAAACGGCTAAATTTGGGCAGGAAGTAGTAGAAAACCTGTTCCAGCTTACCAGAATACTGCGTTTTGGCGGTATTATGCTGGTAGTATTCTTATCTATGGCAACTTTGTTTATCATTTCCAATACGATTCGTTTGACAGTTTTTGCCAGACGTAAAGAAGTTGTCATCATGAAATATGTTGGTGCAACTGACTGGTTTATTCGCTGGCCATTTTTGTTGGAGGGGATGACCCTAGGATTTTTTGGTGCGATTGTAGCATCTTTATTAATCAATATGATTTACAGCGGTTTGCAGACGAAGATTTATGCGACATTGGCTTTCCTGCCGCTGCTGCCTGCATATCCGTTATTAACTTATGTATCTATTTTCTTGCTGATTGCCGGTACTGGTATTGGTGCATTGGGCAGCTATATTTCTTTGCGTAAATTCTTGCGTGTATAAGGTGGCGGCAGAATGAGAAAAAAAGATTTAGTAAGCAGTCTGCTGGCATTATGGCTGGTAGTGCTTCCGGTATGTATGAATTTCAGTTTTGCCAGTGAAATTGATGATAAGCGTGCTGAACTGAGTGAAGTGCAGCAGAAAATGCAGGAAATGGAAACGCGCAGAGCTGCTGCCAGAGAGGAAGCTGAAGCGGCCAGTGCCAGTCTTGATGAAGTTATGGGGCAGCTGCGTGAGCTGCAGTCCCAATCGGATGAACTGCAAAGTAAGAGCGACGCATTACAAAGCAGCATTGACGAAAACCAGGCTCAGCTGGATGCAAAGCAGAGAGAACTGGACGAAAGAATGCAGATTTACGGCCGCAGACTGCGGAATATCTACATGAACGGTCAGCTCAATTATCTTGACATCCTGTTAGGTGCAACGGATTTTACGGAATTTTCTTCACGTATGTATTTACTGCAGAAGATTATTGCCCGTGACGTTGCCATGTTAGAGGATATTAAAAAATCTACAGAAGCAATTAAAGCACAGCAGGAAGTTCTGGCTAAAGAGATGAAGGAAATTCAGGTTACCAAAGCTGAGCTTGATGCTAAAAAAGCTAAGGTTGACGAAGTACGCGAGCGCAGAGCTCAGATTCTGTATAAGGCCGAAGAAGCCAAGCATGACAGCGAAGAAGAATACGATCGTCTGCTGGCTATTTCTGAAAACATTGCTGCCATGCTCCGTAATATGGAAAGCGGCGGCGGTTATGAGCCTGCCGGCAGCGGCGGTACCGGACGCTTTATGTGGCCTTGCAGCGGTGAGATAACTTCTTATTATGGCTGGCGTACCCACCCTGTTTTTGGCACTACCAGATATCACTCCGGTATGGATATTGCTGTTGATTATGGAACTCCTATTCATGCAGCTGATTCCGGTACGGTAATTTACAGCGGCTGGCTGGGTGGCTATGGCAATGCAGTAATGATTGACCATGGCGGCGGACTGGTAACTCTTTATGGTCATAATCAGTCCTTAAATGTCAGCGAAGGACAATATGTAAGCAAAGGTACTGTTATTGCCTATGCAGGCAGTACTGGTTGGTCTACAGGTCCGCACTGTCACTTTGAAGTGCGCCTGCATGGTGATGTGACGGAGCCTTTGGATTATTTACCTTGATGTATGGAGGCAGTTAGATTTTGTTTAGTGGGAAAAATATTAAGTTATTAACTTGCTGCCTTTTATCTGTAGCAGTTACTCTGGGAGCGGTTACCTGGAAGGTACAGGAAATTACCGGTGATGCAGCCGGAACCTTACGTTTTCTGCGTGCTATGAGTATCGTGAAAAATAATTTTGATGGTAAAGCAGACAACAAGGTATTATTTGACGGTGCTATCGAGGGTATGGTGCATGCTCTCGATGACCCGTATTCCGTTTATCTTGATAAAGAAGATTTTACTAAGCTCAGCGAGATGACGGAAGGAAGCTTTGGCGGTATAGGCATTGTTTTTGGCAAACGCGGTGATGATTATGTAGTTATTTCCGCATTAGCGGATCATCCCGGTGCTTTAGCCGGTATAAAAAGCGGTGATATTATTTTAGCTGTAGACGGTACGGAAACAGCTAGAATGAATATGACGGATGTTGCTGATAAAATTCGTGGCAAGCAAGGCACGGAAGTAGTGCTGCGGCTGCGGACTAAAGACGGTGAAGAAAAAGAAGTAAAAGTTGTACGTAAGGATATCAAAGCGCCGTCTGTCGGTGGTCAGTTGCTGCCAAATACTAAGATAGGTTATATCAGAATCACGGTATTTAATGAAGCTACCGGTGAAGATTTTAAGAAAACCTACGAGAAGCTGCAGGCTGAAGGTATGGAAGCAACCATCCTTGACTTACGCGGAAATCCTGGCGGTATTTTGGATGACGGCGTGGCTGTAGCAGGTATGCTGGTACCGAAAGGTCCTATTGTTTCGCTGGTATATAAAAATGGCGATAAATATGTAGAGAATTCTTCTCTGGAACAGGTAAAATATCCGTTGGCTGTTTTGGTTGACCATGGCACTGCCAGTGCAGCAGAGATAGTTGCCGGTGCAGTGAAAGACACCAAGGCCGGTAAACTTTTCGGTGTTAAAACCTTTGGCAAGGGCAGTGTGCAGGGGGTATACCGCATTGATAATGATACGGCGGTCAAGATAACTACAGCCAGATACTATACTCCATCCGGGGTATCTATTCATAATGTTGGTATTGAGCCTGATGTCAAAATTGAGCTGCCTGACAATGCTGTAACAGATGTACAGCTGGAAGCTGCGCAGGATTATTTGCAGCAGGAGCTGCAGAAGAAATAGGAGAGAACTATGCTTTTTATATGCTATGAAAAATGTGGAACCTGCAAAAAAGCAGAAAAATATTTGCTGGAAAAAGGGATTGCTTATACTAAACGTGATATCAAAGAAAATAATCCCAGTTTGCAGGAATTAACAGAGTGGTACGAAAAAAGCGGCTTGCCGTTGAAAAGATTTTTCAATACCAGCGGTAATCTGTATAAGACTATGCAGCTGAAAGATAAGCTGCCGCAGATGTCTGAACAGGAGCAGCTGGAATTGCTTGCTTCTGATGGTATGCTGGTTAAGCGTCCAATCGTGGTAACAGAAAAATTTGTACTGGTAGGATTTAAAGAAGCCGAATGGCAAGCACAGGGATTATAAAAAAGGCTCCGTTAAGGAGCCTTTTTTCTTGAACTGATACTTATTTTAATTGTATGATAATATTAGAAAAATGAAGAAAAAGAGGGGCAAAGATGAAAATAGTATGGAAAGGAATCATTTTAGCACTGTTGCTGGTATTTAGCTGCCAATCTGGTACATTTGCTGCTGCGCGTGTTGTGCTTGGTGTAGAAAGAGTGTCGGAATATGACGAGCTGCTGCAGGGAAAGAGAGTAGGCTTGCTTACTAATCAGACTGGTGTAGACAGTAATTTGCGCAGTACAGTAGATATATTAAAGGAACACTATAATCTGGCCGCACTTTTTGTACCGGAACACGGTTTTTATGGTGCTATTAAGGCTGGAGAAGAATTCAGCAACGATGATTTTCGTGGTTTAAAGGTTTTCAGTTTATATGGAGACAGTAAAAGACCTTCGGCAGAGATGCTGCAGGAGATTGATGTTTTATGTGTAGATTTGCAGGATGTCGGTGTACGTCATTATACCTATGTATCTTCCATGGCGTATGCGATGGAAGCATGTGCAGAGGCTGGCAAACCAGTAATTGTTTTTGACCGCCCTAATCCTTTGGGAGGGAAGGTAGAAGGTCCAGTATTAAAGCCTGGTTATGAAAGCTTTATTGGATTATACGCTATGCCGCTAAGGCATGGCCTTACTATAGGAGAATATGCTGCGTATATCAATGAACATTATGGCATAAACTGTCAGCTTACAGTAATTCCTATGAAGAACTGGAAGCGTTCTATGCTGTGGCAGGATACAGGGCTGCATTGGGTTGGAACATCGCCGCTTATTCCTAATGCTGATACGGCATTTTTATATGCGGTTACAGGTGTTGCCGGCGATACAAGCCTGTCTGTTGGCGTAGGAACAGCTAAACCATTTTATTATGTGGGCGCGCCCTTTGCCGATGAAGAGCAGGTTTTTGCAGCACTAAGCAAGCTCAATCTTCCACATGTATTATTTCGTCCTGCAGCTTTTATTCCGCGTTACGGTAAGTATCAGGGCGAACTGGTAAAAGGTGTGGAGATATATTTAACTGAGCCTGATAAAGTTAATACTGCTGAACTTGGGTATCTTATTGTCTATACCTTAAGGCAGCTTTATCCGAATAAAGTTCTATTCCCTGAACGAGGTTATGTGCCGGGTTATAAGGCTGATATTGCGCTTGGCGAAGATAGTCTGCGCTTAAACGAAGCACCAGAGCAGGCCTTTGAACGCTGGCAGCAGGAAGATGCTCAGTTTATCAAAGAAGTACAGAAGTATTTATTGTACAAATAATTATTTTCTGTTATAATTAAATAACAAATGGTAATAAAAACCAACGGAGGGATGCAAGATGAATATGTCCGCTTTATGGAAGCTGAGTTATGGTATGTATGCTCTTACTGCTGTGGATGGTAACCGTCCTACTGGCTGTATTATAAAT
>ERZ791801.1895-NODE-1895-length-11939-cov-2.652642_pt1 | contig 11939 bp, 17 predicted proteins | sample MGYA00510309_ERZ791801 | MGnify/ENA primary metagenome ERZ791801 (study PRJEB30046, sample SAMN00791979) | human gut metagenome | study: EMG produced TPA metagenomics assembly of the A metagenome-wide association study of gut microbiota in type 2...
TCATCATTCTTTTCTATGGAAGTAACAGTATTACTCACACTATCATGCACAGGTGCTTTTTCAATCTGCTGCATAGACTCTTTAGATGTAGTAGCATTAGTAATCTCTACATCGGTCTGTACTGTTACTGGCTTAGAACTGATAACTTTTTTCTGCGCTATCTCACGTTCAACAACAAAAGTAGCCACAATATACGGAACTAATCTGATCAATGTAGTTGCTATAAAAATAACACAAGCGTATTCATAAGCTTGTCCCATTGCTTTAGGAATAAACATTACAATTGTCTCCATTAAGTCACCAAGAGATTTCAAACCTTTGCCAACAAACGGAATATAACTAGCCAAATTACTGAGTTTTCCTATACTGCCATCTAATAGAGCTTGCGTTGCCTGGATGAAAGATTTCTGGCTGGCTCTTAAAGCTAAAAGAATACAATCAGCAATAATCAATCCCCAACTAATACCAACTCTCACTTTCTTTTGAGCTGTACTTAGACCATTGTTCCCTCTAGTGAAAAACATTAGAACACCCCCATATCGAGCACACACCCAGCCGGAGCCATAAGGCTTACACACTTATTTGAAATGTTCAAAAACTCCTGCACAAGCTCAGAATGAAAACTTTGATCGAGTACACAAAACTCATGATGATTAACAGAAAATCTAGAAGTGTTCACATCGTATGTGAACTCTGCATATTCATTTAGATATAACCCAATAATATGCAACAAAGATTTCTCTCTATAAGCATAGAAGAAACCTTTTGACTCATTTACAATTATAGCCGGAACTTCTCCTTGGTATGCATCATAAGCACACAAACTGTATTGAGCTGAGCATAAAAACTGCTGCATGCAATGTAACTCATTTAAAATAAAAGGAGTGTCCATTGTTAATGCGTATCGCCTACCATTCACCAAACGTGCTATTAAATCCTGCACCAGTTCTGAGTTAGCTGGCTCAAGATTGAAATCATCTGACATCTGGTACTGTAAAAATTCATTAAAAAACATTTTCTAAAAACCTCCCATCGACTTAAAATCATCATTTTCTACTGTATGCTGCTTCGCTACAGCTCTTCGTGTAGCTATTTGGGAAGTCTTTCTTTGCTTTACAGAATTATTTACCTGCATGACTTTCTGTCCAAGTTCAGCTTCCTCCGGCACAGAAGAAGCCTTATGTGCTAAATAAAATGATAAAATTGGCAGCACAATCTCATCCACAAAAGGTATTGGATCTGGTACAAAAAAATCAATGATAGTCAAAATAATACAAATAACACAAGCCGTTTTATACTTTGATCGTGCTTCCATTTTTATCACTCTCCCATTCTTTTATTCTACGATTTCTACCTCAGAGGATACTTCTACACCCTGCGGCTGATTTGCATTTGGATCCTCTGTAGTTGACTTTTTATTACCAGTATTTCTCACGCACAGAAAGATCAGTACCAAAAGGACTAATGATCCTGCAATAATACCAGTTCTTACCGCTACTCTTTTCTTTTCGACTGTCATTTTCTAATCCTCCTTGTACTGCAAAGTACGGACCATACCATCAGTTCCAATTGTGATATTCTTACAAATCCCATGCAATCGATCACTGTAAATAGTTGGATCAATGATGCTTGGACTAAAATGAGTAAGAATCATTTCTTTTACACCAGATGAAGCAGCTAATGAAGCAGCTTCTATCATGGTCATATGATAATTATTTGCTGCATTGCCTGTTTTAGGCAATTCATAGTACATACCTTCACAAATCATGAGATCTGCCCCTTTTGCAGCGATACGCATACTTTCGCACAAACGTGTATCCGTTACGTAAACAAACTTCAAACCTTTGCGTGGTATATCCATAATCAAATCCTGCGTGTAAATTCTGCCATTATATGGCACAATATTCTTCTGCTGAATTTCACTCCAGATTTCTTCCGGAACATTATTTTGCTTAGCTAATTCTTCTGAAAATCTTCCAGCTCGTGATAGCTGAAACTGATAACCAAAGCATGGAGTTTTATGATCAACCATAAAAGGCTTAATCATAAAACTATCCAATTTTAATGACTGATTACCCTCAGTAATTTCAATTGTTTTAATTCTAAAAGGTAATCGAGACACCATCCGCTTTGCCGCATCAACAACATTATTTAACCCTTTAGGACCAACAATTGTGAGAGTATCCGTTTTCTCACTATTAGCCATACTAGCAAGTAACCCAGGTAATCCACCAATATGATCCGTATGATAATGTGTTAACAGTAAATAATTAATTTTTTTCAAACTCAATGAAGCTTTTTTAAGAGCAACCTGAGTACCCTCTCCTGCATCAATCAGACAATAATTTGAATTCTGTCTAACCAGACAAGAGCACAAATGTCTGTGTGGGAGCGGTGTCATGCCGCTTGTCCCCAAAATAAAGATATCAATCATTATGCTTCCTCCAACTCCTGCTTCAGTAAATCTAAAATTTTCTCCACTTCCCATCCCCACCTTAAGTTTGAGACTTCCTGCAAAAGGTATTCTGGTAACATGCTACACATAATGCTCTGGTAATCCTCTTCATCTAATTCAGGGTATTCTTTCTGCAAGCGAGCCAATGTCTTTTCAGAACCAACATAATCTTCCATTGGCTTCAATGAGCTCTTGTTAATAATTAATCCCTGACAGAAGCCACTTTTGAGATCTTTCAGAACACTGAGAATAATCTTTTTATCTGCTGCTAATTCGCTCAGTAACATTTCGGTAGTTCTGATTGTTACAAAATGGAATTTGCTCAAATCAAAAGAACCATTTGTAATGGCTGTAATAGCTGCGTCAACTCCATTGAATGTCTTAACTTCTACTTTTTCTCCTACACAATAAAAAATCATTTTAATTCTCCTCACCTTCATTTATTAATGTACAATCTGCAAAAACTGTATTAAACAATTCATAATATTCTCTAACACAGTTTATTATTTTTATATGTAACCCATACAGCTGTAAATGGGTTTTAATCTCCTCTAGGATTTCCTGAGCCTCTCCCTCTTCTATAGGTGGCTTCAGCAAGATAGGTGTTGCGATCACACTGTTTGATCCTACATCTAAACGATATGTCACTGCTGCAACTACTTCATCATCCTCTCCCACCATAAAACGATGATATAGCAAAACATTATTTCTATCTGTTGCTTCTATCCAAGGATAAATTCGATAAATATGATCCAAGTATGCAAGAAAATTTGCAAAGAATACTACATTTTCTTGTGAAACTTCGACTTCTTGTAACGTAACTAACATAATAATTACCTCCAAAAATAGGACATTATTTTTACATAATGTCCTACTAACTAAAATATCTTCATTTCATCTGATTTCTCTAATTTGGGTTGCACATTCTCGCAAGGAAGAGCATTGGGTTGAACCGGTGCACTCTGTACTGGTTGTGGTGTTTGTACAACGACTGTCTGCCTTGCTCCTCGGAGACTGAGAAGCACCAAAATATTGATAATCACAACTATAGCTACTACCCACCATTTGTACAACCCACTGGTAACCTGCAGTACCTTACCCACATTGGTTTGAGTAGCCTTTACCATATCCGTCACATCACCAGTAAACACATATTTCTTTACCAAAAATCTCCCGACAAGCCAACCTGCTCCGTAAATCAGATCAAAGATAAGTAGTATAAATAACTTTTTCTTTTCCATAGAGTCTCCTAAAACAGATTCATATTGTTTTCACTACTAGGTGCCTGCGTGACAACTGGAGCAGCCGCACTTGGTGCCTGTACTACTACTGAAGTTTTGGAAGCTCTTGCTAAATCCAACTTTCTGTTAAATCCAATACGACTCAGTACAGCAATAACATTAATTACAATAATCGCTATAGTTACAAACTTGTTGTAAATAACTTTACAAAAAGCGGATAGGACTTTTCCAAAACTTGAATTAAAAAAAGCTACCAATTTTAACCATGTGGCTGCCTGTGATCCAAGGCTTGCTCCACTAGCTTTTCTTATTATTACATTAAAAACAATAGCAATGGCTATGTACACCGCATCAAGAATCAGTAACCAAATAGGCAGAATAAATTTCTTCTTTACTTCTTTTGCCATAACAACACCTCCTTAAAATATATTCATCTTATTCTTATTTTCTTCAACTGGTGTTGCATCAATCACAACATCATCCTGCTTTGACGGATTCCTCCCATTTACTTTTTTCAAAGATTTGATAATTATCGGAATCAAGAAAAGTAAGACACAGATTATAGCAACCCAAATTATAATCTTTCCTATGGCTGCTAATAAATGTGGAAGAAGAAAAATAGCTGCGATTGCAGCTAAAATCAAAATAACAAACTGCACAAACTCACCTCCTAAAAAACATCCATTTTATTGCCTTTATCAGAAGGCTCTTCATGCACTATACCTTCAATTATCACATCAGATGCTTTTTCAGAACTTCTCACGTCTTGCATAGCAGATTCCCGACTTGCTGCATAAATATCTTTACTTGCATAGTATTTAGTAGTGATAACCATCGTCAATAAAATACCAACAACTGTAGTTATTGCTATCACAACGAGAGGATTGACTAAAAGCTTCAGCATATACTTTGCAAAAGCATTCCCCTTCCAAGCGCCTGTTATAATTCTAACAGACGCTTTTAATGGTGATAATTTTCCCCACATGTATAGTGCAACACTTATGGCATCAATTATGATGAGTGGTATCCAAATTTTTTTATTACTCACATTAACACCCCCTTATAGGCATTAATACAATCTTTAGCACAGAAAACATTAATATCATCACCAAACTTTACAAATCCAAGATTTTCAATCATTGGTCCGGAGATAAGGACATTTCGTAGCTTTGATTCTGCAAATGCAGACGGTGCTATAGAAGTTACATTTTCCGGTATCTCAATTGTTCTCAGAGAAGGGCAACAACTAAAGAGATTATCTGGTACAAACTTCAAGTATTTTGGTAACTGCAAGGTTTCTATCCATAAACTAGCTCTCTTTATTGTTTGCGAATTGTATACACCAGCTTCATCAGATTTCAAAATCTGCCATACATTTTTTATTCTAGTAGTGGTAGCAAATCTTCCTTTATTGAAAGCTGTCCAGTGTACGTATTCAACTGGCACTCCACCAACTTCATCAGGAACAACTACTTTATTCGCAGTACCTGTATATTTCAGAAGCATTAACTGATTATCTCGCAGGAGAAACTTAAAATCCCCTGCTATGACCAGTTCGCCTTTTTCAAAAAATTTTTTGTTTCTCATTACTGTGAACCGGCTCAAGTATTTATTTGAAATTCTCCGTAATGATTTTCTGACTCCCTTAAAAGACTCGCTGGCTTTCTCAGTTATCTCATATGTTTTAATACAAGCACGATCAAAATTACTAACCTGTACACTTGGTACAAGTGGCTTCCCAGTTTCTTGTTCTTCTTGCATTTGTGCTTCATCTACTTGTTTTTCTTCAACAGATGATTGCTCAAAATCAGCATATTCTAAACTGTCCACATTTTCTGTCTTTGTTTCCTCAGGAGTACTACTACTCTGTGTACCCTGTGAACTCATAGAGTTTATATCCACTGAAGCAAATTCTGTTAAATATTCAGTAAAATCTTTAGAATCCATTACTACCACCACCTTTCTTATATCTTTAATACTTCACTTATTTCTCTGTCGTTAATGGTTGACCCATACACTTTTGTCAAAAATAGCTTCAGCAAATCTGCAGAAGAAGTAATTCCTCGCTGTGTCAAAAAACGATTAAAGTCCCAAAAAGAAAAACACTTTAGCTGCTTCTCCGAAAGATTATCCATTGGAAAACCATATTTTGCTTTCACGGCTTTCTGTAAGATTGTGTATCTATCACGAACAAGAGCTAAGATCACCGTCTTATCTACACGCTCTTCTTTTACAGCATCACTGACAGCCTCGTACACACTCTGTGTAACAAACTCTTTTTTTATAGGAAGAAACTTTTTCACAGTCAACAATCTAAGTAGACCATTTACTGAATTTATTTCCCCGAAAGAGTCAAAAGAAGCTGCTTTTATCACAATATCTAAAGATTTCAACTTGTAGATAAGCGGATTGAAATCACAGTCATTACTCAGGATATACACAGCCTTAATATCACCTCTGAAAGTCTCCAAGATATCCCAAATACTATCCACTATAATTTTCATATCAGCAAGATTCTTTTTTGCTTGAGCGTATACAGCAGTATCGATGAAATCAAAACCGTTCTCCAAAAAGAAGGAAATCATAGATCCTAATACATCTTTACTACCATAGCACTTCCCAACAAAAGTGTCAGTTTCCTGTAACATACTTCTTGCCTCTGCTAAATAATTTTTCACTTGTTCACGCGAAACATTTTCAGCATCGACAAACATTAAAATTTTACTCATGGGTTATTCCCCTTGCTATTTTTTATAATCTAATTTGATAAGACTGGAAGCCTTAAGATCATACCAAACAAGATCATCATGATTGTGCACTACTACACACTTCATCAAAATGGTCTCTCCAGCATTCAAATAGCAAGAATTACTAACTCCTGTAAATTCTTTATCATCCCTGTAAAAAATACTTTCTGCTAGATCTGCATCATAAAATTTATTTTCAATAATAATTCTTTCGCTACTAAAATTTGTAATTTCATATTCGATGTATACTAAGTTGTCAGCCAACTTCTGCCTGTTATTATCAGATAAAGCTACTAATTGCTCCTTAGCGCTGTTACCCTGAAGTACTGTTTTCACTGACAACTTCACAGGTACATAAGAATTATCATAAAAATAATTAAGGAATTTATCATCCCCTAATTCTAATGTTTCAACATTTTCAACGGAAGCATCTGTAGATGTAGCTAGTGCTTCATAATTTAATGCACTTTGTTCTAGTGCATAGACCAAATTACTTAACTGCGTATCATAATAAGTAACAAAAGGCTTCGCACTCTCAAACTGAAATGGACTTTCAGTACTCTGTGTAAGAGACGCTTCCACCTTACCTGTTACTTTGTTATATTGTGTTATTGTTGCTGCAAGATAATCGTATACATAAGTATCTATTTCTTGCTGTGCTATTCCCAGATCGTATAAATTCTTAATATCTGAAATAAATCCAGCATCATTAAGAGTTTTCTTTTGCACCTCTTCTTGATTAAAAATTAGTACATCACAGATAACACTATTCCCTTGCCCACTCCAAGCGGTAATATTGCTTGTATTAAAAATCACATTGAACAATTTTCTGTAGCTAGAATTATTTATCAGGTATTCCTTATAATCATCTGCAAAACACTGTTTGTCACTATTATAAGTATTAACCAAATTCTCTAACTCTATGTCATAGTCAAATGTATTTTTATTACCACAACCAGTAAGTAATAGTGTCAGCAAAATAAACATTACACTTAATTTCTTCATCGTGGTTCCTCCTGCAGCACACGTACGCCTAAAGGTATCTGGTATACTAAATATCTGCCCGAGAAAGCTCTCACTTCTTCAAAAGAACGAGCCTTTATCTCAGCAGGAAACTTTACAACAATCCGTACATATGTTGGTCTATCTTTTGTGCTACTAGGTATTAGTCTATTTGTAGACACAGTAGCAGTTTCGCCACAATTTAATGCTAAAGGAAATCTCACGATATAAGATCCAGTCTTTGAGCTGTCACTATAGAGCAAACGCTCTACATCGTACTCATCATATAACTTTGTACCATCTTGATCGCTGTAAACTTCCATTATAGGAGAACCAACCATAGCATTATTATTAAATGCATCAAAAGTTAATACTGTTGTGTCATTTGTTGGTGCACTGACATAATTAACATCATATTGAAAATCATAAAAAGAGTGACTTCCTCTTTCTATCTTTTCATAGTTGGAAATTTCGTGTGATTCAAGATATACATCATGAAAACTAAGATTATAGACTGCACCGTTGATACTCTGTATCTCTGCAACATCATTTATTGTTTTTATAGATGCTCCAGCAGATGCATTTCGTAAGCAAGATAAATCAACATAAACATCATCAAACTGCACCTTACCTGCAGCATCGGCAACATGGAAGCGGAGAAAAGAATATTCATCCTCAACCGTTGTTTGCGGTTGCAAGACAATCTCAAGATTGCCATCCATTCTATCGTCATACATTTCGATAGAATCATTGTATCCAGACCACCCAACATAGCCTGCACTGCCAATCACTTTATTTTTACTATTCAATAATTCTGGTGACATTGTTACATTAATCATTTCGTGATCCTGTAAGTAGGTCTCCAAATTCACATAACAGTTAATAGCATAACTAAAGTAAACACCATTCTGATTTGCCGGATAATTGTTCAAATCCCAAATGCCTAAACGCTCTACAAAGTTAATATGGAAGTATCCCACCTGCTTATTTTCATAAACAAGTGGGATATCCAAATTACTGTCATAGATAACTCTTGAATTATCAGAGAAAATGATGCTTTCTGCGTCTGAGTTTGAAGCTATTATCTTCGCATCTGTAGGGGTTGCTTTATCAGAAGTGTCCTTTGAGGAACACCCTGTAAGTAACAAAACTACCAAGATGAAAACGAGACTAAGCTTTCTCAATACGCATCACATTCCCTTCTATATTGACTTTGCAGGACTTTTGATTTTCCTGCAGGAACTGCAGTAAAGATTTGTTCTTTGAGAATACGCTCAAAATAGGCATCTGCGTACCATTTACAATAGCATAGCTCTGTAAGGTCTCACTTATTTTTGCATTTGAGTATTCATTGTAAATACTTGACAATGCAAATGCATATCGCATTACAGCTGAGTAAAGATTATCATCGGAACGAACCATCCACTTAAGTGCATTAAAGCCTGCTAAAAAGCTATCGTCCCGCTGGAATAATGTCTTGTACTCCGGGGTATCCTGTAACAGCAATACCTGTACCAATGTAATTACCATCTGTAAACCAACATTGTCTAAAACAGATGGATCCTTTCCATTATCCCGCATATACTCCAGCATTTTTGCTTTCATGATCGGCATATTGTAACGACAATCATTTTCTTCCAGTAATCGGATCTTTGATTTCAAATCAAGGCTGAGAGATACAGGAACTTTTCTTGCCTGTATTGTGTAGGAGGACACATCACTAAAGCTAATCAAAAGACTATTATCCTCGACCATCACAGTTACCGGCATTTTGTGCTCCTTGCCCCATGCTTCAATTTCTTCATAGTACTCGAAAAAGAAATCTTCTGGGAAATGAAATACTGGTACACCATTGTATAAGATTTGGACATCAACATAATCCTTATCAATAACTACACGCTGCAAATCTCGGGATGTACTACCACCCATTGTAGGAGCTGCTGTGCAGTGTGTAGCAGTTTCAGAAATCCAATTACAAATACCAATACGAAATGGGTATAAGTATTCCTTAGCTGATTTAATCTCACCTGGAACATATTCATTACATTCCACACGTAAAGCATTAAACAACAAATCCGGTCTAATTACTGCGAATACACGATCACCTGCAACGATATCAGTCAGGTACTTCGCCTTACCTGCAAGTGTACTGACGTTCTGTTTAGCCCATTCAGTAGTTACCTTAGCAATATGATAAAAATGCTTGAAAATCTGCTCAGGTTCTGGTGTCCCTTCTTTTTGTAATTTACTCACAGAAAATCCTGCTTCATAAATTACAGATAAGTATGCGGCACTTTCCGGCTCTGTTGCGTATGTCTTAATATTCTGCAAGATTTCCATCAATGGATGCCACTTATCTTCATGTAAGCACTCGTTTCTAAGTACAATTGCCGTAACATCATCGCAAGCAGGAACATCCTGTCTGTAAACATCATAACCTGTTAGCAACTGTATCAGATCAAAGCTGTAATTTTTGCCAATAAAAGGTTTTAATACTCTCTCAGCTTCTTCCTTACTTAATGATACATTCATCAACTGGGCTAATGAATGTATATCACAAGCATCATATAACCCAGAAGACTGCCAATCAGTTACAGCATCCATATGATCCTTAATAGCTTCAGTGTATCTGCACAAAGCCAAGGCATTTGCTGCATTAGTATTGTATGGATATTGTGCAACTGCACGAAGAAATTTATTTTTCTTCTGCTGCTCCCATGTACCGCTAAAGAGGATCTTAGCTGACTCTGCTAAAACTTCTTTGCTTGAAGACTTGTCAAAACGCTCAGTCTCTGCTAAAGCAGTTATAGCTTCATATGGTAGGTTGATCAGATATTCCGGGTAGAAACCATCTTCTAAGATCAACTTAGTTATCGCACGATTGTAATTATAGCTGATATCATAAGCTTCAGCATCTATAGCAAAACATGATTTTGCAAGCGATAAGTAAGGCTCCTTTGAAAGATCTTTTCCTTCATCTAAAGCTTTCTCGAACATCGGTTCCATAGCAGCAAAATAAAAATCTTTATTGTATGGTTTTACGATCTCAATCAATCTCGTTTTGATATCTTCGCACGAGTCAAAAAGATTCATTTTATTCATACTCATATCTACCTCTCATTCTCTGGCACAAGTATTGTGTCAGTAACATCATAGTCATATACACTTGGAGGAAAAATACCAGAACTGTGATCATCTTCCTCCGTTGTAATTTGTTCTGTTGTAATTTGTTCTGTTGTAATTTCAGTCACAATTTCTGTAACTGTTGTAGTATCATTTCTATTAAAATAATTTGGCTGTGTGCACCCTGTGCACAGGAGCGCAATCAGCAAAATACTACACAAAATAGCGAACATGTGTACCGCCCCCTATACACACTTTATCATTCATACATTCGAAGCAAAGCGCATTTGTACCGGCATCTTCTAAGTCGATAAGACCAATACCCTGTATAAGCCGGTCACAGACAATACAACTTATCTTTCTTGTCTCTGTTGCGATATATCCATTTCTTCGTAAGTAATCAGATTTTTTTAGTAATGCTTCCTTAAATGCTTCCGTGCAAGCCACTTCATTAGCAACTGGAACTTCTTCAGTTGCCAGATCTCTTAACTCTTCCTTAATAAGCTTTAATGGCTTTTCACAGAGAATAGCATTTGTTAACTCTTCCCAAATAGCATTATAATAATCATGTAAATCCTTTAGTGCCTTAGCTCTACGCTCACCATTAGTGATGGTTGCTGCTGACTGTATAGCTTCTAAGTATTCCGCTTCCTTCTGTCTTACTACATTATAATAAGAAGCGTAATCAGTGCTTGTGTTACCCATAACAAAAAGCCTCCTTTATTTATTCTTAATTTTTAATAAGGAAAATATGGATATTGCACGGTTTTTCCTTAAATTGGGATACCATAAAAATCCCGTGCTAATTGCTGTATATCTTTGTTATCTTTTAATTTGTCAAAGCTGCGAAGCTTACGTCTACGTACTCTATCAGTTCCAATTCCGATCTCACGAGCAATAGAAGCCATAGAACGCTCCTTATTAAAAATTTCCCATAAAATATAAGTATTCTCTTCCGTCAATGTATTACTTATTGCTGCCCAAAGGCACTTTCTCAGCTCCCCATAATAGACACTTTCGTATGAATCATTTATTACCAATCCTTCCCTATTGTTTTTCTGATAGAATGATTCTATGATATCTACAGAATTCTTCTTAGCATCAGAGTATTCAGCTACCGTTACTGAAAACTTATATTCTACACGCATCTTCTCCAACAAGTATTCGTGTAAAATATACTTCTTCCAGTACCCTAGAAAGTAATCCAACTTACTCAAATCAGCATGTTGTGCTGCCTTTATTAACGCAACATAACTGATGCTAAGGAATTCTTCATAATAGTACCCAGCAATATGTAACTTGTGATACAAAGAACTTAAAAAGCTATGGTTTACTGTTAGCAAATCATAGCTTGTGCTCAGATCATTTTGT
>ERZ791801.1908-NODE-1908-length-11857-cov-3.700983_pt1 | contig 11857 bp, 8 predicted proteins | sample MGYA00510309_ERZ791801 | MGnify/ENA primary metagenome ERZ791801 (study PRJEB30046, sample SAMN00791979) | human gut metagenome | study: EMG produced TPA metagenomics assembly of the A metagenome-wide association study of gut microbiota in type 2...
GATGAGCCGCTTCAAGAGCCAGAGCGAGGAAAAGATGGCGGATCTGGACCACGAGACCAACAACCGCCGCGGCGGCGGTTATGCACCGCGCAGCCGTCGCGGCCGCTGAGCAGCCGATCAGAATGCACAGAACAGACCTGTCCCCTGGTCGGGCGGGTCTGTTTTTTCGCCCAAGAGGAAAAGAAAGGAACCACCATGCCTGCAAAATTTGAACTGATCGCCCCCTGTTTCTTCGGGTGCGAGTCCACCGCAAAATTTGAACTGAACCGCATCGGCGCGGAGAACATCCGGGTGGATGACGGCCGCCTGACCTTCTCCGGCGGTGCGGAGATGATCGCGGCAGCCAACCTGCACCTGCGCACCGTGGAGCGCGTGCTGCTGCTGCTGGCCCGCTACAAGGCGTCCACCTTTGATGAGCTGTTCGACGGCGTGTACAGCGTCCCCTGGGAGGATCTGCTGCCGACGGATGCGGCGTTCCCGGTCACCGGCTCCTCGCTGGACAGCCAGCTTTCCAGCGTGCCCGCCTGCCAGAGCATCATCAAAAAGGCTGTGGTCAAGCGCCTGATGGCCAAGCACCACACCTCCGTGCTGCCGGAGAGCGGCACCGAATACAAGATCCGCTTCATGCTGCGCAAGAACGTGTGCGAGATCATGCTGGACACCACTGGCGAGGGCCTGCACAAGCGCGGCTACCGCCGCAACGCCATGGAGGCCCCCATCCGCGAGACGCTGGCCGCTACCATCGCCGACCTGGGCCGCGTGCGCCGGGACAGCCTGGTGGAGGACCCCTTCTGCGGCAGCGGCACCCTGCTCATTGAGGCCGCCCAGAAGGCCATGAACATCGCACCGGGCCTCAAGCGCCGCTTTGCTGCCGAACGCTACAGCTTTGTGCCGGCCGCTGTGTGGGCCGAGCAGCGCCAGAAGGCCCTGGCTGAATCCAAGCTGGATGTGGGCTTCGAGGCCTTTGGATATGATATCGACCCCGCCGCCGTGGCGCTGGCCAACGCCAACGCCAAGCTGGCCGGTGTGGAAAAGCGCTGCCGCTTTGAGGTGGCCGATGTGGCGGATTTTGCCGCAAAGCAGGAGGCCATCGTGCTGACGAACCCCCCCTACGGTGAGCGCATGAGCACCATTGAGGGCGCGGCCAAGCTGGCCCGCACCCTGGGCCGTCAGATGGAGGCGAACCCCTGCGCCGGCGTCTACGCTATCACCGCCGATATGGACTTTGAAGCCCACTACGGCAAGCGCGCCAACAAGCGCCGCAAGATGTACAACGGCATGATCCCCTGCCAGCTGTATATGTACTACAACGCCCCCAAGTTCGAGCACACCGCAAAGCCGATGCCCAAGTCCGGCTTTGACGGCAAGCGCCGTTTTGACAAGAAGGACTGAGCCTGAAAAAATGTGCCCGGCCTGAAAAATAAGCCCTGCAAGCCGCACCGGAACTGCCCGGTGCGGCTTTTTGCATCGCTGCCGGAAAAATCCGGGAAATTCCGGAACGAATGACCCCACGACCCCTGCCGGAGAAAAGGACGAATGCAAACAAAGTTTTATGAAATATTATGAACAAGTTTAAAACAAGATGAGACAAATTCATGGAGAATTTACACTCCTACCGTTGCACAGCGGAACAAAATAGATTATACTTACCTTATTACCATGACCTGTGCAGCCTGTGGCGGAAAGGAACGGTGCCCCCTATGAAGGGTCGAATGAAACCCTATCTTCCGGAGTTGACCATCCGTGATTATAATATCTACCTCCAGTATCTCCGAGGCGTGCGGCGGCAGCTGTACACCGAGTTTGGCTGGTATTCCTGCCATCTGCTGCGGTACAATGGCGTGGTGTTTGCCATTTTGTCCGACAGCCTTGCCGGGCGTGCGGCCACCTGCCAGCGTCAGCGGGTGCCGGGCACCCTGTGCTGGCGCAGGATGATGTGCCAGACGCAGGGCATCCGGCAGGCGGCACAGGTGGAAGTGCTGCTGGGCTGGCACAACCTGCAGGACCGACGGCCGGATGAATTGCGGCCTGCCAAGCGGCTGCGCCGCGCGCTGGACCGGGTTCTGCTGCGCCGTGCCTACGAGCGGGTCGTGCAGCAGAACCCGGCCCTGGAACGCCTGTTCGGGCAGGAGCGGGACCAGGCCGTGGTGCAGATGAACCTGAATGCCAAGAACTACAACCTGGCTGCAGAGCCCATGAGCAACGTTTATGGCGCGCTGTATTCCACCCTCGCCACCGATGACCCCAACCAGCGCAAGAGCATGCGCTACATCGGCAGCAGCATTGGGCGCATCTTTTACCTGATGGACAAGGCCGAGCGCTTTGAAGCCGACAAGTGCAGCGGCCGGTACAACGTGTTTGTGGTCAATGACCTGATGGGGCAGGCCTCGGCCGTGGAAAATGCCCGTCGGCAGGCGCTGGCCGCCGCCAACGACCTGATGCGGGTGTACAGCATGCTGGATGTCAAACTCAACCGCAGCCTGCTGGATAATATCATGCTGCTGGGCCTGCACCACGCGGTGGAACCGCTGGAAGTGGGCGCAGAGCAGGAAAACTGGGAGATCCCATGAAAAAACAAAACCGAAAAAGCTGGACGATGGCCTATTGCGGCATGGCGGCGGCGCTGTGCGTCGCGCTGATGCTGCTGGGGGCCGTGATCCCCATTGCCATGTTCATTGCGCCTGCGCTGGCAGGGTTTCTGATCGCGACAGTGTGTGTGGAGTGCGGGCGCACCATGGCGCTCACAGCCTACGCGGCGGTCAGCCTGCTGGCGCTTTTGTTTGTGCCGGACAAGGAAGTGGCCCTGATCTTCGTGTTCCTGCTGGGGTATTACCCGCTGGCAAAACCCCGGTTCGACCGCATCCGCCCGGCCGTGCTGCGGTGCGTGTGCAAGCTGCTGCTGTGCAACGCCGCCGTGCTGGCGATGTACGGCCTGCTGCTGGTGCTCATCCCGGCGGGCAGCATCTCACAGGAGCTGCGCACCACGGCGTGGATAGTTACCCTGTCCACGCTGGCCATGGGCAACGTGGCCTTTTTGCTGTACGACCGGGCCCTGCACAACCTGCTCATGCTGTACCGGTTGGTGTGGCAGCCCAAGCTGCACCGGATGCTGGGCATGCACTGAGAACGGTTGTTGCACAGCAGTTGCACAAAATGGGAAAGTGTGGTATACTGAGCCACCAGCAGCCCACAGGGGCCGCAGAAAGAGGGAATGCAAAACCACCAGTTGACGCAAAGCGCCGGGCCACGCGGGTGACAGCCGCAAGGGTGACGAGGAGAGGAATCATCGAAAATTTCGGCGGATGTTTCTCCGGTTGAAGGCTAGACCAGCCGCAGAGAAGGGCAAAAAACGGCAGTGATACCGCAACAGATCCCTTCAAAGAAAGCCATACAAGAACATAAACTGATAGGGAAGCTGACGGCCCCGGCTGTGCGTTTTTTCTGCACGGGGGACGCCGGCATGGAGGTGTTTTGTATGTGTGGCATTGTTGGTTATGTCGGCAAGCGCAGCGCACAGGATGTGCTGCTGGACGGTCTGGAAAAACTGGAGTACCGCGGGTACGATTCGGCGGGGGTTGCGCTGGCGCTGGACGGCGGCATCCGCGTGGTAAAGAGCAAGGGGCGGCTGACACAGCTGCGCCAGAAACTGGCCGCACAGGCTCTGGCACAGAGCTTCTGCGGCATCGGGCACACCCGGTGGGCTACCCACGGTGAGCCCAGCGACGTGAACAGCCACCCGCATTCCACCCCGCGGGTGAGCATCGTGCACAACGGCATCATTGAAAATTACGGCATCCTCAAGGAGCGTCTGATGGCCAAAGGCTATACCTTTGAGAGCGAGACCGACACCGAGGTGCTGGTCAAGCTCATCGACAGCTGCTACACCGGCGACCCGCTGCGGGCGCTGCAGGAAGCACTGGCCAAGGTGCGGGGCAGCTATGCGCTGGCCGTGCTGTTCCGGGACCGCCCGGACACCATCTTTGCAGTCAAGCGCGAAAGCCCGCTCATCGTGGGCTGGGGCGAGGGCGAAAACTTCGTAGCGTCGGATATCCCGGCCCTGCTCAAGTATACCCGTCGCTACAGCGTGCTGGAAGAGGGCGACATGGCCGTGTGCACGGCCGAGGGCATCCGCTTCTACAATGAATTTGCCGAGCCGGTGCAGCGCCCGGTGCTGACAGCGGACTGGGATATGGAGGCAGCCGAAAAGGGCGGCTACCCGCACTTCATGCTCAAGGAAATCAACGAGCAGCCGACGGCCATCACGGCTACGGTCAGTCCCCGCGTGGAGGACGGCATGCCGGACCTGCGCATCCCGCAGCTCACCGATGAGGTGCTGCGCAGCATCGGTACGGTGCATCTGGTGGGCTGCGGCACGGCCATGCATGCCGGTATGGTGGGCAAGGCAGCCATTGAGACACTGGCCCGGGTGCCCGCCGAGGTGGACATCGCCAGCGAGTTCCGCTACCGGGACCCCATCCTGAACCCCAATGATCTGGTGATCATCATCAGCCAGTCCGGCGAGACCAGTGATACGCTGGCCGCCCTCAAGCTGGCAAAGAGCCGGGGCGTGCCGGTGTTGGCCATCGTGAACGTGGTGGGCAGCTCCATCGCCCGTGCGGCGGACTATGTGCTGTACACCTACGCCGGGCCGGAGATCGCCGTGGCCTCCACCAAGGCCTATATGGTGCAGCTGTGCGTGCTGTATCTGTTCGCGCTGCGTCTGGCCTACGCCCGGGGCCGCCTGAGCGAGGCAGAGACCCGCCGCTATACGGCCCAGCTGCTGCGGGCACCGGAGATCATCAAGGCCCGTCTGGCGGACTGCGATCAGATCAAATACCTTGCCAGCCGCTATATGAACACCCAGAGCTGCTTCTTCATCGGACGCGGGTTCGACTACTCCCTCTCACTGGAGGGCAGCCTGAAGCTGAAGGAGATCAGCTATGTGCACTCGGACGCCTACGCCGCCGGTGAGCTGAAGCATGGAACCATCAGCCTGATCACCGACGGTGTGCCGGTGATCGCGCTGGCCACCCAGAAACAGGTGTACGAAAAGACCATCTCCAACGCCAAGGAGACCCGCAGCCGCGGTGCACGGGTGCTGCTGTTCACCACAAAGGATGCCGTGGTGCCGGAGGGCGTGGCCGATGCCGTGATCCGGTTGGACGAATATGAGGACATCCTGATGCCCCTGCAGCTGATCGTGCCGCTGCAGCTGTTCGCCTACTACATGGCGGTGCTGCGCGGCTGCGACGTGGATAAACCCCGCAACCTCGCCAAGAGCGTGACCGTGGAATAAACTGCTGCTTACGGGAATTACGGGAACTCCCTCAGGGATGGAGCCTTTTGACAGTACGGCAACCAGAATATAATTACAACAAAAGCGAGGCCCCTCTGAGCGTTTCAGAGGGGCCTCGCTGTATCTTTGTTTCAGATGAGGAAGAGCGGCTTACCAGAACCAGTAACGCTTCTTGAACGCGATGTAGGCCACCGCAATGACCACCAGCACCACGCCGCCAGCGATGAAGAAGGTCCAGTTGATGTTGGCGAAGCGGAGATTTTCGTTGGTCAGCAGATAACGACCGGCGGTGTCCAGCGTGATCACGCCGTCTTTGTAGCTGTTCAGGTATTGCCACTTTCCGGTGGTCTCGTTGTAGAGGTACAGACGGGAGTAATCACACTTGTCCAGATCAATGCGGGCCGAGCAGGGGACCGTCTTGCCGTCGTTCACCACGAACTCCAGGCCCTGCTCCACCTGCTGCAGTTCCAGCGAGGTGTTCAGCTCGCCGGTGGTGTTGCGCACGTCCTTGCCGGACACCTGCAGGGTGTAGCCGTCGCCCACCACGCACAGGGTCTTGCCGGTGGTGCGCAGAGAGTTGAGGATGTCGCCGGTGATCACCGGGACTTCCGACTGAGCAAAAACGACCTCATGGTCGGTGCTGTCCTGAATGGTCTGCACGGTGGGGTCCAGTGTGATCTTGTCATCGTCGCCGTTGGAAGCGTCATCGCCGTTGCTGCTGTCGCTGCCCGAGGAAGCGGAAGCAGAGCGGTTCACGATGACGGTGACCAGCGCCGTGGCTTTGCCGTTGGAAACTGTAATGGAGGTGGAGCCGGTGCCCACGGCGGTGATCACGCCGCTGGGGCTCACGGTGGCCACACTGCTGTTGCCGGACTTGTAGGTGAAGCTCTGGGAGGCCGAAGCCGGGGTGGCCTTGGCCGACAGGGTGCGGGTGGCACCCGGCTTGAGCACCACATAGGAGGGGGTTACCGTAATGACCTGACCGCTGTTGGCGGAGGTGGTGCCGGAACTGACCGTGCCGCCGGTGGTCGCCTCGGTGGGGATGGCCAGCACGGTAACGGTGGTGCTGGCGGTGACTGAGCCGCAGGCGGCGGTGATGGTGGCGGTGCCGGGGCTCACGCCGGTCACACGGCCGAAGCTGTTGACGGTGGCCACCTTCTCATTGGAAGAAGTCAGGGAGATGGTGGCGTACTGCGAGGCAGACGAGGGCCGCACCTGCAGCGATGCCGACACCGAGTTGCCCACATAGATGGTGTTGGAGGACAGCGCCAGATCCATCTCGGTGACGATCATGGTGGAGTCCATGGAAACCGAAATGGTGTAAGCACAGATCTGGTTGCCTGCGGCGGCCGTCACGGTGGCGGTGCCCACGCCCACAGCCTGCACCACGCCGCTGTTGCTCACAGTAAGCACGCTGCTGTCATCGGTGAGGTAGATGACGGAGTCGGTGCTGTTGCGGGGACGCACCGTGGGCGACAGCTGCTGGGTCTCGCCCAACAGCATGTTGGAAGAATAGGTGCCGGCCTCAATGCTCTCGGCAGGCACGCTGTTGTCGCTGTTCCAGGGCAGCGACACGGCGGCGCCGGTCAGGGGCACGGCAGCCGATGCCGGCAGGGCCATGCCGCCGGCCAGCAGGCAGAGCAGTGCCGCGCCAAGGGCCAGGGTCTTTGCGGTTGATTTCATGGTTCGTGTACCTCTCTGGGTGTTAAAAATGGAGCGAAGGATTCAGCGCCGGAAACGGTGCCCGCATCAGCGGAACAGCACACCCAGAGCCTCCATTGCATATTCAAAGTAGGTGACCTGATCGTATTCCACGCGGGCGGTCACGCTCATGCCGTTGGAAAGATCGACCTTGTCGCCGCTGCGGCTCACCACATAGGTGCTGTCCGGCTTGATGGTCATCTTGTAGTACGAAGCGCTGGTGCTGGTGGTCACGTCGCTGTCGATGGCGGTCACGGTACCGGTCAGGGTGCCGTAGGAATACTCCGACAGGCCGGTGATGGCGATCTTGCACGGGTCACCCACATGCAGCAGCGGGCGGTCGTTCACGGTGACCATGGCCACGATCTCCAGGTCATCGTTCTCGCTGGCAACGGTGGCCAGCGGGGAGCCTGCGCTCAGCACCATGCCCTCCTTGTAGGGGCTGTCCATGTGGATCACGCCGGAGGTGGGGGCATACAGATAGTAATCGTTGGCGCCGGTGTTCAGGGCGTCGATCTGCGCCTGCACGTTGTCCACGTTGCTCTGGGCGCTGGTGATGCTCTGGGAGATGGACTGCATGGTGGAGTAATACAGGGCCTGGATCTCGCTCTGGTTCTGCTCCATCATGGTCTTGATCTGGGCATCGGTGTAACCGGCCGCCTGATAAGCCGAAGCGTCAAAGGTCTTTTGCTCCACCTGGCTCTTGTAGGTCTCGTACTGGTAGTAGTAGGGCTGATCCTCGACACTGGTCTCACTGAAGTAGTTCGTGTCGTCCTGGATGCACTGCAGCAGCTTATTGTACTGGTCCACCTGGGTCTGGTAGATCTTGAGCTGGCTTTCCAGATTGTCCTGCTGCATGTCCAGGTCGGTGCTCTTGATGTGGGCCACGAGGTCGCCCTCGTTCACATAGCTGCCCTCGGAGATGTACAGCTCGGTGAGGGTGCCGGAATAGCTGGACATGATGTAGGTCTTGTTGCTGGCCTGCACCGTGCCGGAGTTCTGGCTGACGTAAATGCGGTTGGTGCGGGTGCTCCACACCAGCAGAAAGATCATGAACAAGCCCACCAGAATGACAAAGGCGTATCCGTAGGGAGGTACGTCCCGGTCCATCATAATGCGGCGGTCCTGCAGATCATCGAGGTTCTGGATGGTCGTTGTCATAGTTACTTGGTCTCCATAAACACGTCAACCACGGCGTCATCATCGTCCTGGCTGACAAAAATGGTGTAGTTGTCACCGGTGAGCTTGAGGTCCTTTTCAAAGGCGAGGATCTGCAGCTTGGAGCTTGCCAGCTGGCTGTAGGCCATGGGGCCGGTATAATGAGCGTACAGGCAGTTCTTCACCCGCAGCACGGCGTCCACTTCGTAGCCGGGCTCGGTCTGGGTGATCAGCTGGGTGGCCTGCTGCATCAGGTACAGCTCCGGGGCATGCTCCGGGGCCGGGCCGATCTTGAGGGCCTGCACCAGAGGGCCGATGGGCTGTGCGTTGTGGCTCTTGATAAAGTTCTGCAGCTGGGTCAGCGCCACCATCATGTTGCCCAGTTCTTCGGGGGCGATGCGGCGTGCCACGACATTGGTCAGTTTGAGGGTCTTGTTTTCAGCAACTTTGATCTCGTTCATGTTGAAATACCTCTTTGTCCTATCGTTGAATTTCCTCCGCAAAGGGGAGGCCGTAATAGGCAATCACAGGCAGAGAAAGGGCAGAGCACACCTTCTCTGCTTCTGATCACCTATTACTGTAGCAGTAATGGGTGATGCGAAAAATAGAATGTGCCCGGAGGCAGGACGCCTCCGGGCACACCATAACGAGGCATTGTCACCGGTCCGGCGCTTTGCAGCGGGGCCGGAAAACACACTGCATATCGTTTTTTGTCGGGGCTGAGATACCACAGGGCACTCTGCCGTCTGCCATACTTGTCAGGCACCTTGCGGCTGCGCAACCGCAAAGCACTTTTTCAGCAGACAGGTGCGCACCTGTCTGCATCCGGAGCATGTGCGGCGGGGAAACCGGTGCAGTTGCTCAGGCCCCCGGAAAGCCAGGATCAGACAGTCTTATTTTTTAGGGAAGACGGTCTCATTCTTCTCGAAGTCAAAGAGGCTGGGCAGACCGTTCTTGACGTTGGCGGTTGCCAGGTTGTAGACGGCAGCAGCAGAGCCAGCCAGACGCAGGCCAGCGTTCAGAGCACCGTTCAGAGTGCCCAGAGCAGTATTGCCATAAGTCATCCCGGCGTCGGTGCCGTTACCGACAACGGCATCGTAGCCGCTATTGTAGTACTTGCTGACAGAGTTGAACCAGGCCTTGCCCAGGTTGCCGGGGACGTATGCGCCGCCGAACAGAGTGCCAACGGTGTTGCTGACATAGTCGCCCAGGAAAGAATTGCCGATAATGGTGACCATGTTGGTGTTGAACTTCTTCCAGTTCTCAAGGGTCAGGCTAGGAGCCAGGATGTCGGACAGGCTTGCGCCGCCGTTGACGTAGGTCATCTCGTTCTCAGAGATTGCGGAAAAATTTGCAGGCATCATCATAATGAATTACTCCCTTCAAATAATGAACTTTTGTCGGTTCCTCCCCGGCTGCGCTGCCGGGAGGGAACCGGTTTTATGTAATCGGGTGCGCACCCGACTGCAACGAATCAGTAGGTAAAGGCTTCGCCGTCATCGTCATCCTCTACCACGGCGGCAGCCACAGGCTGCTTGGCCACCGGCTCACGGCGGCGGTAGATGCCCTGCTGCATGTTCCACAGCTCAGCATACTTGCCATCCTTGGCCATCAGCTCGTCGTGCGTGCCGCGCTCCACGATCTTGCCGTGATCCATCACAAGGATCAGGTCGCAGTCGCGAACGGTGGACAGGCGGTGAGCAACGATCAGCATGGACCGGTCGGCCAGCTGCTCGTAGATCATGTTGAAGATCAGATTCTCGGTGGCAAAGTCCAGATTGCTGGTGGACTCGTCCAGGATGTACAGGCCGGAATCCTTCAGGAAGGCACGCGCCAGTGCAATGCGCTGCTTCTCACCGCCGGACAGGCCGTTGCCGGCTTCCTCCAGGTAGGTGTTGTACTGCAGCGGCAGATGGCGGATGAACTCATGGGCATCGGCCTTCTTGGCGGCTTCCTTCACTTCCTCCATGGTGGCATCCATGCGGGAAATGCGGATGTTGTCATAGATCGTCTTGCTGAACAGCTCAATGTTCTGCGGCACATAGGCAATGGCGCGGCGCACCGAATCATGGGTGTACTCGGCCAGATTCACGCCGTTGAAGTCGATCTCACCCTCTTCGGGCTCGTAATACTTCAGCAGCAGCTTGGTGATGGTGGACTTGCCGCTGCCGCTGCTGCCCACCAGAGCCACCTTTTTGCCGGCGGGAATGGTAAAGCTGATGTGGTCCAGGGCCGGAGCACGGTTGCCGTAGCGGAAGGTGACGTCCTTGAACTCGATGTCGCCCTCCACCTTTTCCAGCGGGGTAAGCTCGCTGCCCTCGTCGTTTTCGTCCTCGGCCGGATAATCCATGATCTCGGTCAGACGCTTCATAGAAATGCCGGCTTCCTGAATGCTCATCTGCAGGCTGATCAGGTTGCTCAGCGGGGAAGTAAAGTAGCTGGACAGGGTGCTGAACGCCATGAAGCCGCCCAGTGTCATCTCACCGTGCAGCACCTGGCTGATGCCCACATAGGTGGTCAGCATGCTGAAACCGGTGGAGATGAAGGTGGAGATCAGGCCCTGGCCCGTGCTGATGCGGCTGGACCGCAGGCTGATCTTCAGGCTCTTGATGTACTCTTTTTCCAGATTTTCCAGCTGGGTGTCCTCATTGGCATTGCACTTGATGGTCTCAATGCCGCGCAGGCTCTCGATCATCTGGCTGTTGAGGGCAGCCGACTGGATCATGGTCTCTTCGTTGATGCGCTTGTAGGGCTGCTTGAACACCAGCACCAGCAGGATGCTGACCAGTGCCATGAACAGCGAGATGGAGAACAGCATGGCGTTCATCCGGAACAGGATGATGCCGGTGATGATGGCCATGGAGATGTCCATCACAAGGCTCAGCGCGATGCTGGTGAAGATGGACTTGATGGTGTTTGCGTCCGAGTAACGGGTGGTGATATCGCCCGTTTTGCGGGTGGCAAAGAACTTCATGGGCAGATGGAAGATGTGCCCGAAGTAGCCCAGCATCAGCGGGATGTCGATCTTGATGGACAGATGGATCAGCACCCACTGCCGCACGAAGCCGATGAGGGAACTGGTCAGGCTCACCATGCTGAACACGATGATCAGGGTGACCAGCAGGTTGTCCAGCCCGTAGGGCAGCACCTCATCCATCAGGATCTTATTGAACATCGAGGACGCGATGCCCAGGATGGTGGTGATGACGGAACTTAAAATGGCGTAGAAGAACAGCTTCTTCTGGGGCAGCAGCAGGTCGATGTACCGCTTCATCATGCCCCAGCGGTTGGGCTTGCCGTCGTCTTTTTCGTTGGCCTGCTGGGCTTCATAGCCGGGAGCGCCGGGTGCCAGCTTTTTGCGCTGGTTCACGTTGAACTCCGAGGTGGGGTTCAGCAGCAGCAGCACGCCGGTGAAGTTCTTGTAGAACTCATCCAGGCTGATCTTTTTCAGCTCAGTAGCAGGGTCGCCGATGATGACGTAATCCTTGCACTTGTGCTTTTTGCCTTTTTCCTCGGCTTCCTTGACCCGCTCGGCTTCGTCCAGCATGTGCTTGCGGCGCTCGCCGTCATCGCGGAGGGTGGTCTTTTTGAACACCACCACAAAGTGGGCCAGGCCCTGGTCGGTGATGACCTGCGCAATGCAGGGCAGCGAGAAGTCGCTGAGGAAGTTTTCACGGTCCACACGCACCGCGGCGGTGGTGA
>ERZ791801.1911-NODE-1911-length-11846-cov-2.272326_pt1 | contig 11846 bp, 8 predicted proteins | sample MGYA00510309_ERZ791801 | MGnify/ENA primary metagenome ERZ791801 (study PRJEB30046, sample SAMN00791979) | human gut metagenome | study: EMG produced TPA metagenomics assembly of the A metagenome-wide association study of gut microbiota in type 2...
AATGCGGAAATTGTCATCTGTTTATCCATAAGTTTATTATATCACACTCGGCGGTATTTGGCACTTCTTTCTGTGCGGTATTGCCCTACATGATCTCGCTACGTCGGACTTCTCTGCCAAGCTCGCTGGAGCGATAGAACATTTCCAGTGTGGCCGCGGTATTTATGACCTGCTGGGGGGGTAATCATCAGGGATTCTGTGCCGTTCAGGACCCCAATCACATGACGGATCAGGTAATAATGCCCGGCAAACGGCCTGTCATCGTACTCGCCCAGACCGAACAGCCGGGGGCTGAAATCCGTCTGATTCTCGCCGAGCGTCCCGTAGAGCTTCAGCTCCGGCAGGGTGAGACCGGATTTGTCACCGAGGATCATCATGTTGTTTCGGTCGGAAAGATTGGCTGCCCACGCCACTTTGAAATTCAGGCTGATGCCCGCATCCGTGCGGAGGCTTCCGGAGGCAAACTCCTCGACGTCGCATTCCGCCGGATCGAATCTGCGCGCGGTATGTACGCCGCTGAATGCGCCGCTTTCTTTCAGGTCGTAGATAACGCCCCGCTCGGAATGGATGATCCGGTCGCTGGTAAAGCCGCTGACCGCTGAGACCTGCGGAGATCCCAGCATCCAGAGCATCGCGTCCAGCGCATGGATGCCGATGTCGGCCAACGCGCCGCCGCCGCTGGCGGCTTTCCGGTGGAAGGTGCCCCATGAGGGGACCCCTCTGCGCCGGATTCGGTCAATTTCCGCGTAGTAAATATTTCCAAGAACCCCGTCCGCAATGTAATCCCGCGCGGCAAAGTAGGCGCGCTGGAAGCGGGACGTCTGGCACACCACCAGCTGCTTGCCCAGCTTTTCGGCCAGTGCGTAAAGCTCGACTGTATCGGCGTAATGCAGGGTCAGCGGTTTTTCGCAGATCACATTCGCGCCGGCCTTCAACGCCTGCGCGACCAGTCCCTTGTGCGTGGAATTGGGCGTGCAGACGGATACCAGATCGGGATGGACTTCCTCCAGCATAGCCGCCACATCAGAGTACCAGCGGGGAATATCATGACGCAGGGCAGTGTCCCTTGCGGCCGACGCGTTCAGGTCGCACACGGCCTCCAGACTGACGTCCTGCGAAAACGCCTTGTACGCGGGAATATGCCCGGAATTCGCGATCATTCCGGCGCTGATAACAGCGGCTTTCAGTTTCTGTGTTCCCATAAATATCCTCCCTGTGTGCGCCTTTTCATGTTTGTCAAGGCTATCTTTTGCTTTTTTCCGGCCTCTTTTCCGGAATTTTATAATCTTGCATTCTATTTGAAAATTTGGTATACTTTTGCAATACCAGTCAGAAGGACGGTGATCACCATATGTCTGTGCCTGAGCCTGTCATCCTCTGTGACCCCTTTTACCATTCATCCAACTGGTTTCAGGAGATCATTGCCGGATTCCGGGACGCCGCGGCAAAAGACCGGAACAATTCTCCAATCCATATCCACAGCATGGGCACCATCGGCCAGCTGCGGCTGGAGCCGGGCATTCCGGTCATCGTGACGAACAGCTCCCTGAAAAATCTTACTTCCGCGGTTCAGCAGCTGCGGCAGGCGGGAATCCCGGTTATTCTTTCCGGCGTGGACGGTGCCCACTTTGGCTCCGACATCTGCTCCGTGGCGTCGGATTCGGCGCTGGCCATGACCCAGATGGTAAGGTATCTGCTGTCCTATGACCGGAAGCGGATCGCTCTGGTAGGGTTCTGGTCCTCGTCCAGAAACGATATGGCGTTTCTGGATGCGGCCGTCGCCGCCGCGGACCGCTTCGGGTATCCGATTTCCCCGCAGAGTATTTTCCTCTGGGAAAACCAGCTGGATGAAAGCCTGAACGCGTTCTTTCAGAAGTACGAAGACTAATGCAGCTGCCCCGGTCTGTACAGGCCGGGGCAGAAATTATTCGGTTTGCGTTGGCGGCGGAACTGGGAGAAAACGGTAGAATTGTACTATTTTTACCTGTTTCCCTTGCAATTTACGCGGTTCAGTGGTATGCTGATAGCAGTGTTATGGAATGGGGTGCAGCGGCCTGTTTGGGGGGAAGCTGTACCGGTCGAAAATAAAGGAAGAAGGTTGCATCATGAAGAAATTGCTGGCTTTGCTGATGGCGGTCGCCGTGACGTTCCAGCTGGTGACGCCGGTTTTCGCGGACACCGAGGGAACGGAGGAGGCCACTGTCCCCACCGAGGCCGTCGTGGAGACGGAGGCCCCCACTGAAGCGCCTGCGGAGGAAACGACTGCGCCCACGGAGGAAACGACCGCGCCTACCGAGGAAACCTCTGCGCCCACGGAGGCCACAGAGGAAACTGAGGAAGCAACCGAGGAAACCGTGGAGGACATTGCCCTGTTCGCGGATAACGGGGACGTGATCGCTTCCGGCGAGTGCGGTAAAAATGGGGATAATTTGACATGGGTACTTACGGGGGATGGTACGCTGACCATTTCCGGCAGCGGAGAAATGGCGGGCTATTCCATGGATAATGTTCGGCGCACGACAGCTCCCTGGGTTGCTTACTGGGAACAAATAACTGCAATCGTTCTGGAACCCGGTGTGACGAGTGTCGGTTGGACTGCTTTTAGTGCGTGCAGCAATGTGCTGAGTGTCAGCATCCCCAGTACGGTAACTTATATAGACGGTTATGCATTTGAAGAATGCGAGAACATGACCAATATCGCCTTCGGACATAAGTTTGACGACAGCCTGAGGATTGATGAAAGTTCCTTTGACAGCGCTTATAGGCTGGCGAGAACAATTCGGGTTCCAAGCGCACGCAGGATCAATAAGGCGATAGAAACATACCGCTGGGACAGAAGCTGCAGGTCAATCAACTATGTCAGCACAGAGAATATCCCGATGGAGGGAATTACCATTGAAAACAGCGAGTCCACAGCCAGTGTTGAACTGGGTACACAAGTGGAACTGCAGGTCTCGCTGAACCCCATTGACACGACGGATGACTATACATGGACTGTTGTTTCCGAGAAAACTGCCGCGGATGCACGGATTTCAAAGGATGGGGTACTGACAACCCTGTCTACCGGAACGGTCACGGTGCGGGTGCAGTGTGCCCAGAACCCGGCTGTTTTTGATGAAATTGTTGTGACGATTCTGCCGCCTACTGGCGCATTGACAAGTCTCGCTGTAACGACCCTCAATGATTACCCCGGCGACGCGGAACTGGGTAAACCGGTGCAGATGATTCCGGTGTTTACGCCGGCCAATGCGGCGGAAAGAAGCGTCAGCTGGTCGCTGGAAAATGGTACGGGTACAGCAACCATTGACGAAAACGGTTTGCTGACTCCTTTGACCGCGGGTACGGTAATGGTGTACGCCACGACGCCCAGTGGAATTGAGGGCGGCTGCACAGTGAACATTGTCCGCTATGCAGAGGAAATCACCATCCTGCTGAATGGAAAAGAGGACTTGTCCCGATTTGCTGCCGGTGAGGGTGCGGAGCTTTCCTTCAGACTGTTCCCGGAGGATACCACCACAAAAGAAGTCGAGTGGAAAGTTATAAACGAAACCGGCGCGGCAAAGCTCTGTATCGATAGCGATCATGAGTACGCCAAATTGGAGTGCCAGAAAGCGGGCAGTGTTATGTTGACTGCCACGGCCAAGGACAGCAAGCAGGTAGTTGCTACAAAGGAACTGACTATTACCGATACTGTCTGTACATATGCCCTTCCTGACGGTAGCGGCAATCTGTACTACAATGCAGAAACCGGATGGATTACCGGTGCGGATGAGACGGTTAAAAATGTACTGATTCCTGCCAAGATCGACGGTGTGACCATTGTGGGTATTGACCCCTACGTTTTTGTCAATCGAGATGATTATTTCGGCTATGTGAATGACAATACAACCTTGGCCTCTGTTTCCATTCCCAATACGATGGAGGAAATCGGCGAGAATGCCTTTATGCGGTGTACAGCTCTATCCACTCTGCGATTTGCCCCGGGAAGCAAGCTAAAGACCATTGGAGAATATGCTTTCCAGGGGTGTAGCAGCATCACATCGCTCACAATTCCGGACGGATTGAAGAATATCGGTGATGGGGCATTCTATGGCTTGGAAAAACTGAAGTATTTGACCATGTCCGGGGAAGTAGATGCCAGCGGATGGATTAGCTGGTGGGGCATCGACACATTGACGCTAACAGGAACGTATGTTTTTGGCAGGGCACCGGTTGACAGAGATGATTATCTCTGGTACAATCCCCTCCCCGGGAGGGACACCCGGAAAGTAATTCTCTCAGAGGGAATTACTTCTGTTGACGAGTACGCATTTCACAGGTGTCAGAATCTGGAGCAGCTCGTTCTTCCAACAAGTCTGCAAACGATTGGCGCACACGCATTTGAGTTCTGTGAAAATTTGACGGATATCACCATACCGGACAGCCTGCAAACTTTGGGTCAGGACTGTTTCAAAGAATGCAATAAGCTTCAGCTGATTGACATGTCCAAAGTCCCGGATACCTTCATTGAGCGGCAGACGTACCTGACCGGTATGGTGACGTTCCCCGATTGGCTGGTTCGCGCTACCAAGGGGAAGGCGGAAATAGGCTGGGGTCTGTATCAGACGGATGCGGACTATGCCGTCGCATATGTCTATCAGGATTGGGGCAACCGGTGGTGCCTTGAGGCGTATAAATCCGGTAAGTGCTATATTGTTTGCCAAGATACCTACACCGGCATCCGCGGCAGCAAGGAAATCGAAATCAAAACCGGCATCGTCATTCGGCCCGCCGATACCGGCTATCTGGTCAGCGGCAGCAAACTGGCGCTTTCCGCATGGAATGTGCCAGCAGAAAGCAGGGCTGACGTGGATTGGAGCCTGACTCCCGGCAGTGAGGAATATGCGTCCATCGACTACAGGGGCAATCTGACCGCCAAGACGGTATACGCCGCTCAACAGATCACCGTCATTGCCCAGCCATATGATGGCGGCGAGCGAGTGACCAAGAACATCTGGATCCTGCCCAAGACCACGGGACTGGGGCTGATGCTGGATGGCGCGCCTCTGGGCAGCACCCTGAACGTGGATCAGGCGCAGACGAAGACTCTGCAGCTGTCCGCCAAGGTCTACCCTGATGGGGCACTGCAGGAAATGCAGTGGACTTCCACCGCCAGCGGGGTCGCCCGTGTGGATGAAGACGGCCTTGTGACGCTGGTAAAGCCCGGTGTCACGGTCATCAAGGCGGCGACGAAGGACGGCAGCCGACTCACGGCGCAGGTGACGCTGAACGTGACCTACGTGGACAGCGCCGGAAAACTAACCCTAACAGCGGGCGAGATGCCCGAGATCGGCCTACAGCCGGGACAGAAGGTGCGCCTGACCCTGCGGGGCGAGCAGGCGATACCCTATGAAAGTGTCATCTTCTCCGTGCTCTCCAATCAGAGCGTCATGGGCAGCGTGGACGAAAATGGCCTGTTCACTGCGGGGACACTTACCGGGCGGGTCGATGTGACTGCGGCGCTGAAGGACGACCCGCTGGGCAGAACTGCCAGCATTTCGATTCAGGTCATCCCCGTTCAGGCGGCGGAGTTGGCCTTGACGGCAGAACTCCCGGAGGAAAATCTGCTTGACGGTACAGTGATTTTTGACCGCACGGAGCTGAACCGGGACGTGATCTTCCCGGTCACTGCCAAGGCTTTCGACCGGCAGGGCGTGGAAGTGGTAAAGGACATCCTGTGGAGCAGTTCCGACACTTCCATCGCCAAAGTGGATTTCGAGGGCAGTGTGACGGTGAAAGCGGGAGCGAACGGCTACTGCACCATCACGGCGACCGCACAGGATCTGGCGATGGCGTCCGCGACAATTCTGATCTCCGTTCGGGATTATGCCCCCCGGCTGGATGCTTCGACGCTGAGTTTGAATACTGCGTCCACTGCGGGTGTGGACGTTGCTCTGGTGGAAAGCTACGGCAACGCCATTGAAAAAGTCACCGTGGACGATGCGCGGTTCCGTGTTTCCTATGAAAACAATTTGCTGACCCTGTCCGCTCGGGAAGCCGTTGCCAGAGGTAATTACGCCATGACGCTGGAGGCCGTCTGCGGCAATGGCCGAACCTATACCTACCCGATTACCGTGAGAGCTTCCCAGACGCTGCCCAGACTGACCGTAAGGCAGAGCCAGCGGTTCAACCTGTTCTACCGTGACAGTCAGGCTACCCTGACCATCACCGGCGGGGAGGTCGAAAGCGCGGAGCTCACCGGAAACAGCGATTTCGTGCTGGAGAATGAGGACGGCGAGTGGGTCATCCGCTACGCTGACCCGGAGAACGCTCCTGCCAAGCCCAGCACCAGAGCGACCCTGAGCGTCTCCTTCGCGGGCTATAACATTCCGGTGACCAAGGCGCTGACCATCGGCACCGTAAACACCGCGCCGAAGCTTAAGCGGAACCCCACTTCCAGCACGCTGAATACCGCACTGAATTCGGACTGGTCCGTGGAGACGGTCCTGTCGGGCGCGGACGGCGAGAGCCTTTACGCCTATACAGACACCCCGGGCGTGGATGTGGCGCTGAGCGGAAACGTCCTGACCCTGACGCTGACCGAGACGAAGAACGTGTCGGCCAATGTCTACGTGCAGGACGACAACTGGACGAAGCCCGTCAAGCTCACCCACAGAGTTACCGTCACCAACAGACTGCCCACCCTCAGAGCGGCGGCCGGCACGCTGAAGCTGAACAGCTGGTTCCCCTCCGAGACGGCTTCCACCGGCATGATCCTCTCTCAGGGCAACGTCTCCCTGACCGATGTGGAGCTGACTCCCGCGGCAAGGGAGGGTACCGCCGCCCGGGCGGAGTCCGACAAGCTGAATGTGTACTATGACGCGGATTCCGGAGAAATCGTTGCGGAAATCGCGGATTCCGGCATCAAAAACGGGACTTATTCCTTCGCCTGCACCGGTATTCTGGAAAGTGGCACGGAAATCTCCGGAGGCACGGTGCGTGTCACCGTATCCAACACGCTGCCCAGAGCAAGGCTGTCCGCCGCCATGGTGCGGCTGAACCGGCAGCTGGCAGGGGAGGAGAGTATTGCCGTGAAGGTGACCCTGACCGGCGGCGATGGGTATGCCATTGAGGGCTTCGAGGAACTGCCCGACTGCCTGGACTACGCCGACGGCATCCTGACGGCAACCATCCCCAACGCAGACTTTACCGGCGGCAGCTATGTGCTGAACGCCATCGTCAGCCGGAACGGGGAAACGGCAACGCTGCCCGCAGGGGTAATCCTGAGGGTGCAGGTTTACGACAGAGCGCCCTCCTTCCGGCTGACTGCCAAGGGAAAGCTGGATGTGCTGAACCCAGTAAGTGAGATTATCTACACGCCCAGGCTGACCAACGCGCAGGGCACCGTTACGGATATCCGGCTGGAAGGTGCGGACGCGGAGCTGTTCGCGGCTGAGGTGGTTGACGGCGTTGTGCACCTGACCATGGCAAAGGGCTGCACGTATTCCACCAGAACGACCTACAAGGTGATCCCGGTTCTGACCTTCTGCGGTCAGGAGGTCACAGGCAGCACCCTGAGCATCCGGGTTACGCAGAGCACGGTGAAATTGGCGAAGCTCTCGAACCGGACGGTGTATCAGTCCCAGACCGCGCCGCTGGTGCAGGTGCTGAGCATCACCAGCCCGGCGACGGCAGAATTCGGAGAGATCACCCTGAATTCCAGAAGCACCGCCGCTCTCCGGAACGCGGTGGAAGCTGCCGGAGGGATAGAAGTCAGCGGGGGAGTTGTCAGATTCCCGGCGAAGGCGTTCGCTTCCCTGAAACCCGGCAGGTACACGGTGATTCTGGACGTTACTCCGGAAAATGCCGCCGCAGACGCAAAACCCATTCAGGCCAGATTCACGCTGACCGTTCAGAAATAACGAAACCTCCCGGGGCGGTTTTGAAACTGCCCCGGGAGAGATTTTTGCCCCCCAAAAAACACCAGCACGATACATCTGCCTGCTTTCCCTTGACGGATGCACCGTGCCGGTGGCTTTGATTCATACTAATACTAAAGCCTAATTAAACGCTTTAATACTATTTCCTGATTAAAATCTTTGATTTTAATCAGGAAATAGTATCAGGCACTTCCAGTGTTCCCGATTTGTGCCATGCAGCTCCATCGCAGCACATCAGAATGGTATCCAGCGGAAATTGTTTGGATAATTCCCGCAGAAACAGATTCATACAAGCAGTATTGCAATAGGGCATGACAAGAAAACAGGAATCCCCAGTCAGCGGCTCGACCGCACCATAGGCATACCGGTATTCCCGAATATGGTGACATGGAACGCATGGTCGGATGCCTTTTTCGCACCAGCAGTACTTGGGATGGTTGATGCGGCCGAAGCCTGCCTCATCCTGGAACATAAGGCGCACTTTTCCACAGCCCCTGTGGAGATTTTAGTATCAACGCATTTTGTGTCCATGAATAGGATTCAGAAAATACTCAAAATGGTTTTTTGTAATTTCCCCTGATTGCCTTTACTTTTCTCCCTTTTTACAGTATAATTAAGGCAACACCGCACAAATGCGTCTGCGGGTCACAGCGAGTCTTTTGCACCAGCTCCGTAGTTACAAAGCTGGGAAATACATACAGTATTCCTCCGGCTTTGTAACTTTGATCTGGCACAAAATCTTCTACTGTGCCTCCTTGCCGATTTATGCGGTGTTGCCCTAATTGCTTGATCAAACTTAACCACCGGCTGTGCCGGCGGCAAAAATTAGCATCCGGCGAGGAGTAAAGCAGGCAAGAAAAAATTCGTTAATGGGCGAGCTTTTCCGCTTCCGCCGCAAAGACCATATGGAATGATTTTGGAGGTACTCATGAAAGAATTCGTCCGTGTCCTGAAATTCACCTTTTTCTCCATCAGCGCCGGTCTCATCGAAATGGGAAGCTTCGCCCTGCTGAATGAATTTACCCATTTCCCATACTGGCCCTGCTACCTGATTGCCCTGTGCCTGAGCGTACTCTGGAACTTTACCCTGAACCGGAAATTTACCTTCCAATCCGCCGCCAACGTGCCCGTAGCCATGGCAAAGGTTGCCGCCTATTATGCGGTCTTCACGCCTCTGTCCACCCTTCTGGGCAATTATCTGGCCGGCAGTCTGGCGTGGAACGAATACCTGGTAACAATTGTGAATATGCTGCTGAATTTCTCCACGGAGTTTCTCTATCAGCGGTTTTTCGTCTTCGGCAAGTCCCTGGACAGTGCGAAGCAGGCGTAACTGCAAGGCGGGAAAGCAATGTCACGCAGACGGAATAATCCAGTAAAAAGCAGGACACAAAAGTGTGTCCTGCTTTGTTCGTTCAATTCATTGTCCCCTCGGAGCGAGCGAACAAGTCGCCGATCCGCTGCCTGAGAGCCTTTGCTTCCGGGGTGTCCGACGCGCCGTAGGCGTCGATCCAGTCCGCCGACGCCTGCTGGGCGTCCTTCATGGCGGCAAGGTCGCAGCCCAGGTCCGCCACTCGGAACGCGGGCAGGCCGGACTGCCGGGAGCCGAAGAAATCTCCGGGACCGCGCAGGCGCAGGTCTTCCTCAGCGATCTTGAAGCCGTCGGTGGTTTTGCACAGGGCTTTCAGGCGCTGGAGCGTCTCCGGATTGCGGTTGTGGGTGGTGAGGATGCAGTAGCTTTTTGCCTTGCCCCGGCCTACCCGGCCGCGGAGCTGGTGCAGCTGGCTCAGACCGAACCGGTCGGCGTCCTCAATGACCATCAACGTGGCGTTGGGAACGTCCACGCCCACCTCGATGACCGTGGTCGCCACCATGACATCCGCTTCCCCACGGGCGAAGGACGCCATGGCCGCTTCCTTTTCCGCACCCTTCATCTGTCCGTGGAGCAGAGCAATGCGCAGGTCGGGGAAAACCGTCTGCTGCAAGGTCTCCGCCCAGACGGAGGCGGCCTTGATGCCTAGCTCCTCGTTTTCTTCCACCGCCGGGCAGACCACGAAGCACTGATGTCCCTCCGCCACCTGCTTCCGGATAAAGGCGTTGATCCGGGGACGGTAGCTCTCCCCCACCAGAAAGGTGTCCACCGGCTCCCGTCCCGGGGGCAGCTCGTCCAGAATGGATACATCCAGATCGCCATAGAGGATCAGCGCCAGCGTCCGGGGGATAGGCGTCGCCGACATCACCAGCAGGTGGGGGTCCTCCCCCTTGGCGGAAAGGCGGCTGCGCTGTCCCACGCCGAAGCGGTGTTGTTCGTCGGTGATGACCAGCCCAAGATGTTCAAAACGGGTGGACTCCGACAGCAGCGCGTGGGTGCCGATCACCACCTGAACTTCCCCGGCGGCGATGCGCTCCCGCACGTCCTTTTTCTGCTTTCCCGTCATGGAGCCGGTGAGCAGCGCCACGGATACCCCCAGAGGGACGAACAGGGCGCTCAGAGAGGCGAAATGCTGCTCGGCAAGGATCTCCGTCGGCGCCATCAAAGCGGTCTGAGCGCCATTTCTCGCGGCGCAGTAGGCGGCGGCCGCCGCCACCATGGTCTTGCCGCTGCCCACGTCTCCCTGTACCAGCCGGTTCATGGGAATGCCCCGACGGAAATCCTCCAGAATTTCCCCCACCGCCCGGCTCTGGGCACCGGTGAGGGTAAAGGGCAGGCTGTCATAAAAGGGCGCCATGTCGAAATCCGTATAGGGTTCCGTCTTCTTTCCCTTCCGGGCGGCGCGCATCAGGGCGAGTCCCGCGGAGAATACGAAGAATTCCTCGAAGATCATCCGCTTTTTCGCCAGCTCCGCCTCCGCCATGGAATTCGGCTCGTGGATGGCAAAATATGCCCGCTCGGCAGGCAGAATGCCGTATTTCTCCCGCACCTCGGCGGGCAGTATCTCCTCCGGCAGGTCGCACACCGCCAGCGCCTGCTGCACCAGCCGGAGCAGCGCCGCGTTGGTCAGTCCCGCGGTCAGGGGATAAATGGGCAGAATGCGCCGGGTGGTCACGGGCTGGGACTCCGGCGCCTCGAACACGGGGTTCGTCATGCTGTAGCCGATAAAATCCCCGCTCACCGCGCCGTAGAAAATGTACTCCCGGCCATATTCCAGCTGCTGGGCGGCAAAGCGGCTGTTGAAAAATGTCACGTTCAGCCGCCCGGTGGTATCCGCAAGCTGCACCTTGGTCAGGTCCAGTCCCTTGCGGATGTGGCTGGTGCGGGGAGTGTTCATCACCATGGCGCGAAAACAGGCGGGGACATCCGGCTCCAGCTTTTCGATGGGAACCAGCTTCGTCCGGTCCTCGTACCCTCTGGGGAAATGGCAGATGAGATCCCGGAGGGTGAAAATATTCAGCTGGGCAAGCTGCTTTGCCCGCACCTCCCCCACGCCCTTGAGCATCGTGACGGGGTCAGACAGTTTTGCCATGGTTACACCTCCCGGGAAAATCTATAGCACATTACGGGCGGTTCTGAACAGATCGGCGATTTGTTCAGAGTTTCCCCTTACAAAATGAAAAAACTCCCTCCAAGCACTGCTCGGAAGGAGATATTTTCAGAGAAATCAGGCCAGCTTGTTCAGCTTCAGAGTCATGCTGCTCTTCTTCCGGGCAGCGTTGTTCTTGTGCAGGAGACCCTTGTTGACAGCCTGATCGACGGCCTTGACGGCGGTCTTGTAAGCAGCGTCGGCGGCAGCCTTGTCACCGGACACCACAGCGGCGTCGAACTTCTTCAGGTTGGTCTTCAGCTCGGACTTGTCAGCCTTGTTCTTCTCGTAAGCGATCTTGGAAGAAATGACATCCTTCTTAGAGGACTTGATATTGGGCATGGATTCCACCTCCTTCTGTTCGTTTTCCATACAGATACGCATTATAACGCCTTGACGCGATAAAATC
>ERZ791801.1928-NODE-1928-length-11718-cov-2.727943_pt1 | contig 11718 bp, 12 predicted proteins | sample MGYA00510309_ERZ791801 | MGnify/ENA primary metagenome ERZ791801 (study PRJEB30046, sample SAMN00791979) | human gut metagenome | study: EMG produced TPA metagenomics assembly of the A metagenome-wide association study of gut microbiota in type 2...
TTGGGCGTAGCAGTACTTCCGTATCCTTGCCGTTATCCATTGGCGCAGATAGAATCCGGTCCCCTTGCTGAGCAGGCGCATACCTTCGTCGTGCATCGGATTGGCTTTGAAATATTCCTTGATCTTTCCGTAGGGAGGAGTCTGGAAGGGGATTTCGCGAATCACCAGCTTGGCGTTGCAGGACTTCATAGCCTTTCTCAGTGCGGGCTGGAAGAATACTTGCAGGAAGTAGGGCCATCCTACTACCACTATATCCGGTTTTTCTTCCGCAATGATTTCGGGAAGGGCGGGGAAAGCGCTTTTTCCGTAGAACATCTTCTTCTCCGGTGTAGTCAGATGCTTGTAGATTCCTCCTTCTACCATTTTCACCCCTTTGCCGATGGTCGTATTCCCTTTCTTTGGACTGACAACGGTTATTTCTACTCCTTTTGCCTGTAGCCTGTTGAGCATGGCATTCAGGTAGTGGGGGATTCCTCCGAATGTAAAAAGTACTTTCATTGTATATGCTTGCTGATTTGATTAAAACATGTGATTAGTTTCTCCACTTCATGTTCGTGGGCGTACCGGGCGAAAGCCTGAATGTCCATCCTTGTTTCGGTACACAGCGAGCGGATAGCTGCACTGCATTCTCCGGCGTTGTCTTCTCCGGTGGTTTGACCAGTTCCGTATTGTTCTACCCTCCGGCCCATGCAGAGGCCGCGGCTGACTATGACCGGTTTGCGGAAGGCGGCAGCTTTGGTCAGGAGGTTGCTGCTGCCGGTGAACTGCTTGTATGCGGCAAATATAAGGTCGCTCTCCGCTATCAGGGCATTGAAACAGCTTTCATCGGGAATCTTCTCCAATGAGAACAGACAGTTATTCCTTGACTCCCCAAACGCTCGCAGGTCGTTTTCCTGTTGTGCGGTGAGAGATGATTTCCCCGCAATGAGGAAGAAATATTCATCCTTTGGCAATAAAGGGATACTCTCTAACAGTAACTTTATCCCTTTGCGGAAATTGATGGAACCGAGCAGGGATATCACCTTCCTTCCTTTGGCTTTCTCCTTCAGTTTCTGCAGCAACGGGTAGTTTGTGGCGGGCAAAGTCGGGAAACAGCAGAATATGGTACTGAAATGTTTTCAGGTCTTTCGCTGAATATTCGTTCAGTATGCCTACTCCTACGCAGTTTTTGCTTCGCAGGAAAGGGCGGGTGTCGGGCATCCCTCGGTGGTAAGGCGGCAGGGCGGACTGAACCAGCAGGCCGCTCCACTGATAGGGCAGCAGAAGATTGAACAGCCATAGGGGAGCCAATGTGGGCAGCATATCGTCAAGGCAGGCAAAGAAGACCAGATCGGGATTCAGCCGTTGAAGACTCCGGCGCAGCCTGTACAGATTTCGCAGCCGAATCACTGCATTGCGCAGTACAACCAGCTTTTTCTGCAACGGTTTTCCGGCAGGAAGCGGAAGCAGCGGAAGTGCTGAGACAGGCTGAAAGGCAACGGCCTCCTGTATGCCTTTCCCGTCGGGAGCAATGAGCGACGTTTCGTGCCCCATGCCCGCCCATGTCTGAGCAAACTGTTTATAATACGTTTCCCGATGGCCTGATACTGAACAATCTATGACTGTAACTTTCATGATTCCGATGCTTTTGGGGGCTTGGACATTTCTAATGCTTCTGAATAAACTTGCCGTAACTTCTGCCCCGCCAACTGAAAGTCGAAGCGACTGACGATAGACTGGCGGATTTTCTCTTTGTCGAACGACTCGTAGGTATCGTACAATGTTTTCATCTTAGCGGCGAGCGCATCCACATCTCCCGGTCGGATGAGGAAGCCGCTTTCGGGAGTGATGATGTCCTCCGGTCCTCCGCATATGGTGCCGATGGCGGGCAAGCCTGTTGCCATTGCTTCGATGAATACGATGCCGAATGTCTCCGCAAAGGAGGCCAGTACAAAAGCATCGCAAGTACCCAGCAACCCGGACAATTCTTCCCGTGACAGGCGGCCGGTCAGTTTTACCTGCTCTTGCAGGTGGAGAGACTGAATCTGCTCTTTGAGTGACTGCATTTCTTCTCCGTCTCCGGCAATGATCAAAGAGACGTGCGGGATATCCTTGAATGCCCAGTGAAAAGCAGTCAGCAAATCCCAGAATCCTTTGCGCTTATTCAGGTTTCCGATGCTGATGAAAGTGAAATGTTTCTCTTTCTCCGTCCGGTGAGGGCTGAATGCAAAGGTGTTCGTATCTACAAAGTTCGGTATGACGGTCACTTTATCCGGGTCACTGACGTATGCGCACAGGCTCCGTTTCAGTTTCGTGCCGACACAGATGATCTTGCGTGCCTCGCTGTATGCCTTCTTTAGTATCACTGCCTGCGACGGTGTCGTCTGATTGCCGTTGATGGAAGAGGCGTGCTCTGTGATGACATAGGGAATCTTATACCATTTATAAACCAGTCGTGTGGCATACCCTGCCCATGTGCCGAAGTGCGCATGAATCAGGTCGGGGCGACCGTAAGTGCGGATATACTTCCGTACTAACAAGACGGTCAGCAGAGACCAGATGATTCCTCCCGCGCGGGTGCTTAGTTTCGGGTTCCATGCGTGCATGCGCATGGTGACGAAACTGCCGTTATCTTCTGCCGATATCTGAAAATGACTCTCTTTGCGGAACCGTTTCCATGTGAAGTTCTTCAGAGGCCTTTGCTCCGTGAAGGCAAGTCCTGTCCGGCAGCCTGATTTAGCCAGTTGCATAGCCTGCTCGAAGAACATATATCCCCGGTGCGGGGAGGAGTCCTTCTCAGGATAGTACATTGGAAGTATCAGTATATGCATTTGTCTTTTATTTTTAGAAGAAGAATGGTGATGAAATCGCGGATACGTTTCCCGAAAGTAACGGTCGGCACACCGGTGTAGGCGGAGGCTTTCTTGCGGAAGGCCTCTTCGTCATCGAAAGTGGGGTGGTTCACAAAGTGTTTGTACAGCAGATACAATCCTCTTTTTTTCTCGTAAGGAAGATGCCATACCGCTAGTTGCTCGTCTCCTTTTTCTACCGTATTGTATTTGGGGTAGGTCCAGAGGCGTTTGACGTATTGATTGGCGATATTGTTGTGGATGTTGAGCCTCGTAGCCACTACGCTCAGGAAGTGGGCTTCTTCGTTCAGTTTGGGCTGATTGGCGGCAAAACGTTCCAGATTATAATTCCATAAAGCAGGATACGCTTCGTTGATTCGTGCTACTACATCACCACGCAGCGAGATAAATTCTCCCCCGTAATAATGGACAAGCTCTGTTCTTGTGACTCCGTTTTTCGTATCTTGCTGCTCTGCTTCTTCCTTTTCCGCTTCTGTTTTCTTCGTTGCCTCCTTCTCTTTTTCTCTCTTCTCTTTTTCTACGTAACAGTCATTATAGATATCTGTCATCTCCTTTAGTGTGATTCCGTTCACGCTGAGGTCCGGTCGGTCGGATGCATCGTACAGGGCGGAACCGTATTTCCGTGTGTCGCTGAACAGTTGCTCCAACGGACGCATACAGAGACAGTCCGCATCGCAGATGAGCAACGTATCGTCCGCTTGCATCCTTTTCTCCATATAGCGCAGGATATCATACAGGTAGAATTGATTTCTCCATGCCCCGTACCATCCTTTGGGAGGGATGCAGAGATAAGGCAGGGTAACAGTCTCAATCCGTAACTCCTTGAATAACCGTTCCAGATAATCGGGAAACTGATCCAGATTGCTGAAGAAAAGCAACTTGTCATCCGGATGATAATGTCTGAAAGTGGTAAAGAACGGCACTTGTATCTGCATATAGATGGAATGGACGAGGGCGGAATCTCCCCGTTTGCCTGCCTGCGGATAGAAACTGGCATCTTCTTTGGATTCCTTGTAGAACCAAGTCGCTATGTAATTGGTAGGTGTCGTCATGATATCTTTTTCTTTTTAATGAACTGAATACATTCCTTGAAAATGACTGATTGCATTTTCCACAAAACAAGTGCATATAGAGAAGCCACGAAAAACACTTTGATGGCAAGTGATAAATACAGATTAGTGATGCCCGACGTTATGTAATGGGCTGCGATTGTCAGCGAAGCTGCCAGCAGAAAATAAGGAGCGATATCTTTCAGTATGCTGAACAGCGTCAGCGGAATCTCCCTCCGGGCAAAGCAGTACCAGACAAACAGCCACCCGATATTGATAGCGACAAACAGATAAATCATGGTGGTGATGCCGTATGGATAACTGATACAGGCAGTGATCAGCTGCAACACGCTCAGTGCGATACTGTTGAACATAAAGATGGAAGACCGTCCGCGGCTGACCAGCAATAAGGAGAACAGATTATTGATCGGGATAAAGGCTCCCCATATACAAAGTAATTGCATGATCCGTGCGGAAGCGAGCCATTTGTCCGTGATGGCAATCAGAATGAACTCTCTGGAAATGAGGCTGAGCCCGAACATGGCAGGAAAAGAAATAAAAGCCGTGAAACGCAGCATTTTATGAAATACGGCCGCCTGACGCTGCGGGTCATTAGCCACACTTGCCAGTACGGGCTGGGTGACTCCGTTGATCATTCCGGTGATGAGGGCGTGTCCCTTATTGTTCCAGTTGTTGGCTTGGCTGAAGTCTCCGACTTCCTGTTTGGTGTAGAATTTACCCAGCAGGACGGAGAACAGGTTTTGGTTGATGATAATAAAGACTTGCGTAATCAGCATTTTACTGCTGAATCCGAACATCTCCCTGATGGGAGAGAAGTCAATGCGGAAGCTGGGCTTCCAGTGGGCAAAGTACCAGTTGAGTGCCGTGCCTATGACGACAAAGGTCATTGTCTGTATAGCCAGACCCCAATAGGCAAATCCGTTTGCGGCAAGAATAATCCCCACAATACCGGATAGAAACAGGCTTGAAAGAGAAATGATGGTATTCTCCTTCACTTTGAGATTACGGAAAAGAAGAGCTCGTGGAGCTATCCCGAAACTGGCTATAAAGAAACTGAGGAAAGAGAAACGGGCAAGCGACGTTAACTCCGGAGTATCATAAAATTTAGCAATCAGCGGAGCTGAAGAATAGAGCAAAATATAAAGAACAGCACTAAAAGAGATACTGAACCAGAATACAGCGTTATAGTCTTTATCGCTGACTTTCTCGCGATTGGCGAGTGCTGCGACAAATCCGCTTTCCTGCAGGGCGGAAGCAATGGCCGGAAAGATAGCCAGCATACCGATCATACCGTAATCTGCAGGGTCCAGTAATCTTCCTAACACTACTCCGAAAAGAAGTCCTAGTAGCTGCTGTACGCTGCTGCTGAGCCCTCCCCAAAATAGCCCTTTTGCTGTTTTTTGTTTCAGTGACTGTTCTTCACTCATATTATTATACCATATTTCACTTTCTGAATCCTATTGGATTACGTGGCTTATCCGCTGTTGCTTTTTGCGCTTGCAGTTCGGCCAGTGTTTGATTGATCAGCTCCAATTGTGTGCGGGTATCCTCATTAATATCATTATAATCGGTGAAGGCCTCTTCGATATAATTTTTCAGTTCTTCCATCTGATTTTCTAACTGGCCGACTCTATCTACAGGAAATTTGGCAATTAGTTGCCGTATGGCAACAAATGCACGTACAATCAGAACACTGGTCTGTATGGCAATATCACTTCGGAGTATACTGGAGAGCATTACAACACCGTGTTCGGTAAATGCTAGTGGAAGAGCAGATTTCGGACGTTTGGCACGGGATGTCATCACAAATTGTGATGACATATCTTCCCATTCCTCATTTGTTAGTTGAAACATAAAGTCTTCGGGAAAGCGGCTCTGATTCCGCTTTACCGATTGATTTAAGATACGTGTCTCAACTTGGTACATTTCGGCCAAATCAAAATCCAGCATTACTTTCTGCCCTCGGACTTCATATATCTTACTCTGTATTAATGTGAGTGTAATATCCATTAGCTTATCACTTATTTTACTTCGCTGCCCGGCTTCACCTCTTTCTGAGGCATGATAACTGCCAGACTACCGTCGTTGTTTTCGGCACTCAGAATCATGCCTTCGCTGACGATACCTTTCAGCTTGCGCGGTGCGAGGTTGGCGATAAAGCAAACCTGCTTGCCTACCAGTTCTTCCGGCTGGTAGTGCTTTGCGATGCCCGATACGATGGTACGTGTTTCCAGTCCGTCGTCAATCTTGAATTGCAGCAGCTTGTCGGCTTTCGGCACTTTCTGACATTCAAGGATGGTACCTACGCGGATGTCGAGTTTCGTGAAATCATCAAATTCGATGTTCGGACGAATCGGGTTTGCCTTATAGTTGGCTTCTTCGTTGGCCTTCTTCGTGTCGAGCAACTTCTGTACCTGTGCCTCGATTACGCTGTCTTCTATTTTTTCGAACAGCAGTTCCGGCTTGTTCAGCTGATGTCCTACCGGGAGCAGATCGTTCCTTCCCAGTTCCGACCATTCGAAGCTTTCCATGTTCAGCATCTTGCGGAGTTTCTCCGAGCTGAAAGGCAGGAACGGTTCGAAAGCGATGGCAAGGTTGGCAACCAGTTGCAGAGAGATGTTCAGGATGGTGCCTACACGTTCCATGTCGGTCTTTGCCAGTTTCCAGGGTTCGGTGTCGGCAAGGTATTTGTTGCCGATGCGTGCCAGGTTCATCGCCTCTTTCTGCGCGTCGCGGAATTTGAATACGTCGAGCAGCTTTTCTACTTCTGCCTTTACGTCGGCAAATTCTTTCAGGGTTTCTTTGTCGTAATCCGTCAGTTCTGCGCAGGCGGGTACTTTGCTGTCGAAGTATTTCTGAGTCAACACCATTGCACGGTTCACGAAGTTGCCGTATACGGCTACCAGCTCATTGTTGTTGCGTGCCTGGAAGTCTTTCCAAGTGAAGTCGTTGTCTTTCGTTTCCGGAGCATTGGCGGTCAGTACGTAGCGGAGTACGTCCTGTTTGCCGGGGAAGTCTTCCAGATATTCGTGCAGCCATACCGCCCAGTTGCGGGAAGTCGAAATCTTGTCTCCTTCCAGATTCAGGAATTCGTTGCTCGGCACGTTGTCCGGCAGGATATAGCTTCCTTCCGCTTTCAGCATGGCGGGGAATACGATGCAGTGGAATACGATATTGTCCTTTCCGATGAAGTGGAGCAGACGCGTTTCGGGGTCTTTCCACCATGTCTCCCAACTGTCGGGAAGCAATTCCTTGGTATTGGAAATGTATCCGATAGGAGCATCGAACCACACGTACAGCACCTTTCCTTCCGCACCTTCTACGGGCACAGGGATACCCCAGTCGAGGTCACGGCTGACGGCACGCGGCTGCAATCCCATGTCGAGCCAGCTCTTGCACTGTCCGTATACGTTGGGGCGCCATTCCTTGTGGTCTTCCAGAATCCATTGGCGCAACCATCCTTCGTGTTTGTCGAGGGGAAGATACCAGTGCTTGGTCTCCTTCATCACAGGTTTGCTGCCGCTGATGGCGCTCTTCGGGTTGATCAGATCGGTGGGCGACAGGGAGGTTCCGCATTTCTCGCATTGGTCGCCATAGGCACCTTCCGAATGGCAGTGAGGACACTCACCGGTGATGTAGCGGTCGGCGAGGAATGTTTTCGCTTCTTCGTCGTAATATTGTTCGGATGTTTTTTCGATAAACTCTCCTTTGTTGTATAGCGTCTTAAAGAAATCCGAAGCCAGCTCATGATGCGTCTTCGAAGTGGTGCGGCTGTATACATCGAACGAAACGCCGAATTCTTCGAACGATTTCTTGATCAGATAGTGGTAACGGTCTACTACATCCTGCGGAGTGACTCCTTCTTTTTTTGCACGAATCGTGATAGGTACTCCGTGTTCGTCCGAACCTCCGATAAACAATACATCTTCTTTCTTCAGTCGCAGATAGCGCACATAGATATCTGCCGGTACATATACGCCGGCCAGGTGACCGATGTGTACAGGTCCGTTCGCATACGGCAGTGCCGATGTGACGGTGGTTCTCTTGAATTTCTTTTCCATTGATATAGAGTGATTTTATGATTTTACTGCTTGCAATGTGCAAAGATACGGTTTGCAACGTGCAAAGATAATGCTTTCCACAGATTTCAGGAAGAAATGTGACAGGAAATCTGTGGAAAAGGCTTGTTTAGCCTGTGCCGTTTTTACATCATCATATTCTTTCTGATGGAGAACTTCACTATTGCCATATCCTGAATGGTGTCTACAGGCAAGTCCATCGGCTCGTGGTGCGGATTGTAGCTGACGAGTTTGACGTACCCTTCCTTCTCCGAGCGGTTGACGTATTTCACCGTCAGATACTGGTCTCCGTCGAGGTGGAACGCCACGATGTACATTTCTCCGTAAATGACGTTGCTGAAATTGTTGATCTCCTTGAACCCTACGATATCTCCCGATTTGAGAATGGGATACATGCTGTCTCCGTTGACAAAGATGGCTCCGTCGCACGCGGGTATGCTTGGAATCAGTATTTTGCCCAGCGCATATTGGCGCTTGTCGGAAAGCAGGGTTCTTAAATTGGCGGCGGCTGTGATGTCATAGAGCGTCACACTTCGGTCGTCTATGGCTTCTGTGGTTTTTGAATTGTGAATAGTCTCTACTTCTCCCCGTATCTTTCCGTTGTCAAAAGACTTTGGGTCGTGCAGCGGACTTCCCTTTCCGGTCAGCAGCCAGTTGTAGTCCACATGACGCAGCTTATTCAGCAGTAAAGGAAAGTCTATGCTGTTTCGCGCGCACCAGTTGGAAAGTGTCGCTCTGGCTACTCCTAAATAGGATGCAAGTTCACTATCCCGTTTCAGATTCAACGCTATTTTCGCCCGCTTTACGATTTCCGGTACATTCAGCAGTGTATCCGCTTGTTTCTCATTCATGTTTTTGCTTACTTTTTTATATGTTAATATTTATTCTTGCCTTATCGCCTCATATACAGTCTTTTGTAAAATAATTCAGCGTTAATATTTAAAATCATTTGTTTTATGTATGCGACTTTCTATACCTTTGTGGTATTCGAAATGAATATTTGATTTCAAAATTAGAAATAAAAATTAGATAAACCATGAGAAAACAAGAAAAAGATGCGAAATACTTTCAAAAACCGCATTCTCCCCCCTCCGAAAAGAGAGCTGTCAGCTGTTAATAGTTGATTTGTCAGGAGTTAACAGTTGTCATATTGGGTATTAACAGCTGACGTGATGGCTGTTAACATCTGACGGGCAAGTTGCCAATGATCATTGTGTAGGATGTGAACCTCCTGTGCGCAGGCTGCCTTACCTTTTATCTGAAAACATATCAAGTATATCAAAAAGAATAACCGGAATGGATACATTACAAAAACAAACACTTTACGTTTGCGGCTGTTGCAAACACACGCTTCCTTCAGAAGCCTTTTACGTAGATAAGAAAACCGGCCTTCCAAACAACTACTGCAAGGAATGCCGCAAATCCGCCAGCCGGAAATACAGGAAGACCGAGAAGCGCACGCTGGCACGTGACGACCGTGAACCTTATCCCGTTATCACCTCTACGAAAGACCCCGATCTTCGTCAGAAACTGATTCTGTCCGCCCTGCAGACTGTAAGGGCAAGTATCAAGCGGAAAAAGCAGAAACTTTGTGAAGTGGAAGCGGAACTGAATGATTAACAAAATGAAAAAACTGACTGATAAACTATTTATAAAAACAATACAACTATGGGAAGAATCAAACAGGGACTGGACTACTTTCCCCTGAGCACCGACTTCATGCACGACCGTATCGTTCGTCGTGTCATGAAGCGTGAGGGCGATTCCGCTTTCACCGTTTTAATCTATATTATGTCTTATCTCTATTCGGGCGAGGGCTACTATGTCCGTGCCGACACCGATTTCTGTGACGAACTTTCCGATCAGCTTTTCAGTACGGACAACGATACCGTCCGCCGTGTCATCCGTCTGTTTCTTGAATACGGGCTTTTTGACTCTGCGCTTTATGAGCGTTACAGCATTCTGACTTCTGAGGATGTCCAGCGGCAGTATCTCTTCATCACCAAACGTCGCAGTCGTCACCATATCTGTCCGGATTATTGTCTGCTGCCGGAAGAGAAAACAACGGATGAGCAGCCAGATACTGTTGCCGCAACAGGGGAAAATGTTGCAGTATCCCCGAATATTGCAACGGCATCCCGGGATACTGCAACAAAAACAGCTCTCATAAAAAGAAAAGAAAAAGAAAAGAAAGAAAACATCTTCCCTAACCCTCCTTTCGCAAAAGGAGGGGATGAAGAAGAAGGGAGTGAAGGAGAGAAAGTAGCTGAAGGAGCCGGAGGCGGGATGAGAGAAGAATGCGATCAGCGATCTGCCACGAGGAAACGGAATCTGACGCAGGAAGATATCGACCGGATGCAGGTTCCCCCGGACGGATGTCCCCGCAATTTTTCCGGTCTGCTGGAGAATCTCCGTCTCTTTCGTGTTCCTCCTGCGGAACAATATGCTATAGTGCTGAAAAGTAATTACGGTGAAATCGGTGGTGATATATGGAAAGGCTTTAGCGTCATTCGTGGAAGCGGTGGGAAGATTAAACTGCCGGGACATTATTTGCTGAGTGTGCTGAATAAATAATATGAATTTGATAAATATATGTATCTCAATATGTTATATGCTTATTTCTTATATTAACTAACTTATTAACGCACATTTCCGAAATCGCTTGTATAGCTGAGAATAAGCCCTTATATTTGCAGTGTCAATAAGCTTAACGACAGAAACTAACAAAAAGATTAATAACTAAAAACTATTACAATTATGCCAGTATTATATAAACCTTTCCAGTCTAATCTGGAAGATAAGAAAAGTGGGAAGAAACTGTTTTATCCCCATGTAGTTCGTACAGGAAATATCAATTCCGCACAGCTTTCCAAAGAGATTGCCGCATATTCTTCCCTTTCTCCGGGTGATGTAAAAAATACGCTTGACAATCTGGTGACGGTGATGGCGCAGCATCTTCAGTCGTCCGAAAGCGTCAGTGTGGATGGCTTGGGAACGTTCCGCATGGTGATGAGTGCCCGTGGCCGGGGTGTTGAGACCGCCGATGAGGTGAGTGCTGCACAGGCTACGCTTACCGTCCGCTTCCAGCCTACCACGACGAAGAATCTGGATCGTACCACCGCTACTCGTTCTATGGTGACGGGTGCCAAGTGTGCTCGCTATGACAAGCTGGTCTCCGCACCTGGTGACGGCGGATCGGTTGATGATCCGAATGACAAGCCTGGTGGTGGCAGCGATGGCGGAGATGATGGAGAAGCACCGGACCCGACAGTATAGCTTGTTCCTTCCTTCGCGGGAAGAAATATAAGACTAACGACTGAACTGAACTGTAAAAACAGAAAAACGAAGAAACAAGAAAGAAACTAGAGCTAACTAAGGATCACCAGCTAAAGACTGATAAAAGATAACAGGTTAAAGACTAGGCTTTTAATAAGACAATCAACTAAACAGAGAATTATCAAATCACATGAGGACTATCAATTTGATCGTGGTGCATTGTTCCGCCACGCAGGGGAATCGTACGTTTTCTCCGGAGGAAAATACGGTAGGGACACAGAGTAAACTAAACTATTTAAAGAACGAGAAAGGAGGTAAATGATGGCAATGAAGAAATCAGTATGGGATATGATCCTGAAGGTGGTTATCGCAGTGGCTTCGGCTTTGGCAGGCGTTTTGGGCGCTAATGCGATGAATCTGTAATGAGAGGGATTAATATTTTTT
>ERZ791801.1953-NODE-1953-length-11546-cov-16.463754_pt1 | contig 11546 bp, 5 predicted proteins | sample MGYA00510309_ERZ791801 | MGnify/ENA primary metagenome ERZ791801 (study PRJEB30046, sample SAMN00791979) | human gut metagenome | study: EMG produced TPA metagenomics assembly of the A metagenome-wide association study of gut microbiota in type 2...
CCTGTAACCGGCTGATCCGTAGTCAGCTACTCTATTCAGTTGAGCTACGCGGCCTTGTTTGTTTTACGGGTGCAAAGATACGTACTTTTTTTGAATTAGCAAGAGATACGCAAACTTTTTTTGAAAAAAATTACTCGATGAACCGATAATTAAACAGCTGCCAGCCGAGTGTCAACCCCACATTCCACTCCTTTTTCGGTGAGCTATAATGATTTACATATGCAGATATTGCTCCAAAGGGCAATTGGCATATTACAGAAATTTCTCCTATATATTCAAAGCGCGAAAACGCTTTTCCATAATAAGCTTTGTTCAATGCATTCTTTTTAATAGGAAATATCGGTACGAAACCATAAAATTCAGAACGGAATTGGAACATATCATTGAAAACAAAAATAGGCTTGATACCCGCTGCCAAGAATTGGTTGGCCCGAAATGCCTCATTATACATCAGCTTACTATGAGGAGTAGGAGAAAAATCTGCCGCCTGCAACATGGTTGCCGTATAATTCTCCGAAAAGTTCTTCGATGAATACAGCATCTCTGCCATCCATCCCAAAGTAAATTTGGGACTCATAGTATGATAGGCATATTTCATATAAGAAATTTGCAGCCAAGATTGCCTTTCTTTAGTCGTAACACTCGTTTCCGTCGGATTTCCCGGTATAAATTTCTCCTTTCCGCTAAAGACCTGTGCCACCAGTTTTTCAAAATACCCTTTAGTGGCATACTGTCGTGCATTCAGCGTACTCCCATAAAATCCGATAGCCCCTCCCAAAAGGTTGTAGGTACTCCTATCCGAACGGTCCTTGTCAAAATTAATCACGCTGGACTGAAAGTAATTGTCTTGAAGTTTCCCATATCCGATGCTTATTTCCGCCCGTTTATTGGCCAAAAAAGGCAAGGCTACCATCAGCTTGACAAAACGTTCATCTTTAGAGTTAAAAGAGGGCTTATCATTCTTAGAAAAGAGTTTGTCCTTTTTATAATAATCGAACGTACTTAAAGAAGCAATAAGGCGGTAGGAGGTTGGAATACGGGTAGGAAGGTCTATCTTGGCCATAAGCTGCGCATTATTATATACCTTGCCAATCTGGCCGTCAAGGGTTATTTCTTTGGAATAATAATTCAAGTCCTGATAACCCAATCCCAAATAAATCTGATTAGAGCTGGTTGTCGAGACACTTCCACCCATCCTTACAGAAAAATTATCTTCCATTTTCACTTTCAGATGCAGCGAATACAAGTCGTTTTCAGAGTCATATACAGCATGAGGTATAATCTCCGATATCATATTATCAGACAGCAAACGGAAATATCCACGTTTCAAATCTTCATATGTAAACACCTCATGGTCTTCGTCATGAAATTCTTTTTTGATATACGCCTGCTGTTGTGGATTGGCGCCCTCTATATAGATGTCCCTAAAGCGGAATTGAGGCAAATTACTGCGGTAGACCAACCGCCTTAAACGAACATTTTCCGCACTTACCCTCCGATGAATACGGCCTTTTATAGAATCCATTAAACTGATAGTCCGGTTATAGCCGATATCGTGCAACTCCTGCAAACGGTCAAAGTCCAAAAGGCTTACATCATCATACTTGAATGTCATAATAATGCCTAAAGAATCCGGAAGAGTATAATCCGTCTTCTGCATAATCATATTTTCAAGCTGGCTCATCAAATCGTTCTCTTTCGGCTTACCGGGATTGGCGGCTACCACGCTACCTATGATGACTTCCGGTTTAAAGTCCTCACGCATAATATCTGTGGGGAAATTATTATAAATTCCACCGTCATAAGCTAAAACGCTATCAATCTCTATCGGTTTGAAAACAAACGGAAAACTCATGGAAGCGCGTACCGCATCTCCCAAATCTCCTCTACGCATAATCAACGGTTTCTTGTTATATACATCGGAGGCAATACACCGGAAAGGCACAAACAGGCGGTTAAAATCGCCGCTGCATGCAGCCGTAGCCCGTGCAAATAGCTCCACAAAGACCAGATTCATCTGAATGGGATTTACCATGCTTGTAGGAAGTATCTGAGGCTTGATATGCAGCGAGTCCTTAAAGGAGAAACGGATATTGAAAAACTCCGGGGTCGGCCGGTTCTGTTTGAAATAATATCCGTATTCGGGTTCTACCTGTCCTGAATACCAGCGTTTGAAGTCTTCGGAACGCAATAAAGCCTCCATATCATCGGGAGAGTACCCCATAGCATAGAGTGAACCTATGATAGCTCCCATAGAAGTACCCGTAATGTAGTCGATAGGAATATTGTTTTCCTCCAAAGCGCGAATGATACCGATATGGGTCATGCCTTTCGCACCTCCGCCACTCAAAACAAGTCCTACTTTCTGAGCTTGCACAAACGGCAGAAGCAATAAACAGGCTGACAAAAACAAAAAAAATCTTTTCATGAATACGGTTTCGAGTGAAATATACTAATTTATTCAATGCTCAAATATAGACAATTGTTTCCAAAAACCTCGTATCCAACGAAAAAAAACAGACCTATTACGAAAAAACAGACAAAAAAAGGGCATTACAACTCATATTAGCTGCAATGCCCTGTTATAATAGAAATCTAAAGGGGCTTATTTAATCAAATCGATGCTTCTCTTTACAAAATTATTCAAAGCTTCACCTTTCAACATGCCATTTTGAAGCAATGCCAAATCAATAAGTTGACGGACAACCTTATTCTGAGCGGCATAGTCGGCAAACAATCCATTTTTCCGGTTTTTCAAATCTTCCCACTTCTTATCCAAATCATTTACCTCATTCTTTTCGGCTGTAGGGATGTCCTCATCTTTCTTGCCCTCCTGCTTCTTTTTCAATTCATTACGACGAGTATTTACATCGTCCATTTCTTTTTGAATCGGAGCAACGGCAGCTGTACATTCCTTGTCTTCATCAGCCAGAATCTCTTTTACCAGCTTATGGTCGGCATTCAATACCAGGTTGAACATGTCCGGCATTTCGCCATAGAAACTCATTCCTGCCTGGATATTAGCCATTTCTTTCATACGACGCATGTACTCGCTTTGAGTAATCATGACCGGTGAAGCATTTTCACCCAAGGCTTGAGCCATTACATTGAACTCTGTCTTTTCTATCTGCGGCAACTGGCTCTTGAAGATAACAGAGAGAACCTCCTGTTTATCGGCTTCCAAGACATCTTTCGCCTTGTCTTCCTTCACTATCAGATTGTCAACAACATCACTGTCTACACGGGTGAAACGCACTTTCTCGAACTTTTGCTCCAGCATGCTTACCATGGCAACATCAAGCTGGCCGCCCATCAACAGCACATTATATCCCTTATTCTTGGCAGCCTCGATATAGCTGTATTGCTCATCTTTGTTGTTGGCATACAGATAAATCAGATTGCCATCCTTATCCGTCTGGCTATCCTTTATCAAGGTCTTATACTCTTCGAAGGTATAATACTTGTCGTCCGTATCGGAAAGAAGGGCGAAATCCTTTGCTCTATCATAGAAATCCTCTTGTGTGAGCATTCCGTAGTTGATGAAGATTTTCAAATCGTTCCACTTCTCTTCAAATTGCTTACGGTCGTTCTTGAATATGGATTGCAAGCGGTCGGATACTTTTTTCGTAATATATGTAGAGATTTTCTTCACATTGGAGTCACTCTGCAAATAGGAACGGGATACGTTCAGCGGAATATCCGGCGAATCGAGTACACCGTGCAGCAATGTCAGAAAGTCCGGAACAATACCCTCTACAGAGTCCGTTACATAGACCTGATTGCAATAAAGCTGGATTTTGTTCTTGTTCAATTCTATATTGCTCTTTACCTTCGGGAAGTACAGAATACCAGTAAGATGGAACGGATAATCCACATTCAGATGTATCCAGAACAAGGGTTCATCGGACATCGGATAGAGGTCGCGATAGAACTTCTTGTAATCCTCGTCTTTTAATTCGCTGGGCTTCAGCGTCCACAACGGATTAGCGTTGTTGATGATGTTATCTTCGGATGTTTCAACCTGCTTGCCGTCTTTCCATTCTTTTTTCTTGCCGAATGCAACGGGAATAGGGAGGAAGCTGCAATACTTCTTCAAAAGAGAAGAGATGCGCGCTTCTTCAAGGAATTCCTTGCAATCGTCGTCTATATAAAGAACGATATCCGTACCGCGTTCTGCCTTGTCCGTATCTTCGATAGTAAACTCCGGACTACCGTCGCAAGTCCATTTCACGGCTTTAGCACCATCCTGATAGGATTTGGTGATGATTTCGACCTTCTTGGCAACCATAAAAGCCGAGTAAAAGCCAAGTCCGAAATGACCGATAATGGCATTGGCATCATTCTTATATTTCTCCAGGAAGTCGTTGGCTCCCGAGAATGCAATCTGATTGATGTATTTATCTATTTCTTCTGCCGTCAGGCCGATACCACGATCGGATACGGTAATCGTATCCTTGCCTAAAGACACATGCACGGTCAAATCACCGAGTTCACCTTTAAACTCACCGATAGAAGCCAGTGTTTTAAGTTTCTGGGTAGCATCGACGGCATTAGAGACTAACTCACGAAGGAAGATTTCATGGTCACTGTACAAAAACTTTTTGATAACGGGGAAGATATTCTCTGTAGTTACCCCAATATTTCCTTTTTGCATACTAAGTTTATATTTTTAGATTTGTATTTTTATTGTTTTGGCAAACTGAACACAAAAAAAATGCCAGTCCCGAAGAACTGACATTTTGACTGTTTTATTATAAAGGCTTGTTATGCTTTGATTATACTCAACTCGTCTTTTTCCTTATCGACAGAAACATTAACCGTATCACCGGGCTGTAATCCGGCAGACACAATCAGCTCCGAAAGTCCGTCTTCCAGATAATTCTGAATGGCACGCTTCAACGGACGGGCGCCAAACTGCACATCGTAGCCTTTGGCAGCAAGGAATCTCTTGGCTTCATCATCTACAACCATCTTATAACCAATAGCTTCAATCCGTTCATACAAACCTTTCAGCTCTATGTCCACAATCTTCGTAATAGCATCCAACGAAAGCTGGTCAAACGTTATGATTTCATCCAGACGGTTCAGGAACTCAGGAGCAAAGGTCTTGTTCAATGCTTTCTGAATCACACTGCGCGAGTACTCGTTATCATCCGTACGTGCCTGTGCCGCAAAACCTACGCCACGACCGAACTCTTTCAACTGGCGGGTACCGATATTGGAGGTCATGATGATGACTGTATTCTTAAAGTCAATCGTTCTGCCATAATTGTCAGTAAGACGTCCCTCGTCCAACACCTGCAACAAGATATTGAACACATCCGGGTGAGCTTTTTCAATTTCGTCCAACAGCACTATGGAATAAGGTTTCCGGCGTACCTTCTCTGTCAACTGTCCGCCTTCCTCATAACCGACATACCCCGGGGCCGCTCCAATCATACGGGACACCGTATATTTCTCCATATATTCGCTCATATCAATGCGTATCAGCGCATCGCTGGAACCAAACATATATTTAGCCAACTGCTTGGCCAAATGCGTTTTACCCACGCCGGTAGGACCGAGAAACATAAACGTTCCGATAGGGCGGTTAGGGTCTTTCAAGCCTACACGGCTGCGCAGGATGGCTTTGGTAAGTTTCTCTATCGCAGCATCCTGAGCCACAACTTTTGCCTGCAAATCTTCTTTCATACCTGCAAGCTTAAGACCTTCCGCCTGAGCCATACGTTGCATCGGAATGCCGGACATCATCGATATGACATTGGCTATTTCTTCCTCTCCAACAAGCTGACGGTCATCTTTGAGACGTGCTTCCCATTCCTCTTTCATTTCATCCAGGCGAGCGGAAAGTTCTTTCTCTCTATCCCGATAACTGGCAGCCAGTTCAAAGTTCTGCGACTTTACGGCTTCAGCCTTCAAAACACGTGCGTCTTCTATCAACTTTTCCTGCTCTTCAATCTCTTTGGGAACATTAATGTTCGTCAGATGCACACGCGAACCGGCTTCGTCCAAAGCATCAATGGCTTTATCCGGGAAGTTACGGTCGGTTATATAACGCTCTGCCAACTTGACACATGCCTCTAACGCTTCGTCCGTATAGCTCACGTTATGGTGGTCTTCGTACTTCTCTTTTATGTTTCTCAGTATCTGTAGCGTTTCTTCCGGAGTAGTGGGTTCTACTATAACTTTCTGAAAACGACGCTCCAAAGCACCGTCTTTCTCAATATTCTTTCTGTATTCGTCAAGCGTGGTAGCACCGATACATTGTATTTCGCCGCGAGCCAAAGCCGGCTTCAACATATTGGCTGCATCCATAGAACCGGCAGCTGCACCGGCGCCTACAATAGTATGAATCTCGTCTATGAACAAGATTACGTTCGGATTCTTCTGCAACTCGTTGATAATGGAACGAATGCGCTCTTCAAACTGTCCACGGTATTTGGTTCCGGCTACAACAGAGGCCATATCGAGCATTACCACCCGCTTGTCAAACAAGATACGGGATACTTTCTTTTGAACGATACGCAGTGCCAATCCCTCTACAATAGCCGACTTGCCGACACCCGGCTCACCAATCAGCACCGGATTGTTTTTCTTACGACGACTCAATATCTGCGCCAAGCGTTCTATCTCACGCTCACGCCCTACAACCGGATCGAGCTTGCCTTCTTCTGCCGCACGGGTCATGTCCGTACCGAAGTTATCCAGGACCGGAGTATCATTGGAAGACTTCTTCGATGCAGTCTGTGCAGAAGAAGCCGCACCCTGTCCTGCATTACGAGAGGGATGGGACATATTCATGTCTTCATCGTCTTCTTCCTCTTCTTCCGGAAATCCCATACCAGCATTCGGGTTGGTAGATTGCATTGTAAGTTGTTCAAATACAGCTTGATAATTCACCCGGTTTTCTTCCAGAACGGTAGCAGCCAGGTTGTCGCCATCCTTCAGTATAGCCAACAACACATGTTCGGCATCGGCTGTTGCACTCTTTAAAATGCGCGCTTCCAGAATGCACATCTTCAATATCTTAGCGGCCATTGGCGACAATGGCACATCCGCATCGGGCAATAGGGTATCGTCTTCGGCATCTCTCAAGAAGCTTTCAATGCGCTTTTTTACTTGCTTCAAGTCTATATCGAGTTTCATCAATATCTCGATAGCTTTTCCTCCGCCGTCACGTAGCATGCCGAGCAGAAGATGCTCCGGGCCGATATATCTATTTCTCAGTCGGTTGGCTTCCTCCTTGCTATAAGTTATAATATCAGAAACTCTTTGTGAAAATTGATTGTTCATATAATTTTTATCTCCTTAATTAAAGGTTTTGACTGACAAAGATACGCATTTCTTTATATTGCATACCATAAACTGGATTAATAATATACAAATCCCGTGCCATAAATCACATCTTTCCGGTTCGCCCTACACATTATATTATAATACGTGGGAATTTCATCCGTACCAACGGTTGGTATTCGATGTACCAACCTAAGAAACTTCATATACCTAAGCTTGGTACGGCTCGTACCTTAGTAAGGTACACCGAGTACCAAAGGGAGGTATCTTTCTGGTACTTGTATCTGTCTTATTTTTAACCGATTATACATCAAACGAAAAACCATATATCCAAACGGAGTTTCAAGCATGGAAATCTGCAACAAAGTTTATGAGGGAAAACTTTTGTATATCGTAAAAAAGCAGTACTTTAGCGTGGTTTTTCACAAACCCGAAAATGTATAATTAATAATCTTTTTAAATGCTTGAACAAGACAGAATTATAAAGATTAACATCGAGGAGGAAATGAAGTCTTCGTACATTGACTACTCCATGTCGGTCATTGTTTCACGTGCCCTTCCGGATGTTAGAGATGGTTTTAAACCTGTTCACCGAAGAATTCTTTTCGGTATGATGGGACTGGGAAATACGTCGGATAAACCCTATAAGAAATCTGCGAGAGTTGTCGGTGAGGTATTAGGAAAATATCACCCGCACGGTGACTCATCCGTATATGGCGCTCTCGTCCGTATGGCACAGCCGTGGGCTATGCGCTACATGCTTGTAGACGGACAAGGCAACTACGGTTCTGTGGACGGTGACAGCGCAGCCGCCATGCGTTACACGGAATGCCGCTTGCAAAAGATTGGAGAAGAAATGATGCAGGATCTTGATAAAGAGACTGTAGACATGCAAACCAACTTCGACGACTCGTTGCTGGAACCCACCGTAATGCCAACCCGCATTCCGAACCTTCTTGTCAACGGTGCTTCCGGTATCGCCGTAGGTATGGCTACGAATATGCCGACCCATAATCTGTCCGAAGTGATAGATGCCTGCGTCGCATATATCGACAACAATGATATCGACATCGAAGATTTGATGACTTACGTCAAAGCTCCCGACTTCCCGACAGGCGGTTATATATATGGTATGAGCGGTGTGCGCGAAGCCTACATGACCGGTCGCGGACGTGTTGTAATGCGCGCCAAGGCTGAGATTGAAACATCTTCCACGCATGACAAAATCGTTGTAACCGAAATCCCTTACGGAGTAAATAAGGCCGAATTAATCAAATCCATCGCTGATTTGGCCAACGAAAAGAAGATAGAGGGCATTTCCAATGCCAACGACGAGTCTGACCGCGAAGGTATGCGCATCGTCATCGACGTAAAACGCGATGCCAACGCCAGTGTAGTGCTGAACAAGCTCTACAAGATGACATTGTTGCAGACTTCCTTCGGCGTAAACAACGTGGCATTGGTACACGGACGTCCTCGCTTGCTGAACCTGAAAGACCTCATCAAGTATTTCGTAGAGCATCGTCACGACGTAGTTATCCGCCGTACACAATATGATTTGCGTAAAGCTAAAGAACGTGCTCATATCTTAGAAGGTTTGATTATCGCATCGGACAATATTGACGAGGTAATCAAAATCATCCGTGCCGCCAAAACTCCGAATGACGCAATCAGCGGTTTGATGGAGCGTTTTGAATTGACTGAAATCCAATCGCGCGCCATCGTAGAAATGCGTCTGCGCCAGTTAACCGGACTCATGCAGGACCAACTCCATGCCGAGTATGAGGAAATCCAAAAGCAGATTGCTTATCTGGAAGAAATCCTCGTTAACGACGAACTCTGCCGCAAGGTTATCAAAGATGAATTAATCGAGATTAAAACTAAATACGGTGATGAACGCCGCTCTGAAATAGTTTATTCATCGGAAGAATTCAACCCGGAAGATTTCTATGCAGACGATGAAATGATTATTACCATTTCTCATATGGGATATATCAAGCGTACGCCGTTAAGCGAATTCCGTGCCCAAAACCGCGGTGGGGTAGGTTCTAAGGGAACAGAGACACGCGATGAGGACTTTGTAGAACATATATATCCTGCAACAATGCACAATACCATGATGTTCTTCACTCAAAAAGGTAAGTGCTATTGGCTGAAAGTATATGAGATACCCGAAGGAACCAAAAATTCTAAGGGACGCGCCATTCAGAACCTGTTGAATATAGACTCTGATGACGCCGTAAATGCATACCTGCGCGTAAAGAACCTGAATGACCAGGATTTCATTAACAGTCATTATGTACTGTTCTGTACAAAGAATGGCGTCATTAAGAAAACATTGCTCGAACAATATTCCCGTCCTCGCCAAAATGGTGTCAATGCCATTACAATCCGCGAAGATGACCGCGTAATTGAAGTGCGCATGACTAACGGTGACAATGAGATTATCATTGCCAATCGCAACGGACGTGCCATCCGTTTCCACGAAAGTGCCGTACGCGTAATGGGACGTACAGCTACCGGTGTACGCGGCATGACGCTTGATGAAGACGGACAAGACGAAGTTGTCGGAATGATTTGTATCAAAGACCCTGAAACTGAGACAATCATGGTTGTGTCAGAACAAGGATATGGTAAGCGTTCCGATATTGAGGATTATCGTAAGACGAACCGTGGCGGTAAAGGTGTAAAAACTATGAATATCACCGATAAAACCGGTAAACTGGTAACAATCAAGTCTGTAACAGATGAGAATGATTTAATGATTATCAATAAATCGGGTATCACCATCCGTCTGAAAGTAGCAGATGTTCGTATAATGGGACGTGCTACGCAGGGAGTACGACTGATTAATCTTGAAAAACGTAATGATGAAATTGGCTCCGTATGTAAAGTTACCTCGGAAACCGAAGAGGATATCATTGCAGAAGAGGATAGCGATGCATCAGAAAAAACTCAGAACGATATAGTAAACAATGAAAATGAAGAATAGACACAATATTAATTTAAAATTTTCTACAATCATGAAAAGAGTATTATTTTCAATGGTTTTACTACTTGCGGCAGGCTTTACCTTCGCTCAGGAAAAGAGCGTGAAAGAGGCAAAAAGCATCGCTAACGACGTAAAACCGGATTTTGCACAAGCAGAGAAGCTCATCAATGAAGCTCTGAACAATGCTGAAACCAAAGACAACGCCGAAACATGGGATGTAGCCGGCTTTATTCAAAAGAGAATCAATGAAAAGGAAATGGAGAATGCTTATTTAAGAAAGCCTTATGATACTCTTAAAGTGTATAACAGCGCACTGAATATGTGCAAATACTACTTTAAATGCGATGAACTTGCACAGATTCCTAACGAAAAAGGTAAAATCAAAAATAAGTTCAGAAGATCGAACAGTGCTGCTATATTAGCTGCGCGTCCCAACCTGATTAACGGTGGTATCCAGTTCTTTAATTTAGATAAGAATAAAGAGGCTTTGGATTTCTTCGCAACTTATGTAGACATTGCCATCAATCCTATGTTTGAAAAGGAGAATCTGCTTCAAACAGATACTGTATTGCCCCAAATTGCTTATTATGCAAGCTTAGCTGCAGCCAAAATGGAAGATTATCCAAGCGTGTTGAAATATGCACCTTATGCAAAGGAGGACAAAGAAGTGGGTAAATATGCCATGGAATTTATTTCTACAGCATTGAAAGCTCAAGGTGATACTGTCAAGTGGATCGCTTCCTTAAAAGATGGTATTCAAAAGTATCCTGAACATTCATTCTTCTTTGGACATCTGATTGATTATTATAGCAATAATAATAAGTTTGACGAAGCAATGCAGTTTGCAGATGATATGTTGGCTAAAGATCCTAATAACACATTCTATTTGTACGTAAAAGGATACCTTTATCATAACATGAAAGATTATGAAAAAGCCATTGAATTCTACAACAAAACCATTGAAGTAGATCCTAACTATGCAGAAGCATATTCCAACTTGGGCTTAATCTATTGCCTGCAAGCTCAGGATTTCTCTGAAAAAGCTACTACTGATGTCAATAATCCAAAATACAAAGAAGACCAAGCTACACTGAAAGTTTTCTATGAAAAGGCAAGACCTAATTATGAAAAAGCAAGAGAACTGAAACCTGAACAGAAAGATTTGTGGCTAAATGGATTATACAGAGTTTATTATAACTTACAAATGGGTCCTGAATTTGATGAAATAGAAAAATTGATGCAATAATTGAATTGCTACTAT
>ERZ791801.1954-NODE-1954-length-11530-cov-4.220044_pt1 | contig 11530 bp, 10 predicted proteins | sample MGYA00510309_ERZ791801 | MGnify/ENA primary metagenome ERZ791801 (study PRJEB30046, sample SAMN00791979) | human gut metagenome | study: EMG produced TPA metagenomics assembly of the A metagenome-wide association study of gut microbiota in type 2...
GGACCTGCGCCGTCTGCTCCCACGCCGCCACCGCCGCAGGGCGATCCGATGGGTGATCTTTCGTCGCTGCTCGGCGGCATTGACCCCGGCATGATCGCCAAGCTGCTGCCCGTGCTCTCGCAGCTCAATCGGCCCGAGAGCGGCGAGACCGCCGCGTTTTTGCGCGCGCTGCGCCCATTTTTGAAGCCGGAGCGGCAGGACAAGGTCGAGCGCGCGGCACAGCTCGCGCGCTTCATCCACCTGGGGAAGACGCTGCTCCTCAGCGAAGGGGGGCCGCGCAATGTATAACCGCTATCTGCGCAACGACGACGGCGTCTACACCCGCATGCCGATGCAGGACGCGCCGCGCGGCGAACCGCCGCGTGATGGCCGGCCGCCTCCCCCGCCGCCCTCCGGTGGAAACGCACCGCCTCCAAGGCCGCCGCAGGGGGGCGCTCCCCCTCCGCCGCCGATCAGTCAGGAGGCGTCGCAGTTTTTCTCGCGCATCCTCGACAAATTACCGCTCAAGGGCGTGGACACGGCGGACATTTTGCTGCTGCTCATTCTCTTTTTCCTCTTTGAGGAAAAGGCGGACGACGAGCTTTTAGTCGCGCTGGGGCTGCTGCTCATTTTATGACATATTTTGACAAAAAGGCCGTCCGAAGAACGATCTTCGGACGGCCTTTTCAGTTTCTTTTACCGGTTTGCGCCGTCGAGCGCACCTTCGTGGAGCACTGTGCCGTCCGGCAGCGTAAAGGCGTTCTCCGCCACGTTCCCGCTGTCGACGCTCATGCCCGCCATGCGGTAGACGACATCCTCGCCCTGCAATTTTTCCGCCGCGCAGAGAAGGCCGTTGCTCACGCTGACCCAGTAGCGCTCAATGTAGCCGCCGTCATCGGCGGCAGTTTCCACAAAGATGCAGTCCACGGTGTCGAGCAGGCGGTAATCCGCCGCAGCGATGCGCTTTTTGTCAAGGCGCAGGATGTCCTCATACGTCGGGATGCCCTGCTCCTCGTCGGCGGTGAAGGCTGCGGCGCTCTCGTAATAGAGCTCGCTGCCGCCGTACCAGACCCACGTTCTTTCCCCGTTGGAGATCGTGTGGCTCTGCGCGCCGCTCGCCTGCTCGGTGTCGACGCGCATCCACGCTCCGTCGACGCTGACACTGCTGCGGTCGACGCCGCTGCCGCCGGAATAGTAGCGCTCGATCGTGATGGCGCGCGAGTAGCGCGCGGGACGTTCAAGCGTCGCGATGGCGGACTGCACCGTGTCGGGCCGCACAGCGATGCGGCCCACGGCGCTGTCGTCGAGCGACGCGTCGCTCACATCGCTACTGCTCGCATCCTGCGGCAGCACGACGTGCGCGGGACGGTGCAGCGCGCCGCGCACCACAAACAGGAGCACCAGCAAAACGAGCGCGACGAAAGCAGCGCCAATGGGCGTCACCCTCCGCTTTCTCATTCCGCTCCACTCCCTTCTTTCATTCCGTCAAAATCAGGCGTTAAAATCCGCGGGGCGCTCGCTCCGGCGGCCAAAGTGCCACAAAATCGCGTCGGCGATGCGTGCGCAGGCGTGGCCGTCACCATAGGGGTTGACGGCGTGCGCCATCGCGTCGTACGCCTCCCTGCTGCGAAGAAGCTCGTTGCCCATGCGCAGCACGTCGTCGTACTCGACGCCGCAGAGCTTCACCGTGCCGGCGGCGACCGCCTCGGGGCGCTCGGTCTCTTTGCGCATGACAAGGACGGGCTTGCCGAGCGCAGGAGCCTCCTCCTGGAGTCCGCCGCTGTCGGTCATCACCATGTAGCAGCGCGCCATAAGATTGTGCATCTCGTCCGCGCTCAGCGGGTCGATCAAATGCACGCGCGGCGTACCGGCGAGGAACTTCTGCGCGTTCTCGCGCACGACGGGGCTGAGGTGCACGGGATAGACAAGCTCGCAGTCCTCATTCTGGAGGGCGATGTCGCGCAGCGCGGTCATGATGTTCTCCATGGGCTGGCCGTAATTCTCGCGGCGGTGGCACGTCACGAGCACGACCTTTCTTGAATAGTCCAGCTCGTTGAGCAGTTCTGTTGTAAAGCGGTAATCCTTGCACACCGTTGTTTTCAGTGCGTCAATGACCGTATTGCCCGTGATGAAAAGGCCCTCGGTCACGCCCTCTTTGAGTAAGTTCTCGCGGTTATTTTTCGTCGGGCAGAAATAGAGGTCGGCGATGGCCGTGACGAGCTTACGGTTCATCTCCTCGGGGAACGGGGAGTATTTGTCGTAGGTGCGAAGGCCCGCCTCCACATGTCCGACGGGCACCTTGTGGTAAAAGGCCGAGAGCGCACCGGCAAACGTCGTGCTCGTGTCGCCGTGGACTAAGATCATGTCAGGCTTTAATTGCTCAATGGCGTCGTCCATACCGAGCAGACACTTGCTCGTGATGGTCGAGAGCGTCTGCCGCGGGGTCATAATATCAAGGTCGCAGTCGGCCTTGAGGTCGAAGACCTCCATCACGCTATCGAGCATTTCGCGGTGCTGCGCCGTCACGCAGCAAAGGCTCTCGATCTCGTCGCGCGAGGCAAGCTCCTTGACGAGCGGGGCCATCTTGATGGCCTCGGGCCGCGTGCCGAACACGCTCATAATGCGCAGTTTTTCCATTTATGCTTCCTCTTTTTTCTCTTCGTTGGATTCTTCTTCAGGTTCCGCAGGCACGGTTTCCGCCGGTGTGGCGGTCTCTGTGCTCTTCTCCTCTGCCGCGGCCTTTTCCGCCTGCAATGCCTTGTCGATATCGCGGCGGAAGATGACGCGCGAGGCGAGGAACGCCGCCACCGCCAGCGCCATCAGAAAGAGCATCGCCTTGATCGCGCCGCTCGACGTCAGCACCACGGCGGAAAGTCCGAGGATACTGCTGATAACGTACAGCGCCGCGACGGCCTGCTTCTGGTTGAGACCCATGTCGATGAGGCGGTGGTGGATGTGTCCGCGGTCAGGCGCCATCGGGTTCTGCCCGTGGGCAAGGCGGCGGATGATGGCAAAGAGCGTGTCGAACATCGGCAGGCCCAGGATCAGGAACGGCACCGCGAACGACACGATGGCGTAATACTTGAAAAGGCCCTGGATCGAGATCGTCGCAAGGATGTAGCCAAGGAACGTCGAGCCCGTGTCGCCCATAAACATCTTGGCCGGATTCTTGTTGTACGGCATGAAACCGAGGCACGCACCCACAAGCGCGGCCATCACGAGCGCCACATCGCTTTCAGAGACGAGCAGCGCGATGACGAGCATCGAAATGGCGCTGATGGTCGAAACGCCGCAGGCAAGGCCGTCGAGGCCGTCGATGAGGTTGACGGCGTTCGTGATACCGACGATCCACAAGACTGTGATGGGGATGGACAGCCAGCCGAGGTCCCAATACGGGCTTTCAGCAAAGACGTTCGGGTTGGAGAGCATCTGGATCACGACGCCGTGGAACACGGCGACGAGCGCCGCGAAGATCTGCACGCAGAACTTAAAATACGCGCGCAGCGGGGACATATCGTCCACTACGCCTAAAACGACGATGATGGACGCGCCCAGCAAAATGCCCTGCAACTGATGGTCGACCTTGACGAACAGCAGCATGCTCACGATAAAGCCGAGGAAGATCGCGAGGCCGCCGAGGCGCGGTACGGGCTTTTTGTGCATGCGGCGGTTGTCCTTCGGCACGTCGATCGCGCCGATCTTATAGGCAAACGACTTGACGAGCGGGCACATCAGAAAGCTGACGGCAAACGCGCACAGTAGCGCGCCGCCGACGCTCAGCAATAACTCTTTCGGAATTCCGTTCATGTTCTCCACCCTTTAATCAGCGCGCGACAAAGCCGACCTTCTTGTAGACCTTGCGCAGCGTTTTTTCTGCCACGTAAGACGCCTTCTGTGCGCCCGCGCGATACACGGACTCGAGATACGCCTTGTCGCCCAAAATGCGCGTGGCCTCCTCGCGGATGGGGCGCAGGGTTTCAACGACGGCCTCGCCCACGGCGGGCTTGAACGCGCCGTAGCCCTTACCGGCGAACTCCTGCTCGATCTCGTCAAAGCTCTTGCCCGTCACGGCGGAGTAGATGGTCATCAGGTTCGCAACGCCGGGCTTGTTCGTGGGATCATAGCGCACGCAGTTTTCCGTGTCGCTGTCGGTCACGGCGCGCTTGAACTTGCGCAGGATATCCTCGGGCTTTTCCATCAGGTAAATGGAGCCGTTGGGGTCCTTATCGGACTTCGACATCTTGGCTCCCGGGTCGCTCAGGCTCATCACGCGCGCACCGACCTTGGGAATGTACGGCTCGGGCATCTTGAAGACGTCGCCATAGATGCCGTTGAAGCGCTGGACGATGTTGCGGCAGAGCTCGACATGCTGCTTCTGATCCTCGCCCACAGGGACATAGTCAGGCTGATAGAGCAGGATATCCGCCGCCATCAGCGCAGGATAGGTGAAGAGACCGCCGTTGATGTTCTCGCTGTTCTTGGCGGACTTGTCCTTAAACTGCGTCATGCGCGAGAGCTCGCCGAACATCGTATAGCAGTTCAGGACCCAGCCGAGCTCGGCGTGCTGCGGCACGTGGGACTGGATGAACAGCGTGTTCTTCTCGGGGTCCAAGCCGCAGGCGATGTACTGCGCCAGCTGCTCGAGCGTGCGGCGGCGCAGCGCCGCAGGGTCCTGACGCACGGTGATCGAGTGCATATCGGCCATGAAGTAGTAGTTGTCAAATTCCTCGTCGCGCTCCGCCCAGTTCTTGATCGCGCCGAGGTAGGACCCGAGGGTCAGATCGCCGCTGGGCTGAATGCCGGACAGCATCACTTTCTTGCGCGCCGCGTTTTCCATGTTTTCCATCGTTTTTTCTCCGATCTGTTCGTTTTTCTCATTTTATCTCGAATTGCGCCGTTTTGGCGCAGCTATCGACCCAATTTGTTATGTTACCATACCCCTTTTCAAAATACAAGCATATTCCGGTGAAAAAGAGCGTCGTGCGTTCGTTGACTTTTCGGTCAAAATATGGTGTAATAAGCTATCTTTATTTTGATTTCACTTCAGGAGGTCATCTATGTCCATCGACATGAAGTATTTTGAGGAAATGGAAGCGAAGATCCCGCACGGTAAGGTGCGCACGCGCTTCGCTCCCTCCCCCACGGGCTATATGCACGTGGGCAACCTGCGCACCGCGCTCTACACCTATCTGATCGCCCGCCACGCAAACGGCACGTTCATTCTCCGCATCGAGGATACCGACCAGGGGCGTCTCGTCGAGGGCGCAACGGACGTCATCTACCGCACGATGGCGGAATGCGGCCTTTCCCACGATGAAGGCCCCGACGTCGGCGGCCCCGTCGCCCCGTATATCCAGAGCGAGCGCCGCGACACCTACGGCAGGTACGCCGAGCTTTTAGTCGAGCGCGGCCACGCCTACTACTGCTTCTGCGAAAAGGCCGAGAGCGAGGAGGACAGCGGCGAATTTGACCGCGCAGACGATCCCTGCCGCGACCTGCCGCTCGAAGAGGCCAAGGCGCGCGTCGCCGCGGGCGAGCCCTACGTCATTCGCCAGCGTATCCCGAAGGACGGCACCACGACCTTCCACGATGCAAGCTTTGGCGACATCACGGTGGAGAATAAGACGCTCGACGATCAGGTACTCTTGAAGCGCGACGGTCTGCCGACCTACAACTTTGCCAACGTCATCGACGACCACCTCATGGGCATCACCCATGTCGTGCGCGGCAGCGAATATCTCTCCTCCGCCCCGAAGTACAACCTCCTCTACGAGGGCTTCGGCTGGGAGGTGCCGACCTACGTGCACTGCTCCCCCGTCATGCGCGACGCGCAGCATAAGATGAGTAAACGCAACGGCGACCCGAGCTATGAAGACCTCAAGGCGCAGGGCTACCTGACGCCCGCCATCCTCAACTATGTGGCGCTGCTCGGCTGGTCGCCGCGCGGCGAGCAGAGCGAGCAGGAGTTCTTCACGCTCGACGAGCTGGTGGGGGCGTTCGACATCGGCGGCATCTCCAAGTCCCCTGCCATTTTCGATATCGAAAAGCTGACGTATTTCAACGCAAATTATCTGCGCAATCTCCCGCCCGAGGAATTCTGTAAAGTTGCCGAGCCTTACATCCGTCAGGCCGTCAAGAACGAAGCGTACTCCGTCGGTGAGATCGCAGCACTCTTACAGGCCCGCTGCGAAAAGCTCACCGATATTCCCGAAAAGGTCGACTTCTTCGATGCTCTTCCCGAGTACGGCGTTGAGTTCTACACGAACAAGAAGTCCAAGACCAACAGCGAGGTCTCGCTCGACATGCTCAATAAGGTCCTGCCCAAGCTCGAGAGCCTTCCCGAGTGGACGAATGATGCCATCCATGACATGCTCGTCTCATTTGCCGAGGAGCTCGGCGTGAAGAACGCGACGCTCATGTGGCCGCTGCGCATCGCCGTTGCGGGCAAGCTCGTCACGCCCGGCGGCGCTGTCGAAATTTGCCATATCCTCGGCCGTGAGGAGACGATCAAGCGCGTCAAGGCCGGTATCGCCAAGCTGGCATGATCTTCGAACTCTGCCCTACGCTCTCGCGCGATCTCATCAAGCGGGAATTTTTGAACACCGCCGCCGCGTTCGGCGTGCTGGTGCTTCTTGGCTTCGCCGCCGGAATGATCTTCCCCGACATGGCGCAGCAGACGCTTCAAAACTTCGCCGCACAGATCGAGCAGCTGGGACTTACCGACGATGTTCCCCAGTCGCAGATGATGGCGACGCTGTTTTTCAACAACATCACGGCGTCCCTCCTCTCGATGCTCTACGGGCTCATCCCGTTCCTGCCGCTCAGTGCGCTCGCGCTCGGCACGAATGCGCTGATGCTCGGCGCGTTCGCCGCCATCTATCAGCAGCAGGGCATCGGTCTCGGTGTGTATGTTCTCGGCGTTTTGCCCCACGGCATTTTTGAGCTGTCCGCGCTGATCTTATCCTGCGCGCTGGGCCTTCTCATCTGCCGCACGGGGACGGAACGGATCCTCAAAAAGAGCGATACGCCCTTTTTCCGCCGTGTGCTGGACTGCATCCGCGTCTTTTTGACATTCTCTGTGCCGCTGCTGCTGGTGGCCGCGCTCATCGAGACGTACGTCACGCCTGCACTTTTGAACCTTGTGCTGTAAACGGCAAGGTTGACTTTCGTTCCACACAACTATATAATGGACCCGTCAAGATTTTGTAGAATTTTCATCTGCTGTTTCTTCAGGGATTGAGGAAAAGCACCGCTCCTGCGGCGCTTTTCCTTTTTCGTCAAAAAATGAGAGATTCGTCCCGCCGCGGGACAGAGAAAGAGAGGTGCGCATGGCGCAGACAGTTCCGGCAAGGCAGACCGTGCAGAACATGACGGAGGGCAGCCCCGTCTCGCTGATTTTGCGCTTTGCGCTGCCGATCTTCATCAGTCAGGTCTTCCAGCAGCTATACAGCACGGCGGACGCGTTCATTGTGGGCAAATACCTCGGCACGAACGCCTTTGCCGCTGTCAGCTCGTCCGGCACGCTCATCATGCTGCTCACAAGCCTCTTTATCGGCACAGCCATGGGCGCGGGCGTCGCGATCTCAAAGTACTTCGGCGCGGGCGACTATGAAAACGTCTCGCGCGCCGTCCACACGAACCTGGCGTTCGGTATCGTGTCGGGCACACTGCTGACGCTCATCGGCGTATTCCTCACGCCGACGTTTTTGGTCTGGATGAACACCGACGCGCAGGTCATGCCGCAGGCGGTCGAATACTTCCGCTACTACTTCCTCGGCGTGCTGGCAACGGTGCTCTACAACATGTGCACGAGCATTCTTAACGCCCTCGGCGACAGCCGGAGGCCCCTGCACTATCTGATCATTTCGTCGCTCGTCAACATCGCGCTCGACCTGCTGTTCATCGGCGCGTTCCGCTGGGGCGTCTGGTCTGCCGCGGTGGCGACTGTCCTCTCCCAGGGGACGAGCTGCGTGCTCTGCCTCATCCACCTGCTCAAAAAGGGCGAGGTCTACACCGTCACGCCGCGCAACATCCGCTTCCACACCGGCATGCTCGGCGAGATCGTGCGATACGGTCTCCCCTCCGGCATCCAGAACTGCGTCATTGGCCTTGCCAATGTCATCGTCCAGTCGCAGATCAACTCGTTCGGCATGCTCGCGATGGCGGCCTACGGCGCGCACTGCAAGATCGAAGGCTTCGCCTTTCTGCCCATCACGAGCTTCACGATGGCCTGCACCACGTTCGTGGGTCAGAACCTCGGCGCCAAGCAGTATGACCGCGCCAAGCGCGGCGCGCGGTTCTGTATCATCATCGCCGTCGTGATGGCCGAGCTCATCGGCCTGTGCTATTACATCTGGGCAAGTCAGCTCATTTCCCTTTTCGACAGCACCCCCGGCGTTGTCGCCCTCGGCGTGCAACAGGCGCGCACGGTGGCACTGTTCTACTGCCTGCTGGCGTTTTCGCACTCTATCGCGGCGGTCTGCCGCGGCGCGGGCCGCGCGGTCGTGCCGATGATGATCATGCTCTCCGTCTGGTGCGTCATCCGCATCATCTACATCATGCTCGTCGTCCACTTCATCGGCGAGATCGGCTACATCTACTGGGCGTATCCCCTCACCTGGGCGATCAGCTCCACCATCTATCTCATTTATTACCTGCGCTCTGACTGGGTGCACGGATTTGAAAGGTGACTCTATGTCTTCTCCTGCGTTCCGCTTCCGCCTCGCCACGCTTGACGACGCTCCCGCGCTTCTGAGCATCTATGCGCCGTACGTCGAAAAGACGGCCATCTCGTTTGAATACGACGTACCGTCGCTCGACGAATTCCGCCGCCGCATCGCGGATATCTCGCGCAAATACCCTTATCTCGTCGCGGAGGATGAAAATGGCCAGCTCCTCGGCTACGCCTATACGCACACGTTCATCGCGCGTAAGGCCTACGACCACTGTGCGGAGTCGACGATCTATCTCGCCCTCGACGCGCGCAAGCACGGTCTCGGCAAGCGCTTCTACCGCGCGATTGAGGAGCTGTCGCTCGCGCAGAACATCTACAATCTCTATGCCTGCATCGGCGAGCCGCAGGGGGCGGACGACGAATATTTAACGGACAACAGCATCCGCTTCCATGAGCACATGGGCTTCCGCCGCATCGGCGTGTTCACGCGCAGCGGCTACAAGTTCGGCCGCTGGTACAACATGTCCTGGGCGGAAAAACTGCTCATGGAGCATCCCGAGCATCCCGAACCGGTCATCCCCTTCCCGCAGCTCGACAAGGCGCTTGTCGCCGACATTCTTCGCCGCGCCGCGGAATAAAAAACCGAAATTTTACAAAAAATCATGCACACCCTATTGACATTGCCGATGGGGTGTGCTATATTTTCGCTCAAGTTAATACCGCAAACCGTTGAAGCGGAGATAACGGCAGTGATGCCTTCACAGAGAGCCTGCGATGCTGAAAATCAGGCAAGATACACATTGTCAAATGGACCGCTGAGGGTGCAGCGAAATGCGTTTTATGCGCAGAGTATCCTGCAACGTGTTGGCATACGTCAGTTGCCGGGAGATATGATGGTATCTCCGCAAAGCGCACGGGTAACCGTGAATTCAAGGTGGCACCGCGGATCGTTTGTTTCTCTCGTATCGCATTCGTCCTTGACAGACTGTACCGTTCTGTCGGGGGCGCTTTTGTTTGCGCAATAAGCTCCTTTGGCAGAACGCCAAAGGAGCTTTTCTTTTTCAGGAGGTCACTCATGCATATCCTACCACCGCTCGAAACCGTCAAAGACATCGCCGCGACGCAGCAGTACGACGTGCTCCCGCTGAGCTGCGAAATTCTTTCCGACTTCATCACCCCCATCGAAGCGATGCGCATCCTCAAGAACGTGTCCACCCACTGCTACATGCTCGAATCCGCGCAGGCGGACGACCGCTGGGGCCGCTACACGTTTTTGGGCTTCGACCCAAAGCTCGAGATCACGTGCATTGACGGCAAAATGAAGGCTGGCGGCCTCACCGTCCGCACGGACGATCCGTCCCAATACCTGCGTGAGCTGCTATCAAGCTACAGAAGCCCCCGCTTCGACTACCTCCCCTCCTTCACCGGCGGGCTCGTGGGGTATTTTTCTTACGATTATCTCAAATACAGCGAGCCGAGCGTCCGCTGCGGCGAGCAGGACGAGGACAGCTTCAAGGATGTCGATTTGATGCTCTTTGACAAGGTCATCGCCTTCGATCATGTGCGGCAGAAGATCGTGCTCATCGTCAACATGGCGCTCAGCGACGTCGAGGTCGGCTACAACAAGGCAAAGCTTGAGCTTGAGCAGCTCGTCTCGCTCCTCAAAACCGGCGAAAAGAAGCAGGAAGCGCCGGGGCGGCTCCTCGGCGAAGTCACGCCGCTCTTCTCCAAAGAGCAGTTCTGCGCGATGGTCGAAACCGCCAAGCAGCACATCCTCGAGGGCGATATCTTTCAGATCGTACTCCACGGCATGAAGTCCTACTTCTGCCAGGACGAGTACGGTCAGATCGCGCCGGTGTATTCCATCTCCGCCGGTCTCGACTACCCCGGCGTCGGCCCTGAGCATGCGTACCTGCACGACATCGGCCGCGCAGAGTATGTTGCCATCACCGATGAGGAGGCCGTGCAGGCGTTCGAATACCTCGCCCGCACGGAGGGCATCATTCCCGCCATCGAATCGGCCCACGCCGTCGCCTACGCGCGAAAGCTCGCACCCACGATGGGGAGCGATCAGCTTCTTGTCGTCACGATCTCCGGCCGCGGCGACAAGGACTGCGCCGCCATCGCCCGCTACAGAGGGGAGGATCTTCATGAGTGATCTTGCAAGAGCATTTGACCACGGCAAGGCGTTCATCGCCTTTCTGACCTGCGGCGACCCCGATCTTGAAACGACCGCGGCTGCCGTCCGCGCTGCCGCGCAAAACAGCGCCGACCTCATCGAGCTCGGCATTCCCTTCTCCGACCCCACGGCGGAGGGGCTCGTCATTCAGGCCGCTAACCTGCGCGCCCTGCAAAGCGGCGTAACGACCGACAAGATTTTCGATCTCGTGCGTGAGCTGCGGCGCGGCGTGACGATCCCCATGGTTTTTATGACGTATGCGAATGTCGTCTTTTCCTACGGCACAGAGCGCTTTTTGTCCAACTACCGCGATGTTGGCATCGACGGGCTCATCCTGCCGGACGTGCCGTATGAGGAAAAGGAAGAATTTCTTCCCGCGTGCCGCAAGTACGGCGTCGACTTCGTCTCCATCGTGCGGGAAAACACAGATATTCCCTGCGCCATCGGCTTTGGCATCTCCACGCCCGAGCAGGCAAAGAAGATGGCCGACCTCTCCGACGGCGCGATCGTCGGCTCCGCCATCGTCAAGCTCCTTGCCCAGTTCGGCAAGGACGCGCCCGAGCACATCGGTGCGTATGTAAAGGAAATGAAGGACGCGCTGCGGTGAAAACAGGAAAAAGGGGCCTCTGCCTTGATGCAGAGGTCCCTTTTTGTATCCCGAAAACCACTCGCTGGGCGAGTGGTTCAAAAGAGGCTGC
>ERZ791801.1958-NODE-1958-length-11473-cov-2.230426_pt1 | contig 11473 bp, 11 predicted proteins | sample MGYA00510309_ERZ791801 | MGnify/ENA primary metagenome ERZ791801 (study PRJEB30046, sample SAMN00791979) | human gut metagenome | study: EMG produced TPA metagenomics assembly of the A metagenome-wide association study of gut microbiota in type 2...
GTTTTTAGATGAAGGCTTAATAGTATTATTTAGTGGTACACCATGCCAAGTTGCAGGATTAAAAAAGTATTTAGTTAGAAATTATGATAATTTGTATACCGTTGATTTTGTTTGCCATGGAGTTCCTTCTCCATTAGTATGGAGAAAGTATTTACGTCGTATAATAGAAAAAGAATATATCAAGATTCATAATATAAAAAATATTAATTTCAGAGATAAAAGCATAAGTTGGAAGGAGTTTTGTCTAAGTATAGTAACTGATAGTAAAAAAATTTATGCCAATAAAAAAAGAGATTTGTATTTATTAGGATTCCTGAAAGATCTATATCTGAGACCTTCTTGTTATGAGTGTATGTTTAAAACGGTTAGTAGAACTAGCGATATTACCATAGCTGATTTTTGGGAGATAGATAGAATCTTTCCTAAATTTGATAGTAAGTATGGTGTATCACAGATTTTTATACAGAGTAGCAAAGGTAAATATTTATTTGATAATATAAAAGAAAATCTTTATGTAGAGCCTATTGATATAAATTTATCTGTTAAACATAATACTAATATGATTGTGTCAGCTAAAAAACATAAAAATAGAGAAAAATTTTTTGAGGATTTTATTGCTGAAAAAAATAGTGTGGATTTTTTAATAGAAAAATATTATATAGATGGTCCATTTAGAAAAAGAGTAGTAAATATTATTAAATGTAATATCAAAATGATAATTCAAAAAATAAAATTAATATTAGGAATAAGAAGGAGATTATTTTGAAAAATAAAATTTTAGTTACAGGTGCTGATGGATTTATTGGTAGTCATTTAGTAGAAGAATTGGTGAAACAAGGATATAATGTAAAGGCTTTTGCTTTATATAATTCCTTTAATACTTGGGGTTGGTTAGATACATTACCAAAAGAAATTATGAAAGACATAGAAGTTTTTACCGGTGATGTACGTGACCCTCATGGTGTTAAAGAAGCAATGAAAGATTGTAATGCTGTATTTCATTTAGCGGCATTGATAGCGATTCCTTTTAGTTATCATTCTCCTGATACTTATGTAGATACAAATATAAAAGGTACGTTAAATATATTGCAGGCAGCAAGAGCTTTAGAGTTAGAAAGAGTTTTAGTTACATCTACTTCTGAAGTTTATGGTACTGCACAGTATGTTCCTATAGATGAGAAGCATCCGTATCAAGGGCAATCTCCATATTCTGCTACAAAAATAGGTGCTGATAGATTAGCTGAGTCATTTTATCGTTCTTTTAATTTGCCAGTGACTATTGTACGTCCGTTTAATACATATGGACCCAGGCAATCTGCAAGAGCTGTTATACCAACAATTATTACACAGTTATTAGCTGGAAAAACTGAAATTAAACTTGGGTCTTTAACACCTACTAGAGATTTTAATTATGTGAAGGATACTGCTAATGGATTCATCGAAATTTATAAGTCTGTAAAAACTATTGGTGAAGAAATTAATATTGCAACACAAAAAGAAATATCTATTGGGCAATTGGCTAATGAATTGATTAGACAAATTAATCCTATGGCTAAAATAGTTTGTGATGAGCAGCGATTAAGACCTGAAAAAAGTGAAGTTAACAGATTATTAGGTTCTAATGACAAAATTATAAGATTAACAAATTGGAGACCACAATATACTTTTGAACAGGGACTTAGTGAAACGATTGAATTTTTGCGACAAAATTTAGATAAATATAAGATTGATATATATAATTTATAATTGGAGATGAAGTAACGATGAGTAAATTTATTCCTCTTTCTGTGCCTAATTTAAAAGGAAATGAGTTAAAATATGTTACTGAGGCTGTGGAAACAGAATGGGTTTCTACTGGTGGACCATATGTTAATGAATTTGAAAAGAAACTTGCTGATTATGTAAATGTAAAAGGGGCTGTTGCTTGCCAAAATGGCACATCTGGAATACATACTGCTTTAATGGTTGCAGGTGTAAAGACTGATGATATGGTAATTGTTCCTACTTTAACGTTTATTGCTGCAGTAAATCCTGTTAAGTATATTGGTGCAGAGCCAATCTTTATGGATTGTGATGATTCCTTATGTATTGATCCTAATAAACTGTTAAAATTTTGCCAAGAAGAATGTGAATTTATTAATAATAACTTATTCTATAAAAAGAATAATAAACAAATAAAGGCCATTGTTGTAGTTCATGTATTTGGTAATATGGCTGATATGCAGCAAATAATGGCTATTGCTAAAACTTTTAATATTAAAGTAATTGAGGATGCAACAGAGGCTATTGGAACATATTATGTAGAGGGAAAGTATAAAGGCAAGTATGCAGGTACAATTGGTGATATAGGTGTATATTCTTTTAATGGAAATAAAATTATCACTACAGGTGGAGGTGGTATGATTGTTTCTAATAATGAAAAGTATCTGTATATGGCAAAACATTTAACTACACAAGCTAAGTCTGATGAGTTAAATTATTTGCATGATATGATTGGTTATAATTATAGGATGACTAATTTACAAGCTGCTCTTGGATTAGGCCAGTTAGAGCAATTAGAAGATTTTATAGATTTAAAAAATAGAAATTATGATCAATATGAAAAACTAATTAATAAATTACATTTTAGTTTATTGGCTTTTAGAAATGGCGTTAGAAGTAATAAATGGTTTTATGCATTGTTATGTAAAGATAATGTACAAAGGGATGAATTAATAAACTATTTAAAAGATATAAATATACAAACAAGGCCTATATGGGGTCTTATTCATCAACAAATTCCTTATGCTAATAGTTATAGTTATAAGATAGAAAAAGCTGATTATTATTGGCAAAGGGTAGTAAATATTCCTTGCAGTACCAATATTACAGAAGAAGAAATAGAAATTGTAGCCAAGGCGATTGATAATTTTAGTAATTTTAGTAAGCAGTGATAGAAATGAGCATAAAAGATTATTGTATTGATTTAAGTTTATCTGTATATGATACATTAGGGAAGTTAAATACGGTATCTAAAAAAGTATTATTTATTTGCGACAAAAATAATAAACTTCTTGCTGCTGTATCCGATGGTGATGTACGTAGATGGATTTTGAAAAATGGTTCATTGTCTGCTGGTGTTAAGGAGATTGCTAATTTTAATCCTAAGTTTTTATATTTTAGAGATAAAAATAAAGCAAAGCTGTATATGCAGGAAAATAGCGTAATGGCTCTTCCAATACTGAATAATGATGATACTATAAATACGATTGTTTTTTGGGATGATGACATTGTTACATCTGAAAATAATATTGATATTCCGGTAGTTATTATGGCAGGTGGCAAGGGAACAAGACTTTATCCTTATACTAAAATTTTACCTAAACCTCTGATTCCTGTTGGAGATATTCCGATTATAGAACGAATAATAAAGCAGTTTATTCAATTTGGATGCCGTAAATTTTTTATAATTGTTAATTATAAAAAAGAAATGATAAAGGCTTATTTTAATGAATTAAAGTCTTTAGAATATGAAATTGTTTTTATTGATGAAGATATTCCATTAGGAACTGGTGGCGGACTTAAGCTTTTAGAAAATAAAATTAAAGGAAATTTTATTTTAACGAATTGTGATATTTTAATAAGAGAGAATTTTGTTTCTATTTATCAGGAACATTTAAAACGAGATAATTTAGTGACAATGATTTGTTCGGCAAAAAGTTTTACGATTCCATATGGTGTTGTGCATTTAAATGATAATGAACAAATAGAATATATGGAAGAAAAACCAACTTTAAAATTTCTTACAAATACTGGTTGTTATATTATAAATGATAAAGTTTTGGATTACATTGATGTATCTGAAAACATAGGGTTTCCTGATATAATTGAAAGAGTTCAAAACAAATGTCGTAATGTTAGTGTTTATCCTATTCATGAAGATGCATGGCTTGATATGGGACAATTTGAAGAGTTAAAAAGGATGGAGCAAACTTTATAGAAAGTAGGATAATGTATGGAAATTGGTAGTGAATTCAGTCTAAATTTTATAGATCTAAGTATAAAAAAAATAATATTTTTAAATATCTGAGTGATTATAATGCAGAATATTTTAATTATGCTAGGTGCGCTATAGGTTACTTATCTGATAATTTATTAGACGATAATAATTATGTTTTCTTACCTTCATACATTTGTGAGTCAGTAGTAGAGGCCTTTAAAAGTAAAAAAATTGTTTTTTATCAATTAAATAATGATTTTTCAATTAACATTGAAGATTTGAAAAAAAGTTGGAATTATACAAGTGTTCCATTATTTATTTAATGAATTATTGGGGACAAGATAATAACAAAAGTATCTATCAAGAATTAACGGATTTAAAAATAAAATATGAGTTTTATTTAGTAGAAGATACAACTCATAGCATTTTTACCAATGTAGGGGTAATTGCAGATTTTTATGTTTGTAGTTTAAGAAAATGGATGCCTATTCCAGATGGCGCTGTACTTTATTATAAGAATGATTTGTTGAAGATGAGGCATTTAGAAAAAAGTTCTACATCTTACGAAATTTATGGAATGAGTTTAAAAAAATGTATCTTGATAATAACATTGAGGTTTTTAATCAGGAATACAGAAAGATTTTTAAGGTTTCTGAAGATAATATAGAGTTTAATTGCAAATGCCTGATTTCAGATTTGTCTAGATTTATTATGATGTGTATAGACATTGATGAATTAGTAAAAAAAAGAATTAATAATTTTCGATATTTATTAGATAAATTTCATGATATTGGTATAGATAATTATATTAAGTATTGTATTAATAAAAATATTAATGAATTTTGTCCATTTACTTTGCCTATAATGGTAAAAAATAGGGATAAATTTAGAGAGTATCTTATAAATAATAAAATTTATTGTGCAGTACATTGGCCTATTAGTATTGAACAACAAAGAATTTACAAGAATGTACAATATATTTCACAGCATATCATATCATTACCTATTGATCAGAGATATAGTGCTGTTCATATGGATTTTATTGCTGAAAAAATTAGTCTGTATTATGGAGAACTGTAGTTATGTATGAACAATTTGATGTGATTTATTCTGATAAAAGAGAAATATGGAACAAGATTATAAAAAACTTTAGAGAATGGGACATATATTATTTAAATGAATATATAAACTTAGTAGAAATATACGAACATGCAAAAGGAATATTGTTGTATTATAAAGAAGAAAAAGTTGAGATAGCTATAGTTCTATTAGTAAAAGATATTGCGGAAGACATAAGATTTAAGCATGTTATACCTAAAAATAAATATTTTGATGCAGAAACTCCCTATGGGTATGGCGGATATTTAGTTAATGGAGTTATTACAGATAGTATACTAGATAAATTTAAGCAGAATGTATATAATTGGGCAAAAAATCAACACATAGTTAGCGAATTTATTAGATTTAGTCCATTTATCAAAAATAAATTTATCATAAATGGAAAAATAAAATATTTACATCATACTATATATATGGATACTACAGATGAAAATATTGTGTGGAAAAATTTAGATCCTAAAAATAGAAATATGATAAGAAAAGCTGAAAAAAATGCTGTTAATATAATAGTTGATAATGGGGAAAATATTGAAGAATTTAAAAGAATCTATACTCAGACAATGCAAAGATTGAATGCGACAGATTATTATTTCTTTGATGATTGTTATTATGAAGAAATGATAAAGTCGTTAAAGAAATATATTAAGCTTTTTTATGCCGTATATCAGGGGAAAATAATAGGGGCTTCAATATTCTTTTATAATGATACTAATATGCATTATCATCTTTCGGGATGTTTAACTGAGTTTAGACATTTGGGAGCAATGAATTTATTAATTTATAAAGCGGCGTTATGGGCTGTTGAAAAAAATATCAGAAGATTGCACTTAGGTGGTGGAATCACAGAAAATGATAGTTTATATGGTTTTAAAAAACAGTTTAATAAAAATGGTGTTTTAGATTATTTTATTGGTAATAATATCTATGATGATAATATATATAATTTTCTATTAGATAAACGATGTGAAGTAGATGATACCTTCGATAGAAATAATAATTTTTTGATACAATATAGGAGATGAGTATATTGGAAAACAGAGTTTTTATTATTGCTGAAGCAGGAGATAACCATAATGGAGATATAAATTTAGCATATAAATTAGTAGATGTTGCTGTAGAAGCAGGTGCTGATTGTGTTAAATTTCAGACATTCATTACAGAAGAGATAATTTCCAAAAAAGCTGAAATGGCAGAGTATCAAAAAAAGAATACAGGAATTAGTGAAAGCCAGTTTGAAATGGTAAAAAAATTAGAGTTAAGTTTTGATGACTTTAAAAAAATAAAGGCATATTGTGATCAAAAAGGTATTATTTTTTTGTCTACTGCGTTTGATTTACCAAGTGTAAAGTTTTTGAATCAGATTCAAATTCCGTTCTGGAAAATACCTTCAGGAGAAATTACCAATCTTCCATATTTAGAAGCTATTGCTAAAACAGGAAAGAAGATTGTTATGTCTACGGGAATGGCTAGCCTGAAAGAAATAGAGGCTGCTTTAAATGTACTTAAAGTAAATGGTGCTAAAGATATTACTTTGCTTCATTGTAATACAGAATATCCTACACCGATGGAAGATGTAAATTTGTTAGCTATGATACAAATGAGAAATTTATTTAATTGTGAAGTTGGTTATTCTGATCATACTCAAGGCATTGAAGTTCCGATAGCTGCAGTTACTCTCGGTGCAAGAATTATAGAAAAACATTTTACTTTGGATAAAAATATGCCTGGTCCTGATCATAAGGCTAGCTTGGAGCCAGAGGAATTAAAGTTAATGGTTACTTCTATCAGGAATATAGAAAAAGCTTTGGGTGATGGTATAAAAAAAGTTTCAAAATCTGAAAAAAAGAATATTGAAATTGCACGAAAAAGTATTACTGCAAAAAAAATGATTAAAAAAGGTGAAACTTTTAGTATTGACAATATTACATGTAAAAGACCCGGCAACGGAATTTCACCTATGGAATGGTATAATGTACTTGGTCAAAAAGCTATGAAGGATTTTAAAGAAGATGAGTTGATTTTGTTATGAAAAATGTTTGTATAGTAACTGCTACAAGAGCTGAGTATGGAGCTTTAAAAAATGTTATAAACTTGATTGATAAGAGTAATAAATTAAATTTAATATTAGTTGTTACAGGAACCCACTTATCAGAAAAGTTCGGGCGTACTATCAGTGAGATTTATGAAGATGGTATTAAAATAAATAAATGTATAGATATTTTGTCTAACAGAAATGATAATATTGGTATTACTGAAACTATTGGGAATGCAAGCTATTTATTTGGCGAATTTTTCAGTGAAAATAAAATAGATATGCTTGTTGTTTGTGGAGATAGATATGAACTTTTGCCAATTTGTCTAAGTGCTTTATGTTTTAAAATTCCAATAGCGCATATTTCTGGTGGAGAAGTAACAGAAGGTGCAATAGATGATAGTGTAAGACACAGTATAACTAAAATGAGTTATTTACATTTTCCGGCTTGTGAAAAATACAGGAGAAGAATTATACAATTGGGTGAAAATCCTAATAGAGTTTTTAATTTTGGGGATGTGGGTGTAGAAAATGTGTATAAAATCTCCTATATGACTAAGAATGAATTAGAAGAAGCTTTAAAAATAAAATTAGATGGTAAATATATGAGTGTAACGTTTCATCCAGTTACATTAGATGAAGTGTTACCGGAAGTACAGTTTAAAGAATTACTGCAAGCAATAGAACAATTTGAAGATATAAAATTTATTTTTTCAAAAGCAAATGCAGATGCTGGTGGAGAAAAAATTAATACTTTAATTGACCAATATGTTGCATCGCATAAAAATGCATTTGTTTTTGATTCTTTGGGTGTAGTAAAGTATCTATCCCTTTTAAAATATTCTTGTGGAATAATTGGTAATTCGTCTAGTGGCATTGTAGAGGCTCCTTCTTTAAATATTCCTACTATAAATATTGGTGATAGGCAAAGAGGACGAGAACAGGCACAGTCTATTATTAATTGTATGCCTAAAAAAGAGGAAATTATAAGTGCGATTAAATATGCTCTAAGCGAAGAGTTTACTGGTATTGTAATGAATAGTCAAAACCCATATGGTTTAGGAAATACAGCTAAAAATATTGTTGATACTATCGAAGAATTTTTATATAAAGATAATATTGAATTAAAGAAATCATTTTATGATATAAATTTTGGAGATACATTATGACTAAGAAAAGGAATTTAGCTATTATACCAGCACGTAGTGGTTCTAAGGGATTAAAAGATAAGAATATAAAACTTTTAAATAATAAACCTTTAATATGGTATTCTATTAATTCAGCATTAAAATCTGGTATTTTTGATACAGTAATGGTGTCTACAGATTCTCCACAATATGCAAATATTGCTGTTGATTGTGGCGCTGAAGTTCCTTTTTTGAGGAGTGCTATAACTGCTGCAGATAATTCTGGCTCATGGGATGTAGTTAGAGAAGTCTTAAATAATTATGAAAGATTTGAAAATAAAGAATTTGATACTTTTTGTCTACTGCAACCTACATCGCCACTAAGGACAGAACAAGATATTATAAAAGCATATGATATATTTAATGAGAAAAATGCTAAAGCGGTTGTTAGTGTTTGTGAGATGGAACATTCTCCTTTATGGTGCAATATTTTAGGTCAAGATTTATCTTTAAATGGGTTTTTAAGTAAAAATAATACGTTGCCTAGACAATCTTTAGAGACATATTATCGTATAAATGGAGCTATTTATATAGCATCAATTGAAGAGTTTTTAGAAAACGATAATTTATATACTGAAAATTGTTATGCATATGTAATGGAACAGAGACATTCTGTTGATATTGATACGGTCGATGATTTTGAATATGCTGAATATTTAATTAGATCATATTCCATGTATGGTGGAATATAAATTATTTTAATTATGAAACTTCTAATTACTGGCGGTGCTGGATTTATTGGCAGCAACTTTATCTACTATCAGCTGCAAAATCATCTGCAAGATGATTTTATTTGTTTAGATGCGTTAACTTATGCTGGTAATCTGGAAACATTGCAGCCAGCAATGCGGCATGATAACTTTAAATTTGTTAAAGGGGATATTGCTGACCGTGATTTTGTCTATAAGCTTTTTGAAACAGAAAAACCTGATATTGTAGTTAATTTTGCGGCGGAGAGTCATGTTGACCGCAGTATATTAGAGCCGGAGCTGTTCTTAAAAACAAATATTATCGGTACAGGTGTGCTGATGGATGCCTGCCGTAAATACGGCATCAAGCGTTATCATCAGGTTTCTACTGATGAGGTATATGGTGATTTACCGCTTGATAGACCAGATTTGTTTTTTACGGAAGAAACTCCGCTACATACTTCCAGTCCATATTCAGCGTCTAAAGCCAGTGCAGATTTACTTGTTTTGGCTTATCACCGTACATATGGTTTGCCGGTAACTATTTCGCGTTGCTCTAATAATTATGGTCCTTATCATTTTCCAGAAAAGCTGATTCCATTGATGATTATTAATGCTTTGCATGATAAGAAATTGCCTGTATATGGTACGGGCGAAAATGTGCGTGACTGGCTGTATGTAGAAGATCATTGCAGTGCTATTGATTTGATTATCAGAAAAGGTCGCGTTGGCGAAGTATATAATATCGGTGGGCATAACGAAAAAACTAATTTGGAAGCAGTTAAAACTATTCTCAAAGAGCTTGGTAAAGGCGAAGATTTAATAACTTTTGTCAAAGACAGACCGGGACATGACAGACGTTATGCAATTGATCCTGCTAAGATTCATTGTGAGCTTGGCTGGCTGCCGCAGACCAGCTTTGCTGAAGGAATCAAAAAGACGATTAAATGGTATCTGGATAACAGAGAATGGTGGGAAAATATTATCAACTATGGATATCAGCATTATTATGAAAAAATGTATAAGGATAGGTAAGTGCTTTATATATAATTAAAAATATTATATGTTGATGTGACATAAGGAGAGAACATTCATGATTGAAGTTTCTGAAAAACATAAAAATCATATTAATGACATTAATAAAAGGTATGATGAATTGTTAGGACCGAATGCAACTAAAAATTGTAAGGCTATAAGATTGATACCTTATAAAGGTTCTGGCGACTTATTGAGAAATCCGTTTAGTATTGATATTGATAAAATATTGCATAACACTATGTATAATAGATATGTTGATAAGACACAGGTTTTTTCTTTTTATAAAAATGATGATATTACAAGACGTGCTTTGCATGTCCAGTTAGTAAGCAGAATTGCTCAAAGAATAGGTTATTACCTTGAATTAAATTTAGATTTGATACAGGCTATAGCATTAGGACATGATATTGGACATACTCCTTTTGGACATAAAGGAGAAGATTTCTTAAATGAAATATATTACGAAAGAACTGGAAAGTTGTTCAATCATAATGTACATAGTGTTAGAGTTCTGAAAACGATTACAAATAGCAATTTAACTTTGCAGGTATATGATGGAATTTTATGTCACTGTGGAGAGTCTATTTCTCAACAGTATGAGCCATCTAAAGAAATAAGTTTTGAAGATTTTGATGATATTCTTGATAAATGTTATCATGAAAAAGGTTTTATTAAACAATTAAGACCTTTTACTTTAGAGGGATGTGTTGTTAGAGTAAGTGATATTCTTGCTTATATTGGAAAAGATAGACAAGATGCAAGTAAAGCTAATGTGAAAAAATTAAATGAATATGAGCATTATATCAGTAATAGAAACTTTTTAAATAAAACTATTATGAATATAATAGAAAACAGCATAGGTAGACCATATTTGAGCATGGATCAAGAAACGTTAGAAGAAATAGAAACATATAAAGATGAGAATTACAACACAATATATTCTGATAAAAGTGTTACAGAAATTTATTTTGATGCCATACGACCTATGATGAGAAAAATATATGATAAATTGATAGATGATTGCATAAAACATAATATATATTCTCCGATATATAAACATCATATTGAACATAAAATTTTAAATAAATATTGCTCAGTATTTGATAGAAACTCTAATAGTTATTCTTTGAAAATTTCGCCAGATGATGTTGTGGTTGATTATATTGCAAGTATGACTGATGATTATTTTATTGATTTATATAATATTCTTTTTGGGGAAGATGAATATAGCAGTAAAATAAAATATGTATCTTACTTTTATGATATAGAAAAGGATAAGTTGTGAGTATAGAATGTATTATATTTATTTAGAATATTATAATAAATATTTTTAGATAAATGCATTTAAAAGGAGACATTTACTATGTTCGATGATGAATCTGAACAGTTTAAAGGTATTGATAAGCGTTCTTTGATTGGCGCTCCTCTC
>ERZ791801.1959-NODE-1959-length-11472-cov-3.295349_pt1 | contig 11472 bp, 12 predicted proteins | sample MGYA00510309_ERZ791801 | MGnify/ENA primary metagenome ERZ791801 (study PRJEB30046, sample SAMN00791979) | human gut metagenome | study: EMG produced TPA metagenomics assembly of the A metagenome-wide association study of gut microbiota in type 2...
TAAATTTCTAGCTAAAATATCTGTTAATATAGATATCAAAACGCAAACAGTAACATTTGAACTTCCTGATTTTGGTTTAGGGTTTAAAGAAACAATAATTCCTTCTGATGTGTGGGATCGTTGTAGTAACGCACTACTTAAAACAGAGGAAAATTGGGGAGTTGTAGAATTGGGATACCAATTCCCTGTAACGAATAAGGTTAATGGTAAGATTAAGCTGATAAATTTTCAAGATTTTTGTCCTTATATTGCAGATATTGAATCTTTTAAATCAGCCAGAGAAGATTTTACTCTTTCTGAATGGATTGATATTTTGTTAGGTGCAGCAGATTATAATGCAGATGGATATGAAAATGTAGAGCAAAAATACGCGGTAATACAAAGATTATTACCTTTTGTTGAAAAGAGGCTTAACCTTATGGAGCTTGCTCCAGCTGGAACAGGTAAATCGTATTTGTTTGGGCAGGTAAGCCGTCATGGATGGCTTGTTTCTGGCAAAGTTACTAGAGCAAAGTTAATTTATGATATTAATAAGAAAAAGGATGGTGTAGTTTCAGTACGAGATTTTGTGGCTTTAGATGAAATTCGTGAAGCTGAATATATGAAAGATACTGAAATACAGTCTGCTCTTCAGGCAATTATGGAAAATGGGAAATACAGAGCTCCTGATAACCATGAAGTGAATATTGATGCAGGCATCATATTTTTAGGAAATATTTCTTCGGAAGCAATGAATGAGTATCAAAATATGTTTTTTGAGTTGCCGAGACCGTTTCATCAGCCTCAGTTTTTAGATAGAATTCATGGCTTTATTAAAGGTTGGGATTTACCTAGAATGACTGATGACTTAAAGGTGTGTGGTTGGGCTCTAAACTCAGAATATTTTGCAACAGTTATGCATGAACTTAGGGATGATCCGACATACCGTGCGATTGTTGATAAGTTAATTATTTTGCCTAAAGGTGCGGATACTAGAGATACGGAAGCTATTAAAAGAATCAGCACTGCATATTTAAAATTGTTGTTTCCTAATGTGCGCTCTGAACAGGATATTTCTGCTTATGATTTTAAAAAGTATTGTTTAAAGCCAGCTATGGACATGCGTGCAATTATTCGACTGCAGATGGGTTATGCTGATGAAAAATTACAAGGTATAACTGTGCCTTGTCTTGATGTTCAGGAGTTTATGCAATAATGAAAAAGATTAGATATAATTATAAGTGTATATCATGCGGCAAGGTTGATTTAGAAAAAAATGAAGTAGCAATTTGTATGAAATTATTGGGTGAAAACGTAGAGCAATACTATTGTCTAGATTGTTTAGCTGAATATCTGGAAGTAGAGCCACAAGATATTCTTAATAAAATTGAAGAATTTAAAGAAGATGGCTGTGAGTTATTTGAATAATAAGGATGATAGAATATGATTTATGCGGATAATGCAGCAACAACACAATTAGATCCAGACGCTTTAGATGCCATGATGCCATATCTTACAGAATGTTATGGTAATCCATCGCAGCCTTATTCTTTTTCAAGAAAACAAAGAAAGGCTTTGCAGGAAGCCAGAGAAATTATAGCAGATTGTATAGGTGCAACTGCTGATGAGATATATTTCACATCAGGCGGAACGGAAAGCGATAATTGGGTAATAAAAAATTCTTTAGAGTATAGGAATAAATATTCTATTATTACGTCATCCTTTGAACATCATGCAATTTTAAAAGCTTGTGAAGATATTGCCAAATTTGGCGTTCCGATAAATTATATAAAACCCAATAAAGAGGGATTTATTACTTTACAAGCGTTGGAATCTCTGATTACAGAAACAACAAAATTAGTGTCTATTATGATGGTAAATAATGAAATTGGAACAATACAGCCAATAAAAGAATTAGCAACAATTTCACATAAATATGGCGCATTATTTCATACAGATGCAGTACAAGCTGTTGGACATATTATGATTGATGTGAAAGATATGGATGCAGATTTTCTTTCTGCATCAGCACATAAGTTTAATGGTCCTAGAGGAACAGGATTTTTGTATATAAAAAAAGGAATAAAGATAAATCCTTTTATGTCTGGTGGAGCTCAAGAGTATGGCATGAGAGCTGGAACTGAGAATGTAGCGGCCATTGTAGGTATGTCGGTAGCTTTAAAAAATAATAATAAAATGATAGCTGAAGTACAAAATAATACTGCTATTTGTAGTACTTATTTAAAAAAATTATTAATTGATGCGGGGATTGATTGCGTTTTTAATGGTGGTGAGCCTAAAATATCCAGTAATATTAATGTTTCTTTTAAGGATATTAGTGGGGAAATGCTCTTACATCGTTTGGACTTGATGGGGATATTAGTATCAACAGGATCTGCCTGTGATGGGTCTAAGACTCAAATATCTCATGTAATTAAAGAGATTGGTGTACCTAAAGATTATGCGAGTGGAACAATTAGGATTAGTCTTGGTAAAAATGTTAGTATCGAAGAAGTAGAAAAAATTGCAAATGCAATAAAAAAAATTATTTTAAAGTCAGTAGTGTAATTGACATTAAAACTAATTTATTGCAATAACACAAAAATTTAGATATGCAACAGGCATAAATAGAGTGAGGAATTATAGATTCATTAAATAAAAAGCGCAAGGGAAATAGTTCAATAGCAAGAGGTGTTATATAAAAATAGAAGAAGTTCGTTACAACATCTGTATACTGCATACTCCTAATTAATAAGTATTCGTGTATACATCAAAAACGAGGGGTAATTTGTTGTCAACTTATGTTATAATATCGCCATAGGCTTTTTTTGAGTCTTGTATATTCTTGCAATGAGGGGATTTAATATGAAACTTTCACAACGTATTCAGAATTTGAGCCTGTCACCTATCAGAAAACTTGTACCTTATGCTGATGCTGCCAAAGCTAAAGGCAAAAAGGTATATCATCTTAATATCGGCCAGCCGGATATTGCTACGCCGTCCCAGTTTATGGACAGCATCCGCAGCTTTGACGAAAAGGTTATTGCTTACGGCAATTCCAAGGGCGAGCCTGTTTTGATTGACGCTATTCAGAAATATTATGCGGAAAAAGGCATGAACTACGCCAAAGAAGATATTTATGTAACCAACGGCGGCAGTGAAGCGCTGATTTTCGCAGTTATGGCGCTGTGCGACTCTGATGATGAAATCATGGTTTTTGAGCCGTACTACGCTAACTATACTACCTTTGCCAAAGAATTCTGCGCTAAGATTAACAGCGTGCGTACCAGCGTGGAAAGTGGTTATCATCTGCCTTCCATGGAGGAGATTGAAAAACACATCACTCCTAAAACCCGCGCTATCTTGCTGACTAATCCGGGCAACCCCACCGGCGTGGTTTATACTCCGGAGGAAATGGAAACCATTGCCAAGCTGGTGCTGAAATATGATCTGGCGCTGATTTCTGACGAAGTATACCGCGAATTTGTTTATGACGGCGCTTATAAGAGCTTCGGTACTATGAGCGAGCTGGATGATAACCTGATTATCATTGATTCTGTGTCCAAGCGTTACAGTGCCTGCGGCGCGCGTATCGGCTGCATTATCAGCAAGAACAAAGAGTTCTGCGCTCAGATTATGAAATGCTGTCAGGGCCGTCTGTGCAGCCCGACTCTGGAACAGGTTGGCGCAGCTGCTCTCTATACCACTCCGGCAAGCTATCTGGAAGATGTTAACAAAGAATACAGAAAACGCCGCGATACCATCGTAGCGGAGCTGGCTAAACTGCCCGGCGTTGCTGCTTCCGATCCTAAAGGTGCTTTCTATGTTATGGTTAAGTTCCCTGTGGACGATGCGGAAAAATTTGCTATCTGGACTTTGGAAAACTTTGATGTGGACGGTGAAACCGTAATGTTTGCGCCCGGCAACGGCTTCTACAGCAATCCGGAAAACGGCAAGGCAGAAGCGCGTCTGGCATATGTGCTTAACTGCGACGATCTGAAAAAGGCTATCTACATTCTGGGCGAAGCGTTGAAAGCTTATCCCGGCAGAAATAAATAAGTAAAAAATAAACCCCTGCTTCACTGTGTGAGGCAGGGGTTTTTGTATGCCGTTAATCTTGCGCTGTTGCCAGCATAAGCTTGATGCGGTTTTCCTGATTTACTTTGGACGCGCTGGCGTCGTAGTCGATAGGCAGGATGTTGGCATCTTCTACCAGCTCTTTAATGCGGTTAATCATGCCGCGGCCGGCGATATGGTTAGGCAGGCAGCCGAAGGGCTGGGCGCAGATGATGTTGTTGTAGCCGTTTTTCGCCAGCTCCAGCATTTCGGCGGTTAAGAGCCAGCCTTCGCCCATATTGTTGCCGTAGCCGATAACGCCTTTGGCCATGGCTTTGGTTTCTGCATAGGACGCGGGGGCGGTAAAGGGCGGTGTATCTAATGCTTTGCGCAGTACCTTTTCCAGTCTTTCCAGATACCAGAAGGCAGCCTTGGTAGTGCCGTACTTGAGCAGGCTGCCGCCGTACAGCTTGTAGTCGGTCAGGTAGGTGTCGGCGCAGTACATAATAAAGTTCAGCAGGCCGGGTACCATGTATTCGCAGTTCTGCTTCTGCAGGAATTTTTCCAGATTGTTGTTGCCCAGTGCAGCGTATTTAATGTAGATTTCGCCTACAATGCCTACCTTGATTTTTTCCTTGGTGTTGACGGGCAGGTCGGCAAAGTCGCGGGTGATGGCGGTTGCCAGCTTTTGAATACTGCTGAGGGCGTGTGCCTTGCCGGACTGGAAGAAGCCGTCCAGCTTGCCCAGCCAGTTTTGCGCCAGTTCATCTGCCGCGCCCTGTACTGCTTCGTAAGGACGGGTTTTGTTGATAAGGTACATGAGCGCGTCGCCGTAGACAACTGCCGCCAGGAAACGGCGGAGCATAGAAGCGCTTAAATCAAAGCCGGGCTGGTCCTCCATACCGCTGACGTTCAGACTGATGACGGGCACATTGTTAAAGCCTGCCTGTGCCAGTCCCTTGCGCAGCAGGTAGATGTAGTTGGACGCGCGGCAGCCGCCGCCGGTCTGGGTGATGATGAGCGCCACCTTATCGGGGTCGTATTTGCCGCTTTCCAGTGCGTTGATAAACTGACCGATAACCAAAAGCGCCGGATAGCAGATGTCGTTGTTGACGTATTTAAGGCCGGTTTCCACGACGCTGCGGTCGGTATTTTCCAAAACTTCTGCTTTATAGCCGCAGCTTCTGAGGGCTGCGCGTAACAGGGTAAAATGCAAGGGCAGCATACCGGGGATAAGAATGGTATGTGTTTTTTTCATTTCTTTGGTAAAGATAGGGTATGTTTCCTGCATAATGTTCTCCTTTAAAACTAACTTTCCAGTCCGGCAGCGGCAAAGAGGCTGCGCAGACGGATTTTGGCCGCGCCCAGGTTGTCGATATCGTCAATCTTGATCTGGGTGTAGATTTGGCCGTGCTCTTCGAGGATGCGGCGGCATTCGTCAGCTGTAATAGCGTCGCAGCCGCAGCCGAAGCTTACCAGATGCACCATGTACATATCGCTGCTGCGGGAAACGTATTTTGCGGCAGCGTACAGGCGGCTGTGGTAAGTCCACTGGTTCAGCACCTGCAAATCGTCGTTGAGCTCCTGCATGGAGATATGGCTGCTGACTGCGTCTTCGCTGACCAGCGCCGCACCCATAGTGGTAATCAGACGGTCGATGCTGTGATTAACCTTGGGGTCGATATGATAGGGACGTCCTGCCAGCACTACGATAGGCTTATGCTGGCTGCGGGCGGTGTTGATAATGGTTTGTCCCAGCTCTTTGACCTGGGCTTCAAATTTATTGTAAGCGGCATAGGCTTCCTGCAGGGCTGCTTTCAGCTCGCTGCTGCCGATGTCGGGGAAATGCTCCTTGCAGATTTGCTGCAGTTTTTTCAGCAGCACCTTTTTATGACCCAGCCCCAGATAATCAAAGATATAGGTGGCATTGTCCAGATCGTGCATATTAGCGTGCAGTACTTCGGGATAGTAGGCCACAACGGGGCAGTTATAGCAGTTTTCCGCGGAATTTTCGTCCACGTTGTAGGTCATGCAGGGATAGAAGATAGTATTGATGCCATTTTCCAGCAGCCATTTAATGTGGCCGTGCATAAGCTTGGCCGGATAGCAGACGGTGTCGCTGGGAATGGTATTCTGTCCCTTTTGGAAGATGGTTTTGTCGTAAATGGGACTGGTAATGACTTCAAAGCCCAGACGGGTGAAGAAGGCGTGCCAGAAGGGCAGCAGCTCGTACATATTAAGTCCCATAGGCAGACCGATTTTGCCGCGTTTGCCGGGAACGCCTTTTAAGCTTTCCAGCAGCTGTAGCTTCTGACGGTACAGGTTAAAGGTATCATCGGGAGCGCAGTGGGTAACAGGGCGTTCACAGCGGTTGCCGCTGATGAAACGCTTGCCGCTGGCAAAGGTGTTGACGGTAAGGTGGCAGTGGTTGCTGCACAGGCCGCAGGTTACGGCTTTTACCTCATGAACGAAGTTTTCCAGTGCTGCTGCGTCAGCAAGGGTGGAGGCGTGGCCGGTTTCCTGATGACGGCTGCGGGCATAAATTGCGGCGCCGTAGGCTCCCATAAGTCCCGCTATGTTGGGACGTACTACCTTGAGGCCCATTTCTTTTTCAAAGGCGCGCAGTACGCAGTCGTTGAGGAAGGTGCCGCCCTGTACGACAATATGCTTGCCGATGCTTTCCTTGCTGCCGGGACGGATAACCTTATATAAAGCGTTTTTAACAATACTTAAGGACAGGCCTGCGCTGATGTTGGCAACGGTTGCGCCGTCCTTCTGAGCCTGTTTGACGCTGCTGTTCATAAATACGGTGCAGCGGCTGCCCAGGTCGACAGGCTTGTCAGCAAAAAGTCCGATACGGGCAAATTCCTCAGCACTGTAGCCGAGAATTTCGGCAAAGGTCTGCAAAAAGCTGCCGCAGCCGCTGGAGCAGGCCTCGTTGAGGAAGATGTTATCAATGCAGCCGTTATGGATTTTCAGACATTTGATGTCCTGTCCGCCGATGTCGAGAATAAAGTCTACATCTGGCTGCAGGGTTTTGGCGGCGATAAAGTGCGCCATGGTTTCTACAATGCCGTAGTCCACGCTGAAGCCGTTGCGGATAAGGTCTTCGCCGTAGCCGGTAACAGCAGAGCCGAGAATGCGGCAGTGAGGATATTTTATATAAAAGTTTTGCAGATATTCTTTAATGGCAATAACGGGGTTGCCTTTATTGCTTTGGTAGGAAGAATCGAGCAGCTGGCCGCTGGGGCTGATAACAGCAATCTTGATGGTGGTGCTGCCGGCGTCCATGCCGATATAGGCTTCAGTAGCAGCGCTGATATCACCGGGCTCAATGCGTTCCTTGCTGTGGCGTTCCATAAACTCGTCGTATTCTGCGGTACTTGCAAAGAGCGGCTCCAGATGCTCAAAGTCACGCTGTGCGCCTACGGCTGCCAGTTTAGCGGGCAGCTCGGTAAGGTCTACTTTGTTTTCGGCGCAGAAGGCAGCGCCCATAGCTACGTAGTAGAGACTGTTTTCCGGGCAGTAGCCTTCGATTTTCAAAATCTTATCAAAGCTGTGACGCAGCTCGCTCATAAAGGTAAGCGGCCCGCCCAGATAAAGCACCTTGCCGGTGATGGGACGGCCTTTGGCAAGGCCGGTAACTGCCTGGCTGGCTACGGCATCAAAAATGCTGGCTGCCAGATCGGCTTTGGCAGCACCCTGATTGAGCAGGGGCTGGATATCACTTTTGGCGAAAACACCGCAGCGGCTGGCAATGGTGTAGCGGGTAGAAGCCTGCTGTGCCAGTTCGTTCATCGCTTCGGTAGGCACGCTGAGCAAAGAGGCCATCTGGTCAATGAAGGCACCGGTACCGCCGGCGCAGCTGTCATTCATGCGCGCGTCAAAATGGCGGCCTAAAAACAGCAGTTTGGCATCCTCGCCGCCCAGTTCTATTACAGCTTCCGTGCCTGGATTCAGTCTTTCCGTGCAGACTTTTTCGGCAAAGACTTCCTGCACAAACTGCAGGCCGCAGCTGTCTGCGATACCGATACCGGCGCTGCCGCTGATGGCAAGGCGCGCAGTTTTGAGAAGCGGCATCTTGACGTGCAGTTCTGCCAGCAGCTGCTGCATTTTTTCTGCTATCTGGCTGTAATGACGCTCGTACTTGGAAAACTGCAGCTGACCTGCGTCATCCAGGACTGCTATCTTGATGGTAGTGCTGCCAATGTCTAAACCTATCTGCATGGAAACCTCCGATAAAACTTACAAATTCTTTCCTATATTATTATAACAGTATTTAATCAATCATTATTGATTTTAATACTTTATGGATTAATTGTAAAATAAATTTCCGAGGCAGTGCGAAAAAAATAGTTACATAATTATTCTGCCAATAGAAAAGCCGCAGGCATTTTTGACCCGCGGCTTGCGTTTTTAGGATTTGAGTACCAGTCCGATGACGATAAGGTCGTCAGTGCCGATATTTTCGAGAGAGTGGCTTTCGCCATCCGGGCAGAAAACAGTATCGCCTGCGTGCAGCGTCATGGGCTTGCCGTTGTCGCTGTAAGCGGCAGTGCCCTGCAGTACATAGCAGGTTTCGCTGTTGCCTTCGTGCTTGTGGTAGCCCAGAGAACAGCCGGCTTTTAAGATGACGCGGGCATACATAACTACCTTGCCGTCATATACCTTTTCGTCAATTAAATGCTCCAGGATTACTTCGCCTTTGCCGCCGAAGCGGTTCTGGCAGATATCGGTGTGCTTTTCAGTACAGAACATATTAAATTCCCCCTCATTTAATGTAGTGTGTATGTATTAAATATAATTTTATAATATTTTTTTATAAGTTACAATTGCAGTATCATATCTAATGACTGAAAATCCATATCTTCCTCCTATATTTATTTAAGATATTTAAGAGAACTTTTCACAGTATTTTGACTGGTTTTATTCTCTATTTATTTAAACTTTTTGACACTTTCTCTCTTTCTGTATTACAATGGTAATACGAGGAGGTGCTTTCTATGTCTATTACTATAAGATTAAATCCTGAAGAAAAAGAATTAGTTAAAGGCTTTGCTAAATTCAATAATATGAGTGTATCTGAATTTATCAGAAATACTGTTCTTCAACGAATCGAAGAAGAATATGATCTTAATAAAGCTGCTGAAGCATACAGAGAATATATGGCCAGTGGCCAACAGAGTCGTCCCATCTCTAAATTATGGGAGGAACTTGATTTATGACTTACAATGTCGAAACAACAGCTGCTTTTGACAAAGAATTTAAAAAACTTGATAGACCTGTTCAGAAAATCCTGAAAGCGTGGATTGAAAAAAATCTCATAGATTGTGTTAATCCTCGTCAGCACGGAAAAGCTCTCAAAGGCAATCTGCAGGAGTTTTGGCGTTATCGTGTTGGCGACTACCGTATTTTAGCTGCAATACAAGATGACAGATTGATTATTCTTGCAATGTCAGTCGGTCATAGAAAAAATATTTATGAAAAATTTTAATTAAAGAGGTGTACTTATGAAAAATTTAGCAATCATTTTAACTCTCCTGGCTACTCTTGCTATTGCCGGTTGCGGCTCTGATGAAAAATCTTCTTCTGCTCCGGCTAAAGCACCTTCCAGCAGCTCTACTGCTGTTACTGAACAGACAGCCGATAAATCTGCAAAAGCTGCTTCTGATGCTCCAGCAAAGAAAGACTTTGTTATGACTGAACTTACTAAAAAAACCATGCAAGAGAAAAATGTTCAAGTAGTAGACCAATACATGAGTGGAAAATCAAGAGTAACAGTATTTTCAGATGGTTCTAAAAACTTTGAAAGTACTCGTAAAGTAGACTTAAATGCACCTAATGACGCAAAACTCGGTCATTTTAAACCGGCTAATTAAGAGGTGTAGTAGATGCTTTTTGTAAATATTCCTTTTGAAGAAAAAGATACAGGTAAGCAATTAGGTGCACGTTGGAATCCCAGCATTAAAAAGTGGTACATCCCCAGCAGACGTGACTATAATAAGTTCGGATACTGGCTGGCAAACAGAACTGCCGATGATGTAATAGTTATATTTGATTATTTTTATCTGATTAGAAGCTATAGAGAATGCTATAAGTGCGGTAAACTTACTCCTGTGATTGGCTTTGCATTTGATAACTATGCTCTTCTTTACAATGAAAAATACGAAGATGACTGGGATGCCTATGAAAATGGTGACGATCCTGATTTGCCGGAACCTACTTTATCTGCTGTTCCTTATGCTTTCTATATGGGTAAACCTCAAAGAGATTTATGTATCATATCTGATATTCCACCAATCACTGCATTTCTCAAAGATTCTTTGAAAAATGATTTTAACTACTATCAAAGCTACTCTCAGACAATTCAAAGAAGATATAACGCTAATCATTGTGTACATTGTAAAGCTCTGCAAGGAAATAATTTTTTATATGAAGATATATTTGAATCTCCTTTTGATATTTCTAATCCAGAAATGGTAAAAAATATAGAGTTTACAAAAATTAAGCTTCCATGCGACTTAGCAATAAAACCAGAATGGTGTGCTCATTTCACTACTGCAATTGATTATTTTTTGTTACGTGGTGATATTGGTGAAACAGAAACCTGCTTACCAGATTTAACCAACTTACCCATAATGGCTCCCCCTTGTACATATGAGGATATAATCAAATAATTTCAATAAGACTCTAAACTTTATCATTTTAAGCCGGCTAATTAAAAATTGTTTTAGCATTTAAAATTTTATATAAGCATGTAATACAAAAGACTGCTATTGTATTACATGTTTTTTTCTTATATAATGTAATTAAAGGAGTGATAAATATGACAACAGGAGTTTTAGAAAAAAATACGACTACTATTACAGCCCGTATCAGTAAAGAAGATAAAAAAATGTTTGAACAATTTTGTTTCCATACCGGCATGTCTGTATCTACTGCAATAAATATGTTTATTAAAAATACCTTGTATCGCCAGGAGTTACCTTTTAGTGTGAAATTAGATCCTTTTTACAGTGCTCAAAATATTAGCCGTTTAAGAAAAGCAAAAAAAGATATTGAAAATGGTAATGTAACACAACATGAACTAATAGAGGTTGATGATGAACAAAATTTGGACTGATGAAGCATGGGAGGACTATCTTTATTGGCAGCAACAAGATAAAAAAACTCTTAAACGTATCAATACGCTTTTAAAAGATATTGATAGACATGGCTACAACTGTATGGGTAAAGTAGAACCATTAAAATATGATTTATCTGGTTTATATAGTGTTCGAATTGATCATAATAATCGTATTGTATTTAAAATTGAAAATAATACATTATATATCGCTCAATGTGGCTCTCATTACCGTGATAAATAATTTCTCACCCCGCACTTGCGGGGTTTTTTTGTAAAAAGAAAACCTCGCGCTATGCGCGTGGTTCAGGAAA
>ERZ791801.1966-NODE-1966-length-11420-cov-3.884910_pt1 | contig 11420 bp, 6 predicted proteins | sample MGYA00510309_ERZ791801 | MGnify/ENA primary metagenome ERZ791801 (study PRJEB30046, sample SAMN00791979) | human gut metagenome | study: EMG produced TPA metagenomics assembly of the A metagenome-wide association study of gut microbiota in type 2...
GATTTGCAAAATCTAAAATAATTTTTCCGCTATTCATGCCCAGAGCAAAGCGGAGGGCATTCTAAATCGTTTGCCTTCCAGAGAACAGGCCACTTTCCTTAACGCCCATCCGTGAAAAAACAATCCCGGAAAATCCGCAGATTTTCCGGGATTGCATATCTTTAAAAATAATTTTCCGCTGATATTGCCAGAGCAAAGCGGAGGCAATTCCAAATCGTCCTGCTTACTCCGTGATCCGCCCTGCCGCGCTGGTCTCCAAGACCGGGTAACCGGTGCGGGTGCAGCGCACGGCACAGCGGGCGCGACCGCCGGTGGTGCAGGTGAACAGGGTCAGGTCCCAGGCGTCCTCGTCGCTGGCCGTGATCATCTTGTCGATATCCGTGGGCTGGATGGTCTCCACGTTGGACACCTCATAGCTCCAGCGCTGGCCGTCCATGTCGGTAAAGTACACCTCGCTGCCCAGGGCCAGCCACTTGATGGGGCTGAAATGCTTGGCGTAGTTGTGGGCGCAGACCACCATATTGTCGGCGTAGATGGAGCCGCTGTAACGGCCCGGGGCCACCTTGAGGCCCGCATAGCTCCACTCGCTCATCACGGGCAGTTCCAGCCCGATGGACGGGATGGACAGATAGCCGATGTAGCCCCAGCCGTCGATGTCGGTGACGGTCATCTCCTGCTCCGGGTCCAGCTCCGGCTGGACCACCGGCTCTTCGTCCTTCGTCTTGTCCTCCATGGTCTCGGTCAGGGTCTCTTCCAGCTTGCCCAGGGCGTCCTGCGAAGCCTTGTCGGCGCGGTTGGCGTCCCACTGGTTATAGCCCAGCAGCGCCAGCGCGCCCAGAATGAGCAGGATGCCCACGATCATGCAGGCGCGGCCGATCTTCTGCTTTGTGTTCATGCCAGCGTCTCCTTCCGGTCCAGCACCCAGCCGACGGCAAACAGCAGCACGCCGCTGCAGGCCATGAACGGGATGGGCCAGTTCAGCTGGCCGCTCTGGGGCAGTGCATTGCCGTCCGGGCGGCCCGGAGCCACCGGGTTATCCGGTGTGCCGGGGGCCACGGGGTTGTCCGGGTTGCCGGGGTTCACCGGGTTATCCGGCGTACCGGGCGACACCGGGCGGTTGGGGTCGTTAGGATTGACCGGCATGTCCGGGTTGCCGGGCTGGGTGGGCTTGTCCGGCTCCGAGGGCTTCTCCGGCTCGGACGGTTTGCCCGGTTCCGAAGGCTTGCTGGGAGTTTCCGGTTCGGGCGGGGTCACCTCCTGCGTGGGCGCACCCACCTTGGGGGTGGCGTCCACGGTGTAGAGCCAGCCGCTTTCGTCCGCCATGGGCAGCGACACCAGGAAGGAATTGATGGCCTCGTAGCCCTTGGAGTTCTCGGTCTGCACCACGAGGTACAGGCCCAGCGGCAGCGCGTCAAAGGAGACGATGCCCTGCTCGCTGATCTTATGGGTGGTGCCGGCGGCGCGGGCGGGCAGCTTGGCTTCCAGCCTGGAAGCCAGCGTGCTGTCCGTCAGGTCGCCCAGCGCGATGCCGCAGCCCGTAAAGTCGGCGGTGTACACAAAGTGCAGGTCGCCGTTGGTGCGGGCCACGTCCGCCACCTTGTACACGGTGAGTGCGCCGCCCCGCAGGGGGACGTCGTTCTGGTGGTCGTACAGGGTCACGTCCATGCTGCCGGTGCGGCTCAGGTCGATGTTGGCGCTGGCCGCGGGGGCTGCCAGCGCGGGCAGTGCACAGCACACGGCCATGCACAGCGCCAGCAGAAGAGCGGCAACCCGGTTGTTTTTGTTTTGTTTCATGGCTGCTCACTCCTCCTCGTTCTGTTTCCGTTTGCGGACCAGCAGCAGGGCTGCTGCAGCGGCCAGTGCGCCGCCCAGCACCCCGAAGGGTGCCGTGCCCATGCCGCCGGTGGACGGCAGCTCGTAGCCGGTGTAAACGTAGTTCTGCACCGTGATATTGCCGGTCTGCACGCCGTTGTTGGAGATGTACACGTTCCAGTTGCCGGTGGTCGTTTCCTCCACCAGGTAGTGGTATGCCTTGCCGCTGGCAGGGTCTGTCAGGGGCAGATCGGTCCCCGACTTGGACCAGGTCCAGTTGTTGGTCTTGTTCAGGGTAGCTTTCTCGAACGGCTCCTTGCTCTCCACGCTGTCGGTGTAACGCCAGACCTGGATTTCAATATTCTCTGCCGCAGGGTCTACCGGCTGTTTGGTATCCTGGTCCAGCCAGAGCTTGCTGACGGTCAGGTTGCTGTAGCGGTTGGTATACTGGGCCGTGGTGGTCTGGGCGGCACTGCCCACCTGGACATCTTCAAACTGGATGATTTTTTCTCCATCCATCGCCGTCCCCTTGCCCATAGCGGTATCAAAGGCCGTCTGGGGGGTCTCGCTGCTCTTGTGGAACAGCACATAGTGGGGGGTATCGTCCTTCTGGTAGTTCTGGGGTGCTCTGGTCTCCACGATCTTATACAGCACGTCCGGCTTCAGAGTCTGGGGCCCGCCGTTTTCCAGCACCGTCAGGCTCACCTGGCCTTTTTCGTTGGTGGTGACGGTGCCGTTTACGCCGCCGCTCCAGCGCTGCCATGCCTTGATTTGCAGATCATACTGCCAGATGGTAAACTCTGCCCCCGGCAATGCCACGCCGGAGTAATCGTCCACCTTGTGGAGCAGGAACTGTCCGGTGGAGGCAGTGGCGGCAGATGCATAGGTAAACTTGATGGAATCCGATTCGGTGGAGTCCCCATTGCCCAGCTTGACGGTATTGTCCACGTTGTAATCCTCAGCAGCACTGCCCTGCTTTACATCACATTGGTACACCAGGATCATGGCGGTCTGGTTGGGGATCACCATGTGGAGCCAACCCTCGTCATCTGCCGGCAGCACCTGGTACAGGCTGCGAGGCACTTCTTTCCCTCGGGTCACGGCGTTGTTGGCTTCGTCATACTGGAAGTAATACAGCTTTACAGACTCCGGGTCTCCCCGGACAATGGCACCGTTCTGGGCCTTTACGTCGTCCCACAGCTCAATGGTCGGGGCCTTGTTGGCTTCCACCGACAGGTCCTTCCGGGCCGGGTTCACCACCACCTGGTACTCGATGCGGTCGGTTCTGCCATCCACCAGCTGTCCGGTCTTTTTCAGGGGGTCCACAGTCTTTTCCACCGTGGTGTGGAGGGTCTCGGTCAGCTCGCCCCACTGGGCCGTGTTGGTGTAGATCACCTGGCCCACCGAGGGGTTCTTCCAGCGGGGATCGTCGTCCACGCTCACCTTGTACAGAATGCGGAACTTGTGTTGTTTGTTCTTGCTCAGGTTGTAGTCGCGGATGGTAATGGTCAGCTGCCGGGTGGTTTTCTCGTAGGCTACCGTGGCAGCGGCCCCTTTCAGCGCATTGACCTTATCCGGGGCCCCTTCGTCCATGCCGATCGTTACCCAGTCGGTCTTGAACTCGGTGTTTTCCGGCAGGGTATCGGTGATGACGATGTCGGCATCATCCTCGGCAGCGGTCTGCACCACCAGCTGATAGTGGAGGTTTTTGCCGTCGAGTTTACTGTACTGGTAGGTCTGGTCTCCGCTTTGGTAACCAGATTCGTCCTGATCGCTGTTCGCCGACACCCGTTTTTCAAAGCTCTTGTAACTGTGGTAGGTGTCCTCTGCCGTGTCACTCTGAGAGCTGCCTTGGATGCTGACACGGTTTTTGTAAGTCCATTTCTCTCCGGTGGTCACATTGCTCTGATCCTCGTGGGTAGGGAGGTCCTTTACCTCCACACGCCGCACCGGGTTGCCATCTGCCTTGTCTATCTGGATGGTAAAGCTCCGCACCCGGGTGGAGGGGTCGTTGGCAGTCACCGTGCCGCCGGTGCCGTCGGCACCGCTGTAGTAGGTGACGGCAATGACCTTTTCGGCCTTAGCCTGGGCATAGGTCATGGTGCCGCCGTCGTGGAGGGTCAGGGTCAGGCCGTTTTCCAAAGCCTTCTCCAGCTCTGCGGCGTAGGCGTAGTGGGTGTTACTCTGGATCTGGCCGTTTTCGTTCACAGCGTCCTGGAGGGTCTCCACCAGGGTAAAGCTGCTTTCGCCAGCTGCATTGGCGGCAGAGATATCCCATTTTGCCAGGCCCTTGCTGCTGCTGGACAGCTCCTTGCTCAGGGTCCAAGCCCCCTGCCCGATGTTCACAGTATCCGAGGCCTCAAAGATATGGTCGCTCTTGGTCAGGATCTGTGCCTTGTTGGTCACCGAGCCGCCGCCCAGGGGGGTGGTGGTCTCAAAGGTGATCTTCAGCTCTGTTCCACTATACTTCTCCGGGATGGTATAGCCCTTTTGCAGAAATTCCTCTGCCGATATCGTATCGTCGCCTACCTTTACATCCCCTACGATTTTCACACCGTCTGGCAAGGCATCTGTGATCCTGCAGCCCTGCAGCATATAGGACCCCAGCTTGGTCCCCAGAAAAGAATGCGGTATCTTTACAGTGATCGTCCACTGGATGCGGCCTGTTTTGGGGTCGTACTCGCCTTTCTTCTCAATGCGCGGGGTTTTACATGTGTAGTATGCTTCAGCCTTCTTTTCCTCCCCGTCCCCTGCCTTCGCTGTTGCCGTATTGTAGATCATACCGACACCGTCGGGCATTTCGTCAAAGTCCGCATAGTTCCGCTGAACGTCATAGTACCAGATGTACTTTTCTTCGATCCCCAATGCTTCCAGGTCCTTAATGACCACCTGGGGGTTGCCGTTGCTGTCCTCCTGGATCGTGTATTTGGGGAACGGCAGGATCTGCGTTTGTGTACCCGATGCATCCACCTTGTAAAGTTTAAAGGAGCTTTCCAGGTATTTGCCGCCCTTCAGGTAATCACCAGCACTGATTCCACTCTGATTCGTGTTCAGGGTATCCGTAAGGGTCACCGGGTCTTTGGTACCGTTGGTGGTCTCCACCGTCACCATATAATGGTTTATGAAGGTGCCACTTTCCGGATGATTTTCAAAGGCACTCCAATAGCCGGTGTACCCTTTACTGATCTTTATATCTGCCGTTTTCTTCTTGATGGTCAGAGTAAAGCCATTTTCAAAGGTGATGGTTTTGTTATTCTCAAAATCATCTGCCCATACTTTCTGAGAGAACTGGAAGGTTCCGGTAAACTCCCGGTTGCCGCTGGCATCCAAACCGGTGAACTTCTCACTTTTGTCAAAGGTCAGCTTTGCCAGGCCGTTGGTGTCGATGGTATAGGTGCCAATGACCTTGTTGTTGTCGGTCTCGTCCAGGATCTTGCCGGAGGTGGGCTGCTTGGGCTTCATGGCATCCGGCAGCTGGTAGCACAGGGTCGGCCGGTCCGGCGTCAGGGTGCCTGGAAGCAGCTTGTAGGTCACGGTGACCTGCACGTTGGTACCGCTTTCCACTTCATTCCCCACCAGGGGCTTCCAGGAGCCATTGACCTTCTGCTCGAACTCTGTCTTAGTGATCCAGGCGGGGTCCAGCATCACCTCCGTATCGGCAGTTTCTGCCAGCAGGGCCGGGGCATCGGGGTCCTGCTGCCGGGCCTCGCCGACCCATTCCACGGTAGCCCCAAAGCCATCCTCATCTTCCAGCAGCGCATAGCTGCCGTCCAGCTCCTCCTGGGAGCCTGCCGGGTCCGGGTCCTCCGGGGCCACAGCGGTGGTCTCGGCGGCATAGGCACCGGTCACCGAGATGACACTGGTCACGTCGGACATGGCAGCGGGCACCTCGGCCACCTTGCCGTCCACGTTGCCGGAGATCACGGTCAGGGTCCCGGCGTCGGGGTCCACGGCGGACACGACGCCCACCGTCTCGGTGGTCACGGTGCGGGTGTCCACCTGCGGCTCGGAAGCCGTGAGCTGGGCGGCGGTGTCGGGGTCCTCGTCCAGGTCCAGCAGGGCGATGCCATAGGAGCTCTCGTCCACGGCCACCTGCTCGGTGGTGAGGGTGTTGTAGATGACGATATCGCCGGGCCTTGCGGTGGAGCCGTCGGCGTCGGTGAGCCACTGGGAGCCGCGCAGGTCACTGTGCAGGGCCATCACGCCCGCACGCTGGGGCACCACCGTCTGGGGCACACCCGCAAAGTGCAGGCAGTAGGACAGGAACATCACGTCCCAGGCGCCGTAGGGGTTGCCGTACCAGGCACCATAGCGGGAGTAGCCGCGCAGCACCTGCTGGTCCTCCACATCCAGCTTGAAGTTCTTGTCGCTCTGCTGGTAGTCCAGCTGGGACTTTGCCACGGTGAGCAGGTCCTCGGCCCAGTTGCCGTTCAGGGCCACATTGGCCGCGGCCTGCCATTCCTCGGCAGTCTCCACGTCGGCCTGGGTATCGGCCAGGCACTCCACGGTGTGGTGGTGCTCCGGGATGGTGCACACCAGCTCCTCGGTGTAGCAGGCGTCGGTGTGGTGATGCAGCACCGGCTCGTCCGGGGTGGTCTCGGCCGGCTCAGGGGGCAGGTCCACCACGGGGCGGATGGCAGGCATTTCCTGATAGGCGGGGTTGGGTTCCTCCATCAGTTCGCCCTCGTCCAGGCCGCACACCAGCTCATACTCGGTGGTGTAGCAGCTGTCGTCGTGGATATGCTCGAACTCGCCGCAGATGAGCGCACCGTACTCGTCAAAGCAGTCGTCGGTGTGCTCGTGCTCTTCCTGATAGCAGGTCAGCACCCGGTGCTCCTCGTAGCAGGCATCGGTGTGCTCATGAGGCACCCAGATGGTCTCCGGCTCGGTCTGCACCGGCTCTTCCGGCTCTTCCGGCTCTTCCGCGCTGTAGGCGGACACCAGATCGGCGCTGCTGTCCGAAGAGGTGACGGGCGTTTCCGGCTCGCCCTCCTCGTAACCGCAGGTGAGCACTTTTTCGTAGCAGGCCGCCGTGTGCTGGTGCTCCTCGTAGCCGCAGTGGTAGTCGGCAGTCATGGAGATGCCCACCCCATGGAGCTGCCAGTTGACAAACAGGGTGGTGAGCAGGGCCAGCACCAGCATCATGGCCACATAGCGCCGGGCCTGTACATGCTGCCTGCGGAACCGCTCGGTCAACCCGTTGATGATATCCTTCATAGTAACACGTCCTCTTGGTTCGCTCTGTGCCCTGGCAGCCGCACACCGCTGCAGGCCCACAGAAGGGTCAGTCCCTCGTTTGTGCAACAAAAGCGTCACAAAATTTGTTCGATACATTGTCATTATACCATTTTAAGGCGTTCATTTCAACTCAGGGGCGTGCTTTTCCGGCAATAGAATGCACACGATGCGCACCATGCAAGGGGTCAGGGGCAGCCACAGCACCGTGCAGCCCAGATTGAACAGGGTGTGGGCGTTGGCGATCTGCCGGGCCAGCACGGCGCTCTCCGGCCCGTGGGGCGAGACCAGCCGCACCAGCGCGGTGAACTGGGGCAGCAGCAGCCAGCACACCGCCGCCCCGGACAGGTTGAACAGGGCGTGGGCCGCCGCCAGACGTTTGGCGTCCCGGCTCTGCCCCACCGATGCCAGCACCGCCGTGACGGTGGTGCCGATGTTGTCCCCCAACAGCACCGGGATGGCTCCCGCAAGGCCCAGCAGGCACCCGCCGTCCGGCCCGGGGCGGGCGGCCGCCTGCTGCAGCACCGCAATGGTGGCGGAGCTGCTCTGCACGGCAAGGGTCATGCCCAGCCCTGCCAGCAGGCCCAGGCCGGGGCGGTGCCGCACCTGGGCCATCCACTGCCGGAACACCGGCCCCGCTGCCAATGGCTCCATGGCCTCGGCCATGACCGCGATGCCCTCAAACAGCAGGCCGAACGCAAACAGCGCCTGCCCGGCTGCGTGCAGACGCCCGCGCCCCGCGAACCAGAGCAGCAGCCCCGCCACCAGCAGCAGATACCGGGCATCCTCCAGCCGGAAGGCCAGCAATTGCGCGGTGACCGTGGTGCCGATGTTGGCTCCGAACACCACCGGCACGGCCCGCTGCAGGGTCAGCAGCCCGGCCCCCACAAGGCCCAGCACCAGCACCGTGACCGCCGAGCTGCTCTGCACCACCGCCGTGACCGCCGCCCCCGTGAGCACCCCGGCCAGCGGGTGGGCCGTGAGCCGGGCAAGGGCCTGCCGCAGGGTGTCCCCCGCCGCCTGCTGCAAAGCGTCCGTGAGGGTGTCCATACTGTATAAGAAAAGTGCCGCCCCGCCGAACAATTGCAGGATCATCCACAAACGCTGTTCCATGCCCGATGCCCCCTTTGCTTTATGTGTATGCGGGACACAAACGTTTGTGAACTTTTTTGAAACAATCCCTGCAGGGGGTTGCAATCCGGCCTGCAAAAGCCTATTATTGTCAAGCGTTAACAGTTAACAGCTGTTAAGTAATTTTTGAGAGGAGGGATCGCGTGTCTGAGGAATCCACGTTGCGTTTCCGTGGGCTTTGCCGCTACATCCACCGGCTGAGCAAAGCATCCAAGGCCGGCATGAAGGCCGCTCTGGCCGACTGCCCCAAGCGCCACTTCCCCATGCTGGAAGGGCTGCTGGGCTGCATTCGGCTCCATGGACAGGACGGTGCCGTTTATATCTCCGATCTTGTTCAGGAGCTTCATCAACCGCTTCCTGCCATTTCCCGCACGGTGCGGCAGATGGAGCAGGACGGCCTTGTGGAACGCTTTGCCGACCCTGCCGACCGCCGCAAGACGCTGGTGCGGTTCACGCCCAAGGGATACGAGGCCTGCCGACAGTGCGAGGCTGCTCTTGGGGACTACTTTTCCAGTGTCATGGCCCGGCTGGAGCCGGAACAGCTGGCCCAGATGGAAGCGCTGCGCGGCGCGCTGATGGAAGCCATTCTTGCGGAAAATGCTGCGCGTACCACCAAACCGAAGGGAGAACCAAACCATGACAAAGATCTTTAAGCAGCTGGCCCGTCACTGGGCCGTCTGCCTCGTGGTGTTCGCACTGCTGTTCGTGCAGGCGTACTGCGATCTGTCGCTGCCGGACTACACCAGCAAGATCGTGGACACCGGCATCCAGCAGGGCGGCATCGAAAGCCCCCTGCCCGACACAGTGCGGCAGAGCACCCTGGATGCCCTCTCGCTGCTGATGCGCGAGGAGGACGCCGCTGCCTTCCAGAACGCCTACACCGCCGACGGCGATGTGCTGCGCCTGCGCACCGACCTGACCGCCGACGAGCGCACTGCGCTGGAAGAGGCTGTGACCACGCCGGACATCGTGCTGTATCTGGCAGCCGCCCAGGCAGCCAACACCCCCGCCGGGCAGACCAGCATGGGCATGACCGGCCTTGCGGACCTGCAGGCCTCCGGTGCCGACCGCAATCCCGACACGGAAACCGAGACTGTGGCCCCCACGGCGGAGGATCTGGACACCGTGTGCGGCCAGTTTGCCGCCATGAGCCAGATGCCCGGCTTCCGCCGGGACGCCGTGCAGCAGCAGCTAACCGGTGCCATCGGCCAGCTGGACGACACCGTGGTGGAGAACCTGAAGAGCCAGGCTCTGCTGCTGGTGGGGCTGGAATACGAGGCCCAGGGCATTGCCCACGCTGTGCAGATGCACTATTTATATAAGGTAGGCGGCCAGATGCTGGCCCTGACCCTGCTGATGGTGGCCGTGTCCATCGCGGTGGGCTTCCTGGCCTCCCGGGTGTCCGCCGCCATCGGCCGCGACCTGCGCCGCGAGACCTTCTCCGCCGTCATCCACTTCTCCAATGCGGAGATCGAGAACTTCTCCACCGCGTCCCTCATCACCCGCACCACCAACGACATCCAGCAGGTGCAGTTCGTCTGCGTCATGCTGCTGCGCATGGTGGCCTATGCGCCCATTCTGGGCATCGGCGGTGTGCTGCACGTCATCGGCAGCTCTTCGGGCCTGTCCTGGATCGTGGTGCTGGACGTGGCTTTGCTGCTGCTGCTCATCCTCTTCCTGATGAACGTGGCCATGCCCAAGTTCAAGATCATGCAGACGCTGGTGGACCGGCTGAACCTCGTCAGCCGCGAGCTCCTCACCGGCATCATGCCGGTGCGTGCCTTCAGCCGGGAAGCCTTTGAGGAGGCTCGTTTCGACAAGGCCAACAAGGACCTGATGGGCACCCAGCTGTTCACCAACCGCGCCATGGTGGCCATGATGCCCTTTATGACCCTGATCATGAACAGCACCAGCCTGCTCATCGTGTGGTTCGGCGGCAAGGCCATGGACAACGGCACCATGCAGGTGGGCGAGATGATCGCCTTCATCACCTACACCATGCAGATCGTCATGTCCTTCCTGATGCTGGCCATGGTGGCCGTCATGCTGCCCCGTGCCGGTGTGGCCGCAGACCGCATCGACGAGGTCATCCGCACCAAGGCCACCATCCACGACCCGGACGAAGCTGACGCCAAGGCCGCAAAGGAGCACAAGAACTGGCAGGGCGTGGTGGAGTTCCACGACGTGAGCTTCCGCTTCCCCGGTGCCGACAGCGACGCGCTGGAGCACATCAGCTTTACCGCAAAGCCCGGCGAGACCACTGCCATCATCGGCTCCACCGGCTGCGGCAAGAGCACCCTGCTCAACCTGATCCCCCGCTTCTACGACGTGACCGGCGGCAGCGTGACCGTGGACGGCATCGACGTGCGCCAGATGCCCCAGGCACAGCTGCACGACCTGCTGGGCTATGTGCCCCAGAAGGGCGTGCTGTTCAGCGGCACCATCGACAGCAACCTGAAGTTCGGCGGGGACCACATCACCGACGCCGCCGTGAAAAAGGCCGCTGCCATCGCACAGGCCACCGAGTTCATCGACGCAAAGCCGGAGGGCTGCCAGAGCCCCATCGCCCAGGGCGGTTCCAACGTGTCCGGCGGCCAGAAGCAGCGCCTGTCCATTGCCCGTGCCATTGCCAAGGACCCCAAAATTTATCTGTTCGACGACAGTTTCTCGGCCCTGGACTACAAGACCGACGTGGCCCTGCGCCGCGCCCTGAAGGCCCAGACCGACAACGCCACCGTCATCATCGTGGCACAGCGCATCTCCACCGTGCTGCACGCAAACCAGATCCTGGTGCTGGACGAGGGCCGCTTGGTAGGCAAGGGCACCCATGCCCAGCTCATGGCCAGCTGCCCGGAGTATCAGGAGATCGCCCGCAGCCAGCTGAGCCAGAAAGAGCTTGACCTGGGCATTCTGAATCCGGAAAAGGAGGGTGTGTGATATGCCAAGACCCGGACGCATGACCACCGAGCGCGCCAAGGACTTCAAGGGCACGCTGCGGCAGCTCCTCCAGACCATGAGCCACTACAAACTGCCGCTCATCACGGCCATTGTCTTTGCCATTCTGTCCACCATCTTCAACATTGCCGGCCCCAAGGTGCTGGCCAAAGCCACCACGGCCCTTGCCACCGGCTGGGTCGCCAAGCTGCGGGGCACCGGCAGCATCGACTTTGTGTATATCGGCCGGGTGCTGCTGTTTTTGCTGGGCATGTACCTGCTGAGCAGCGCCTTCAGCTTTATTCAGG
>ERZ791801.1973-NODE-1973-length-11379-cov-16.507330_pt1 | contig 11379 bp, 10 predicted proteins | sample MGYA00510309_ERZ791801 | MGnify/ENA primary metagenome ERZ791801 (study PRJEB30046, sample SAMN00791979) | human gut metagenome | study: EMG produced TPA metagenomics assembly of the A metagenome-wide association study of gut microbiota in type 2...
CCATAAAATAAGGCAGCCCCACATAGCTGAGTCTGCCTTACTCTCTTTATTTAACATGGATGCCACTGGCATATTGCTGCAGAAACTGTTCCTTCCCGCAGGGTCTTCCAAAATAATATCCCTGCAGATAATCCACCTTCATTTCTTTCATTTTCAGAAGCCATTCTCTTTCCTCGATGCCTTCTGCGCATATTCTGACATTAATACTATGTACCATCGGGATGATATTTTTATATAATTCATAATCCCTGTCACTATTCATCGCCTTGGCAGTAAAATCCCTGTCCATTTTCACGTAACTCGGATTCATATCACGGATACAATGAAGGTTAGAATATCCTGTTCCAAAATCATCGATCACGAAGGGGATCCCGTTCGTGTCCAGGCTCTTACGGAATTTGCAGAACGATGGTGTCATATCCATAAATCCGCTTTCTGTCATTTCAACACATAAACATTCCGGCTTTAAAGCATACTTTTGAATCACATCCAGAATATCCCGCTCTACATTGCCCTGCAGGATCTGAACATAGGATACATTTACATTCATCCGGAAGTCCGGAATATATTTCTGCATTTCACAGCACATTGCTGCGGCTTCGTTCAAAATATATCTTCCGGCGGGAATGATCAATCCGGTCTCTTCCAATAATGGGATAAACTCCATCGGTGAAACAAACTCCCGTCCCTCTTCCGTTATCATGGAAAAACGCATCAGCGCCTCTGCTCCAATGATCTGTTCCGTCTGGCAATCCACGATCGGCTGATAATTGACTTCAAAGCCTTCATAATTGTTTACAATAGCATTACGAAGTGCTGCTACAATTCTTCCTTTTTGCAAAAAGGCCTCATAGTCATCCTGGTCAAAAACATAGAATCCGTTTTTACCCATGCCTTTTGCCTGTTTCAAGGCAAATTCAAACTTTTTGCGGCATTCTTCGGTTCCCTCACAAAATGTTGCTGCATCTATAACACCAATAGAAATAGAAAATATAGCTTCATAATTTTCGGCTATTATGAAATTATGAAGTTTATCTGTAATCTTTTCTTTCAGTGCCACAGCATCTTCCGCAGAAGAAGCGTCCAGATCCACGATCACATACTGATCCGCTACCAGATGGTAAATTCTCTGCTTGTCTGAAAGGCAATCCTTCATGCAGCCGGCTACGCTTTTCAGGATATAATTACCATAATCCGCTCCCCTGGAGCTATTGATTGCTCCGAAATCATCAATTCCTACATGCATCAAAAAGCCCTTGGAAATAGGTGCCTTTTGTGAACACAGGTAAGCAAGGAATTCCGGACCGCCAAGCAGTCCTGTAACATTATCGGCTCTTCTCTTGTTGCCGGTCTCATTCAGACATCCGATCAGATACTCTGCCTTTCCCTGCTGATCATCGATCACGATACCACGACAGTTGATCCATACAGGCATACCGCCTTTATCAAGCCACCTGTAATGAAGATTATGTACCTTTTCTCTTCCTTCACATATATCCGCGAAATGCTTTGTAAGCATCTCGCGGTCTTCCTCATACACTACCTTCATAACTTCATTTGCAGCATCTGTCAGGACATTTTCCGATATATGAAACCGTGTCATAGCTGACTGTGAGATCTCAAAGATATTATTCTGCAGATCAAATATATACAGGTAATCATCCATACATTCTGTAATGATCTGAAATAAGATTTCTGCTGTCTGCTCTCCAAACACTTTAAATATATCATTAATCACAACAAGAACCTTCCTTCCGACAGCTTCACTCTATTCCTGCCATTTTTCTAGAATAGCTTAAAGATATTCACGCGGTCATGCATCTTGGCTGCTCCCTCTGCCAGATTAATACTGATCGCAGTATTCTCTTCGGAGGATGCTGCATTGCCCTGTACTACGCCTGACAGCTGTTCAATTCCCTTGCCGATCTGCTCCAAGGACTCTGCCTGGGAGTTGGCTTTCTCCATGGTGTTCTCTGCAATCTCTGCAAAGGACTCCATATCTGCAATGATCTGATTGAATGCGTCTGCTGTTGTTCTTGTGATCGTATTGCCCTTTTCGATTTCCACTAAGGTCTTATCGATCAGATCTCTTGTATTTACAGCAGATTTTGCACTGTCTGCTGCCAGCTTGCCGATCTGATCTGCAACCACCGCAAAGCCTCTTCCTGCTTCTCCTGCTCTGGCAGCTTCAATGGAAGCATTCAGGGATAACAGGTTGGTCTGGGATGCAATATCCTCGATATCTGTGATAATATTACCGATCTCCTGGGAGATTTCTGTAATGTGCTCCATCTCCGTCAGCAGCTCGTTCATCTTTTCTTTTTCTTCGTTTGCTTTATTTGCAGAGGTTTTTACACGTGCAGATGCGCTCTGCGTTTCCTTCGCTGTATCTGCAGCCAGATCCACGACAGTGTCAATGGTGGCATTCAATTCCTCGATGACTCCTGCCTGCTCTGTTGCACCATCCGCCAGGGATTTTGATGCATTTTCCACCTCTGATGCATTCGATGATACCTGTTCTGCCAGATTTCTGATCTCAGTCAGGGTACTGTTGAACCGCTTCAGGATATACAGCAGTGATGTCTTCAATTCCGAGAAATCGCCCAGGAAATCCGTAATGTCATCACCATTTCTGGTCAAGTCACCCTGTGCGATTGCCTTTACCTCCACAGAGATCTCGCTGACATAATCTGCCAGAATACCCATGGCTTCTTTCAGATTCCTGATGGTACCACCCAGCTCATCCTCAGACTCATAGGTAAGCATTTCTACGTTGGACAGTTCGCCCTTGCGCAGGCTGGCAACTGCTGCCTCTATCTGTTCTACCGGCTCTGTAATGGAATTGGTAATGATCCTTCCGATCAGTGTCGTCACTACAGCAATCGCAAGACCAGTTGCCACGATCACGACAAATATGATGATGGTGCATACATTGGCCATGGTCTTTGCCCGGTCTAATTCTACCTGGAACGCGTCACGTAATGTAGTTAATTTCTCAGCAAATGCCGTATACTCTTCATACACCTCTCCGGTCATCAGTTTCGCTGCTTCCTGCTGTTTGCCCTCACGGCTTAAATTCAGAATTTCATCCGAAGCAGCTCTGTATTCTTCCCATGCAGCGTTTGCTACTTCGTAATCGTCCTGTCCTTCTTGAGCATCTCTGTCTGCAGACATGATTGCCTCCAGATTCGCATCGGTGTCCTCGATCTGACTCTCCAGCTTCTGAATTTCTTCTTCGCAGGAGGTCATAACAGCATCATCTGATTCTACCAGATGTTGATACTGTTTGATTCTATATTTTGCAGTCATTGTTTCTAATTCCTGCAGATATTCCAATGCCGGAGACCAGACCTCCGTGATCTTCTCTATATTTGAACGGATCACTAATGTCGAGATCAGTGCAACCAACACTAAAAAGAATGTCATAACAAGCACTGTCATTCGATACAATTTTAATTTTCCTGCAACCTTTAAGTTAGCTATACGCTTTTTGATCTTTTCCATGATAGTTTTCCCTTCCTTTGTAAATTTTCAATTCAACTTCTATGTGCTTAAACGTCCGTATTATAGCACAGTTGATTGGAAAAATCTATTAAAAAATATAATTTTTTTTACCAAATATTAGTGATTCTATTGCAATAAACTGGTGAAAATTGATCAATTCTATCTTACATATGATCTTTTTCGGTTATTTTGCGAATAACACGGCATGGGTTGCCGGCTGCCAGGCTATAGGGAGGAATATCTCTGGTCACAACACTTCCTGCTCCTATGACGCATCCCTCCCCTATGGTAACACCACCACAAACAACCACATTGGATGCCAGCCAGCAATTATCTTTTATAGTGATCGGCTTCGCATACTCAAGAGTATAAAGGCTGCCATCTTCTCTTTTCCTGACATTACGCTCCTCAGGCAATAATGGATGCATAGGAGTTGCCAATGTAACATTAGGACCGATCATCACATTATCCCCTATATGTATTTCACCTACGTCTAAGCATGTGAAATTAAAATTAGCAGAGCTATATTTTCCGAAGTAAGTATGACATCCATAATCAAAATAGACCGGTGCCTGCAGATACGGAAGTTCCTCTGTTGCCGGCAATAATTCCCGCAATATCTGTGTCTGCACCTCTTGCTGATCCTCATCTGTCAAATTATATCTTCTTGCTAATTTACGTGCATGCAAACGTAATTGTTCCAATTCGTTATCCGATGAATCATACAATTCTCCGCTTAACATTTTTTCTCTTTCCGTCATTTCTGATAGCCTCCTGATCTCGTTTTTTATATTGTTATGTTCTCTGGTCAAAGTCTCGCATTATCTTGCTGTGATAAAGTCTTTTTTGATGTCAAGAAACGCTTTCATGTCTTCCAGGATATGATACAGCATGGACCGGTTTTCAAATTCCTGTCTCGTGACCGGGAGCGGCTGCTGTTCATAATAGTGGTGCAGTGTCTCTAACTCCGACAGCAGGGTTTCCACATTATTTTGTTCTTCAAATTCATCGGCAGTCTGACGTATAAAATCTGCCAGTGCTTTCCCCTGCTCCGGCGTAGTGGTCAGACGGATGATATCTGCATATATTCTTTTCAGTATCACGCACTGTCTCGCTCTCATCTGCATATATTCGTAATAGTAATCATCCTCTGTGATCAGATGATTATTCATATATCGTAATGCCTCTTTTTTCAGATTCACAAGCATTGCGTCCAGTTCATCAAAGCAGCTTCCAGTATAATCCGTCTTGTCCTCCAGTTCAATGTAGATCGCCATTCTGTGTAAGATGTACACGATTTTATCATCCACAGTTTTCTGATAATCCAACAGTTGTCTTCTGCCATCCGGCATATAGAGATTCCACAGTGTGCCTATCCCCGCTCCGATCACCAGGATCAGGAATTCGTTCAGAATCATGGACGGACTGCAGCTCTTAGCTGAAACATAATGTGTACAAAGCACTGCAATAGGAGCAATCGCTTCCTTCATGTCTAATGCCATGCAGCTAAACAGATATGGGATCAGTACAATACCGAACGCCCACACGTGATATCCGGCAAGCGGAAAGATCACTGCTGACAAGATCGTCATGATCACAAATATGATCATGCGCTTCGCTGTTATCCGCACAGTTTCCTTCTTCGTATCCTGGATCGTCAGGAGAGTGATAATCCCTGCGGCATACGCAAACTGAAGCTGCAGGGCTGCTGCAAGCAGTACGGCAGCTACTGAGCCGGTAACATATTTGATCAGTTTTATGGTTTCCTCAGTTTTCATTTTCATAGGTATGGTTTCCATTCTTACTATTTAAAATTCAGCACCCACCTGCCCTCTGACATATAGTATATCAGCTTTGCGGCTAGCTGTCTGCCTAAAATGACAATCGTACAATCAAACTCTATGGATGGAATACCTGCATAGTTCTTTCGTTCCTGGGAGTGTATCTGCAGCTGTTTGATGGTCCGGATCTCTCCAAGCGGATTACTTTTTCGATTTCTTCTGCTGTTTCGTCATCCACATAATACCGTCCACACATAATGATCTCCTAATAAGCTACGCTATGTTCTTATTTCATCTTATCATAAACACCTGATCCAAACGATTCAAGAGGGTCTTTTCAAATTATAATCTATCATATTGATATTATTTATTCCATGATTTTTATACGATTCATGAATCACATCGGTTGACAGAGAAACCGGAACCGCTTCGTCACAGAAAAGCGTGGAGCCGAAGAATTGATGATGTAAACAGACTCGTCTACAACATTGATGAAAATGGATTTTTGTGGATTATTTCCTGCCGTGGACACTATGAGGATTGATAAAAGAGGGCAATGAGCCCTCTTTTGAGTGGAATCGTGGCTCGTCTTACTGGAGACGGAGTATACTTTCCACGATAAATGCGGTCGGTTAACTCTTGTTGATGTTCCTTTAGATATGGAAGAGCCTCCTCAATGGTCATGCCATCAATTCCCGGCGCTCCCTTGTTTGCCTTAACTCTCTTATACGCTCTGTTAAAGTTGTCTTTATACAGTATCGCTTCCAAAAGTCTCGGCTGTGCACTGTCTCTTTCTTTCCATATCCGATTGAATGACCTAGACGCTTTCACATATTACCGGGAATACAACCCCTTACTTTTTTATGAGCATAACTAACGGACGCTCTCAGCCTCCCACTCTATGACAGCTCCACTGGATGCATCGATCGTAAAGTCATATTCCGTTCCGCCATAGATGATCTTGCCTTCGTATTCCGGACGTCCATCATCATAATCGAATTTCCATTCGCAGATGTCCTTTTGTGTTGCACCGCTTACGCGGCCAAGTGCCGTCTGCTTTGCATCTGCCTCACTGACAGTAACGTTACTGCTATTGCTGACACTCCATGCGGATGTTTTTTCATCGTATGCGGAACTTAAAATCTCACCGGTATCCACGGCTATTTCATAGTCGTACTTCTTACCGCCTGCGTACCATTCAATTTCATATACCTGGCGTCTGCCTTCATAGTCCAGCTTTGACTTGGTGATCGTTGCATCCGTTGCCTTCACTCCGGCATGCTCAAGAGCTATCTTCTGTGCCATTTCCTCATCCACTGTGCCGGTTACCGTCTGTGCGGTAGCTGCGGCAGAACTCTGCGTTGTGGCAGAATCGGCAGCGGGGACTGTCGCCTCCGTCTGTGCCTGGGTATCTACCGCATTCTTCTCCCGGCTGCTCATTTCCATGACTGCACCCGTTTCTGCATTTACAGTGTAGGCATAAGCATAATCGCCCGAAGTAAACTCAACCTTATAGCAGGACGTCCCTGCTACTTCATTCAAGGTCGTCGCTGAAATTGCTGCATCCTCCGCAGCAATATTGGCTGCCTTTAACGCTACCTCCTGAGCTGCTTCCATGCTGATCAGCTGTGCCTGGCTGCTTGGCTGCTGATTTATCACTGGTTTACCGCCACATCCGGTCATAGCCACTGCCAGGGACAGTGCTGCGCCGGTTAAAATCAATTTACGTTTCATCATCTATCTTTACCTCCTTCTATTCAAAGTGAATTGCGTAGATTGTAGCAGGCAGCCTTTTGTTGTGTCAATAGACGATTTTTAATTTTTCTATTAAATTTTCATGTAATCTATTGCGGTAATCATAGCGGAGAGCGTAAGGCCGGAAAAAAGAACCAGGTTATAGGGAAATCCAAGGTTTTGGGAAAAATCCCTTCCCAGACCTACGATATTGAAATGGTTTGCAAACAGGAATGCCAGTATCACCAGTGGCACTGTCAGCCACACGATTTCATAGCGGCCTTTCAGTACCAGTGAAAAATGCCCTACCAGCCATGAGGACAGCGCCTGTGTCATCTCATATTTATAGGCAAGATAACTGGTAATTCCGCCGATCACATTTCCAAACATGATACCCACCAGTGGAACCATAACAAGATCCTTGAACCGGATCCTCTGGATGAACCAGACAAAAACCCATGTGCCTAAGATTGCCGTAGCAAAGGCAAAAAGGGCGCGACTCCACAAGTTGGAAGCCGGCATAAACAACAGCGTAAGCAAAATGCCAAGCTGGGCAGAGGAGATCGTTGCACCGGTTGTGGGAGAAATAAATTTGTTGCTGCACAATTGCTGCATGATCAGCCCCGCCACACTCATTCCTATACCTGTACACAAAATTGCCAGAAGCCGGGGCAGCCTGGAGATGAGAAAGATCCCCATTTGCTCCGGATCTCCATTAAAAAGATCTGCAGGCATAATATCGATGACTCCTACAAATAAGGAGCAACAGGACAAGAGAAACAGTATCGTAAGCAGGACAATGGTTGATCGATGCGACTTGATAAAATCAACTCCTTTCTTTTCTAGGTTAGTCATTACTAACCAAATAGTAAAATAAATACGCAGCTTTGATCAGACTTACCATGCCTCTCGCACTGCGTATTGCTTTGCTATAATATCATATACAGTTAGTCTTGTGCAACGCAAAAGCACTGATTTTTTCCATGAGATAGTGAATAAATTGTGCAAATTGCTATTTTTTAATTTTAATATTCTCACATATCGGTCTTCATCATACTCCCATCCGCAAACATCACAATAATATTTTTAGTCTGTTCATTTTCGTTCAAATACATATTCCGATTCAGTTGACAAATCTCTTCTGAAAGTATATCCAAGTCTGTCAAATTTTCGTATCTCTTCAGGATTCTCAATTTCTCTTTCTGCCATGAACCGAACCATTTCCCCTCGGGCCATTTTGGCATATGTCCCTTTCGTTACCAGTTTATTTCCCGATAACTCACAAAAGGAGATCGTAATATAGGTATCCTTAGGTGTCAGATACTTTTCTATGCATTTTGAGTATTCTTTTGATGCCAGATTAATGATAACCCTGCTGTCATCAATCACTGAACGATATAATCTCTCCCCCCAGTAATCATACAGATTTTTTGCATCTCCTATCCCGACCTTTGCCTGCATTTCTAACCGGTACGGTGTCACCCCATCCATCGGTTCCAAAACACCATAAAACGCAGACAGGATTCTCAAGTGCTTTTGTACATATGCAAGCTGTCTATCCTCAAACACAGCTGGTGCCATATACTGAAATGCGATTCCTTCATAGGATAATACTGCCGGAGTAAGTCCACGGTACAGATCCATAGTTTCCAGTCTGTGAAAGTTCTGTTCGGCAATCTTATCGTTACATTTCCAGACTGCTTTCAGCTCCTCTTCAGACTGACTCTTCATAAAACTCAATATTGCTGCTGTCTGATCCATATGTTTTGGCACATTAACCGGTGCAAGGCTGTCCGTATCGCTTACCATCTTTTTTGCAGGAGACAGTATGATTTTCATCCTTCTAATTCCTTAAGCATATTTTCAGGGTCATCTGCTGCTTTGACTTTATCATTAGCCTTGATGATGACTCCCTGTTCATCGATAAGATATGTGGTCCTAACCACGCCCATAGATATTTTTCCATAGTTTTTCTTTTCTTTCCAGACATCATAGGCTTCAATAACTTTACGTTCCGGATCAGCTAAAAGTGTAAATGCCAGACCATATTTTTCTTCAAATCTCTTATGAGAAGCCACGGAATCTTTACTGACTCCAAGAATGACCGCACCCTTTTCCGCAAACTGCGGATATCTCTCTGAAAAACCGCATGCCTGTTTCGTACATCCTGGTGTGTTATCCTTCGGATAAAAATATAAAATCACTTTTTTCCCTGCATAATCACTTAATTTATGCATTACACCGTCCTGATCCGGCAATTCAAAATCGGGTGCTTTTTTTCCTGCTTCTAACATATATGTTTTCCTCAACTTTCTTATCTAATTTGGTTTTTACATTATAATACATCACCTTGCTGTGATAAAGTCTTTTTTGATGTCAAGAAACGCTTTCATGTCTTCCAGGATATGATACAGCATGGACCGATTTTCGAATTCCTGTCGTGTGACCGGGAGCTGCTGCTGTTCATAATTGGCGAAATAACAGGCTTCCCTTCTCTATCCAATAATGGTGTCAAACCTCCGGAATAGCCACTTGCATGATATAAATAATTTACCCCGGTCTCTTTATCCACCCAAATTTCCGTAACAGTTATCGTCCCCTGTGAATATACGATCTCAAATCTTTGATCCTTTGCTATTTCTGTCTACCTCCGAATGATTCCTTTATAAAATATTACCGCATCTGCCAGATCTTTGTCATTGGGATGTCCCTTGGCAATCCCTCCAACCAGCTTGAACGGTCCGAAGGTATCGTATCCTTTACAGGAGAATTTCCCGACAATCTTCCCCTGCTTGCTTTTTACAACTTCTTCTATTGACTGGAATGCCGCACTGCCACCACAGGTACAGATTAGAAATACATTTTTATTTGCCGGCAAATTGACAGAAGCAAAATTGAGTACTGTCTGATGAAATTTCCCATAATACACCCCGGAAGCAAAGCCGATCAGGTCATATCCTGACAAATCTCTTTCTTTTTCCTTCGTGGCATCGATCAGATCTACCACGTTTTCACCGGCGATTGCTTCCACCACCTTTTTGGTATTTTCGTGATGAACCGATGCATAAATAATTGCTGCTTTCATGTACTCATTCTCCCTTGTGTAAACTCATATACACTACAACCAGATAGTCCAGTTCCTGATTTCCCATAGTCTTTCCCCAGCAATACCTTCTTTTACATTTTTATTTCAATTATAAAACAGTCATTTAGGAAATACTATAAGTATTTCTTATGCTGTCCGGATTTTGAATAGCACTTCTATTTGATCTTCTTTTTGTATGCAGGACGGCCTGAGGAATGCTCTCTTTTTCTAAATTCACTTGAAAATTACTGAATTGGTTCTCTGAATATGATTTATTATGTTCAATACTTAATTATACAAAAATATAACTTTTGTTTGCACAATATTTCCTTTTTAAATCTTTATATAATCCGCTAATATTATCATTTTCTGACTTATCTAACCGTATCAGAAGCATAAGAAAATCCCTGTAACCATTGATTTTACGCAGGTTTCAGTGATATATAGGTCTGTTATGCGTAAGTTTTTCTGGATAAGAAAAACCCCAGAAACATTACATTTCTGAGGCCCTTTAGGAGAGGCGCAGACCGGATTTGAACCGGTGGATACTGGTGTTGCAGACCATTGCCTTACCACTTGGCTACTGCGCCATATTTAATTAAAATGACTCCAACGGGAATCGAACCCGTGTTACCGCCGTGAAAGGGCGATGTCTTAACCGCTTGACCATGGAGCCGCGTGTTATCGCCGCTTGGCGTATCTAATGTATCTGATAAAAAAACTCCCCGAGTAGGGCTCGAACCTACAACAACTCGGTTAACAGCCGAGTGCTCTACCATTGAGCTATCGAGGAAAATATCTTGCTTCGCAAGCTACTTAAGAGAATGCTGCGCATTCTCCGTGTATTGCAAAGTCAATGTGAAGAAATTAATTTATTCCTTCAAAACCGAACACTGAAACTCTATCTCTTATACCTTAACTTACATCCTTTTCCTATCCAAAACCTTTGGTCAAGCCCTCGACCGATTAGTAAATGTCAGCTGAACACATTGCTGTGCTTACACCTCATTCCTATCTACCTCGTAGTCTTCAAGGGGTCTTACTCATTTCTGAGGGATATCTCATCTTGAGGGGGGCTTCACGCTTAGATGCCTTCAGCGTTTATCCCTGCCGGACTTGGCTACTCTGCCATGGCTCCGATAGCCAACAGATACACCAGTGGTCCGTCCATCCCGGTCCTCTCGTACTAAGGACAGCTCCTCTCAAATATCCTCCGCCCGCGCCGGATAGGGACCGAACTGTCTCACGACGTTCTGAACCCAGCTCGCGTACCGC
>ERZ791801.1992-NODE-1992-length-11293-cov-1.972682_pt1 | contig 11293 bp, 10 predicted proteins | sample MGYA00510309_ERZ791801 | MGnify/ENA primary metagenome ERZ791801 (study PRJEB30046, sample SAMN00791979) | human gut metagenome | study: EMG produced TPA metagenomics assembly of the A metagenome-wide association study of gut microbiota in type 2...
AATATTTAACACACGGGTATCTACCTTGCGGGAGTAGGTCTGTCCGGATACCGGGAAGCACTCCTTAAAGCCCATCTTCTTGGCAATGATCTTGTCGAGCTTCTTAACCTTCTCCTCATCGCCGTCAAACAGCTCCATAAAGCTTGCCTGTGTTCCTGTTGTTCCCTTGGAACCGAGAAGCTTCATATGATCAATGACATGATCCAGATCTTCCAGATCCATCAGAAATTCCTGCAGCCACAGAGTTGCTCTCTTACCTACAGTTGTAGGCTGAGCCGGCTGAAAATGAGTAAACGCAAGTGTCGGCTGTGATTTGTACTTCATCGCAAAACGGGACAGCTCATCAATTACGTTGATCAGCTTGTTGCGGATCAGATGAAGCGCCTCTGTCATAATGATGACATCGGTATTATCTCCGACATAACAGGAGGTAGCTCCCAGATGAATGATCCCCTTTGCCTTCGGACACTGAACACCGTAAGCATATACATGTGACATAACATCGTGACGAACCTGCTTCTCTCTCTCCTTGGCAACATCATAATTGATATTATCTGCCTGAGACTTCAGTTCCTCGATCTGCTCCTTTGTCACAGCAGGATTTCCGTTTTCATCCAGAAGTCCAAGTTCATTCTCTGCCTCGGCAAGCGCGATCCATAAACGTCTCCAGGTTTTGAATTTCTTGTCCGGAGAGAATATGTACTGCATCTCTCTGCTGGCGTATCTCTCGGACAGTGGACTTGTGTATCTGTCGTTACTCATATCTAACCTCATTTCTGTGCTGTTTCGCACACCTTTGTTTTATATGTTCAGTACAAATTGATCCGGCACAGAACCGCTTCAACCTATACCCACAACACCTGTATTATTTGTCGTAATCTCCACGGATATCTTCCTTCGGAGGATCTAACGGATAATCTCCGGAGAAGCAGGCATTACAGTACCCCTGATCTCCATCGATCAGTTCACTGAGCCTGTTAAGATCAAGATATCCCAGAGAATCTGCACCGATCATCTCTGCGATCTGCTCTACCGTATGGCTGAATGCCGGCAGCTGATCACTGGACGGTACATCTGTTCCAAAATAACATGGATATTTGAATGGTGGAGAACTGATGCGCACATGCACTTCCTTCGCTCCCGCATCCTTGAGCATCTTCACAATACGCGCACTTGTCGTTCCACGGACGATGGAATCATCAACCATGACAACACGCTTGCCGCGAACGATTTCACGAAGAACATTCAGCTTAACCATAACACTCGACTCTCTCGCCGACTGCTTTGGCTTAATGAAGGTTCTTCCCACATAACTGTTCTTGACGAAAGCCGTTCCGTACGGAATGCCGGATTCCAGAGCAAAGCCCATCGCTGCTGCATTACCGGACTCCGGTACACCCACAACGATATCGGCGTCGACAGGATGTGTCTGTGCCAGGATCCTTCCGGCTGTAATCCGGGAACTGTGAACGCTGATGCCATCTATGTAACTGTCCGGTCTTGCGAAATAAATGTACTCAAAAATACATTTTGCATGACTGCCTGTCATCAGAGACTTGTCCGAAGAAATTCCCTCCGGCGTGATCGTCACGATCTCCCCCGGCTCCACATCACGGATAAACTCTGCGCCAACCGTATCAAGTGCACATGATTCACTGGACAGGATATATGCCCCGTCTCTCTTGCCGATACAAAGCGGACGGAATCCAAACGGATCTCTTGCTCCGATCAGCTTACGCGGACTTGCCACTACAAGAGAATAAGCTCCCTTGATCTTTTTCATGGCTTCCTTGACCGCTTCCTCTACCTTGCCGACCTTCAGACGTTCTCTCGCGATCAGATATGCGATCACCTCTGAATCAATCGTAGTCTGGAAGATCGCACCACTCAGCTCCAGCTCGCGGCGAAGCTCCAGTGCATTGACCAGATTGCCGTTATGTGCCAGTGAAAGGGTTCCCTTGATATAGTTCAGAACCAGCGGCTGTGTATTCTCGGCAACACTTGCTCCTGCTGTCGAATAACGCACATGACCAACTCCGATATCACCTTTCATCTTGCCAAGATTCTCAGCATTGAATACCTCATTGACGAGTCCCATTCCCTTGACGGAGGATGAATTCCTCTGAGGACCGTCTGTACGGCTCACTGCAATACCGCAACTCTCCTGTCCTCTGTGCTGGAGGGAAAACAGTCCATAATAGATGGTAGACGCAACGTCCCTGCCTTCCATATCGTACATTCCGAATACTCCGCACTCTTCCCCGAGCTTCGGTTCTTCCGCCTGTGCAAGCAGGCAGCCGGAACAATGGCATTTCTCACATGATGTCTGTTTGTTACATTTGGTATGCTCACTCATTTTTGTCTCCATTCCTATGCAATTGTCCTAAACACCCTAATAACACAAGATATATTATATCAATTTCACGGAAAATCTCAAGACTTGTTTGTAACTTTTTGTGATTTACTCTGCTTCCTTCTTCTGTGCGGTATCCTCGAGAGTCATAATTCCCTTCTGAAACTTTAATTTCAGAATACGCTGAACCGTATCATTTAACCGTTTCTCCGTGATCTTTCCTGACTGCACACGTTTTAAAACAGCATCGAACGCCCCCGGCAGATCCTCCGGCATCAGAATAATGTCTGCCCCTGCTTCGAAGGACTTGACTGCGGCATCTCCGGCAGAATATTTGTCCGTGATCGATGCCATATCGAATGCATCGGTAATGATCAGTCCGCTGTAATTTAACTCCTCACGCAGGATCGTTGTCATGATCAGATTTGACAGGCTTGCCGGTTCGCTCGTCTCGGTAACGCGACTCACCGAAATATGGGAGATCATCACAAAATCCGCTCCTGCATCCATTCCGTTTACAAACGGAACAAAATCAATCTGTCGCAGTTTTGATATGCTGCTGTCAATGTCGACACTTCCCTGATGGGTATCTCCGCTGGAGGAACCCTGTCCCGGAAAATGCTTGAGCGTGGAGCAGATATTCTGGCTCTCAAGCCCCTTTACATAGGCACTGACATATTCTGCCACCTTTTTCGGATCATCACCAAAGGAGCGCGTTCCGATCTCACTGTTCATCTCGGTCGTCTTAACGTCTGCTACAGGAGCAAAATCGACATTAAAACCAAGCTCTCCAATCTGGCTGCCGATCGTCTCAGCCATATAATATACATAATCGGCATCCTCTGTCTTACCGATCTCTTCCATACTCGGAAATGTGTCCGTTTTCATTTTCGGGTTATTTCCGATTCGTGCCACATCGCCGCCTTCCTCATCCACACACACAAACAGCGGTGTTGAGGAATTCTTCTGCAGCTTGCGGATCAGCTTTTTGGTCTGCTTCCGGTTCCAGATATTTCTGGAAAACAATGTAACTCCACCGACCGGATACTGCTCCAGTGTTTCTTTCATTGCTTTTGTAAGCTTTTTATGTTCGTAATACTGTCCCTTCGTCTGGTCTAAAAGTTCCAGATTGACATTGAAAAGCTGTCCGACCTTCTCCTCGTCACTCATCAGGTTCAGATATTCCAGAGAGGCATAGGTTGCATCTTCGTCACTCATCCCGATTACTTCCGGCTCCCGCGTGCATTCTACATCTGTAGATTTCGGCGGCGTATATACGTCACGGCTTTTATCTTTGCCAAACGGCAGACCGGAGCATCCTGTCAGAAGCAGACAAATACTAAGACCCGCTGCACATAATTTCTTTCCATATCTCATTTTCCGGTGCCATACGTCTTTTCTTTTGTGTTGATCTCTCATTGTGATCTTCCATGCCTTTCTTTTATTTTATGATATTGGAATCAAAGGTATTTTGCCCTTTGCATCATTTTTGATTATTTCGGAAACTGTCCAAGCCGCCCTGCATAGGTTAAAAATGTAAATATATCCTGTCACTGATAATGACAGAACGGAGGTTTTCATGAGTGATTTAGCAGCAACCGATTGCGGATGTGGATGCAGCAACGGAGGAAATGATAGTGGATGTAGTTGGATCATCATTCTCCTTCTGCTCTGCTGCTGTTGTGGAAATGGCAACAACTGCTTCGGCGGCTTTGGCGGCGACAGCTGCTGCAGCTCCATCATCTGGATCTTACTTATCCTGTGCTGCTGCGGTAACGGCTTCTGACAACCGTGCAGACCCTGACCGTTAATGGCATTTGCCGGCGGTCAAAACTACTTACGTGGCTGCCCTTACGGGGCAGCCTTTTCCTTTTCAGTACCGTTCTTCATAACTGCTTTACCACTGTCCCTTTGAAATTCTCTTCCGGCACGCCTCACACTCCCGGTCGATCTCATAAATCGTATCCTCCTCGATCACAAGATCATCCTCCTGTTTCTGTCTCCGGTCTTCCTCGGATGACTCAACTGCCGTCTCTTTTGCCTTTTCCGGTCCGTAATAAAAGTATCTCATAATACCCTCCATTCTATCCCCGGAATTAAACTCCGGTGGATGTTTATGTAAAATGGAGTTACTTCATCATATGCATCAGAAAAGATTCTGTCTCCTTTTGACAAACTGCCGGAAACTGTCCAAGCACTGATACATACTATAACAATGTAAATAAATTTGACTGTCAGATCTTCTGACAGAATGGAGGTTACCATGAGTGATTTAGCAGCAACCGGTTGCGGCGGCGGATGTTCATCAGACAACGGAGGATGTAGTTGGATCATTATCCTTCTTCTCCTCTGCTGCTGTTGCGGTAATGGCAACAACGGCTTTGGCGGTTTTGGCGGAGATGGATGCGGATGCAATTCCATTCTCTGGATCCTGATCCTTTGCTGTTGCTGCGGAAACGGATTCTAAACATATCGTTTCCTTTTAAACGAGCAGACCAAATTGGTCCACCGGCAGTTTCTTCGGATCTGCCGGTATTTTTATTGTCCGGGAAAATACTCGTAACGTAGAGTGAATCAAGGGCAAAACGCTGGTTTTGCCCTTTTTTATTGCCTGATAAAATGCTCGCAACGTAACGTGATGTCAACGAGAATTGCGAAGCAATTCTTGGAGGGCAAAACGCTGGTTTTGCCCTTTTTATTGCCGTTTCCAGAACTCCTGAATCTTATCCAGTCTTGATGTCATTCCAAGAAGCACCATATCAAGCACACAGAGTGCACTCATTGCTTCCACAACCACAACCGCTCTCGGCACGATCACCGGATCATGTCTTCCCTTAATAGAAATCTCAATGTCCTCGCCATCACGATTAACCGTCTGCTGCTTACGTGCAATGGACGGAGTCGGCTTCACCGCCGCCCGCAATATAATATCGCTGCCGTCACTCATTCCACCGAGGATTCCTCCTGCATGGTTCGTCTTTTTGGCAATGCTTCCATTCTCTGCTGCCACAAAGCTGTCGTTATTGTCAGAGCCAAAGGCAGAAGCCACAGCAAAGCCATCTCCGATCTCCACGCCCTTAACTGCACCGATGGACATCACAGCCTTCGCCAGATTAGCGTCCAGCTTTTCAAAAACCGGCTCTCCGATCCCGGCAGGCATGCCCCGGACAACACATTCGATCACGCCGCCTGCAGAATCCTGTTCCTTCATCTTCTGCTCCAGCAAGAGCTCTGCTTTCTCAGATGCATCAAGATCCGGCATGTAAAGCGGGCTTTTCATGATATTATCCAGGGAAGCCTTCGTTTCATCAATGTCGATCCCACCGATCGACCTTGTATATGCCTGCACATGAATTCCAAGGCTTTTCAGCAACTCCTCGGCGATTGCTCCGGCAGCAACTCTGCCAATCGTTTCTCTTCCTGAGGAACGTCCGCCTCCACGATAATCCCGGAAGCCATACTTCTCATCAAAGGTATAATCTGCGTGCCCGGGTCTGTAATAGCCTGCAATTTCAGAATAATCCTTCGAACGCTGTGTCTTATTGTAAACCACCAGTGAGATCGGTGTACCTGTGGTCTTTCCTTCAAAGATGCCTGACTGGATCTCCACCAGATCCTCCTCCTTACGCGGTGTGGAATATCTAGTCTGTCCCGGCTTTCTCCGGTTCAGATACTTCTGTATCGTCTGCTCATCCAGTGCCAATCCTGCCGGACAGCCGTCCACCACAACACCGACGCCCTTTCCGTGGGACTCTCCCCATGTTGTCACCTTAAATATACTGCCAAATGTAGATCCTGCCATTTCTTACCAAGCCTTTCTTCATTTCTTGTAGTTTTATACAGACAAACGCAGCAGAAACTCTGTATAAGCAGTTTCCTGCTGCGTTGCCATTATCATATATCCTGATCACAGACGGATCTTTTTCACACTCTGATCCAGTCCATATGCAATCTCTTTAAGCAGTGCCGCATTCTCGGAAATATCCTGTACAATGTTGGTAACCTCTGCCACGGAAGCGGATGTCTCCTCGCTGCTTGCAGCGTTCTCCTCTGCGATCGCAGAAAGGTTTTGAACCACATCGACTACCTTTTCTCTGGAATCATCCAGATTCTCTGTCTTACCTGTAATATGTACCACACTTTCCAGTGCATTTGCAACACCATTGTTCACCTGATGGAACATCTGATCTGTCTGCGTCATCTTGTCACTCTGCTCATCCATGATATTGCGTACCTGCTGCATCGTCTCAACTGCCCGGGTCGAATCCTTGATCAATGCAGATGTAATATCATCGATCTGGCTTGCTGATTCATTCGACTGCTCCGCAAGCTTCTGGATCTGCGAAGCAACCACAGCAAAACCTCTTCCGATGGAAGCATTCAGAGACAACAGATTCGTCTCCTCCGCGATGGAGGCGATCAGTGAGGTTGCATCCTTGATCTTCTGTGCAGATGCATTCGTGATGTTCGTCTGCTCATAAATCTCCTCAATGGAAACCTTGGTTCTCTCATTGACTGCCATCAACTCATTCAGGATGGCCATCGCATGATCACTGGAATTCTTCATGCTCTGGGAATTATTCTCCAGAATCTCCGCTTCCTTGTTGGTTGCTTCGATCATATTCCCCATATCAATAACATGCTCTGTCGCGTTCTGTGTCTCCTGTGCCTGATTGGTCGCACCGCTTGCAATATCACCAACAGCATTTCCAACCTGCTCTACGGTCTTTGCCGTATCGGATGCATCCCGGTCCAGTCGCTCCGATGCACTGAACAGATCGTTACTCTTGCTCTGGATCTCCTCGACCATCGTCACAAGCTCTTTCCGAAGATTTGCCACAGACCGGCTCATCACTCCTGTCTCATCTTTGCGCTTCACTAACTTCTCCGCTCCCGGTGTCGGCGTAAAGTCCATCCCTGCCATCTTGCTGACAATATCCGATATCCGGCCGATTGGACGCAGATTCGTTGAGATCATGATCAATGAAAGGATCGTCATAAAGATAACTACAATAACCGCCGCTCCAATGCTGATATAAACGACTCTGTGTAACGGCGCCAGAATATCCGACTCATCGGCAGAAATTACAAGCACGGTATCACATGTCTCATCCACATAATAGGACGCGTACTTTTTCACTCCGTTAAAGTCATAAGTAACTACCTTCGACTCCGGGCGCTGCTTCTGCGCCATCTGTTGTACAACCCCCTTGATCGCAGCGTTCTCCACCGGCTTGCCAATCTTCTCCTCGGTCGGATGATACTTCATTGTTCCGGTCGAATCCACAACATAGGCATAGCTGGAAGCAACGCCCTCGATGCCAACATCCTTAAATGCAGAACGCAGGAAATCCGCGTTCTTGTTCTGAGTCTGCATACGAAGCACATCCAGTTTCGATCCGTCGCTTACCGTCACATCCTGCAGATAATTCATCGTCTGATCCAGCAGTGTCCTCTGTGCGGCCGGAATGATCAGAGCCAGGATTACGGAGCATGTCACGATCACAGCGCAGATCATCAGCACGGTCATACGGAACTTCAACGAATGGATCAACCCCACTTTATCCTGTCGTCTTTCCTTTTTCTCCTTTTTTGTGCTCTTTTTTCTTCCCATAATACTACCTCCAAAGAATTACTTAATTACATATATTTTACCACGCCTGTCCATGGCTTTTCAATCCCCTTTTGTGTCTCCGAAACAATTAATATGCTTTCAGTTCCTTCCACATATAGTTGTAATATTCCTCCATGTCCTTGCCGAGATAGCGGAACATTTCACAGTTCTTTACTACATCCTCCGACTGGAAGATCACCGGATCATCCTCCTTTTCTTCCGGATCGATCTCATCTAACACTGCCGTATTCGGTGTAGAATAATATACATACTCAAAATTCTGCATGGCAATATCTTCGCGGCACAGGAAATCCAGAAACTTCACGGCACCCTCGTAGTTTTCACCATCCTTCGGGATCACCCAGCTGTCCATCCATACATCCGAGCCCTCCTTGGGAACTACAAACTCAAGATCTTCATTGTAGTCTCTTGCAAGCCCTGCCTCTCCGGAATAGATCACTGCCATCGCCGCCTGCTCGTTTGCCATATCATCACGGACCTCATCCACCAGATAAGACTGTACCAGCTCCTTCTGATCGATCAGCAGCTTTTTGGCCTGCTGCAGCTCGTTCTTATCTGTGGTGTTGATCGAATAACCAAGCTGGCACAGTGCCGGCACAAAGCTGTCACGGACGCTGTCCTGCATAATAATATTATCTTTATAGTCCTTCCTCCACAGATCCTTCCAGCTGTCCGGCGTAAAGTCAAGCAGCTTCGGATTGTATAATATTCCGACGGTCCCCCAGAAATACGGTACACTATACGCATTATCCGGATCAAAGTTCTGTGACAGCTTCCAATAGGTATCACCGATATTGTGTGCGTTGGAAAGCTGCTTCATATCGATCTTACGCACATCCTTTTCCTGGATCATTTTGTCCAGCATATAGTCCGAACAGCAGATCAGGTCATAATGGATCGTTCCGTTCTTAAACTTTGTGTACATTGCCTCCGGCGTCAGAAACTCCTCATATGCTACGGATATGCCTGTTTCCTTCTCAAACTGCTTTAGCACATCACGGTCAATATAATCTCCGTAATTAAACACAACGATCCGCTTGTCCGACTTCTTCTCCGTCGTGCCGCATGCCGTCAGCAGACCGGATGCCGACAATAGCACCGCCATTCCTGCCGCCGTGAGCCGGCTTAACATTGTTCTTTTCCTCATGAAAGCCCGCCCCCTTTCCGTTCTGCCTTCTTCGTTGTACGCCATGCCTTCCGGTTCATCAGGAAAAGCACCAGAAGCACCAGCACAAACACAATCGTGGACAGCGCATACAGCTCTGTCTGGATACCCTTGCGGTACTCCGCATTGATCATGGTTGACATCGTATGAATACCCGGTGCCTTCGTGAAATAGGTTACCGAGAAATCATCCAGAGACATCGTAAAGGAGAGCATAAAGCCTGCCACAATTCCCGGCACAAGCTCCGGCAACACAACCTTCCAGAATGCATAGGAAGGGGATGCCCCAAGATCAAGCGCCGCCTCATACATACTCATATTCAGATGCATGACCTTTGGCTGTACACACAGAACCACATAAGGAATGATCAACGTGATATGTGCGATCAGCATAGTCCAGAAGCTCAAGCTGATAAATCTTGAAAATAACAGCATCAACGCCACACCGGTTACGATATCTGCATTCAGCATCGGAATATTGGTCAGCCCCATGATCCAGGTCCGGGTGCGTTTGCGCATGCCAAGCATACCGATACACGCCATAGTTCCAAGGATCGTAGACACAAACGCAGCCCCTGCCGCTAACAGGATCGTTGTGCCGAGTGCCTGCATGATCATGTCATTTCCAAACAGCTTTGTATATCCGGACAACGAAAATCCTCCCCAGACCGCCTTGTTACGCGGGGAAGCATTAAACGAGGATACAATAAGTATCAGGATTGGAAGATAAAGCAGGATCAGTGCAAATGCAAGATAGATCCTGGATGCTACATCCGTCACTTTCTGTTTTACCATATGCCGCTTTCCCCCTCCTCTCCATCAAAGAACCGGTAGATCACCATGCTGATCAGGATCAGAACCATCAGACTCAGGGAAAGACCGGAGCCCGCATGGATATCTGCATAACCGGAATTAAATGCCTGCTCGATCACATTTCCGATCAGATAAACCTTGCCGCCGCCCAGCATGGATGCAATGACAAATTCACTGATCGAAGGCACCATGACCATGGTGATCCCGCTGACGATCCCCGGAATGCTGAGCGGGATGATGATCCGACGCAGGATCGTCCCCTGTCCTGCACCAAGATCCTGTGCTGCGCTGATCACATCGTTATCAATCTTAACAAGGGCGTTATAGATTGGAAGCACCATAAACGGCAGATAATCATAAACCGTACCTAAAATAACCGCCCACATCGTATTCATCAGATGAACTCTTCCGAAGCCAAGGGATGTAAGTATCTGATTCAAAATTCCATTGTTCAGAAGGATCAGCCGCCACGCAAGAGTACGAAGCATGAAATTCATCCACATCGGCAGAATAAAGATCATTACGATAAAGCTGTTCTTGTTGCTGGAATATTTACGCAGGATCAGTGCCAGCGGAAAGGACAGCACCAGGCATATCCCTGTCACCAGAAGTGACATTCCGATACTGCGTAAAAACGGCTTTCCATTGACCGGATCAAGGATCGCAGCCACATTGGCAAGTGTAAAGGATCCGTCCGATGCCGTAAATGCATTATATACAAGCAATATAAGCGGAACCACCGTAAACAGAAGCATCCACATCAGATATGGTCCCGCAAGAAGTTTTTTGCCTAATCTTCTCATGTCAATTCCTCCATTCCGATCTACTCGAGCGTACGCTCCTGCTCCTCATCCTCCGACTCCGGCTTATGCATGATCTGGATATTAAACGGATCTACCCAGATTCCCACCTCGGTGCCCGGCTCCTTCAAAACGGTGCTGTGAACAAGCCATTCAAAGCCGGCCGCCTGCACTTCCATCTCATAATGAACACCCTTGAAGATTGCAGAGGTCACGCGCCCGCAGATAATTCCCTTTGATGGTTCTGTCAATACAATATCCTCCGGACGGATCACCACATCCACCGGCTGGTTCCTGCCAAAACCCTCATCCACACAGACAAATTTCGTACCCAGAATATCCACCAGACGATCTTCTACCATTGTAGAATCAATAATATTACTCTCTCCGATAAAATCTGCCACAAATGCATTCTGCGGCTCATTATAGATATCCTCCGGCGTACCGATCTGCTGGATGTAGCCCTGATTCATGACCACGATCGTATCGGACATCGTCAGAGCCTCCTCCTGATCATGTGTCACATAA
>ERZ791801.2000-NODE-2000-length-11230-cov-2.202148_pt1 | contig 11230 bp, 9 predicted proteins | sample MGYA00510309_ERZ791801 | MGnify/ENA primary metagenome ERZ791801 (study PRJEB30046, sample SAMN00791979) | human gut metagenome | study: EMG produced TPA metagenomics assembly of the A metagenome-wide association study of gut microbiota in type 2...
GGGGGAGATTTATCTGGTCACGGGAACGGGAGAACAGGACGGATATTTTGGCACCGGTCTTTATGTTTTGCAGCAGGAGGATAAGGATACGGTTACCCTTTGCTGCAATTCTTATTATCAGAGGGAGGCAGCCAATCCGACACGGCTTCTTGTCCCGAAGGGGGATCTGACAACTGTGGAATGTATTCGGAAGATCTGCGCCGGATCTCTTGATATGGCATGTGTCTGGGAGCGCGTGGCATATGAGAAGGACAAGATTGGGAAAATACTTAAAAAAGGAGACGCCTTATGGGAATGCGCACTTCTTGGCGGTGTGGCCTATCATCCGGGAAGAGTCAATGCGACAACGCTGCGCAGGGATGCCGTGGAACAGGAGGATATGTTCCGGATCATGAGCCGGCTTGAAATGAATCCGTCTCAGACAACGGAGTGAATTGGCAGGTGGTTCTTTACATTTTGGCGCATTTCCCTTATGATGGAGAGAGAGACTGTGATATCGCAACGGATATGCAGTCAAAAAGAATAGAAAGGAAATTTGACATGGCGCAGAATCCAATCGTAACATTTGAAACGACACAGGGAACAATCGAGGCAGAGCTGTATCCGGAGATTGCCCCTAATACAGTAAACAACTTTTTATCACTCGTCGGAAAGGGTTTTTATGACGGTCTGATCTTTCACCGCGTGATCAACGGCTTCATGATCCAGGGAGGAGATCCGGACGGTGTTGGAACCGGTGGACCGGGATATTCGATTAAGGGCGAGTTCGCACAGAATGGCTTTGCCAATGATCTGAAGCATTCCGCAGGCGTATTATCCATGGCACGTTCCATGATGCCGGATTCCGCAGGCTCCCAGTTCTTTATTATGCATAAGGATGCACCACATCTTGACGGTGCATACGCTGCATTCGGTAAGGTGACAAAGGGACAGGATATTGTAGACAAGATCGCAGAGGTGGAGACGGATTTCAGAGATGCACCGTTAGAGCCACAGATGATGATCAAGGTTACAGCAGATACCTTCGGCGTAGATTATCCGGAGCCGGAGAAGTGCTAGGCTGCTTTTTTGCGTATGGCATAATGAATCAGAGAGATTTCCGTAAAGGGGTCTCTCTTTTTCTGTTTGTTCACAATTCTTTGACATTATTATGTTAAAGTAATTTTTGATGTTGCGTAAGATCGCAAAGAATGGAGGACGAAACATTGATTGAAGTTAAAAATCTAGTGAAGCTGTATGGAAATCATGCAGCAGTTGATTCCCTTTCCTTCACCGTGGAAACGGGCAAGGTTGTGGGATTTCTGGGACCGAACGGTGCCGGTAAATCAACAACAATGAATATGATCACAGGTTATATTGCACCGTGTGGATATGGAGGAGGAGCCGGAGAAGGTCCGTAAGAATATCGGTTATCTTCCGGAGAATCCGCCGTTATACCCGGATATGCGAGTGAGAGAATACTTATATTTCGTTGCGGAGCTCAAAAAGGTGGCTCGTAACAAGCGTGATGTCATGGTCAATGAGATCATGAACCGGACCAAGATCGTGGATGTGTCTGAGAGACTGATCCGCCATCTGTCCAAGGGTTACAAGCAGAGAGTCGGTGTGGCGGGAGCAATGATGGGATATCCGGAGATCCTGATCCTGGATGAGCCTACGGTAGGTCTTGACCCGAACCAGATCATACAGATGCGTGAGCTGATCCGTGACTTGAGTGAATCTCACACGATCCTGTTAAGCTCTCATATCATGCAGGAGATCAGTGCTGTCTGTGATGAGATCATCATTATCAATGAAGGAAAGATGATCGCGTGCGATACACCGGACAATCTGACAATGCATATGGCATCCAACGGACTTCATCTTGTGATCAAGGGTGATGTGGCAGTGATCAAGAGAGCCCTCCGGACGGTTTCCGGTATCAAGAATGTCGTTTATGATGAGCAGATGGAGGAGGGGACACTTGGGCTGACACTTTATTCCATCGATAAGAAGGATCTCAGAGAGGACGTATTCTTTGCTCTGGCAAAGGCAGAATGTCCGATCCTTGAAATGCACCGTCAGGAGACAACACTTGAGGAGGCATTTATTGCTCTGACAAAGGGCGGATCCCGTCAGTTCGGCGGCAGAAAGCCTGTGAAGAAGCAGGGGGAAGCTGCGGAGGACAATGCCGCGGAAGACAGTACTACAGCAGAGACGGAAGACAACACCGCTGTGGAGCCGGAGACACAGGAAGAAACAGGGACTGTGACCGGCAGTGAGCAGGCGGAGTCTCAGAACGATCCTGAAGAAAAGGAGGAAGCATAATGTTTGCGATTTATAAGAAAGAGTTAAAGCAATATTTTCATTCCATGATCGGATTTGTATTTCTTGCCTTTTTTATAGCGATCATCAGTATCTATACATGGGCAAATAACTTCTACGGAAAGGCTGGTAATTTTGAGACGACATTAAGTTCATCCACCTTTCTGTTTGTACTGCTGATCCCAATCCTTACCATGAGAGTTTTGGCGGAGGAGAAGCATCAGAAAACAGATCAGCTTCTGTACACGGCACCGATCTCTATCGGTCGAGTGATCATCGGAAAGTATCTGGCACTGATCTCCTTGTTTGGAATGGGTATCCTGTTTATCGGACTTTACCCATTGATCTTGAAGCATTATGGAAGCACCGGCGTTCAGCTTGCACCGGCATACAGTGCTCTGCTTGGATTTTTCCTTCTGGGGGCAGCCTATATTGCCGTTGGTACATTTATTTCCTCGCTGACAGAGAGCCAGCCAATTGCAGCGGTCGTATCTTTCCTGGTACTTCTGATGAGTGTACTGATCTCAAATATTGCGGGAGCACTTCCTTCTGACAAGTTATCACAGGCGGCGATCCTTGCAGTGCTGTGGATCATTGTGGCAGCAGTGGCATATTACATGATGCGCAACCTGACCGTCACGATCATTCTGGGTGTGCTTGGTGAAGCAGCAATCTGGATCATATATGCAGTAAAATCCTCTCTTTATGAGGGAATTGTTTCCAATATCTTAAACTGTGCTGCGTTATCGTCCAAATTTAGTGATTTTACGCTCGGCGTTCTGAAATATGACGTGATCGTATATTATGCGAGCGTTGCATTTTTATTTGTATTTCTGACAATTCAGAGTATTAAGAAAAAGAGATATAACTAGATCATGCGCAGAAAGCAGCGCGGAAATGAGGTAAATGATGAGCGAAAATAAAGAAAAAAAGACGCAGAATAAAAAGCCCGGAAGGATCAGAAAATCCTTTTCCAGCCGTCAGTTCAAATCAGGTGCGTACAGTTCGGTGATCACTGTGATCGTGATCGCTCTGGTTGTGATCGTGAACCTGGTATTTAATAAGCTGGATCTTTCGACCGATCTGACATCGGACAGCTTATTTACGCTGACCAAAGAGTCACAGAAGGTTTTGAAGGATGTCAAGGATGATATTACGATCTACTATATGGTGGCAAGTGGCAGTGAGCAGGATTATATCCAGCGTGTCATTAAGCAGTACAACAAAGTTTCTGACAATATTAAGGTCGTAAAGAAGGATCCGGTTGTATATCCGAACTTCTCCAAGAAGTATGTGGACGATGCGGTTTCCGACAATGATGTGATCGTTGTGGATAATACGACGGGAGCAGCCAAGTATGTCTCCAACAGTGATATGCTGTATTCTGACCAGTACAGCTATTATAGTACCGGAAGCTCCGAGGAGTATCTGGATGTCGAGGGACAGATCACATCAGCAATCCAGAATGTTCTTTCTACCGATAAGAAAAAGATCTATATGGTGACCGGTCACGATGAGAAGAGTATCAGCGATTCCCTTTCCAAGGCACTTGAGAAAATGAATGTAGAAGTGAAGGAGATTTCTCTTGTTACCCAGAAAAATGTGCCGGATGACTGTTCTCTTCTGATCGATTACGGTCCGCAGAGCGATCTTCGTGACAGTGAGAAAACGGTAATGCTTAATTACCTGAAAAAGGGCGGCACGGCAGTTCTGATGCCGGGCTATGTGGAAAAGGATACGCCGAACATTGACGAGATCCTGGACTATTATGGCATGAGCATCGACAAAGGAATTATTTATGAGGGTGCCGGTCATTATGAGAATTATTTGAACTGGCTTGTACCGACGATCAATACCGATGCCGATGTAATGTCTAAATTTGATGACAAGGATTATGTGGTGATCGGTTCTTCACAAAGTATTAAGGAAGCAAAGAAATCCTCTCTGCGAAGTGACCTGACATTGACGGATCTTCTGACAACTTCAAAGCAGTCTCTGTTAAAGAAGGATCCAAGCTCCCAGAATACCGATAAGGAAAAGGGAGATGTAGACGGTCCGTTTGCAACAGCCGTATATGCTGAGGAAACCTTAGATAAGGGAACGACAAAGCTGACCGTAATTGCAACCAATGAAGTGCAGGATGATCTGATGCAGAATGTGATCAGCGGTATGCTGGGAGATTCCGGGGATGGAACGGCTGCAACCTCGATCGAGGCAAAGAGTCTGTCTTCTTCAACGATCACAATGAGTGCGGGAAGTGCGATCATGTGGTCCATTGTACTGGTCATTCTTGTTCCGGCAGGTCTGCTTCTGGCCGGTTTCGGAATCTGGTTTACAAGGAGGAGAAAATAAAGCATGAGCAAAAAAAAGAGACAGACAGTGACGCTTGTGGTACTCTGTTTGGTTTTGATTGCCGCAGGTGTTGGATATTATGCGCTGACCCGCTATCAGGCAGCAAAGGAGAAAGCAGAGAAGGCGGAAGAGGAAAAGACCGAGGGACTGTTTCAGCTTTCCTCCGATGATATCTGTAAAGTGGATTTTAAGGGAGAGAAGGCATCCTTAACCTTTGATAAGGACGGTAAGACCTGGAAGCTATCCTCTGATAAGAATTATCCGTTGAATCAGGATCGTATTGTTGATATGGTAGACGAGACAACAGGGGTTGCTGCCACACAGACAGTTACTACAAGCTGCGGGGATCTGACGGAGTATAATCTGGACAAACCGGATCTGACGGTGACGGTGACGGATAACGATGGAAAGGATACTACGATCTATGTGGGAATGGAATCCGTAGCCGGTGGCGGAAGATATGCATACTGCGGCGGCGATGAGAAGAAGGTTTATCTGATCTCTACCTCTCTGTATGACAGCTTTAATTACAGTCTGGGAGAGCTGATGAAGGTGCCTGAGCTTCCGAGTGTACAGGCAGACGAGATCCGCTATCTGAAGCTGGAATCTGCCACAGGCAAGAGCTTTGAAGCAGAGTATGACGAGAAGAACTCTCCGTATAAGGATATTTACGGATGGTCGATCAAACAGCCGTATACCCAGCCGGTAGCCGGTGACAAGGATCAGCTCCAGAATCTGTTTGGCAGCTATACCAATCTGGATCTGGGCTCCGGCGTGACCTACAAAAAGGACGCTGCACTTGAGAAGAAATACGGACTTGATGCGCCGGCATACACCTTAAGCTTTCAGACAGCCAAGAAGAAGCTGACCCTTTACTTTGGTAAAGAAACGAAGGATCAGAGCAGCTATTATGTGAAGGTCAAAGGGGAGGATGGTATTTATCTGATGGATGCTTCCACGGTCAGTACGCTGGTTAATATCAATGCACTTGATTATGTATATCAGCGTCTGTATGTGGGAGATAAAGAGAAGCTTGATCAGGTAGAGTTATCTTACAATGGAAAGAAATACACCTTTGATGTCTCCAAGAAGAAAAAGAAATCAGAGACAGAATACACCTATACGATCACAAGCGGTGGCAAGAAGGTTGACAGTGATACCTTCAACACGGCATACAGCGTGATCAGTTATCTTGCACCGGGCGGTAATATCGATAAGAAGGTTACCGTGAAGAGTAACAAGCCGGTGGCGGAATTTACATTCCGTGAGGAGAAGAAAACAACGAAGATGATCATTCTTCCTTACGATGGAAAGAATTCCTACCGTGTCAGTGTAAACGGCGTAATGCAGTTCACGGCAGACAAGAGTGCGGTTGATAAGGTGATAAAGCAGTTTACTTCATTGAAGTGATCTTAGAATAATAAGCCCGGAATGCAGAGGGAATGCTATATTCCTTCTGCATTTTTTGTGTGCTGATCCAGACGCCCTCATTGGCGGGCGGGACAGAAGGGAGACGGTTTAAGTGGATCAGGTAGCCGATCATATGCCATTCGATATGAGAAAAGATATGCTTTCCCCTGCCGAGAAGCTCGATGCTGTCGGCACCGGTATCCCACTGCGCAAGAAGCTCCTGCAGTTTTTCCGGTGAGACAAAGCCCTCCTCGGACGGAAATTCCCACAGACCGGCGAGGAGTCCCTTCGGAGGTCTTTTCTGAATCAGATAGGTTCCCTGATATTCCAGAAGAATGATCGTTTTATCTTCGATCTTTCGTTCCTTTTTGGGCGGCTTCACCGGGTAGAGTGACCAGGAATCCTCCTTATAAGCAGTGCAGAATTCCCTCAGAGGACATTCGCTGCACAGGGGAGCACCGTTTGGCAGGCAGACAGTGGCACCAAGATCCATCCATGCCTGATTATAGCTGCCCGGTTCTGTGACCGGGACGGCATTGGAAAGGAGAGAGCGCAGTTTCTTCTTAAACGGTGTTTTAGTGATGTCGGAATCATCCCCGCAAAGTCTTGTGTAGATACGGTATACATTGCCGTCAATCGCAGGAACGGCTTCGCCGAATGCGATTGAGGCGATCGCACCGGCTGTATATTCTCCGATGCCCGGAAGCGTCAGAATCTCCTCGTAATGCTCCGGGAAGCTGCCGCCGTATTCCTCCATGATCTGTATCGCTGCACGCTGCAGATTGTTGGCGCGGCTGTAATAGCCGAGCCCCTGCCAGAGCTTCATCAGCTCATCATGAGAAACGCCTGCGAGAGAGGAAACATCCGGCAGGCGTTTTAAAAAGCGTGTATAATAGTCCTTTACTGCCTCCACTCGGGTCTGCTGCAGCATGATCTCGGAGATCCATATATGATAGGGATCCGGTCGGGACGAGCTGCCGGCAGGAGTCCGCCAGGGAAGTGAACGGGCATTTAACTGATACCAGGTCGTAAGCGGAGTGGTGATTTTATGCAGTATTGTCTCAGGAGAGAAAATGTTCTTATTCATAGGAATACCGTACCTTTCAGAATTTATTTTGTCTTGGAGATGTTCTTGGCATCCTCCGATAATCCCATGATATCATGAATCTCTGCCAGAGGGATCTTGGTATATTCTGCCAGCTCCCATGGGGTGGCAGCACGACCGTTTTCCTCGGCGAGGTATTTGGCTGCCTCATGCAATAAATTTGTCTTGGCAAGAACCGTGTGCTCCCAGTCCTTTGCAATCGTGACGGAATCAATCATGCTTTCGATGGCAAGACGAATCTCTTCCTCGATCACGGCATTGATCTGCTTCAGATCCGGTGCCTGATCCACACGGAAGTCAGAAGGAGTCTTTCCAATACGCTCCAGTCCCATCAGGATACCGATGTTGCCCTCGGCGATCATCTCATCCAGTGCAATGCCGCGCTTTTCATAAGTTTTGGCAATGCGGAATACCTTGTCGAGCTGTTCGTGGACAAGGGCGTCCTTTGCTGAGGTATCGCCGGAGAGAAAGCAGTCCCAGAGAGCAGAAAGCTCGGCACCGCTATGCGCAGTGAGTGCGGAAACCTCTCTGCGGTAAAGTTCGAGATTGCGCTCTGCCTTGGAGATGCGGCGCGGAGCATCTGCGTTTTCCTGCAGCTGGCTGCCGTCTGTCTCCGTGGAAACTTCCGGCTCGCCGGAGTACATTGTCTCGGTGGAAGAAAGCACGGGACCTTCTGTCCGGGAAGGGTGAAAGCCGGTGATCGTGATGCCGTTGGTGACCAGATACTGATAGACAGCATCAAACTGTTCTTCCTTTAATTCCATATCGGAAAGATAGCGGTGAACCTCCTCCTTTGTCATCCGGTTCTGTTGTGACTGTGCGATCGCCTTGATCTCTTCCATACATTCCAATATTTTATTCTGATCCATATTCATACAACCTTTCATGGCAGTTTTCTGCCTTATTCTGTAGAGTTTTATCCTTTCTCCGATTGTAGAGAAAAACGGGTATTATGTCAATAATGAATCCTTGAAATACAGGGGAGCCTAAACACAGGAAAGAGCAAATAATTTGTGTATTTTATGTGGAAAAATTATTATAAAAAATGAGAGGTTTGTTATAGCCAAATGACCATTGTTTTGCTATAATATAGCTTATAATACGCTGCGTATGGACAGGTTTCTTCTCATGACCGTCCGAAATTGCAGCAAAAGGAGGTATTACCATGAGAAAAGGTTTCAAGAAAGCCTTATCATTCGTGCTTTCAGCAGCAATGATGGTTTCGCTCGGTTCCGGGCTTGACATCGCTCCTGCAAGTGCAGCAGATGGGGCAGCAGGTACTGGAAACACTCCTGCAGCAACAGTAGTTACATATGGTGCTATGGTTGGTTTCCAGACAAACTCATATGACTATCGTGACGGCTACGAGCAGGTTGAGGCTGATGCGAAGTACAATGAGTGGTTACAGGCAAACGGCAAGGAGGTTCAGCCTTACAATGGTGTGAACATCTACAAGAACGGTAACGGTCCTTCCCTGTACACAAAGGGTGACAAGAAGGGTACTCTGGATGAGTCTACCGCTGAGAAGGCTGAGCTCGTTGAGGGTGCAACCGTATCTGATGCAGTAATGTCTGCAGATGGCGAGTACACTGTATCCATCAAGGATCTCGATCTTGGTAAGGACAAGGACGGCAATTTCTACATGCTTGACATTGCTACCAACATCGTAAAGGATGATGTCAACAGCGCAGTTACAGCGAAGGCATCTTCTATCAAGGTAAACGGCAAGGAGATCGCAACAAACGTTGATCTTCCTGCAAAGGGCGATCTTAAGAAGGGCGCTAACTACAAGTTCATGATCGCTAACGGATATGCTCCGGACGATAAGACATCTCCGGATCCTCTGTATCAGGCAATCAAGGACAACGCTCCGAACACTGAGCTTGCAGCTCCAACCGGTAAGTTCGATATCGAGGTTACCTTCAAGATTCAGGGTGTTGACTGGACATATGTTCCGGCTGCACCAACAGCTACCCCTGTTCCTACACAGGCTCCGGAAGTGACAGCACCTCCTGAGGTTCCACTGAGCACATCATTTGATATGGCACTCAGCGCAAACGTAGTTGAGGCACTGACACCTTCTGCAGGTCCTGATGTCAGAATTGATCCTACAGATACTACAGGCAAGAAGGTGATCCAGTCTGCTGTATTTGGTTCAGAGGCAATGAAGGCAAAGGTTACCGCAGCTAAGAGTGCTGACGGTAAGGCTCTTTTCGATGCTAATACAATGGACTACATTGTTTCTGACAGCTCTTGTGCAACCATCTCCAAGACTGGTGAGTATGCACTGTCTGTTACAGCAAGAAGTGATATGCCGGATATCACCAAGAGTGGTGCGATCTGGTTCCCTATCATCATCAACGGAAGCACAGGTGTTATGCCTAAGGACTTCAACCTCAAAGCAACAAAGGTTGTCGTTGGTGAGGGTGCTTCCGCTAAGGAATATTCTTGGACATCACAGCTTATGCAGGATGCAAAGGGCAATGTAAGACTTACCGTTAATAACGAGTGGGCAACAGATGTCGAGAAGGAAACAGCTAATACAATTAAGGATGAGATCCCTGTAAAGAAGGGTGACAAGATTACATTCAAGTTCTACGTTGTAGCAGAAGCTCCGGCTCCTGCAAAGACAGCTACTCCTGTAGCAGTTGTTCCTTCAAGCACTTACAAGGCATATCTTGGATTCCAGACAGATGACTGGCTTTTCCGTGATGTATGGCATGCAGATACAGGTCTGAAGTGTAAGGATTATGATTACACCAAGCAGGTAGCATGGAGCCATGAGGGCAAGACCAATCCAATCAATGTAACATCTATCACTGATGCTACAATGGAGAAGAACGGTGTGAAGTACAAAGTTGCAATCACCGGACTCGATGTGAAGAAGGTTTCTTCTGCATCAACGAAGTTTAACATGTTATATCTTTCTACCGATATTCCTCTTTCTATGAAGGGTGTATCCGTTAAGGACGCTGTTCTTAAGATCGATGGCAAGGTAATCAAGGAGTACAAGGTTGTTCCTAACAAAGGCGATGCTTCCAAGTACTATCAGTTCATGCTGGCAGATGCTTATGCTCCATCTGATGGAACAAAGGATGCTGCATATCCATCAGGAAGCGAGTTAAAGACGTTCCCAACCAATTCTATCGAGATTGAGTACACTGTAAACGGTGTTGACTTCAACAGTAAGACGATCGGTGTTAAGAAGGGTAAGACCTTCACACAGGGTAACTTCAAGTATAAGGTTACAAAGGCAGTTGTTCTTTCCGGCGACAACAAGGTTTCCAAGGGAACTGTTCAGGTTGTTGGTCTTTCTAAGAAGGGTAAGAAGAAAGCAAGTCTTTCTCTTGGCGCAACCGCTAAGGTTACAAGCAAGGCTGCAATTGCAACCGCAGCTTCTGTTATGACTTACAAGATCACATCTGTTAAGTCCGGTGCTTTCAAGAACTCTGCTAAGCTTAAGAAGTTCAGCTTTAAGAAGGCTACAAACGTTAAGGCACTTCCTTCTAAGGTATTCATGAACTGCAAGAAGCTCAAGACCGTAGAACTTAACAAGAAGATGAAGAAGATTCCTGCTAAGGCATTTATGGGATGTAAGAAGCTTACAACCATCAAGTGCAATGCAAAGCTGAAATCTGTAAGCAAGACTGCATTCAAGAAGTGCAAGAAGAAAATTAAGGTTACAGGTAAGAGCAAGAAAGCAAACAAGAAGAAAATTAAGAAGGTATACAAGAAGGTAAAATAATTACCGGAAGGTAGATTTTCTGAAATAACGGGATGCCGTATCTGAGCGATCAGGTGCGGCATCCTTTTTTGTGGAAACGAAGTTGAACAACAAAATGACTGCTTATTTCCGGTCTACACGCGTAGGACTTAGTGAAATCGGCATTTCTACTATATATGGTAAAAATATTTAAAAACACATACAATATCTTGTGGACTTTTGGCGACGGGTTTGCTATAATCGACTATAGACGCGCTTGCGAAAAGTCCGTTCGGTACGATGAAATGGACTGTTTTCAATATATAGGAAAATGCTCGTAACGTGGTGGGATGCCA
>ERZ791801.2003-NODE-2003-length-11224-cov-2.307369_pt1 | contig 11224 bp, 7 predicted proteins | sample MGYA00510309_ERZ791801 | MGnify/ENA primary metagenome ERZ791801 (study PRJEB30046, sample SAMN00791979) | human gut metagenome | study: EMG produced TPA metagenomics assembly of the A metagenome-wide association study of gut microbiota in type 2...
CGCAACGATCGGAATGCCAGCCTTCTTCTTATCCGAAAACCGCCGGATCGCCCGCGTTGCCTTGTAGCCGTCCATGATCGGCATCTGGATATCCATCAGAATCAAATCATAATAATCTTCCGGCGCTTTTTGCAGCATTTCCAGGCAGGCAACCCCGTCATTTGCCCGTTCGACCAAAAGCCCCTCGCGGGTCAAAAGTTCGATGGAAATTTCGGCGTTCAGATCATTATCCTCCGCAAGAAGAATCCGGCAGCCGGATAGAGTCTGGGCAGCTGTTTCATCGAATGCGGTAGGCTCTGTTTCCTCCCGCGAGGAAATCTGGCATGGGATCCGGACGGTGAACGTTGAACCTTCTCCGAGCTTGCTCTTTACCTCGATCGTTCCATGCATCAGATCCACCAGATTTTTCACGATTCCCATGCCAAGCCCGGTGCCTTCAATGCCGCTGACGGTGGAAGAACGCTCCCGTGAAAATGATTCAAAAATATGCGACTGGAATTCCTCGGAAATGCCGATGCCGGTATCGGTGATTGCGATTTCTGTGATACACCAGCCGTCCGTTTCACCAGGCTCCTGGCGGAGGGCACAGGAGATCGTCCCGCCCTTGGCGGTATATTTGATCGCATTGCTCAAAATATTCAATACAATTTCGGACATATACGTCGTGTCAATGTAGATATATGGGTACGAAATGTCCTTAGTCACATGAAAATGCTGCTGTTTTTCTTCCAGGGCAGTCTGAACCATGACGATACAGGAATCAAAACTTTTCTCAGTCTGGATGGAGGTTTCTTCAATGTGTATCTGGTTATTCTCAATCTGTGAAAACTGAAGAATATTGTTGATGATAGAGAGCATCTTTTCACCGGAAATATGGATCTTGTCCATATATTCACCGATTTTTTCCGGTTCCTGCAGATGGTTTCTGGCAAGTTCTGCGTAACCGAGGATCGCATTCATCGGTGTCCGGATATCATGCGACATATTGAACAGGAAGGTCGATTTCGCCTTGTTGGCTGCCTCTGCTGCTTTTGCGGTCTGTTCCAGAAGCTGCTGCTGGGTGAGTTCTCTGGACTTCTGTTTCTTTGTATAAAAATAGGAAATAACAATTAGCAGAAGTGCTATCATGCTCGCGGCAGCGGCGATTCCAAAGGAGGAACGGTTGATCGCCTCAATCGATCGGTAAGTGTCTTCCATATCAATCTCGATACAGAGGGCACCGAGAATGTCATTGGTTCCGTCGGAGGCAATGACCGGATAGCAGGCGGTAAAAATATGCCCCCATGTGGTATCAATGATCTTTTGTGAGTGGATCGTTTTGCCGGAGAGGGCAGCTTCCAGATACGGAACCATTTCCTCTTCCAGGTAGGTGCCCGGATAAGCAAAATCAGGTGCTTCCAGATCCAGGCCATCGATCAGGTAGATGGGTTTTCCGCCCGGTCCACGCTTGGCAGTGTATAAGTAGCGCGTCGAATTGAGGCTGCGAAGCTCATTTAAATAAGACTGCAGGCTTCGATACTGCGCGGAGCTCATATCGGATTTTGTATTGATCTGTTCAAAATCTGCCCGCGTCAGCCGGCTTGATATCGCCCGGTGAACCGCGTCCGAACAGGAAATATTCCGTTCTACGGCGGCGCTCAGGGTGATGCGGCTGTTGCTTTTCAGCAGTGCAACGGTGTATAAGGAAATGAAAAATATTGCCAGAAGAAGCAAAAAGGTAAAGTTAAAGGCATGATAAGAAAAGCTTCTTGATGGGATATTTTCGTTGGATGGATGATTCATAAGTTAGATTCAACTTTCATGTAAATGCAGGGTTTATAGTTAAAAAACAGATCGAGTTGTTGATAATAAATGTAACATAAAACAGGTAAATCAGCAAGAAAGATATGCTTACATGAAAATGTTTAAAAAAAAAGTTTTCACAAATTCCTCACAAAAAATTAGCACTCTACTCTTGACAGTGCTAACAACAAGTGTTATATTACTGCTAGAACAAAAGGAGACCAAAAGGTTTTCACAGATTGTTCGAAAGGAGGCAGGTTTATGAATATCAGTAAATTTACCCAGAAGTCTCTGGAAGCCGTTCAAAATACGGAAAAGCTGGCGTATGAATATGGAAACCAGCAGATTGATCAGGAACATTTGCTGTACAGTCTTTTGACTGTGGAAGACAGCTTGATTTTTAAATTAATAACAAAGATGGGAATCTCGGGCGACCAGTTCCGTGATGAGGTGCAGCAGGCGATTGGAAAGCTGCCGAAGGTATCCGGCGGTCAGGTGTATTTCTCCAACGATGCCAACAAGGTGCTGGTGAACGCGGAGGACGAAGCCAAGGCGATGGGTGACGAGTATGTTTCCGTCGAGCACTTATTTCTGGCGATGCTAAAACAGCCGAATAAGGCGGTCAAGGAACTGTTCCGTCTCTACGGCATTACGAAAGAGAGCTTTTTGCAGGCGCTTTCGACAGTGCGCGGCAACCAGCGTGTCGTCAGCGATAATCCGGAGGCAACGTATGACACTTTAAATAAGTACGGTTACGATCTGGTGGAACGTGCGAGAGATCAGAAGCTCGATCCGGTCATCGGCCGTGACAGTGAGATCCGTAACGTGGTTATGATTCTCTCCAGAAAGACGAAAAACAACCCGGTTCTGATTGGTGAACCTGGCGTCGGTAAGACAGCCGTTGTCGAAGGACTGGCACAGCGTATCGTGCGCGGCGATGTCCCGGAGGGCTTGAAGGACAAGAAATTGTTTGCCCTGGATATGGGCGCTCTGATGGCGGGCGCGAAGTACCGCGGCGAGTTCGAAGAGAGACTGAAAGCGGTGCTTGACGAGGTCAAGAAGAGCGAAGGACAGATTATTCTGTTTATCGATGAGCTGCATACGATCGTCGGTGCGGGCAAATCCGAGGGCGCGATGGACGCCGGGAATATGCTGAAGCCTATGCTGGCTAGAGGTGAACTGCACTGTATCGGTGCGACGACCCTGGATGAGTACCGTAAATACATCGAAAAAGACGCAGCTCTGGAACGTCGTTTCCAGCCGGTTCACGTTGATGAGCCGACTGTGGAAGATACGATTTCCATTCTGCGTGGTCTGAAAGAGAGATATGAGGTTTACCACGGGGTCAAGATTACCGACTCTGCGCTTGTATCGGCGGCAATCCTCTCGGATCGTTATATCACGGATCGTTTTCTTCCGGATAAGGCGATCGACCTGGTTGATGAAGCGTGCGCGATGATCAAGACCGAGATGGATTCAATGCCGGCGGAGCTGGATGAACTGTCGAGACGTATCATGCAGCTGCAGATTGAAGAGGCTGCGCTTAAGAAAGAGACTGACCGCTTAAGTCAGGATCGCCTGGCAGAACTGCAGAAAGAACTGGCAGAACTCAAGAGCAGCTTTTCGACCCAGAAAGCCCAGTGGGAAAATGAAAAATCTTCCGTTGATAAGCTGTCCAAACTGCGTGAAGAGATTGAGCATGTAAATGGCGAGATTCAGGCAGCGCAGCAGGCGTATGACCTCAACAAAGCGGCTGAACTCCAGTACGGCAAGCTGCCGGAACTGCAGAAACAGTTGGCGGAAGAGGAAGAGAAAGTGAAAAATCAGGATCTCAGTCTGGTACATGAGAGTGTCACCGAGGATGAGATTGCCCGGATTATTTCGAAGTGGACCGGTATTCCGGTTGCCAAACTGACTGAGAGCGAGCGCAGCAAGACCCTGCATATGGACGAACTGCTGCATAAACGTGTTATCGGACAGGATGAGGGCGTTACCAAGGTGACGGAGGCGATTATCCGTTCCAAAGCGGGCATCAAGGATCCGACGAAACCAATCGGTTCGTTCCTGTTCTTAGGTCCGACCGGTGTCGGCAAGACAGAGCTTGCAAAAGCGCTGGCAGAGGCATTATTTGACGATGAGAACAACATGGTTCGTATCGATATGAGTGAATACATGGAGAAACATTCCGTTTCCCGTCTGATCGGAGCGCCGCCAGGATATGTCGGATATGACGAGGGCGGTCAGCTGACCGAGGCAGTACGGCGCAAACCGTATTCCGTTGTCCTCTTCGATGAGGTTGAGAAAGCGCACCCGGATGTATTTAACGTCCTGCTGCAGGTTCTGGATGATGGACGTATCACGGATTCGACCGGCAAAACTGTCGATTTCAAGAATACGATCCTGATTATGACCTCCAACATCGGTTCCCAGTATCTGCTGGACGGCATCGATGAAAAGGGACAGATCAAGCCGGAGGCGGAAAGCTCCGTTATGCATGACTTGAGAGCTCACTTCCGTCCGGAGTTTCTGAACCGTCTGGATGAGATTATTCTCTTTAAGCCGCTGACGAAAGGCAACATCGGAGGCATCATTGAGCTTCTGATTGCAGATGTCAACAAACGTCTGGCGGATAAGGAGTTAAAGATTGCCCTGACGGACGAGGCAAAGGATTTCATCATTGAAAATGGCTACGATCCGGTTTACGGTGCTGAAACGGTACCTGCAGAAGAACGTTGAGACACTGGCAGCGAAGCTGATTCTGGCGGACGGCGTCCGTGCGGGCGATACGATAGAGATCGGGCTTTCGGATGGCAAGCTGACGGCTTCGGCTGTCCATAGCGCGTAAGCGGAAAACGTCTTACGGCGGATTTATAACTATTATATAGAAGAAACAATATGGCGCGGAGAAGTGCGAAAGAGCTTCCTCTGCGCTCTTTTTATGTATTTCTGAGATTTTCACAGTCTTGACATTGCCCGGCAACTTTACTAAAATGATTTCATAATGACCGGACTATATCATTTGTTCCGGAAGTCAGTCAGATGAGGAGAAGATGAGATGAAAATTGCGATTGGAAATGACCATTCGGCGGTAGAACTGAAGAACATTATTGTGGATTTCCTGAAAGAAAAAGGAATCGAAGTGTTAAATCTGGGTACAGACAGCAGCGAGAGCTGTGATTATCCAGTTTATGGAGAGAAGGTAGGTCGTGCAGTTGTTTCCGGCGAAGCCGATCTGGGTATCGCAATCTGCGGTACCGGTCTTGGTATTTCACTGGCAGCTAACAAGGTAAAAGGCGTGCGCGCCTGCGTATGCAGCGAGCCGTACACAGCGGTGATGTCCCGCCGCCACAACGATGCCAATGTACTCTGCTTCGGCGCCCGCGTGGTAGGAAGTGAGCTTGCGAAGATGATCGTTGACGAGTGGATCAACGCAGAATTTGAGGGCGGACGCCATCAGAGACGCGTGGATATGATTATGGCGATTGAGGAGAAAGACTGATTCAGAGTCAGTCAGAGGTAACGGATGAAATCATAAGGCAGGCTGACAGCAGGATGCGAGATGCCTGTGAGAACAAAAAGAGGCAGCTGTAAAGAGATGGAGCAGCTGCGAAAAGAACAGGAGGAAGCAGGAGATGATCACAGAAGATATTCGCTACATCGGTGTAAACGACCATGACATTGACTTATTTGAGGGGCAGTATCAGGTGCCAAATGGTATTTCATATAACTCATACGTGATTATGGATGAAAAGATCGCGATCATGGATACGGTAGACAAGCGCAAACAGACGGAATTTCTGGAAAATCTGGAAACCGCACTGGCTGGAAGAACCCCGGATTATCTGGTAATCAGCCACATGGAGCCGGATCATGCATCAAGTATCCAGGCAGTCGTAGAACGGTATCCGGAAATCACATTGGTAGGCAATGCGAAGACATTTCCGATGCTGAAACTGTACTTTGATCTTGATACCAGCCGTGCGCTGACGGTCAAGGAGGGCGATACCCTGAAACTGGGGCGCCATGAGCTGACGTTCGTCATGGCACCGATGGTACACTGGCCGGAGGTTATGGTAAGCTATGATTCCTGCGACAAGGTGCTGTTCAGCGCCGACGGTTTCGGCAAGTTCGGTGCGCTTGATGTGGATGAGGACTGGGACTGCGAGGCGAGACGGTATTATTTCAATATTGTAGGAAAATATGGAATGCAGGTGCAGGCACTTCTTAAGAAAGAAGCCGGTCTTGAGATCCAGATCATCTGCCCGCTGCATGGACCGGTTCTGAAAGAGACGATCGGTCATGTGCTTGAAAAATACCAGATTTGGAGCAGCTACGGCGTCGAGTCTGAGGGTGTATTTATCGCATATGCGTCCCTGCATGGCAACACCGAGGATGCGGCGAAGAAATGCAAGGAAATTCTTGAGAAAAAAGAATGCCCGAAAGTGGCAATCGCGGATCTGGCGCGCGGTGATATGGCGGAGGCGCTGGAAGATGCATTCCGGTATGGAAAAATTGTATTGGCAGCACCGTCCTATGACGCGGGTGTGATGCCGGTTATGGCAGATTTCCTGCACCACTTACAGAGCAAGAATTACCAGAAACGCACCGTTGCCCTGATTGAAAACGGTTCCTGGGCGCCGAGTGCAGCGCGCACGATGAAGGGAATGCTGGATGCGATGAAGGAGATCACGGTGGTTGAACCGGTCGTTACGGTTCGCGGGGCGCTCAAGGAGAGCGATATTCCGTCGCTGGAGCAGATGGCGGAAGCGCTGCTGGCATAAGAAGCGTCTGGTGACAGTATTTAATGAGACCTGAAAAAGGCTTTTTTAAATAAAAAATCCGGAGAGACAAAAGAGTGGTTTTTATATTTATATATGAAAAATCCACTTGATGATTTTGTATGGATGACAGAAAAAGAATAGGAGAAACAGACATGGTAGATGAGGTAATGAAGTTCATTACAGAGGCAGACCCGGAAGTGGGAGAAGCCATTGAAGCAGAGGCAGCCCGTCAGAGAAGAAACCTGGAGCTGATCGCGTCGGAGAATATTGTATCGGAGCCGGTTATGATGGCGATGGGATCGGTATTAACCAACAAATATGCGGAGGGATATCCGGGAAAACGTTACTACGGCGGATGCCAGTGTGTCGATGTTGTAGAGTCCATCGCGATCGAGAGAGCGAAAAAACTGTTTGGCTGTGATTATGCAAACGTACAGCCGCATTCCGGCGCGCAGGCAAACATGGCGGTATTTATCGCAATGCTGAAACCGGGTGATACTGTTATGGGCATGAACCTGGATCACGGCGGACATCTGACACACGGAAGCCCTGTCAATTTCTCCGGTTTATATTTCAACATTGTGCCGTATGGTGTCGATGACAATGGCGTGATTGATTACGAAGAGGTAGAGCGCATTGCACTGGAAGCAAAACCGAAGCTGATCATTGCAGGTGCAAGTGCCTATGCAAGAGAGATTGATTTCAAACGTTTCCGTGAAATTGCAGACAAAGTAGGCGCATACCTGATGGTCGATATGGCTCATATCGCTGGTCTGGTAGCAGCCGGTCTTCACCAGAGCCCGATTCCGTATGCAGATGTTGTTACGACAACCACTCATAAGACACTGCGCGGACCGAGAGGTGGTCTGATTCTGGCAAATAAGGAAGCAGCTGAGAAGTTCAACTTCAACAAGGCGATTTTCCCGGGAACCCAGGGCGGTCCGTTAGAGCACATCATTGCTGGCAAGGCAGTCTGCTTCGGCGAGGCGCTGAAGCCAGAATTTAAAGAGTATCAGCTTCAGGTAAAGAAGAATGCAGCAGCGCTGGCAGCCGCACTTCAGAAGCAGGGATTCAAGATTCTGACCGGCGGAACCGATAACCACCTGATGTTAGTTGATCTGCGCGGCATGGATATTTCCGGTAAAGAGCTGCAGAACCGCTGTGACGAGGTATTTATTACCTTAAACAAGAACACAGTACCAAACGATCCAAGAAGCCCATTTGTAACTTCTGGCGTCCGCATCGGTACTCCGGCTGTTACCACCCGTGGACTGAAAGAAGAGGACATGGAAGTGATTGCAGAGTGCATCTGGCTGGCAGCTACCGACTTCGAGAACAAGGCAGATTACATCCGTGCGGAAGTGACGAAACTGTGTGAGAAGTATCCGTTATATAAATAAGTAGAGAAGAATATGGAGCAAAAAATTTGCCAGTCTATAGATTCAGAAAAATGCTGGAAAATTAATGCACATATAACAATAAGAAAAAGGCTGTATTGCCTGCCGCATGGAAGCGCGCGGTAGGTGATACAGCCTTTTCTATTCCAACCATTTTTCCTAGAAATTAAGTTTTTGTCCAATTCCTTTTTCCAATGCTTTTTCATAGATAAGCTGTGCCGTCCGCACATCAAAGAGTCCCATGCCGACTGATTTAAAGCAGCGGGTCTCGTTCTGCTCATGCGGATGTCCCTGCTTGGTATCTTCGATCAGATCCTCGATAAAGTGGACGCGCTTCTGTGTCAGAACGCCCTTTTCCAGCGGAATTTTCAGATCGCCGCTCTCCTCGCAGGCATACGGAAGCTCGGTGTACGCGTTCTTGACGAGTTTCCACACCGCATCCGGCAGTTCGCGCCGTTCCGGACGCCAGGAGCCGATGGCAACAAAGCATTTGCCGCGAAGCAGCTCTTCATCATCCGGGTAGACCGGATCGACCGCCTGGGTGGCGGAGATCAGGACGCGGCTGTGCTCAGCCAGTTCACGTGTATCCGCGCAGGTATGAATCTGGATGTCGTTTTTTCCAAACGATGCCAGACGCGCCGATAAGCGCTCGATAAAGCCGGAAAGATCCTTAGCGTATGCGTCATACAGATAAATATCTGTGATCGGGCGCACCTCGCAGGCATAGAGAAGCTGGTGTAGTCCCTGCATACCGCAGCCAACCAGACCAACTGAGGCAGCATCCTCTGGAGCCAGATAGCGCAGTGCGACACCGCCGACCGCACCGGTCCGCATTGCGGTCAGGACACTTCCGTTCATAATCGCCTTCGGCAGACCGGTCTTTGCGTTATTTAAAATCATAAGTCCGTTCAGATACGGAATTCCCAGAGAGGGATTGTCCGGAAATTCGGATAACATCTTTGTACCGATGACGGAATCCAGAAAACACGGCATATAGAGCATCATATTTTTATCACGCTGTGCGATAAAACGATCCGGCATCTTATAATTGCCGCTTTTGTGAATCGCATACGCATCTTCGATTGCGTCCATGACATCCTCTAAGGTGACGGACTGCCACATTTCTTGTTCGCTGAGAAATAACATATCAAAACCTCCTGAATATTTATGAATGAAATAAAACATATATACTAAAAATAGATTTATCACAAATCAAATGTGGTTTGCATAGCTGGATTGTAGCAGTTTCACGTTTCATTGTCAAGATGAAAACAGAATAAAAATCAAGTTGCATATTTGAAATGGGGCGTGTATAGTAAAGAAAATTGTAGCGGTTCAGTAGGTTTACGCATTTACTGAGCTACAGGAAATGGATAAAATTAGCACAAGCGAGAAGGGAAGAATACCTGGAAAGGAAGGGGTAATGGGAGAAGTAATTAAAGTATTAGACTGGTTGTTAGAGAATTTGGTACAGATATGCACGGTCGTGCTAGAATTGTTTGGAATCATTGTGCTGGTTTCGACAGCGGTATCCTGCTTTGTTCAGTGGATACGAAACAAGCGTCAGCTGATCCGCCTGAATCTGGCACAGGGAATTGCGCTGGCGTTGGAATTTAAGATGGGCGGCGAGGTACTCAGGACGGTTGTGGTACGGGAATGGTCGGAACTTGGAATTTTGGGAGCCATCATTGTCCTTCGGGCAATGCTTACATTTTTGATTCATTGGGAGATCAAGAACGAAAAAAGAGACACCCAGGAAGAGCAAGGAGGAAAGCTAGAGTAAAAAGGGGCACGAAAAAGGGAGTCTGCAGGATGAGCGGACTCCCTTTTTTCGTGGTTAAACAAGATTAATGCGAAAATTATTTGTCGTAGAAATGAATGCGTTCCAGAATTTGCTTCTGGCTTTTGATTTCCATTTTGGAATAAATGGAAGCCAGATGCTTTTTGACAGTAGGGATGCTGACGAAGAGGGTGGAAGATATCTGATCGTTGGAATAGCCGCGCAGTAAAAGGCTTAAAACATTTACTTCTCGGTTCGTCAGGGAAAAATCCCGGCTGATCTGGGAAAGAGTACGATCCATCACATAGGATAAATCGAAGAACAGACATACAAAGCAGTCGTTGTCTGGTCCCTCCTTAAGATGGGAGCGGCTTACCTCCAGAAACAAAGGGCTGTTTTCCATCTTGTATTCGATATTTTGTCCGGTAATGCTTCCAGAACGGAGCAGCTGACGGCAAAGAGAGCGAAAACAATTGGAAATGGGGTTGTTGGATAAATCTGCAAATCCATGATTCTCCATGTATGTATGGTAGGTTGTGTTGCACCCGATAAAATTCAGTTTATCGTCAAAACAGCCGATTCCGATGCAGTTGTAATTTTCCAGTACATGAAATGCCCGTCCGATGTTGAGCTCCCGCCCGTAATTTTTAAATACGTTGCAGAAATGCGGCTGGAATAACCGGACAAGGCTTAATTCATCTGGCAGGAAATTTTTTTTATCGTTGGATCGGTGGATGGAAAACACACCCCGCAGCTCCCGGTTCCGAATCGAAAAATTCGTTTCAATGGAATCATGCAGCCCCATGGGAAGTAGAAATTCCTGAAAATAAAGAGAATTTTTTCGAACCTCCTGATTGAACAGCTGGTTGGTCAGGAAAGTTACATTACTGTCGGAGTCCAGAATCGACAGAACATCGTCCATATGGCAGTATTCTTCCTGATATCGCCGTTTCTGTTCATCATTCCAGTTGATGGTGTAGATGGAATGGGTTTTGTAATTCTGTCCCTGCTTTTGGTAAAACAAAAAATTTGCTTTTTCAAAAAAAACAATATTGTTCAGGTTCAGGAAAAAACTCTCCATCCGTTTTTCAAGAAGAATTGAATCGTCGTAAAGTTCAGCAATGATCTGATTGACGTTTTCAATTCGTGATGTTGTAAAAAGATTTTCAGCACTCATGAAGATGCCTCCTTTCCCGTGAGTATTCAATTAGTGAAAACAAAATGGAATCAATACTAGACTATAGTCCAACTATTGTTTTAAACTATTTTTAATAGACTGATAATATATAAAGCATAATAAAATGTTGTTATGATTATTGCAAGTGGAAAAACTTTGAAAATAGAAAAAGTATCCAAAAGTATACTATGATAGAACCGAAAGTATCTACCATTAACTGACGTCATGCATCATAATAACCAAAACACAAAAAACTTTGTATTAAAAATGATGTTTTTTGAAAGTTTTCATCATGATATGATTTTAA
>ERZ791801.2008-NODE-2008-length-11189-cov-2.639662_pt1 | contig 11189 bp, 9 predicted proteins | sample MGYA00510309_ERZ791801 | MGnify/ENA primary metagenome ERZ791801 (study PRJEB30046, sample SAMN00791979) | human gut metagenome | study: EMG produced TPA metagenomics assembly of the A metagenome-wide association study of gut microbiota in type 2...
TATTTGTAACTATCATCTGAAATTCTTTTCACTACCTCAAAGCTATGCCGTTTGTCTTCTTTTGCAATTTCATTTAATGAAAATCTAGAAAGAACAAATGTACATAGACCACGACGAGACCTACGATCAAGTAGTTCCTGTATTACCTGATAAGCCTCCGTTCTCGTGTAAAGCTTTGTGACTGTGACAAAACAAATATCCGCCATAATATAATCATCATATGAAATACGTCCATCAATTTTATAATGAACGTTTTCTGACGCTAAAACTAACACACGTTTTAATTCAACCGTGTCTAGTAATGGTGCAACTGAGAAGCCAGCATCCAATGCTCTCTGCATACAAGAATAAGCAAAAGTCATTTTACTGTATCCAGCTGGTGCTATGATAAATGCACTCTTTTGCGGCAAAAGTTTTTCCACAAAGATATTATTTATCTTCTCAAGCTGATCCAAGTATTTAATAAATAACTTATCATCATAGCCAAGTTCATTGTATTTGGACAACTTCGCTGAGTATTCCCGTTCCAGTATTTCCCGATTCCAGAAAATACCCTGATACTTTGCTGGAATCATAGACCAAGAAGTTTTACGAATAAAATTTTCAACATTCGGATGTCTGTCTAAATTCAAAGAACTTCTTGTGGGTTCCCTTCCACACTCCGGACATATCTTATCAGGAAACCCCTTATTTCCGCATGTAAAGCAATGCTCCATGATTTATTTGCACACCTTTCTGATATTATTTTCAAAAAATTTCACATCAATGTCTAATCTACTTTTACGAGTTATTTCATCAATAACATAAAATAGACGAGAATAATTTATAACCTCTGGGCAATCAGTGTATAACTGTGTACCATCTGGTAATAGCACTACATTATAAAAGATTGGAGGATTTATCCCTTGCCTGCGTAAATTATTACGCAAAGCTCTGATATGAATATCATTCTGCGTAATAGGATTAAAAACACTTAAAGTAAGATGAGACCGGGAACTACCAGTCCAGATCTCATCATTATATGAACCCTTAATATAGCGAGTCCAATTTTTACATTCAACAGAAATAATAGCTTTGTTATGGATGAATAAAATATCATTCTGAGTTTCTTTCCCTAAGAAAGCACTATAGAAAGAGAGATTATGTAAAATCTTACTTTCTGGATACCGTATTCTCAAATCTTGAGCTACTACTCGCTCAAAATCTGTACCCAGTGACTCCAGTACTGATCTATCCAATCTCATCTTTCTTGTCTCCCTTCAAAAAAGCGGAACACTTTATAAGTATTCCGCCCTAATTACCATGTAGTTGCGATATCTAATTGATAAGGATTTGTTGTAGCAAATCCACCAGTATCTACTACAATGCCCATGCCTAAACTGGTCTGCACCAAGGTTCCTTTCGGTCTAATATTCAGATTTGCAGCGACCATAATATAGTCACCATACATCTTCACACCATCTTCGCGAACCCAGTAATCTGCATAATAACCCATACTCTGCATTATAGCGATTACACCGCTCATATCCAAATTATAAAAGGTCTCTTTTCCGCTAGGTCCTATAACTGTACCTAACGTCCTGTTAAGCACACCAGTTCCGGTTTGTGGTTCTACAGCGGCTTCTACCACTGCCTGTTCTTCCTGTCTTTTCTGCTCTTCTTCAGCTTTTCTAGCTGCTTCTTCTTCCTGCTGTCTGCGTAAGTCATTCATGAATTTCTCACGCTCTTCCTGTCTCTCAATAGCTTTCTGTTTCTCTGTCTCTGCTATATAAGAAATCCCTGCATCAGTCTCTGAAGCAGTCTCTGAAGCAGCCGCATCAGTTACTGTAGCAACAGACATCAATGAATCAATCTCATCTGCCACTTCTGTTGTTGGTCTCACAGCAGCACTAGCGGGAGTTTCGTCCTCCCCACTTCTGATACTAAAAACCAAACAAGCCAACATGAGAAGCAGCACTGAACAAATCAAAGTGATGCCGTTAATAACAGAATTGTGTTTCATAATACCTCCTAAAATAAGGAGAGCTTTTTTAATTCAGTCTTTACATTAACCCCATCTCCAGAAGTTTCTACTGTGATATTAGAAACCTCATCTGTGGATGTAAAGATTTTAACAATGCACTCACCAAAGCCAGCAACACGCTTTCCATTCGCCGGGAACCCCTTAACCTTTGCAAGTTCCTCCAATGTTGCTGGCTGCGCTTTAAGTAAATCTTCAATAGTTTCATCGCTATAGATTGTGAAAGGCAATGTATGCTTTGTGCCTATCAACTTAGCTCTAAGTGCAACCAAAAGCTCTCTCTGTTTTGCTGTTTTACTCATCTGAAACCCTCCTTATTTCTGTTACTTCTAAATAGCTTGAGATTTTACAAAAATGGTTTATATTTGTGCATTCTTTTGCTATGCTTCCTATAGGAAAATTAACTATCTCACCTATAAAATAAATAGCCGGATTATTCATCCGACTATTCATAATTGCACTCTATTGTATTTACTGAATCTCTGTTTTTAATACGTAAAAAGTATGTCCCTGCTTTACTCTCATCATTAGATTCTGCAATACTAAAGATTGCCTTATTGTATTGTCTCACACCAACACCAGAAGATTTTCCCGTTAAATCTGGCTGACTTGTGCAGTTTAGTACAAAATAAGTATTTCCAACACTACTTATTAAAATGGCGAAACTACTTGTACCATCTTCATTATATTTGATGATGATATCGCCAGCTTCCACTTGCTCTGCGTCCACTGTATCAAAATAATCATCCCTGCCTTGTATAAGATCTTCAGCACTTAATCTTTCCGTTACAGGATAACCGGCATCTTTTAACACTCTATACATAAATGTCACAGAATCCATTTTTGTTGGATTTGAACTATTTGTAAATTCTTTTGCTATAAGATCGACATCCTCATTGTCATAAACGCAACCATTATTCCTAACTAAATTGTATCCGGTGTTGAGGATATCTTTCTGCTGTTTACTCAATTCTCCGACATCGAAAGAGCTGTACCAAGTTTCATTTATGATAGGTTTAAATGATCCTCGTACTGTATTCGTTGTATAATAAGTATTTGGATTTGACCTATCTACATCATTCAAACCAGCATATGTCAGCATTCTTGCATAAACCTGTCCTCCAAACATAGAAGCTGATACTACCTCTCTAGCACAAATAAGATCTAGACAATGCACTACATATGGCTGGCCGCCATCCGTGTATTTATTATCATAAATAGAACTTCTCTTATTCATCACTCCAAAGATATATCCACAACTGTACGCGCATCTAGGTGTAGTAGTACACTGGTATGCTGCCTGACTGTCTGCGGTAGTTATCTGAGTTCCTGTTACTGCTTTAATTGCTTCTGGATAGGTCGAAATATTATCCCTTGCTAATGACAGCCAAGCTTCTGTACTCCCAACAGCCTCATTAGGGAACATCTTATTGTACAAATCCATACAAGTACTAGCACTGCTTGCTAAATATCCGTATGCCTGTTCTGAGATAAACCAATTTGGATCATGTATAGCCAAATTTACGGCAACATATGTCGCTGTCTGTGAGCTAATATCCTCACTTAAAATAGAAGCATTGCTAAGGTACTGTGTCTTGTAATCCTTTACTAGACCATAGCAAGAATTTGTTATCTCCAGTATTTCATCTGCACTTACATTATTAAGCGTAAAAGGTGCAGAAGAATAAAAATAGAATCCCATAATGTATCTCGTGAAACCAGCAGAACCTCTATTATGGGCACCTGCATACATAAAAGAGAGCCAATCATTTTCAAAATCGGATTGGCTCTTACTTCCAAGTTTTAATGTATCCTTTATTAAACTGTTAAGAATATTGTTGTTACTGTTCAAAATATCTGGTAAAAAATAATGATCTGCTGATGTTCTACCACCATTTGTAGCACCTGATACAGAACTTTTTACACTCGTAGAACTCCAATTATCATATTGGAAGACCGTCACTGCTCCTGTGTCAAATGAGGTATTTGCAGCTCCGCCAAGCTTATTTTTTACACCCTCATCAAATTTAGCTAAAGTCATTTCTGAAGCTGAAGCTCCATTGTATGCCTGATTCCAAATAACATTGCCATTACTGATTGGTAAGTAAGACTGTAATAATGATGTTCCAGCATACATACCGGATTCTGCATTTTGTAACCCGCACAAAGCATCAACAGGTAAATGATATTGAAACGCTGCTGAATCATATGTACCATTGTAACTATCCTTAAACATAGATAGCATTTCTTTTACGTATCCCTCTTGAAGTTCATCTATTAGCATTAAATTTAAGCCAGAACCATCTGTGGCAGAAGTACTACCACTACTACCACCAGAATTTGAAGTGGTACTACCTGTGTGTATTTTCTGTATAGTATATCGTGCCTCCTGTACTTTGTGTCTCTGCATTAATAGTAAGAAATAGTCATAATCTATATTATCTCCAGCAGAAACTATCATTATAAAGAACAGAATAAATGCTACTATTGGTAAAATCATAATTCTGAAAAATCTTTTAGCCATCCGACATCACATCCCTTGTTTGGAAAGCTTCTGATAACTCTTTTGGCACCTGCACTTTTATAAGAGCATTATCAACTTTATGCCCATCATCAAATTTTACAGCAAAACAATTTCTATAAAATTCAGATTCGTCTGAACTAAGTACATTTACATAATGCTCTATCTCAGCACAGTCGAACTCATTTGCAATAATTTCTCTATCTTTATCGGTAACCTTGCCTATAAGATAGCTTGTAATATTACTACGAATCTGCGCTAGTGATTCTTCCTTTAGAGCAGTTATAGAGTTCATCAGCAGAAAAACAATTAAATTATCACTTCTACTACCAGTAACCTTACTACTAATATAACGAATCAGCTCTTTTGAATTAACACATCGCTGTAACTCTTCGTAAAATGCAGCAGTAAACAATCCCCGCAACTTTCTGATTGTTGCTTTCTTGCTGTCTAATGTTTGTACCATAAACACCCTTAAATCATCCAATAAGTCTAACTCCGCATTAGAGTTTTTATTAAAAGAATAAATCGTAAACGGAGAATCCAAGATATCCTGTACCGTGATTTCCTTCTTAAGATCAGAACCTTTACCAGACTCCGAGATAAAGAAAGCCGAGCAACGCGTTACGATCAATTTACAAATAAACTTCTGCTCTTCTGTGTAAGAGCTGGAAGCTGCAAGATCATTCACAATCTCAATAATCTCCTTGTAATGCATATCTGCAGTTCTTTTAAATGTTGCAGCATTATCAGCAATTACTTCTCTGTTATAATACATTTTCATAACAGCTTGAAATAAGATATCCTCAAGATCACGCTCATTACCCTCATTTTCTTGCATATTCACTACAATCTTAAAAAATCTCACGGTATCGCTCACTGCCGCATTAAAGAATTCCTCCGCATACATAGAATCTATCTGTAAATCATCCAAGCGCATAGTATTTACAAAAATACCCTGCTCCATATCAATAATTCTACATTGGTGCTTATCTTCAATAAAAGGTACAATCCTTACCCATTCACGTCCTTTGATATCAACCACACTGGCATGAGTGTTGTAGTAACCTAAGGTACTTAAGCAAATAATAAACCCTAAGTATGATTTACCCCAACCAGACTTAGAACAGATCAAGTTTACTTGTGCTGCTCCACTATGGAAATAATCCTGCATGAACGGAAGTTTTGTCTGCCAGTCAATAGCAATTAAAACACCCTTATCACCAACCAATCCTTTATTCTTGTAATTAGTAATTGATGCAAGATTTTCCTGTGATAGCAACATAGGTTGTATTTTTCTAATCTGACTATGTTCGTATGATGCAGGGCAAAAATTATCTAAGAAAACATTTATGTTTCCTTTCATTTCAACTGCAGTGATACCCTCTCCAACAATAAACTTCTGCAAAGCCATTTTATACTTTCGCATATCAGCTTTATTCTTAGCAGAAGCTAAGATAAAGAAGTACGTTTCTGTAAACTCTTGATTATGCGTGCTGCTGTCAAACACGTATGTATATGAATCATATAAACTCTTTATAGCCGTTAGTGTTTGTGCATTAACAAAACGTCTATGTCCTCTTTCATCATATTCAACTGACCCAGTTAACTGCTCATCTTCTCTCAAGTTTTCAAATATATCCTTGTACTGCGTGTAAGCATTGGCAGTTCTTTTCAACTGCCGCACAAAAACATCACTTGATGGATTTATTGCCACAGGAGTATTTACAGTACGAACGATCGTTTTTACTGATGGACATCTTTCAAACATTTCCATACGAATAGCCTGTGTAAGGTTGGTATTGTATTCCACTGGAACCGCAATTACACACCATACTTTTGTAATATAACTATGGGTGATAAATCTATCATATAAAGACTTGATACCAAGCAATGATAACTTATCTCGGGCAATCAAATTGCCCGAGCTGATCCAGTTTGCAAAATATTCTGAATAAATATCAGACAACTTCAAATCAAATCACCCCCATTAAACTCTGGATGACATTAAACAGAATAAGTCGTATAATGTCCGCATAACTGGTCTTGATGCTAAGAAAAGGAATTTCTCTTCCTTTGATACCAGGCTTGGTAATTGATCATAATGTTCCCAAACCAAATAATTGTCGTCCTCGATACCATTTACTATAGTGTTATCCCGGACTAAATTATAATTCTCCAGATTATGTCTATTTCTACATAAGTTGAAGTACATTTGAGCGCCGCTCAAGATAACATCATCCTGCGCTTTTGAATCTACAAGAATTAAAACATCCAAACCAGTCTTATTACTAAGAATGATATCCAAGATCTCACGATAATCGCCAACTTTAGCAATAAAATCATTTGTAGTTATTTCTGATACAAGGAATTGATTTCGAATCACATGATAATTATCAGGAAGTGCTTTTACTCTCCTGCAACTTGCCCCATCAAATAAACGTAAAACTTTTACAGAATGTCGTCCCTGCAATCTTAAGATTTCAAATAACGTGTCGATCAATGCATTTTGATGTACTAATTCCTCAATCTCTTTTAAGTAGATGATAATAGGTCTATTCGGGTAATTGCTTAATGAAATTTTAGAGTACACATCCTTACTCATAATGCGCTCATATTCTTTCAAGCTTTTATTCAGCTTTATAGAATTTCGCATCATTTCCTCAAAACCTTCTATAAGACTATTATTTTCGCTAGTCAAATGAGCATTCACGTTTTGCAAATTTTCCGTTTTTTCTTTCCATTCAGCACACAGCATATGTTGACGTCTTAACTCAGACTCTAGAGATAAAAAATCTCTAGCAATATTGATAACCTTGCTATCGAATGTGTCTTCGTTTTCTAAGATATTTTTAGCAAAATTAGCATTATCATTGTAGTTATGCACTATACCTGTTGTATCTTCTAATACTTTATCTCCAAACACAGCAGCCTGTATCATCTCATAATCAATAAGTGTTGGATCTGCGCAGAAAACATCCCCGTATTCTTTTAATGTATCTAGAAACTCTTGATTAACCCCCAGAAATACAAAACGCAAGCTACCAAACAGAGATTTGAATAATCGTACATCAGAATAACTAGCATTATTTTGAAAATAACTTTCCAGAATAATCAAATTTTTGTTGTTACTGAGCATATCATCAGTAATTTCATCAAAACTATTTACAATTGTTATACCCATAAGACCAAGTTCTGTTGTATTAGTCTTGATAAATTTCTTACTAATGCTATCCAATAACAGAATAGTTGCAATATTCCCTACCATATCACACCTCCTGTAAACTAATGAACAAACTAGAATCTAAGTCTAATGAACTAAAGTCAATAGCTTGTATGATCTGAATCGCATATGGGAGCAACATCAAGATATCATCTTTAGAAACGTAAGCCATACTAGGTAATAACTTACACGTTGTATTTAGGACAAGAAATGTCCTAAGCTGCTTCGTACACTTTTCGATCAAAGTGTGCTTTACCGCAATATCACTAAAAATAGGATTGATACAGTACAGCAACTTTGCCTTTTCGTTATGCAGTATCTGGGACACTGTTTCTAATAAATTTTCGGGAAGCGCAATTACACAAACTTCAGATAATGTGTTACGTTTAATAAATAAATGCTGCAAAAACTCTACGCGCACAGACAGCTCCACTTCATTATGAATAACCACTAAGTTTATTGCATCTTCAACCTGCTGGTAATTACGTAACATCTCAAGCATTCTTACGTAACAAAATTCCAAATTATTAGCTTTAAGTAAGTTTGCAATATCACCATTATCTGTGAAATCAAAAAGAGTTACTACCTTTCCAGCAGCTACCGCAGATTGCGCTACTGCGCCTGCCCAAGTAGAAACACCAGTCTTTTTATCACCTGAGACTACAATAATTTCCTGTTGACTTTTTGCTCCTATGACAGCCAAAGATCCAAGATTTGGGTTATCAAATTGCTCAATATTACTATCCGGAGCTTCGTCCTTGTGCAAAATACCAGATTCTGTACGCTTTGAATTTGCCTTAGCTTCTTCAAACATATTAACTGAATCATAGCTAAAAGGTTCTACTTTTAGACTCACATCATCTGCTGGCATATAAGCAACTGTGGAATCACTATTTCGCTCGACGCGATATACATCCTTAAATGTATTTTTATAATTTTCTGCAACAGATACACCAATTACATAATCGTATATCTCCGAAAATGAGACTTTAGCTTTAGTTTTATGAACAGCAAAATTCGTGTAATTACTATCCACCATTACAGCGTTAAAGTATCTAATTGCTTTGTCTGCTTCTGTATTTTCTGTTACGATAAAGATAATTTCTCTCACAGTGAAAAAGCCCTCACTGGTCAATAATTCCTTCAAAAGCTGCATTTCAGTTCTTATGTTTATTTGCTGATTATCAAGAAGATAAATCAATTTATCTACATTGATGATACTATCTTTAACATGCATTATTTCTTCTGTTAAAGATCTGTATGAAAAATCCAGAGAGAATGTACCTCTCTGGACCAAAAACTCAGCAAGCTTAGGTGTATTATCACCAGCCACTAGCATAACATTTATCATATTTTACGCTCCTTTGTTTCAAAATAACGATCCATTGAATGCGGTGCACTGTAGATAGTACCATCCTGTGCTGTCAAACTGTATAAATGGACCAGCTTATTGTATTCTTCTCCCAATTCATTTGACAAATCAATGGCTTTCATCATTGCTAAATCGATTGCCTGTATACCATAGAATTCTCTATAGTATTCCAATAGATCATCCATAGTCAGAAAATGTACATCTCTAAAACATGTAACATTTTCCTGCAATAATTTAATAATGTCTGTCAATAACTGCTCCAAACTGTCCTTCTCTCCGGGTATTTTTGACGTAATAGTTAAGTATAATACGTCAGTATTACAAGAAGTGTCTACCGTATTTAATACTTCATTAGATACCTTTCTGAGGAATAAAGACAGAGTTTTATTCTCAATATTATTTATCTGAGCCAGATGTCTTTTGTATTCCAAAGAATTTGTGAAAACTTCTGGCATGGTATCAGTACAAAACTTAAAATTATAACTGCTAATTAAGCCATACATTCTGTTTAACACCTCATAAGTGCTCTTAGCCTTTGCATCATTGTTGCTACCAAATCTGAAAAGCATAGTTGTCGTTAGGCAACCATTTGTAAATTCAAAAGCAGTTATTGCTTGCTCCGCACAAGATAATTGGGTTACATTATCTTTTCTTACGTATAAATATCTAGCAAAAGAATCTGTCTGCTCATCATTGTATTCCTGTATCTTCTCATCTTCTTTGAAGATAATGTAACGGAAAATAAGAATCCCAATTGCTGTGAACAAGATCAACTGTGCAAGTATAGCCCAACCAATACCTAATCCCAAAAAAGTTCCAAATAAAAACTTCATTAGAAAGAAACAACCTATATTTGCAATTACAAAAAGCTGTACTGTAATTGCTGTTTTATCCTGTGCAACCAACTTTCTTGCATTGACAGCTCTTCTGTGTACATTTATTGGAAAAATCATACCCGTCCTCCTAGTTACTTATTTATTAAAAAAGTTGCAACCTTTTACAGTTGCAACCCTATGTTACGATCTTCTGCGTCTCTCGTATACAGAGTCAACAGATGAATTGAAACTATACCTCGAGTTCTGAGTAGATCGATTAATTACTGCTGGTTTATTCCTACCTGTAAACACAGCATTATTAAACTTTATCTTGTTGAAGACATCGCCTATTTTTAACTTATCACCAATGGCTGTTATTCTTGCATCCATGACTGTATTACCGAACTCTAATACATTCAGAACTACGGCAAATAGTGTATGTAAAATAACAAATAAGACAAATATCGTAATCAAAAGTGCAACAATTATTCCCCATGCACTGCCATTCAACTTTTCAATAAAATAAAATGTCAGATTGTAGACTGTGTACATGATAAATAACGAACCAGATACTTTTAAGTATCCTTTCATAGGTATTTTTACATCCCCAACTGTTACAAATCGGATAAACAATACAAGCATTAGCAATAAGTATAACACCGGTATCATAATATTCACCAAATTAGTCACAATAAACATTACTATCACTAGTAAGTCAAACAAAATAAGCACAAACCACCCGTGTCTTTCCGCGATGTATTCAGCAATATCCATATCCATTGTATTATACTTAGTGTAATCATCAACAAATGTAGCTTTTACTACGCTGTTTAATGATAACTCTGAATAATCTACACTAAATGGATATAACCAATGCTTAAATTGACTTACTTCCTGTGTAAAAGCTGTAATTGCACGCAAAGCAATCAATTTAATCATTGTATCATCAGAAATACTTCCAATAGCGTCATCCATATCAAAAACAAAATCTTTTGTCTGCTTATTGATATATTCGATCAAACGATTAATTTTATCTTTATTTGGATTCCAATGTTCATCATAGTATCCATTTGCCTGCATAGTCTCTGCCCAAAGGCTGGACTTATCAGCCTCACTTAAATTCATGAATACATCAGCAATACCTAGCCAGTCAGTATTCGTTCCAAAAAGACTCTCTAAGTTAGCTTGCATCTCAGCACTCTCTACCACGAAGTCCTCATAATTATCCATGTATTGCT
>ERZ791801.2014-NODE-2014-length-11158-cov-3.249482_pt1 | contig 11158 bp, 10 predicted proteins | sample MGYA00510309_ERZ791801 | MGnify/ENA primary metagenome ERZ791801 (study PRJEB30046, sample SAMN00791979) | human gut metagenome | study: EMG produced TPA metagenomics assembly of the A metagenome-wide association study of gut microbiota in type 2...
ATTCACAAATCTTATATCAGTTTTAAACGTTTACACAAAACTTGAAACGGTCTCTCAGAGAAGCTAAATAATTTTTTTCTGATTTTCCAATAGCTGGAAGTAAGAGTTTCACTTCAGAAATGTATTGTTTACATAAGCTATTCATGCGTGTCTCCTTTCTCAAGAGAATCAAAAATTGCAGACATACCAGAAATCATATTTTCATAGTCGTGTTGCAATTCCTTTAAATATGCTTCTCCATCAGACTCTATATGATAATAGATACGGGTACGTTTTTTCCCAACAAGAACAGAATATTCACTGATCATTTGCTCATTTTCCAATTTGTACATGACCGTATATATCGTATTTGGGGAAATGGAGAGCAGTTCGTTTGACTCGCTTGTAATGTATTTACTTATCTCATAAGCATAGCAATCACCTTTGCTTTTTAAAATTGCTAATACTAAAAAATCGGTAATTCCTGTAATTAGAGTGTTTTTGTATGCCATGCAATAAGTCCTCCCTGAATAATTAATACCATATCATAAAATATGCAAAGTGTAAATATTACGAAGTACAAAATAATGATTGACAAAAGAAAATGACTATGATACGCTACAAATACAATGATACATGTAGAATTGAAAGATAAAAATTAGGAGAGAGAAAACATGGAATTCACAGAGATATTCCTATAAAAGAAGCGTATAATGCTGTTGTAGCAGAAAATGGAAGATATTTGATATATTAAAGAGATAAGCATGTATCAGAATCAATATCAAAGTGTTGTGATGGCACTGTTCTGATATTGTCAAATTTAAGATACAGTAACTTTTTTATGTTGAATATATGAGGAGAGCGACTATGAAAAAGATATTTCTGACAACTTTATTGATGATTGTGTTTCTGCTGAATGGTTGCGCGTCGGACAGTACAGAAACACAGATAGAAAGTTATGACACACAGGAAACATTACAGGTAAATAAAAAAGAATTTTCAAATCGTGCCGGGAGTGATTGTACGATAAAAGAATTTAAATTACCGTTACCAGAAAATGCAGACATTAGTTGTTTCTGTTATAGTTCACCATATATTTATTATGGAATATCATATACATTTTATAAGGAATCGATGTTGACAGTCGGAAAAGAATTTGTGTATTCGGACGATTATGCAACACAAATAAGAAGGTACGATGTGCAGACAAAAAAAGATATACTTCTGTATCAATATGATAATTGTGTTGAAATTTCAGATATACAATCTGATGGGGATGCTGTTATATGGGAAGATTATTTAGGTGAAGATGGAACATGGAGAGTTGTAAAACAGTCCAAAAACAAAAATGACATACAATTATTGTTTTCTGCAAAAGATACACAAAGCACAATGGATGCAGTCACTCTGAAAGAAAAAGATGGCAGTGTATATTGGTATGACAGGAGTGAAAATAATGGAAAGTATGGTTTATATCAATATGCAGATAAAAACATATCTATTCTGAATGATGATATTTCTTTGGTATCGCCATTTCAGCATGTCACATTAGATGGTAACAAAGCCGTAAAAATATATACTGATGCAGATGAGAAGATACAAATACAAGTAGGCGGAAAAGATATCGATACAGGAATACGCAGCGTTTCTGATGTGCAGATAAATGATCAGTATGTAGTGTGGCATGAGGAAAATATAATAAACAAAATCTATGTGTATGATCGGAAGGCAAAGCAAATCTACATGATAGAAACAGATGACTTTTTTTCTTATGGCATGCTGGAACATACATTGATTGTAAATGGATCTGCTGGAGTATTGGCCTATGATTTGGATCAGGAAACCGATACAGTGATAAAGCCAGCCAGTCAAAATACAAATATGTATTTATACATTTTTCAGGGTCAGGATTGTTTGTATACGCAGAGAGTCGACGATCAGAGCGTTATTGGTGTTTTAGAATATAATGGAGGGACAGATCGTAATAGTACATTGTCTGATGGGTGGAATGTATCCGGCAATGCAATTGTGTATGGGGAAAAAACAATCTGTCAGATTTCGGATGTTGATGATGATGCAGATACCATAGATTTATCTGCGCTTGACAGCAAAAAGGCATTTGTTTCTTATTTTTCCAATGATGGAAAGATTTCTGTGATGAGCTGTACGGCAGATGGACAGCAAACGAAGCTTGCCTCGCTGGAATATAAATCGTATGGTGGACCGAATGCTGTGTATCTTAATTTTACAAATGATAAGCAGGGATATCTTCTATATTGTTCCGATCCGGGTGCCGGCATGATGAACAAAGTATTATGGTCGACAGATGATGGTGGAAATACTTACACGGTTGTGAAAGATTTATCTGCTGCCATACAGAATTATCCTGCGGATATGGCTTTTAAAGACGTATCGACAGGAATGATTCTGGTAAGCAATCATGGAGCAGATGCATATGCGTATATGACAGAAGATGCAGGAAAGACGTGGAAACCGTATGAGATTGACACATTTAAGAAATGTAATTATGTGAATGGAATATCCATTGAAAAAAATGCAGACAGTACCTGGAATCTTTTACTGCAAATCGCTACAGACGATGGTCTGGATTCCGTGACCTATACATCGGATGATGAGTGGAAAACCTGGAACCGTAAGGAAAAATAATGAGAATAATTCGAAAAGCGAGTGAACGATTTTACTCGCTTTTTTCCTTATGTGACAGAAAAAGCGAAAGGATATCCGCATTTTATCGGTTGAGAACATAAAAGGATTATAGTACAATGAAGGAAAATGGCAGGAACGTAAAGGGGGACGCAGCATGGCAAGAACCGTAGCGATCGGGAAACAGGATTTTGCATCGATTATGGAAAACCACTATTTTTTTGTGGATAAAACAGAGTTTATCCGGGAATGGTGGGAATCCGGAGATGATGTGACATTAATCACCAGACCGCGCCGCTTTGGAAAAACTTTAAACATGAGCATGGTAAACTGTTTTTTTTCGAACCGCTATGCGAACCGGAGAGATCTGTTTGAAAATTTATCAATCTGGCAGTATGAAAACTATCAAAAGTTACAGGGAACATATCCGGTTATTTTTTTGAGCTTTGCGTCCATTAAAGCAGACAATATTGAGGAAACGAAGCGCCAGATAAAAGCACAGATTGCAGCGTTATATGAACAAAACCGTTATCTGGTGAAAGGTGGAGTTTTAAGCAAAAACGAGCTGACGCAGTATGAAAAAATGACGATGGATATGGATGATGCAGAATGCTCCATTTCCATAAATCTGCTTTGCAGCTATCTGGAACGGTATTATGGGAAAAAAGTGATTGTTCTTCTGGATGAATACGATACACCGATGCAGGAAGCGTACATTCATGGATACTGGGAGCGTTTTACGGGATTTATCAGAAGTTTCCTGAATGCGACATTTAAGACAAATGCCTGCCTGGAACGTGGAATTATGACCGGAATCACAAGAGTTTCCAAGGAATCTATATTTTCAGATCTGAATAATTTAAATGTGGTGACAACAACTTCGGATGATTATCGGTTAAGTTTTGGTTTTACGGAGGAGGAAGTCTTTGCGTCTTTGGCAGAGTATGGTCTGGAAGAAACAAAAGATGAAGTGAAAAAATGGTATGATGGATTTGCATTCGGAGGAAGCAAAGATATATATAATCCATGGTCCATCACGAATTATCTGGATAAAAAAAGATTTCAGGCATATTGGGCGGCGACAAGTGGAAATACACTGGTGAACCGGTTGATTCGGACGGCATCTGCTGATATCAAAGAGAAAATGGAAGATCTCTTAAATCATAAGGAAATCGTTGTTTCTTTCGATGAGCAAATCGTTTTTGATCAGCTTGATTATTCGCCATCAGCAATCTGGAGTCTTTTGGTTGCAAGTGGATATCTGAAGGTGGAGAAGGTAGAATATCGGGGAATGCTTCAAAAAACATGGTATCATCTGACCATTACCAATCTGGAAACATTTGGCATGTTTTCTGATATGTTTGCAGGGTGGTTTGATAACTATAATGCCAACTATAATGCGTTTATAGAGGCATTCTTACATGGAAATCTAAAAGAGATGAATGCATATATGAATGATGTGGCACTTGCAACTTTTAGCAGTTTTGACACAGGCAGTCATCCTTCGGAAGCGGCGCAGCCGGAGCGTTTTTATCATGGTTTTGTACTGGGCCTGCTGGTAGAACTTCGGGATCGTTATCAGCTTAAATCAAACCGTGAAAGTGGTTATGGACGATATGATGTTATGCTGATACCGAATCAAAAGACGGATATTGCAATGATCCTTGAATTTAAGGTACATGATTCCAGCGAAGAAAAAACACTTGAGGATACTGTAGAAGCAGCATTACGTCAGATTGAAGAAAAAAAGTACGATGCAGAGCTGTCCGCATTGGGAATAGAAGAAAAACAAATTCGTCATTATGGGTTTGCATTTGAAGGAAAAAAAGTGCGCATAGGGAGCAAAGGGAAATGAAATAGTTGCATTTTATATAAATCTTTCTTATAATATACACAGTTTGTATATCTGAGAGGGAGTGAAATTATGAAACTGGAAAGTTCCAGTATAAAAAAAGCGGATATTCAGATGTCGGAAGCGTTTGTCACAAGCGTTTTTCTGGCATTGTCCGGAGGTTTTCAGGATGCATACACTTATTTTACGAGGCAGGAAGTATTCTCAAATGCACAGACTGGAAACATCGTACTGATGAGCACGCACCTGATGATGGGAGAATGGCTTGACGTGCTGCGCTATCTGTTTCCACTTCTGGCATTTGCCGGAGGCGTGTTTTTTGCGGAGCGGATTCATATGCTGTTTAAGTATGCAAAGCGCCTGCACTGGCGGCAGGGTGTGCTTTTAATGGAGATCGTGATTTTGTTTGCGGTCGGATTCATGCCAAAGCACTTGGATCTTCTGGCAACCGTACTCGTCTCCTTTGCCTGTGCAATGCAGGTACAGACGTTCCGGAAAGTAAGCGGATATTCTTATGCAAGCACAATGTGCATCGGAAATCTCCGTAGCGGAACAGAAGCATTTACCGGTTATCTGCAGACCCATGACACAGAAAAATTAAAAAAGGCACTGTATTATTTTGGCATTATTTTATTTTTCGGACTAGGGGCTGGTATTGGAGGAAATCTCTCTATCCGGTTTGGATATCATATGATCTGGGTATCGAGCGGACTGCTTCTGATCAGTTTTCTGCTCATGTTTGTGGAAAAGATGGACCGGTAAATTCATCGGAAAGATATCGGCGTGGTTTCTATGCCGATAAAATTCATGTAAAAGATACCGTTGTGGTACCTATATACCGAAAATTTAATATTTAGATACCGGAAAGTCTCTATAGATCAAAAATTGCTTCTTCAGGTACCACTTTTATGAAAAAAGCGGTATCCGGAGAAGCAATTTTTACTATATAGGTGACATGTCCAGATTCCTAGCATTAAAATTTCGGGAAAACGTCACCTTAGGCTTTGATTTTTCATCTATAGATACCGGGCCTTATCATTAATTGATTTAACGGTATGTCTTTCAATTATATTTTCTCCAACCAACAGGAAGAAATGTCCCCCTTCTTACGTCACTTAGAGAACTCTTATATTTAAAACATCAACCTGCAAATTCAGCGTGTCAAGAAAACTTACATCCATTACATTGATTTTGCAAAAATTTTACATTCCCAGTCCAGTGCATTTTACAATCTCTCTTTATAATATTCATAAATCCTAAGAAATGGATAATTGCAGTGAGAGAAAACCATTGCAGATGAGGAGAGAAACATGGAAAAACGAACAAAAATTACTGTCCGTGATTTGAACCTGTATTACGGTGAAAACCATGCACTCAAGGATGTAAACATGAATATTCGTGAGAATTGCGTGACCGCTTTTATCGGACCGTCCGGATGTGGAAAATCAACATTCTTAAAAACCATCAACCGGATGAATGATCTGGTAGATGGCGTGAGAATCACAGGAGAAGTGAAACTGGACGATGAGGATATCTATGCAGAGGGTGTAGATACAACCGTTCTTCGGAAAAGAATTGGCATGGTGTTTCAGCAGCCGAACCCGTTTCCGATGAGTATTTATGATAACATTGCATACGGTCCGCGTGTACATGGAATCAAAGACAAGTTAAAACTGGATGCCATCGTAGAGGAGAGTCTGCGGGGAGCAGCAATTTTTGACGAAGTCAAGGATCGCCTGAAGAAGTCCGCCCTTGGGCTTTCCGGTGGACAGCAGCAGCGTATCTGTATTGCGCGTGCACTTGCGGTACAGCCGGAGGTACTTTTGATGGATGAGCCGACTTCTGCACTGGATCCGATTTCTACATCCAAGATTGAGGAATTGATGGAAGATCTGAAAAAGAAATACACGGTAGTTGTGGTTACTCATAATATGCAGCAGGCAGTGCGTGTATCGGATGATACGGCATTTTTCCTGGTGGGAGAGATGGTAGAATTTGGAGATACGAAAACGATTTTCTCTTATCCGAAAGATAAACGGACAGAAGATTATATTACAGGGAGGTTTGGTTAATGCGCTCAAAATTCGACGAGCAGCTTAGGCTGCTTAATCAGGAAATGATGTATATGGGAACCATGATCGAGGATTCTATTCAGAAAGCGATCGATGCATTGATTGATCAGAATGCGGAACTTGCAAAAAAGATTATGAATTCCGACAATGATGTGGACCATGAACAGAAGAAGATTGAAAATATCTGCTTTAATCTGCTGATGCAGCAGCAGCCAGTGGCAAAGGATCTGCGTGTGATTTCCGCAGCTATGAAGATGGTGACAGATATGGAGCGAATCGGAGACCATGCAGCGGATATTTCGGAGATTACAAGCATGCTTGCAAGTGAGCCGTATGTACTGAATCTCGATGATATCAAAAAGATGGCGAGTGAGACGGTGATCATGTTGATCCGTAGTATTGAAGCTTATGTTGAAAAAGACATGAAAAAGGCGCAGGAAGTCATCCGACATGATGATATCGTAGATGATCTGTTTGATAAAAACAAGGCAGATATCATTGAACTGATCCGGCATGATCCGGAAAAGGGCGAACAGGCGACGGATATGTTGATGGTTGCAAAGTATTTTGAACGAATCGGTGATCACGCAACAAATATTGCAGAATGGGTTATTTTTGCATTGGATGATAAAAAAATCGAGCAGGAATCCTGATCACGAAGAAATTTTACATAAATTTTACATAAACGATACTTTGGATTTTACGTGTCGTATGCTATGATAAGAAACAGATAGAATACGTGTGAGAGGGCGGTCTTGTGCAGGCATGGCCGTCCTGCTTGATGTTGCAGAGGTATATATAAAGATAGACAGAGGGAAAAGTTATGGCATTGATTTATATCGTGGAAGATGATGAGAATATCAGGGAAATTGAGACGATTGCATTGAAAAACAGCAATTATATGGTCTGTGCCTTTGAAAAGGCAACCACTTTTTATAAAAAGCTGGAGGATATTATGCCGGATCTGGTGCTTTTGGATGTCATGCTTCCGGACGAGAGCGGGTATGATATTGTGCGTAAACTGCGGAAAAATCCTGCTACAAAGAAATTGCCAATTATTATGGTGACAGCAAAGACAGCAGAAATGGATATGATCAAAGGACTGGATGAAGGTGCGGATGATTATATTAAGAAACCATTTTCTATTATGGAGCTGATTACGAGAGTAAAAGCACTTTTGCGGCGGACGGAGACGGAGGATGTCAAGATCCTGCAGGTTGAAAATATTACACTGGATCACGAACGCCATATGGTTTTTGTAGACGACAAACCGGTAGAGCTGACGTTTAAGGAGTATGAACTGCTTCGTCTGCTGATGACAAATCCGAGTGTTGTATTGTCCAGAGAGGTGATTATGCGTCATGTATGGGGGACAGAATTTGAGGGCGAATCCCGTACCGTTGATATGCATATCAAGACACTGCGGCAGAAGCTTGGAGAAGCGGGAAGCAAAATTCGTACCGTTCGAAATGTGGGATATGTGATAGAGTAAGGAGCTGTTATGAAGAAACGAATCAATTTACGGCTGATTCTGATTGCAGGTATTGCAGTGATTGTAACCATGGTCTGTATGACCGGTATTTATTATAAACTGTTTCAGGGACAGGTGCGCAAGGATCTGCAGATCAATGCAAGACTGCTTTCCGGCACGGGATTGTTTGATGATCCGGACAATACAAATGTTTCACTTTCCGAATATTATGAAGTCGGGGAAGACCTGCGTGTTACCTGGATTGCAAAGGATGGTACGGTGCTTTTTGATAATGATCTGGATATTTCACAGCTTCCAAACCACAAAAACCGCCCGGAAGTAAAGAAGGCGTTGTTTCAGGGGGAGGGAGAAAGTGTCCGGCGGTCGGATACCATGCAGATGGACAATTACTATTATGCGCTCCGGCTGGAAAACGGAACGGTTATCCGTGTGGCAACACAGGCACGTAGTGTTTACAGTGTGTTCCTTGCAGCATCTCCATTTGTGATACTGATACTGATACTGATTGTTTCCATCTGTATTGTCCTGGCACATTTTTTGACCAAACAATTGCTGCATCCGATTGAACGGCTTGCTGAAAACATGGAAGATACCATAGAAGAACCTGTATACAAAGAACTTGTGCCATTTGTAAATACGATTCGTAAACAGCATGAAAATATCCTGATGGCAGCAAAAGTACGGCAGGATTTCACGGCAAATGTTTCCCATGAACTGAAGACACCGCTTACTGCAATTTCCGGATATGCGGAGCTGATCGAAAACCATATGGTAGATCCGGAGCAGGAGACCCGCTTTGCACTGGAAATCCAGCAGAATGCGACACGGCTTCTTTCTCTTATCAATGATATCATCCGGCTTTCCGAGCTGGACAGCGGTGAAGATAATCTGCTGTGTTTTGAACAGGTAGATCTGGATGAGGTAGCCGGTACCTGTGTGAAAAATCTGCAGATGAATGCACAGAAACGGAATGTAACGCTGTATTATGAAGGCGTGTCCTGTATGTTGCGGGCAGACAGGGGCATGATTTCGGAACTTGTGGAAAATCTGTGTCAGAATGCGATCCGTTATAATAATGAAGGTGGTGAGGTGCACGTGCGTGTGTACTATGAAAAAGGACAGCCGATGCTTTCTGTGGCAGACAATGGTATCGGGATTCCAAAAGACCAGCAGGAACGTATTTTTGAGCGGTTTTACCGTGTTGATAAAAGCAGATCCAAACAGACCGGTGGTACGGGACTGGGACTTGCTATCGTCAAGCATATTGTGGAACTGCATGATGCGGTACTTCATTTGGAAAGTGAGCCGGGAAAAGGAACAACGATCACAGTAGCTTTTTAGCTGCATACAGGGGACTTTGGTTTACAAAGTCCCTTTTTTCGTGTAATATAGGTAAAATAAATAGGAAGAGAAAAGAAAGAGGCGAGATACAATGTATCAGGAAATATCACAGTTACTGATGTATGGAGATTTGGACGAGGATTCCATCCTTGCACAGATGGGAGAAGTATTCGGGAAATATGAGACCGGTGAATATAATAAAACCGGACTTGTCCGCGATATCAATACGCAGGTAAAACGGATTTTAAAAGTGGCAACAGATTATGGATTTGATGATAATCTGTGGCATAATTATCTGACATTTTTCCTTATGATGAGTGAAAATCCTTTCAGCATGACCTGTGAAAAGGTGGGAGCCAGCGATGGAAGTGTCAATGAACTGGTGGAAAATGATTTCCGTATTTTTAAAGATTTGTTTGACTATGATTTCGGACCAATCGAAAAAGATCTGGGAATCAACTGTTTCAGCCAGATTTCCAATTATAAGGCCATCCATAAAAAGGATCTGATGTACAACAAAAATGTCAGCGAAAAAGTCCGCTCTTTAAGCAAAAAACTGGAGGCGGCAAAGGATGAAAAAGAATTCTTTGATGCAGTGACTGGTTTTTATAAAGACTACGGTGTTGGAATGTTTGGTCTCAACAAAGCATTCCGGATTGATGATACACCGCAGGGAAGCTTTACATTCCGTGCAATCAACAATATGGATACCGTTATGCTGGACGATCTGGTCGGATATGAGATTCAGAAAAAGAAGCTGGTAGACAATACGGAAGCGTTTGTACAGGGAAAGAAAGCAAACAATGTATTGCTGTTTGGTGACAGTGGTACCGGTAAATCTACCAGTATCAAGGCGATTGTCAACCAGTATTACAAAGACGGCCTGCGTATGATTGAAATCTACAAGCATCAGTTTAAGTATCTTTCCGAGATCATTGCAGAGATCAAAAACCGAAACTATCGTTTTATCATCTATATGGATGATCTTTCTTTCGAGGAATTTGAGATTGAGTATAAGTTCTTAAAAGCTGTTATCGAGGGCGGTGTGGAAACCAAACCGGAAAATATTCTGATTTATGCAACTTCCAACCGGCGGCATCTGATCAAAGAGAGCTGGAATGACCGAAACGATCAGGATAATTCCAATGATCGTCACCATTCCGATACGGTTGAAGAGAAACTTTCTCTGGTGAACCGCTTTGGTGTGACCATTAATTACTCGAAGCCGACACAGAAAGAATACTTTGATATTGTTTTGCATCTGGCAAGACGTGCAGGGGTTACCTTACCGGATGAGGAACTCCGTGCAGAGGCCAACAAGTGGGAATTGAGTCATGGAGGCATTTCCGGACGTACGGCAGAGCAGTTTGTCAGCTATCTTGCTTCCCAGCCGGATGCATTTAAATAAAAGGAGAAAACATGTTATATCAGATCTGCCATGGAGCAGTCTCTTTTGCCGATGAAGAGATTCTGCATGACATCAATTTTGAAATAAGAAATACGGAAAAAATTGCAGTCGTCGGGCGGAACGGCTGCGGCAAAACCACGCTCTTAAAGCTGATCCACGGGGATGTGGAGCTGGACAAAAGAGACAGTGATGAGGATATTTTTATTGCAAAAGCAGGCAATCCGCAGATCGGTTACTTAAAACAGATTGCGTTTGAAGATCCTTTCGTTACGCTGGAGCAGGAAGTGCGTAAAGTCTTTGCTCCGATGGAGCGCCGGAAAAAAGAACTGGAAGCTGCGGCACAGGCACTT
>ERZ791801.2028-NODE-2028-length-11097-cov-2.104419_pt1 | contig 11097 bp, 8 predicted proteins | sample MGYA00510309_ERZ791801 | MGnify/ENA primary metagenome ERZ791801 (study PRJEB30046, sample SAMN00791979) | human gut metagenome | study: EMG produced TPA metagenomics assembly of the A metagenome-wide association study of gut microbiota in type 2...
GTTGGGACCATGAAATCCGTAAAGCATGGAGATATGTCCGGCTGCAATATCGGAAATCATCTTCGGTATGAAGAACGGATTGAACTTAGGACCGATCGTGTCTTTGATCTTTGCATATCCTAATACTTCTTCGTCGAATGTCTTGATACCACCGATACCAGAGGCAAAGATAACGCCGATACGGTTCTTGTCTTCCTTGTCCAAGTCCATAGCAGCGTCGTCAATCGCTTGTTTTGCGGCATTTATTGCGAATAAACTATAACGGTCACATTTGCGGGCTTCCTTACGATCCATTACTGTCAACGGATCGAAGCCTTTTACTTCGCATGCAAATTGTGTCTTGAATTTGGATGCATCAAACTGAGTAATAGGCCCGGCTCCACTCTTCCCATTGATAATACCTTCCCATGTTTCCGGGAGAGTATTACCAAGAGGAGTAATAGCTCCAAGACCTGTTACCACAACTCTTTTTAATTCCATACCTTTAATTAAAAGGATTGATTACTTCGCGTTAGCTTCGATGTAAGCAATGGCGTCGCCTACTGTTGTAATCTTTTCTGCCTGATCATCAGGAATAGAAATACCGAATTCCTTTTCGAATTCCATAATCAGTTCTACAGTGTCAAGAGAGTCTGCTCCTAAATCGTTAGTAAAGCTTGCTTCGTTTGTAACTTCTGTTTCTTCAACACTTAACTTGTCAACGATGATAGCTTTTACTCTTTCAGCAACTTCAGACATAACTTTTTCAATTTAGATTAATAAATACGAATATACTTTTTAAATTTGCAGTGCAAAGAAAAGAATTTTTTATGTTACAAAGCAAATTTAATAAGCTAAAAATGCGGAAAACTGCACATTTTTTCTTTTCTTGTGCATTTAAACATCTAAAAATATGAAAAACATAGCGATTTTTGCTTCCGGATCTGGTACGAATGCCGAGAACATCGCCCGATATTTTACTAACAGTGAAAACGTTAATGTTGCGGTTGTTTTATCAAATAATCGTAATGTTGGCGTGCATGGGCGGGTAAATAAGTTGGGCGTACCTTCTTTCGTGTTTTCACGGGAGGAATTTATTGCCGGTGTGCCGATCTTGGAAAAGTTGGCGGAATATGATGTCTGCCTTATCGTGTTGGCCGGTTTTATGAATAAGATCTCAGACGTGATTCTTCAGGCTTTTCCCGGTAAGATCGTGAACATCCATCCCGCGTTACTCCCTAAATATGGCGGCAAGGGGATGTATGGCATGCATGTGCATGAGGCGGTCGTGAAGGCTGGTGAGCGGGAGTCGGGTATTACTATACATTATATTAATGAGCATTATGATGAGGGCGCTATCATCTTCCAGGCTTCTTGTCCGGTATTACCTTCGGATACGCCGGAGGAGGTAGCCTCGAAAGTGCATGCCCTGGAGTATGCGCATTATCCTCATGTGATCGAAAGTTTATTGTAAGGCTTTTTTGTCATTAGCCTACTTGAAAACCTAGTTTCTGGAGTACGGCGAATTCTTCCGGGTCAGCTTTGATCGCTTGGTAAGCATGGAACTCACGGGGATGATCATACGCTGCCCTAAATCGCTCGAAATGATGAGGATTCGCTCTTAGTGCTTGGTCGATTACTTCTGGGTTGAAACTTCTCAAGATGGCTTCTTCCACCCGGTGCTCCTTGAATTGTCCCAAGTCGATGAACGGGTTGGTTGGGGCAGGCGGAATGACTTCCTTGATCTTTTCGATACGGATACCGAAAAAGCATCCTATATTCTCCAAGCACATTCGTGTCCCGTTCGCCTTCCCGTCGGCGGAGAAACCGGCTATATGAGGAGTGGCGATCGTGGCTTCCGACAGTAATTCCCGGTCGATATCCGGTTCGTTCTCCCAGCAATCAATGATCAGTTCGCTGACCTTGCCGGTTCGTTTGGCCTGCAATAAGGCCTGCGTATCATGTACGGCGCCCCGGCAACTGTTGATAAACCATGGTTTTCGTTCCAATTTGTCGAAAAAAGCAGGATCGGCGAGATGGCGGGTGGCGAAACGTCCCTCTTTGGTCAACGGCACATGCAAGGTTATGATATCCGCCTCTTTCGCGATCGTGTCCAAGGATACGAATCCATCCTCACCTTCCTGCTCGGCACGGGGCGGGTCATTGCGAAGCACACGCATCCCCATGGCCTCGCATAGCCTCTCTACGATACTCCCTACATGGCCTACGCCAACGATACCGATAGTCTTCCCTGCTAGTCTCTCTCCTTTGCGGAGGGCGACGGCTACCAAAGAGGATAATACATATTGCCCCACGGAAGCGGCGTTGCAACCCGGGGCGTTCTTCCACGTGATCCCTGTCTTCTCGCAATAATGGATATCGATATGGTCGTACCCGATCGTGGCTGTCGTGATGAGGCGAACCCGGCTACCTTCCAATAGCTCGCGTGTACATTTATCTATGCTACGTACGATCAAGGCATCCGCGTCTTTTATGTTCGTGGGAGTAAACTCTTTGGAGTCAAGGTAGGATACGTCCGCTATCGGCTCCAAGATCCCTTTTAGGTAAGGAACCGTGTTATCTGCTATTATTTTCATCTTATCAGCTTGATTATCGTTACGCGATATTAAGTAAAAAACAGGGGATATACAAGTGATGATGGCTTCTTGTCGATTTCTATATGCGCTTTTGTTCTCAGCCGAAAGATTCGGGAAAACACGTACGAGTTTCATCCAAAACACGTACGACTTTTTGAAAAAACATGTACGTGTTTTGACAGAAAGATTCTCGTGTTTTTTTGACGCTGATTCTTAGCTTCTTACGTGCGCAGTTCATGAGTAGGCTTATTGTATGGAATTAAAGCTTCTCGGCTTAACTAAGAACGGATAGATTAATGGAAGAGCCGTGCAGTACTTATCTCAGCTTGTGCCGATTGAAATGCGGCCCTGCCTTGAACAAAAAGAAAAACGTAGACAATACCGTAAGGCAAGCGCCGGACAGGTAGGCGTAGTTGAAGCCACCCAGCTCTTGTGCGATACTGCCCCCGGCCATCAACCCGATACCGATACCTACATCCCAACTAGTTAGATATGTAGACGTGGCCGTACCCCGCTGGTTATTGGGTGCCAGATTCACGAAAAGCGTGTTGAAAGCAGGGAACATGGTTCCGAACGCCACGCCTTGCGAGAGGGCTATACCTATGTAGAGATAAGAGGAAAATACCGGATTCCAATGCATCAACTCCTTGAGCGCCGCAAGAAGAAAGAATGTGGCCGCCGCCAAATACATCCCGAGGGAGATAACAAGCGTGATCCGTCCTTTATCCACTTGCCGTCCGGAGAACAGGCGGGAGACAGCGAGTCCCACGGCCATAAAGGTGAAATAAAGTCCGGAGTTTACGCTGATCCCGATCTCAGCGGCGTACATCGCTACATAAGTGGTAGTCATACCATAAGGAATGGAGAGCAATAATAGGGAGATACCCGCCCAAGTTCCCTTCACCAAGAAAAAGCGGTCTAGGGAGATCGGTTCTCGTTTGACCGGTTGCTTATAAGGAGTCTTGACCATATAGGCCATGATAAAACCAAGGCTTCCGGATAGCAACGAGCAGGAAAAGATCACGTCGTATGTGAAGTTCCCTTGCATGAACAGACCGATCATCGGCCCGAATGGCGATGTTATTGGCTAGGCCGTAATAGCCAATACCTTCCCCACGGCGGGAGGAGGGCAAGATGTCGATCAGTATCGTATTTCCGGCCACCGTCACCATGCCGAAGGCGAAACCGTGTACGACGCGTAAGGCGATAAAGAGGGTAAGCGCCGTGGCTACCATGTATCCGCCAAATATGGCGGTGAAAATGAAATAAGCCACCAGATATAAGGGACGGCGGGCGAAAGTATCCAGTAAATATCCGGCGAACGGACGGATACAGAGCGCCGCTAGCGTATAGCACGACAAGATAAACCCGATCATAGACTTCCCGATCATGAATTCTTCCTTCAGATAAAAAGGCAAGATCGGCAGGATTAGATAGAAAGCGAAAAAAAGCAGGAAATTCGCCGCTAGTATATAGCAAAAGCTGGGTGTGACGATCTTATCATTATTCATAGAGACGTGTCGTTTATAAATGACGCGAAATTAGATGAATTTATTGAATAAAAGGGCTTAAAGTAAGTTTTTTGTACGGGATTGGGACCGATTGCTGCAAATAGTTAATTTAATTCACATGTAAGGCTTTTTTATACTCGGTAGGCGTCATCCCGATCTTATTCTTGAAGAGGCGGTGTAAGGCACGTACGTTTCCCAATCCGGAATCGAGGGCGATGGCTTCTAGGTTGTAATAAGGATATTGTTTCATTAGCTGTATGGAGTGTTCCATGCGGAGGTTGCTGATATAGTTTGTGTAATAGTCTCCCGTGTTGCTCTGTATCATCCGGGCAAAACGGTTTTTGTCCATGCGGAGCCGTTTTAGTACGTCCTCACGGGTAAGATCTGATTTTAGATAGAGTTTCTCTTTATGCATTATTTCTTCCAACAGGATGAAAGAATCTTGGTCGATTGGTTGATCTGGGTCAGTTTGTGTCTTGCTATCTGATTTGGGAAGTTCTTCTTGGTGCGATACTTCTGCCTCTTTGTCACGTTCCTTGATCGCCAATAGCTCATTCTTGTAGGCTAGGAGTTGGTTTACTTGGTTCACTGTGATCTTGTTCTTTCGCTTGATGACCTTGCTGTTCCGGTACGAGATCCAAAGCAAGAGAATAAGGAGGATTATGATGCCTAGAGAGGCTCCGAGAAATGTGTTGCGCTGCTTCAGCTCCATTTCCTGCTTGATGATCTTGGTTTCCTTTTCGTTCGTCTCATAGGCGATGGCAAGTTCCATGGCTGCGTTTTCCTTGTCGCGGGCATACAGTTCCTTTCGTATGTTGGAGAGGCGATCACTGTATTGGAGAGCTGTTTTATAGTCGCCCATTAAGGAATAGGTATTCTTTAGCTTCGCTAGCATCACCGTATAATCTTTATTGATGGTATCTTGCGCCGGAGTCAGTCTCTCCCGTTCCAAGGTGTTATGGATCACTTGCTTATAATCATTTATTAATAGCAGGTAAGGGTCCGCTCTCGTTCTTCCCTGCGGCTTTTGGGCGAATTTGGTGGTGAGGAACTTTTGGTAGTAACTGGCCGCTGCTTGTTCCTCTCCGATCAGTTGATACGCTTCGCAAAGGAAGCTATATAAATAACCTAGGTGCATATCCACCCTTGTCTCTTGCATATCGCCTGTTTGTTCCATCTTTTCCAGAAGTGCCTCTACTTCCTTTCCGGTATTTATTGCTTCTTCATTTTTCTCCTGGATCATGATGTTTCGTAGCTTCTCCATATAAAGTGAGATCAACGTACGCTTATCTTCTGGATCGGTGGTGCCTTGTAGCAGTTCAATCGCTTGGTCAAGTGTCTCGATAGCCTTGTCTTTTTGTGCCAGCTCGTTTTGTGCCCGTGAGATGGAGATCATAGAGGTAGCCTCGACGCTCTTATTGCCTTGGGAGCGTGCGATCTGTATCGCTTTCGTTGCGTATTCTATGGCTTCGTTCTGGCGGGATAGCTCGATATAGCAATTACTTAGTATCTGGCAAACATTCATGTAGGCCGTGGAGTCGTTTTGCACGGAATCGGTGTGGAATGCGGCTAGAGCGTATTCCAGCGCTTTCTTCTCGTTTTTCAACCGGGCGTATGCCCGTGACCGGATGATATGTGCTTTGTATTCCGGTATGATCCGTAGGTTCTCGGCGCTATCGGCTAGGTTTATCGCTTTTTCGGGGGTTGCGATGATCTGATTGAATATGGATTGGTAAGATAATTTTTCTTGGGGGCGGTTATCTGCGGAAGGGTTTGCCGCTCTCAAGAGTACGATAGAAAAAAAGAATAAAGTTATATATGTTAGTTTCATTTATTTACTTTTTGGCAAACAAAAATATAAATTTTTCTTTGATTTATAAGTATTTTTGGCAACGATTAGATGAAAAGGGCCTAGTTTGCCTCGAATCCGGATTATATGTCACACTATTTTTGGACTAAATGTCGTAAGGTAGTGGGGGGCTCTTAATGAAAGTCCGCATTTAAAAGCCTTACTTTGTATCACAATAAGACAGATAAAAAGGCGCATTTAAAATGTCGTGGCTGGGGCGATGAGATGAACTTTACGTCTTGATTGAAATATAATAGAAAAATAATAGAAAAGATGGTTAATATGAAGAAAAAATCTATTTTGTTATCGCTGCTTCTAGCGATTTTTGTGGTAGGAGGGATGTTTGCCCAAGAACCTACGTATTCCAAGATGTCTCCCTATACACGCATTCTTTTAGACAAATTAGCGAAGAAAGATACGGCGAACTCGTTGTTGAGGAGTTCTATCTCGGGAGATTATCTCTCGGCTTTCGTGAAGGTGGCGACGGATGAGGGATGGGCTTCCTTGGATTCGGCCGGGTGCCGTATCCGGACAAGGACGGGAGATATCGCTACGGTGTTGATCCCCCTGTCTGCCGTGGAGTCGGTGTCTGAGCTGGGTTGTATCCAATATGTATCCGCTTCACAACCTATGAGGGCCAGTATGGACTCGGCCCGTTACTACTCGGACGTGGCGGACGCCTATGCGGGGACTAAGCTTCCCCAGCCTTATACGGGCAAGGGGGTTATCGTGGGTGTAGTCGATAGTGGATTTGATTTTACTCACCCGAATTTCTATGACAAGGAGGGTAAAGCGTATCGTATCAAACAAGTTTGGGACCAAACGAGTCCTTATAGTAAAGCGGAATACAGGACGGAAGAGGAACTGCTGGATGCGGCTTGCTCGTTTGATTCGGATGTAAATACGCATGGTACCCATGTCGCGGGCATAGCTGCCGGAGGAGGGTTTGATACGCCCTATCAAGGTGTTGCCAACGAGAGTGATATGATCTTGGTGGCTACTACCATGCAGAACTCCGATATCGTAGACGGAGTGGACTATATATTCAGAGAGAGCGAGAAACAGGGTAGACCTTGCGTGGTGAATCTTAGTTTAGGGGATGGTATTGGAGGACACGATGGTACTAATTTTATGGATATAATGTTGGACCGAATGGTCGGGCCGGGTAAAATTATCACGGTGGCTATGGGAAATTCTAGGGACATGCCAGTATATACCGAACTGATGTCGCCTTCGGATACCTTGCGTACTTTTGTTGGCAGGTCTAATACGGATATTTCTTATGGATTGGTGGATATCTGGGCGGACGAGCCCGGGGAACCTTTTTCTGTTTGCCTGGATCTGTATGATAGTGAAAGCGATGAGATATTAAATACGACCGGGTTCTTTGCCTTGGATACAATGCCTAAATCTTCTGTTTTTACTAGTGAGAGCGTGGATGGTACGTTGGTGTATGAGGCGCGAATGGAATCTGAATTATATGTGTTTAATGGGAGATACCGCCTTTTTATTCAGTTCAATTATCCGGAAGGCACCAAAAATGAAAAGATATTCTTACTTCATGTGGCGACAAATAACACGCCGGTCCGGGCTTGGGGCAACAATGGCGAGAGCTTATTTACGGACTTGGGAAAGGGGGATCCCTATACGATCGGAACGGGAGATTTTACTATCGGCTCTCCGGCATCGGCCAAAAATGTGATAGCTGTCGGGGCTTATGCCACTCGTATATGCCCGGTAAATGTAGATGGGGGTACCTCTTATTGGCCAGGTAATAGTTTGGGTGAGTTAACATCATTTTCAAGCGTAGGCCCTACGGTTGATAATCGCATGAAACCAGATATAACAGCACCCGGACTTTGGGTGGCGTCCTCTTATAACTCATTCTATCTGGAGGGTGAGACCGGTGAAGGAGACAAGGTATATCAGGCTCGTTATTCCACATTTAATGGACATAGATATCCGTGGGGCTATATGAGTGGTACACCAATGGCTTGTCCTTTCGTGACAGGCAGTATCGCTCTTTGGCTACAGGCGAACCCTACTTTATCCCCGGATGATATCAAGGATGTTTTCTCCCGTACGTCTGTTCAGGATAAGCCGCTCTCTTATCCGAACAAGCAATGGGGATGGGGAAAAATAGACGTGTATAAAGGTTTGCTGGATATATTGGGAATTCCTACCTCTACGGAGAACGTATTCGAGGAGGCTCCGCAAGAGGCCGTGTCCATATATGCTAGCGGTACGAAAGGAAGTTTCCATGTCCGTTGGGCGGAGGTCCCTAGTTCGTTCAGTATCCATGTGTATGACGCTTCGGGTCGTCATCTGTATGAAAAGAAGGTCGGTTTACCTGCGTCGGTGGATTACGCTGTTTCCTTGGGAAATGTCCAGCCCGGCGTTTATTTCATACGGATAGATACGGCAGAGGGTACGGTGGAGCGGAAGATACGCCTATAACCCGGACTCGTCTGGATCGTTTATAGCTGGTAGCGGATCGCTACCAGAAACTCCCGGGGACGGATACGTACCCATGAGGTATAGCTTTCCAACGATGCGTATCGCGTGTATCCGTAGGTACGTTTGTCGAACAGGTTTGTCGCCGTGGCGGTGATTTGCAAACGCCGGGATTTCCATAAGACCGAGAAGTCCGCGAAAACGGCGTTGACGGATTGGTCTTCATTCACGTCATTGTGATAATGATCTACGGAAAGGCTTGCCTCTATGGGTGAGAAAATGTAGGAGAGTTGTACTTGTTGGGTGACGTTCCATAAGGGCGCCAAACGGGTACGTTCTCCTATTTTACTTCCTCCGTACCGGATATCGGTTTGGTAACTGGTCTCCCAATGGCGGTTGGGAGTCCAGATCACTTTGGGTTCTAGGCGCATGAGACGATATTGATAGGGAAGCCTTTGTCCCCCGCTGATTTGCTCGGCCTTGCTGATATTGAGGAGCGCCAGGAGCGAGGTCTTTAGCCCTAGATCGTAAAAGCCTTTGGATAGCGTGCTTTTGACGGTATATCCGGAACCGTGGTTGGACAGTGGTAAGGAGACTCGTTGTATCTGTCCGTTCTCTATACGTTGCTCGTATATACGGTTGTACCACTCCCGGTTGTGTGTCAGGTTTACCGTGGCGAAGAATTCCCGTGCCGTATTCTTGTACTCCCCATAAACGGAATAAAGCTGTTGTCTGTAAACCGGGAGGATTCCGCAATTCCAGACGCTATTCCGGTAATCCGTTTGATAAGGCCGGTCGTATAAGTCGGTCATCTCTCCGTATCTTTCCTTATAGGAGGCGTGTACCGTGAAACGCCATGCGTAATTCAGTTTGTAGATAATGGACAGGGACGGATTAACCGAGATGCGGGAGAAACCGACCCCTGTATATCCGGTCCATCTGAGAGGGGCGCTGAGGGATAGGGTCCATTTATAGGTATTCCATTGGTAATCGGGTGAGAGATAAGTTTGCAGGCTTTTCTCGATATTGCTGATCTCCCCGTTTATGCCCACCGTATATCGCTGGGTGAGGGAACCGTTCTTTTTCAGGAATGAAAAGGAATTATCGGTATAAAAGTCGCGTAAGTTCATTGGATAAGGGTAATTATCCAAGCGAAGATCGGCCGCGTTGCTGTGGTAACGGAGCAAAGACTGGACTTCCAACGTGTATTTGTCCAAGCTCCACAGGCTCCGTAAATTATTACGCAAGTCGAGGTTCGGGGTTTTGATGCGTTGGTCCAATGTTGTACGGCCGGTGGAAATTGTGTTTCCGGTTATATGGGAAAGGCTGGATTGCCAATCTCCGGTGGCTGAGAACTGGTTCTTGAGATACCTTTCCTGCGAGTTGTTTTCCACTCCGATATTTAGGTTGGCTTGATCCGAGCGAATGCGGCTATCGCTTTGCTCCGTTAGATGAATCGTATCCTCGGATTGGTAATAAGTCGTCTCACTCCCCCTTTCCTGTGTTTGCCGGTCGTGGATATAACCGGCGTTTATACGGAGTTGGGTGTTCTCGTTCAGTTTATATAGGCGATTTGCGGATAGGCTGTGTATATGGTTGAACAGCCAGCGCTCTTTCTTTAGCGGGGCGGAGAATGAGGGCTGTAGCAGAAATTGGGGAACCTTGGGCTCGGATAAACGGGATTCGGGTGATTCGGTAAGCGTATTTTGCTCGTCCGATACATCCTGCCCGGTATTATTCCCTTTATATAGATAAGCGGATTGGCTGCTGCGGCTGATCTGCAAGGCGTCAGCGGCTCCTTTCCATAAGAACGGGGATGCGCCGAGACCGCCTTCGGCATTGATCAACCAGCGATCTCGGAATTCCGGTCTCAGCTTGAGGTTCAACGCTACGTCTTCGGTCTTGATCTTTCTCTGTAACACACGGATCGGTTGGTGGTTCTCCATCACTTGTATGTTCTGTACGGCGTCGGCTCGCAGGTTCTCGCTGATTTGCTTGTATTTCCCGTTGGTGAGATCCAGTCCCTCCACATAGAAATTACGGATCTCTTTCCCGTTGTAAGAGATCTTCCCCAGATCATCGATATCGATACCCGGAAGTTTCCGTAATACGTCCTTGATGGATTGATCCTTTGGGGAGAGAAAGCGGGTGACATCATAATTGATCGTATCTTGCCGCCCCCAGACGCGTCCCGGATGGATTTTCACCTCCTTTAGGCTGAATACCTGCGGCTCCATCTCAAAACGAAGCGTTTGTCCGGCATGTACGGCTTGTTGCTGGGTTTGGTACCCTAAGAGCGAGACGGAGACGAGAAGTGAGTCCGTCCGCTTCGGTTGGGTGAGGGTAAAGGTCCCTTCATTATTACTTAACGTATAGTTGATAGGAAAGGAGACGTTGCCTCTGGTTAATTGCACGGTGGCCGCTTCTACCGGCAGTTGGCTTTCCCTGTCGATCACGATCCCTCGGATGACGGATTGGGCGGCCAATCCTGCCGGGCAGAGCAGCGTAAGTAAACAAAAAGTGTGTATATGCAGTATGATCCGTTTCATCTTTCTTCCCTTTCTATAGGGTTATACGGCATGTTCTTGGGTTGGTAAGGTTTTCCGTTATCGTCGGTGACGGTCACTTTCACCTGTGGCGAGGTCAAGGCGATGTATCCGATAGGATCGGCGGCATATCGTTCGTAAGCCTTTTGCAGGTTCTTGCG
>ERZ791801.2029-NODE-2029-length-11094-cov-3.248211_pt1 | contig 11094 bp, 9 predicted proteins | sample MGYA00510309_ERZ791801 | MGnify/ENA primary metagenome ERZ791801 (study PRJEB30046, sample SAMN00791979) | human gut metagenome | study: EMG produced TPA metagenomics assembly of the A metagenome-wide association study of gut microbiota in type 2...
TAAGAGACTTCCCAACCGCTTGATTAAGAAGTCTTTTAGAGCATACAACACCGGCGGCCATCTTGTACTTGGCATACTGCCGGACAGCAAAATGCCCTGGCTTTTTCTGCGCCAGGGCGGCAAACTTCAGATCAACCTCGTTCTGATAATCCTCATCGTCCTCCCTGGCATCCATGCTGTTGAGGATGTCGATCAGGGTGGTGAAATTCTGCTGATCCGACGGAAGTTCATAATGGATGTAGCCGATCAGGGCGATGTACAGCAGTGTCTCCGCCTTCACCCAGAAATCGTCGCCGCCCTTGCCCTCACCCTTGGTGTTGGAGATCAGGACGGTAACTAGCTTCAGGATGTCCTTTTCACTGTGGATGTAGGCGAAGGGGTTGTAGTGCATGGACTTGTGGAAGTTGATGGTGTTGAATACCCGCACCTCGTAGCCCGCAGCGGCCAGCAGCTTGCCACACTCCACAATCAGGGTGCCCTTCGGGTGTTGTCAATAGGGAACGAGAAAAAATTCTCTACTTTTTATTCGGTTCCCGTTTTGAGGTCGGGGTCATTTTGAATAAGGCGAACAACCTTATCGGTGAACGTCTCCTTGCTGGTTTCACTGAAATGGATGTGGATATTGAACTTTGTGTTCCCAATCCGTTCGCAGATGACGGGAGCCTTTCTTTCGCTCTGCGTGGCAGCGTTTTCCTGCTTATTGGTTTTATCGGTCATTGAAAATCCTCCTGTAGAATGAAAATTCCACGTGTTTATCAGCATCGGGGCGGTCGAAAGGGATACCCTCGGCAGGATGGCAAACATTTTCGGGTATCTGAAAGTCTGCCAAGCCTGCCGGGATTCGTCAGAAGATGAGGCTGTAGACGCAGCTCCCATCCGCCGTCGGTTCGGATTTGAGCCGTCCTGCCAGTCTCGCCTTTGAATCGTTCAGCGTCCGGCGGGAAATGCCAAGACCTTTTGCCCTAGCAAGAATCTCCCTGTTGGACGCTTTCGCTCCGTCTCGCAGCATTTCCTCCAGCAGCTTCACGCCCTGTTCGACCTTCGTAGCTTTGGACGGGGCTTCCTTTGCGCCGGATAAAAGCTGGTCGGCGGTGATTTCAACCGCTCCAATCCACGAAAAACCCTCGCCGTCCCCCAGAGAAAAGGCGATGGAATCACCGGCAGGGGCAAGGGAGCTTTTCTCATGGGTCAGGATGCGGATAGTCGGGTCGTCCTTCAGTTTTCCAATGAACAGCGCACTGCGCACGGCTGCAACAATATCCGTGGAACCGAGTCCGCGCTGTAGGCTGGTCATGCCGTTTGCCTTATTCAAATGCCCGATGAGAAGGATAGCAACGCGGTTATCCTGTGCAATATCCCCCAGCTTGCGGAATACGGGGCGTACCTCATTGGCTCTGTTCATATCCACGTCTGCGCCTAAAAAAGCCTGTATCGGGTCGATGATGACAAGCCGCACATGGTTCTCCCGGATTGCTTTCTCCAACCGCTCATCCGTCAGAGTAAGCGGTTTGTCCCCATCGTCTATCACCAGAATCCTGTCAAGGTCGGCTCCCGCTTCCTCCAGTCGCGGACGCACCGTATCTCCCAGCCCGTCCTCTGCGGTCTGATAAATCATATTGAACGGCTCCAGCTCGTCCATGCAGGGGAGCGGCTTTCTGTTGGTGCAGGCCGCCGCAAGCTGCATGGCAAAGTAGGTCTTGCCCTCGCCGGGGTTGCCCTGCAAAATACTCACCTTGCCGAAGGGGATATAGGGCTTCCAGAGCCATTCCACCTCTGCGCTTACAACATCGCTCATGCGAATCATCGGCACCGGCTTTTCGGCAGCGGCTTCCTTTAATGTGGTGCTTTCCGCATGGTACTTCCTGTTCGGGAACCGATCCGCATGGCACAGCACCTCGTTCCAGTCCTTCATGGCAGGAGAAAAGCGAACGACTTCAATGCCGTCCGCGCTGCTTTGAGCAAGCCGCTGTGCCGCCGCATTTCCGGCTTCATCATTATCCGTGCAGAGGAACACCTTCCGAACGTCCCTGCGTTCAGAGAGAAAGCGGTCAAGGGCTTTGCCGGACACGCCGCCGAGAGAGACATAGCTCCGCTGCATCCACTTGTCCGAATACAGGCAGACGAAGGAAAGCAGATCAATCGGCGCTTCAAACACGAACAGTTGATTACCGCTCCCGCGATAGGAAAAGCCGCAGGATTTGTCCGAGCCGGACACATCTCTGCGGCTTTGATCCTCCATGCCTCTTGCGTGGGCGCAGCGAGGGATTCCGTCTTTGTCCCTGCCGATGAAAACCACATTCCTGTGCGCAGCGTCCTCAAAAATATCCCCCGCTTTGAAAAATACATCCAGCAGGGACGGCGCAATTTTTCTTTTCTCTGACAGATAGCGATAAGCGGCTTCGTTGGTTCCGCTCCGAGCCGGAAGGCGGAACTGCGGTTCCTGCTTATCCGGCATATAGCCCGTATCGTGCAGCAGCAGAGCCACGGCTTCGGAAAAGGACTTGCCATAGAACTCCATGACAAAATCAACGGGAAAACCGCCTTTGCTTTGGCTGTGCCGAAACCATTTGTTTCCCCGAACGGTCAGGCTGTCGTGCTTTTTCCAGCGGTATTCCCGTCCGCTTTTTTTCAATTCTTCCCCCTGTGAACGGAGAAAATCTTCCAGACTGACGGCGTTTGCCCGGTCGATCTGCTCTTGTGTGTAGTGCATATTTCACCTCCGTAATGGCGAGGAGGACGCCGAACATGACGCCCTCCCCGCAGTCGTGCCGTTTAGTCGAGGGCAAGAGCCTCCAGATACTTTTCACACGTTTCATCGTCCCACTCTGCCGCAAGGGTCAGGTGGGCAAGAAACGCATCGTCCAAATCAAAAAGCGCATTGAGCGGCGTTCCGTCCTCCAGAGGGAAGCCGGAGAGAATGCGCTTCGCCATGCGGCGGATGGGATTCGTCTCGTCGTACCAGAAGCGGTAAGGATTCTTTTCCTCCGCAAGCCGATTTACATTTTTGGGTTTGGCGGTTGCGCCCTGAACCGGCTGTTTCGTTCCCCTCCATTTCGAGGGCGTTGCGGTGTTCCTGGGGATACGGGGCGCTTTCTTCCTTGCTTGCGCCTTTTTGTATTCCTCATACTTGGCGGGAACATCAAGGAGCAGAAGCAGACGGAGAAAATTGAGAGTGGTGCTGTCGGCATGAGCATGGGCAAGGAGCTTTTCCATATCTTCCTCCGTAATGGCGGAAGCCTGAATGAGCTGCCCCTTGTCGGTCTTCATGGGATGCATGATCCTGTCGGGGCAATACCGTGCGACGGCGTTTCGCCCGTTGGCAAAGCCTAAGATTTCCGCTGCGTCCGTCCCCATGATGCGGATGCAGTCTTCATCGAAAAAGATACGCAGCTTTTCTCCGAAGATGCTGAACGTAACGGGGTCGGGATTGAGTTTTTTCCTGTTTTCCATAGCGGCATATTCCTTTCATAAATAAAATTAACGCTCCTGTTCGGGGCGTTTGCGAGACGGTTGGGTTCTGTCGGTCTGCACGGCTTCCTTTTCCGTCGTCAGCCGTGCAAGGGTGCTGGGCTTGCTTTCAGGGATTTCCCCCGCATGGCTCAATACGGTATCCACGCAGCGCCGGATGCCTCGAATCATCTCCGGGTCGAGATTGAGCGCCGTCAGCTCCGCCCTGAGCTTTCTGTTCTCGGCTCTGAGCGCATCCCGCTGTTTGCGGCATTCGTTTAGCTCGGCGGCGGTGAGACGGTTCGCTTTCAGGTATCGCACGGCCTTTGCGAACGCTTCCAGCTCTGCCTTGTGTTCGGCGGCATATTTCTCCTTCGCCCCGGCAAAGCCCTTTTGGGATTGCGCATAGATGGGCGAATATCGATTGAAATTCTCGATGTGTTCCATACTCCTGTTCAGCTTGCGGAGCTGTTTGTCGTTGGCGGAGATTTTATCGAGAATGGGCTTCTGCATCGCAACGAGGTTTTCAAAATCTTCCAATGTGGTAACGCCTGCGGACTGCATCCAGGCAAAAGCGGAGGAAATGAATTTGAGATCGAGGACTGCGCCCTTCTGCTGCCCTGAGCTGCTCCATTCCCGGCGTTCTCCCTTTCGGATGCCGGCATAATCGTTCAGCAGGGAAATGAGTGTGGGCTTCTTTTCCTCTTTGGCGAACAGCAGCGACAGCTTCTCCTTCGTTTCGGCAAGCCAGCTTTCCAGCGAAGAAATGAGCTTTTTCAGCGTCCCTACGGCGGCGTTATGGGCTTTGATGGTGCGGTTGTAGTCTCCGATTTCCGTCCGTATGCCCTTTGCCTCCATATGAGAAACAGAAGGGCCGAGGTGGACGGTGGGAACCCTGTCTATCCCTTGCCGTTCATAAGAGCGAAGATCAAGCCGTTCGGGGATTCCGTTTTTCTCGAAGTACCGATTGACCGTATCCGCCCATGCCGACCTCCACAATTCGGCGTTGGCTTTGCTGTTCCAGTCAACGGTATCTTCCTTGCGGCTTTTCGGCTCACCGCCGGGCAGCCGTATCTTCTCGCCGTTTTCGTCCAGTACATATACCTTTCTGGACTTGGGCAGCCACTTGCCGTTTTCGTCCATCGCCCGCATGGTCAGCATGACATGGGCGTGAGGGTTGCCATCCCCTTTGTCGTGAACGGCAAAGTCCACGCACATACCCTTGGAGACAAACTGCTCCATGCAGTAATCGCGGACGAGGGGCGCATATTGCTCCTTCGGTAGCTCTCTCGGCAGCGCCATAATGATTCCCCTCGCAAGCTGGGCGTTCCATTGTTTTTCGATTCTCTCGGCGGCATTCCAAAGCGTCTGCCGGTCGCAGTACGCCGGGGGAACATGGGAGGGAAGCAGGATTTCCTTGTGAAGCACTTCCTGAGCCTTGTAGCGGTAGTTCTTGGTCTTCAGGTCGTATTCGGAAAATAGTCTTTCTCCGCTCTGATACGCTGCTCCGGCAACGGCGGATTGCCGTTCGCTCCGCTTGCGGATGGCGATTTTGAAATGCGGACAGGACAAAGGCATCACCTTCTTTCTGCGCAGAGGCAAAAAAATACAGCCTGATTTCCATCAGACTGTTCGGGGCTTGGCGTGGGGAACGGCTTGCCGAGGCAAGCTGTTCCAGCATGACAAGCGTGCAATGGGGTAGCCGGTTTACCGGCGCAGGGGAAATGCAGTTTCCACTGATTGATTTTGGAGCGCAGCGGAGAAATCTCATAGCGGAGGGGCTCTGCACCGGGAGCGTGGCTTCGCAGAACGCACATTAGCACCGGAACGGTGTATAATTGCGCCCTGTATTCTACAGGGTCTTCCCATCGTCGGCGTCCTCCTCAATCCTTTTTTCGGCGTCGGCAATCATGCGGTTCAGAATTTCGTTTGTTTCCGGCTTGTGAAACAGCACTTTCAGCAGGGAATGCACCTGCTCGTCCGTCAGCAAAGTGGGCTTTAACAGAAACGCTTCCAACATACCGCCACGGGTAAAGATTCGGTGATTCCTCGCTTTGCGGTAGAGCTGTTTTTCTTCATGTTCAAGAGCTTTGAGCCGGTTCCTGTGGTAGTTCAGCTTGATTTCGTTGCGTTCCCGTTCTGCCAGCAGCTTCTTTTCTTCCTCCGATTGCAGCTCCGGCGGGATGATGGGTTGATACTTTGGCATGGGTGTGTTCCTCCTTTTTGATTTTGGGTATGAGAAAAGCCCGACTATCTTTGATGGATAATCGGGCTGATCTGTTTTGTGTAATTTGCATTATGAGAAGTTCGCCGACGGCAGCGTAAAATGTATTGAGAACGAGATACCATTCGACCTGCCGGAGAGATGGGAATGGGTGAGATTGCAGAGCATTTGTAGCATGTCAAATGGTGTGGCTAAGCGTAATGGTTCAGATGGAACTGGGACAATTGTGCTTCGCCTTGCTGACTTGGGTGAAAGAGAAATATCCTTCTCTGATACTCGCAGTGTAATACTTACGGATGATGAAATCAGGAAATATGCCCTTTTTGTCGGTGATGTTCTTTTTATTAGGGTTAATGGAAGCAAGGAGAATGTGGGTAAATCCTTTTATTTTGATAATGAATCTTTTCCCGTTGCATATTGCGATCATTTGATTCGCTGTACACCAACGGGGGTGTTACGTGGAAAGTTGTTATCCATGTTTATGCGATGCGGATATGTGCGGCAACTCATTGATGAGCGTATGGTTTCGGCAGCGGGGCAAAACACTATAAGCCAGCCATCTTTGGCAACAATACTACTACCAGTGCCGCCACTGAAAGAGCAAGATCGCATCAGCCATAGACTTAATAATGCGGATAATTATATCTCTCAGATTTACAACTCAAAACAAAGACTGGCTGATTTAGTTTTGCACACAAAGGCAAAAATCCTCGACCTCGCCATTCGTGGTCAGCTTGTACCACAAGACCCGAATGATGAGCCTGCCTCCGTTCTGCTGGAACGCATCAGAGCAGAGAAAGAAGAACTCATCCGACAGGGAAAAATCAAGCGGGACAAGAAGGAGTCTATCATCTTCCGAGGTGAGGATAACTCTTATTATGAGAAGGTCGGAAGCGAGGTGTGCTGTATTGATGCAGAAATTCCTTTTGAGGTTCCAGCTACTTGGGTGTGGACACGGTTAGAAAGCTGCTGTATCAAGGAGATTCGTCGTGGTAAAGCCCCAAAATACGTTGATAAGAGCGGCGTTCTTGTTTTCGCACAAAAGTGTAACACAAAGCACAACGGGATCGATATTGGCTTGTCGTTGTATCTTGATGTAACAACATTAGGACGATACCCAGACGATGAGTATATGCAGGACGGTGATGTGGTAATCAACTCAACCGGAACCGGCACGTTGGGGCGTGTAGGCCTTTATCGAGTAACCGATAATATTGCCGGACTTCCCATAGTTCCCGATTCTCATGTTACCATCATTCGTTGTTCCAGCAGCATCCAGGGGTTCTATCTGTATGCGTTTTTGAAAGCGCATCAGGAAGAGCTTGAAAAGAAAGGTGAAGGATCAACCAACCAGAAGGAGTTGAAGCCACTTACGCTAAAAGAGATGCTTATCGCACTGCCGCCAGTATCTGAACAGCAACGAATTGAGGACACAATAAGCATCGCATTCTCACATATATCCACAGTGGAAAAGAGCCTTAGCTGAGACTCTTTTCCATGCGCTCTATTGCAGAAAAAGCATCTTTAAGTTTGAAGCAAATCGTTTTCTGTTCCTCAAGTGGCGGTACTGGATATAGCCAATTCTCAATGTTGTCCTTGCTTATAGACGGAGAATTGTCGCCTTTCATGTATTGGTTCAATCCGTTCACCACATACCTTGATACCATCAGGAAAAACATAAATTCCGGCAAGAACACGCCATTGGAATTACAGATATAAAAACCTGTTGAAGCAATACAATGGCTGCGTTCCTCCTCTACCAGAGCTATGTTTTCGAGATAAGGTCTGACCAACGAGAACAATACACTTCCGCTTTTGACTGCACGGCTTGCTCGGCTGGGAGTCTTCGACACAGGTAGGCGTTTAGCTTCTTTGATGCAGTGGTTTCGATTGTCGATTGCATCAATATCGATGTAATCAAAAAATTCGCCCTGGGGCTTTATGCTTGTCATGCCCTCAAAACAGGAATACCCCCTGCACCACGCCCAGCTTTCGGGAATCTCAAATGGGATATTATCGTCAATGCAAAGTACCTTGCCGTCAATCTTCTCATAATAAGAGCTGTACACACCTTTCCTCTATAATATTCGGTGCGTCTAAACGCAAAAAATGTTATGGAGGTTTCTTTCATGAAGACCAAAATTTCCTTTGAGGAACATCTTCGCAAGAGCAATCTTTCGGAGAACACGATCACGTCTTATCTCTGGACGGTGGAGTATTTTAAGACCCACTACGACGGGATAAGCAGCGAAAACCTGCTGGCGTACAAGGGGTATCTGATGGAGTTTTTCAAGCCTAAGACCGTCAACCTGAGGATACAGGGCATCAATAAATACCTCGAATTTCTCGGCTATGCCGCCTTGCGTCTGAAAGCGGTAAAGGTTCAGCAGAAGAACTTTCTGGAGAATGTAATCAGCAACGCCGACTACAATTTCTTGAAAAAACAGCTTAAAAAAGACGGCATCATGGAATGGTATTTCGTTATATGGTATCTGGCTGCTACCGGTGCAAGAGTAAGTGAGCTGATTCAGATAAAGGTCGAACACGTTGAAATCGGCTACTTCGATCTTTACACCAAAGGTGGGAAACTGCGGCGGCTCTATATACCGAAAAAGCTCAGAACGGAAACGATGGCATGGCTGGAGGAAACGAACCGTTCCTCCGGTTATTTGTTTCTCAACAGGTACGGTGAGCGCATCACGACCCGTGGCATTTCTCAACAGCTCAAGAACTATGCTGACAAATACGGCCTGGACAAGAAAGTTGTTTACCCGCACTCGTTCCGTCATCGCTACGCCAAGAATTTCCTTGAAAAGTACAACGACATTGCTCTGCTCGCCGACCTGATGGGTCACGAGAGCATTGAAACCACTCGCATCTATCTCCGCAGGACTGCAAGCGAACAACAAGCCCTTGTCGATAAAATAGTAACGTGGTAAAGGAACAGCCACTCTCCGCTTTCAAGAGAGTGGCTGATTGTCATGCAAGAGCTTCCGATATTCTGGTTAGCTGACAGAAATAGCGTTCTATTTCTTTCACAATGCGTTCCTGTTCTGCTAACGGCGGCAAAGGAAAAATTGCTTTTTTGCCGTCCGCAGTTCCCATGCGCGGCATCTTAACGCCATAGGAGCAACGATCTGCGTAGGCCAAAAAGGTTGCCGACATAAGATAGTATCGTGCATATTCCGGGAGTACGAATCTATCAAATTCCAAGGGGAGTATTTCTGAAGTACAATACCCCTCGTCGTCTGATAAGACAACTTTGTTAAGGCAGGGACGTAGCTTGCTGTATAAGACCTGCCCGGAGTGAAATCGGTGCTTTGTACTGACTGAACTTCGCTGAGCCTTTGTGACTTTTTTGAGGACTGTACCGGTGTCTTTCTCAATATCTTCAAGGTCGAGAATCCAAGCGTCTTCTCCAATATCTGCGGTGTTAACATTGATGCAGTCCCCATAGTCGCATACATCTCCCAAACAGCAGATTTCCCATGTTTCAGGAAGGTCATCAAACTGCCAAGCGTCCAAGGATTCTTCGAGATTTCCCGTCCTCAGATAATAAGAGTTATCCTCACCTCGGAAGATGACAGATTCCTTCTTGTCACGTTTGATTTTGCCCTGTTTGATGAGCTCTTCTTTCTCTGCACGGATGCGTTCCAGAAGAACGGAGGCAGGCTCATCATTCGGGTCTTGTGGGACAAGTTTGCCGCGGATGGCAAGGTCAAGGATTTTTGTTCTTGCCTGATTTGCTAGTTGGAAAGTACGCTCTTTATTCTCAGTAATAACCTGAATCTCATTCAAACAAGTATGCGAAAAATCCAATAATCGCATGATCTCATTTTCAGGTGGAATGGGTATAAGCGTTTCTGCAATAATTGATTGATTTAGGTTTGGCTGTTGCCCACCTTTTGCCTTCATTCTGATGTTTTCATAATTGTAAGAAAAAAACATCTTCACAAGCTGGGAAACTCCAGCGTTTCCTCCCCAAACTTGTATGGCTGCACACGCTTGATTTGTACAGGCGGCAATGCCAAGTTCAGAAATCTGCCCCCTCGTCTTTCCCTCTCCATACATGGCTACAACCAATGTTCCGACAGGATAAATTTGACAGTTTGTTTCTTGCACAGCCAATTCAGTAATATAATCCGTTGCAGACTTTATAATATTGTCACAGGTTGCGGCACTCGTAATCCATGATATTTTTCCACCCACATAATATTCGGTGTTACTTTTAAGTGGCGTTGCTCCTGTTCCAATACTTGCAATGTTCTTTATTCTGCTCCACGCCCAGCCCTCCGGCAAGTCGAATGGTATCTCATCTTCAATGCATCTCACGCTGCCATTGGCGAACTTCTCATAATGCAAATTATCCTCACCAACGAAGATAACAGAATCATTCTTGATGTCCTTGGCTTTGAGTTTGCCCTCTTTAACCATCTTCTGCTTTTCAGCACGAATACGGTCGAGCAGGACGGAAGCAGGCTCATCATTCGGGTCTTGCGGGACAAGCTGACCACGGATAGCGAGGTCAAGAATCTTCTGGCGCAATGCTTTGGTATCCATTATTCTTCCACCTCTCCGATCAACTTCTCCAATTCGGAAACAGCATCCGCAATATTGGAGGATTTTTCCTTAATTTCATATAGCAGCTCGGCAAGGGTACGGTCATCTGCGCTGTTGCCGTTCTTCATCCAAGTGATGTCAAGGCTTGTCTTATCACGAGCCTTAATCTCATCAATGGTGAATTTGCGCCACCTGCCATTGGGGTTTTCGTCACTGTAGGTTTCCTTGCGTCTGCTCAGGTCGCCATCGGCGTAGCACGCAACAAACTCGTCAAAATGCTCTCTTTTCAGCGGGTTCGTCTTGCCGAAGGAGGGCATATCGGAGCGAAGGTCATAAATCCAGACTTCTTTTGTGTTGTTCTTGTCCGTCTTGCCTCTTGTAAAGAACAGAACATTCGTCTTTACGCCCTGCGCGTAGAAGATGCCCGTAGGCAAGCGGAGAATGGTGTGGAGATTGCACTTGTCCATTAAGTCCTTGCGGATGCGTTCTCCATCGCCGTCGGCAAACAGCACGTTGTCGGGCAGAACAACGGCTGCACGGGACTTGCCATCAGTTTTCAGGCTGCGATAAATGTGCTGGAGAAAGTTGAGCTGCTTATTGCTTGTGGGGAAAGTGAAGTCATCACGGGTGGCTCGTTCTCCGCCTTTCTTTGTTCCAAACGGAGGGTTGGTGAGAACCAGGCTGTAGCCCTTCATGGACTTGCCCACATTGGACAGCGTATCGCCATAAATAATCTTGCCATCAATGCCGTGGAGCATGGCGTTCATCAGCGCCAAACGGTGCGTGTCATGAACAAGCTCGCAGCCGGTAAAGGCTTCCTCTTTTTCAAAGCGGGCGGTTTCAGCGTCCAGCGTGAAAAAGTC
>ERZ791801.2039-NODE-2039-length-11023-cov-3.698122_pt1 | contig 11023 bp, 10 predicted proteins | sample MGYA00510309_ERZ791801 | MGnify/ENA primary metagenome ERZ791801 (study PRJEB30046, sample SAMN00791979) | human gut metagenome | study: EMG produced TPA metagenomics assembly of the A metagenome-wide association study of gut microbiota in type 2...
CGGGATTGCCTTGTGTCGCAATGCTTTTTGGGTTGGTCAGCAGACATTAAATAGCCCTGTTCCGGGGGATAATTAAGTATTTCATCGGCAAGGTCATTGTAAACAATTTCATCACCGGGAACATTCTTATCTTGCAAGAAGCCTATAATATCTTCCTTGTTTGCACCATCATAAACCATTTCACGCAAACGCTTTGTAATAGTGAAATCCGCCGTTCTTTCCCTGTCTATGAACGTACAATGGGTAAAGTGCAGAGTGCAAGAGTTGTTCGTATCTTGTTTGTCATAGACAAAGACAAGCAGATTATAGCCTAACCCGAAAATCTTTTGACGCGCATTTTTGAAAGGGCAGCTTGATTGCGGCTGTGTGATGGAAGTAACCTTTATGTCGGTTTGAATATCAGCCCCCGGCAAATCAATTCCCTTTGCACTGCTACCTACTTCAACCCGGTATTGTGATTGCAGAAAATGTTGGAATCTATGTTCAACGTAGGTTCCAACAGCTTTACCGTCTGTAACGCCTATAAGTTCAACATGGTTTTCCCTGCTTTCAATTTCACAAAAATGCCTTGCGGCATGAATCAGTTCATCTATCGTTAATATCGGTTTCATGATAGCTATCTCCTATTCCTGCCCGTAGGCATAATAATACAAATAGCATTGTACTACAACCGCACCCATTTCTCAATAGACAATCTGTGAATTTTGCGGAGTATCTTTTAGTATCTGCCTGTAGATTTAAGCGACAAATAAGCGACAAGCCGCAAAGTGCAGTGTTAAGAAGTGCGAAGAAAACACAAGATATAGTATAAAAGTCAAAGAAGCAGCCCTGTATTTGGTTTCAAAATTAAATACAGGGCTGTTTAGATATACTCTTTCTCAAAAAGCAATCATTGAGGTATTCATCATGCACAGAAAAGACATTCTGATTTTGTTGGCGGTCGTAGCAATCGCCATTTTACTGGGAGGTATCAGCGGGAAACTGCTGCTAGACAATCTGATATGAAGAGAAAACACAAGGCACCACCACCCAATTCGGCGGCGCGTCTGGCGATGGCTTTTCCGCCTGCTGGTGGTAAAGCAGATGAAGTCCGTATTGACCCCCACATACACAAATCACCCGTGCATCGGCTTTTCTGCCCCCCGCACGGGTGATTTGTTTATTGCAATTGCGCGAAATAGGCTCGGCAGTCATCCGCATCGTGCGCAATCTGCGCGCGCAGTGTCTCGATGCTATCGAACTTCTGCTCCGGGCGCATGAATTTCAGGAACGTCAGCCGGACGTTCCGCCCGTACAGCGAGAGAAACTCATCCAGCACATGCGCTTCCACCGTGACGTGCCCCTCCGGCAGCGTTGGATGCCGCCCGACGTTCACCACCGCCGGGAAAATGCCGCCGCTCGTCTCCAGATAACAGGCATACACGCCGAACGCGGGCAGCGCCTTGTGCGGCGGAATGGTGATGTTCGCCGTCGGGAAGCCGATGGTGCGCCCGACCTGCTTGCCCTCTTCAACGCGCCCCGCAATGCTGTAGCCGCGTCCGAGCAGGTTGTTGACCTCGTGCATATCGCCCTGCGCAAGCAAGCGGCGGATGCGCGTGGAAGATACCGTTTCGCCGTCAATCACGACTTCCGGCACAATGACCGTGCGGAAGCCGTGCTTCTTGCCGTACTCCTTGAGCATCTGTCCATTGCCCTTGCCGCCCGCGCCGAAGGTGAAATTAAAACCGCACACAATCACAACCGGTGCGTACACCTCCACCAGTTCCGCCATAAAATCCTCCGGCGACTGATTGGCGCGCGCCCGTGTAAACGTCGTCACGCACAGCCCGTCCACGCCGAAGGACTGCATGACCGTTGCTTTTTCCGGCAGTGTCGTCAGCATCACCGGTTCTTTCTCCGGCGCAAGCACATGCAGCGGGTGTGGCTGAAAGGTGCAGACCGCCAGCGGATACACCATCTCCTGCGCCAGCTCGTCTCCGCGCATCAGCAGCGCCTGATGGCCGCGGTGCACGCCGTCAAACATCCCCAGCACCAGCACGCAGGGGTTCAGGCGCTTCGGGTCATGGATGATTCGCATTGTTCTCCTCCTTCTCCGGCGGGAGCAGGCATTTCCAGACGAGGAATTCCCCTTCCCGCGCCGCCATCCCCCAGAATTCGTCCCGCAGATACACGCGTGTGACCTGCCCTTCCGGCAGCGCCAATACGCCGGGCAGCTTCTTCGCGGGCAGCTTCACGCCGTTGCACACCTGCTTGCGCAGCCATTCCGGCGCATCCGCACGCGGCATGTGCTGGATGCCGTAATCCAGCGGCAGCAGGTGACTTTGCAGCGTCCCCTGCGCCTGATACGCTGCTGCTTCCTCCATCGTCATCGCGCTGTCCAGCGTGAACACGCCGCTCTGCGCGCGCAGCAGGAAGCGCATATGCGCCGGGCAGCCCGTCAGCTTCCCCAAATCGTCGCAGATGGAGCGGATGTACGTCCCGCGCCCGCAGCGAATCGTCATGCGAACGCCGTGGCCGGGCGTTTCCTCGTGCAATTCGATGGATTCCACATGCACGATACGCACCGGGGCTTCGACATCCTCGCCATCGCGGGCGCGTTCGTAGAGGGGCTTGCCGTCCTGCTTGATGGCGCTGAAGATACTGGGGCGCTGCTCAATATCGCCGACAAGGTGCTCCGCCGCTTCCTGCACGGCGGAAAAAGCAGGGTAATTCTCCCCTGTCGCGATGATTTTGCCCGTCGCGTCCTGCGTATCCGTCGCCGCGCCGAACGCGCACTCCGCCACATACTTTTTTTCCTTATCCACCAGATAGTCGAACAGCCGCGCCGCCCAATCATGATGGGCAGCACGCCCGCCGCTTCGGGGTCAAGCGTCCCGGCATGACCGACGCGCTTTTCGCCCGTCATGCGGCGGACATACCCCACGACGGCGGCGCTGGTCATTCCCGGCGGTTTGAGGATATTCAGAAAGCCATTCATGCTTCGGGTTCTTCCTCGTTGGCCGCCGCTTCCGGCTGATTTTCGCTCTGGTTCTTCTGCGCCTGCGCCAGCACCTGCGCGATATGCACGCCATAGGCGATATTCTGGTCACTGACGAACTGGATTTCCGGCGCATAGCGGATGACCATCTGCTTGCCAAGCTCGTGGCGGACAAAGCCCGCCGCGCTCCTCAGCGCCTTCATCAGCGGCTCGCGCTTATCGTCCTCCAGCACGGAGACATAAATTTTGGCATAGCGAAGGTCGCGGGTGACTTCGGCGCGGGTGATGGAGAATGTGCCGGTCACGCGGGGGTCGCTGACCTCGTCGCGGATGATGCGATCCACCTCGCGGCGGACTTCCTCGGAAATGCGTTCAATACGCTGATAGCTCATGATTTCCTCCTAAAGGTAGGGATAGGGAAAAGAAAAACTTTCGGAAAAGACTTGTTGATTTAGCGCGCTCAAGCCGCTCTGCCGGTCAATGGGTGTTGAGAGGGGCTTTGCCCCTTCGCAGGGTCAAGGGACAGCGTCCCTTGTGGGGTTTGGGGCAACGCCCCAACTGTTATTCGTGCGCTCAATTCCAAGGAAGCCACCTACAAAGGCGCAGGCAGCGAAGCGTCCCTGCCAGTAACTTTGCGCTTCCTCAGAAGCGCCCCCAAGCTGCTCTTTTCAACGTTTATGCTATGTCGCGCAGATGGCGCGACCGAACTGCTTGTCTTTCAGACATGGCTGCTTGTTTCCGCAAGCAGGGATTTCGCGCCTGCGGGCGCGAGTCGGTGGCTTTGCGGGCGCCCCCGACACCCCTTCGCAGCGCTCACCCATGCGGCTTGACTTTTATCGCAGCAGTAGTTTGCACATCTGCCGATGCAATCATGCCCTGCCGCAATGGATTTGCGGATGTTTGAAAAAAGGGGCAGGGAAAGCCAAATGGAACTGACTTTGCCCTGCCTCCTGCGTTGCGCAAGGGGAATTAAGGATTCCTTAGCGCGGGATTTCCTCCATGATGAAGCACTCGACGACATCGCCTTCCTTGATGTCGTTGTGCCCTTCCAGACTCATGCCGCACTCGAAGCCAGCCGCCATTTCTTTGACGTCTTCCTTGTAGTGCTTCAGGCTGCTCAGCTTGCCCTCGAACACGACCACATTGTCGCGCAGCAGGCGAACCTGCGCATTGCGCTGCACCTTGCCGTCGGTCACATAGCAGCCGGCGATAACGCCCGCGCCCGTAATCTTGAACACATTGCGCACCTCGGCATGACCCAGCAGCACCTCGCGGTACTCCGGCGCAAGCAGACCCTTCATGGCCAGCTCCATGTCCTCAATCGCCTTGTAGATGACGGTGTACAGGCGCACATCCACCTTTTCGCGCTCCGCCGCTTCCCGCGCGGACGCATCCGGGCGGATGTTGAAGCCGATGATGATGGCGTTGAACGCGCTGGCAAGGTTCACGTCGTCCTTGGTGATGGCGCCCGCCGCGCTATGCAGCACATGCACCTTCACTTCGTCGCTGCTCAGCTTCTCCATTGCCTGCTTGACAGCTTCGACAGAGCCTTGCACGTCCGCCTTGATAATCAGGTTCAATGTCGTCTGCTTGCCGGATTCCATGTTCGAGAACATGTTCTCCAAGCTAACCTTCGCCATCGTCGCCTCGCGAGATGCCTTGACCTTCGCCTTGCGTTCCTCCGCGACCTGACGGGACAGACGATCGTCGCCGACAGCCTGCATCTCGTCGCCCGCAGACGGCACTTCATCGAAGCCCATGATTTCCACAGGCGTGGACGGACCGGCTTCCTTGACCTTCTCACCGCGGTCGTTAATCAGCGCACGGACACGGCCGCTCGCCAGACCCGCAATGATGTTGTCGCCCACATGCAGCGTACCGTTCTGCATCAGCACAGTCGCCAGCGGGCCGCGCGCCTTGTCCAGCTTCGCCTCGATGATAACGCCGCGACCCAGACGGTTCGGGTTCGCGCGCAGCTCCATCGTGTCCGCCTGCAGCAGAATCATTTCGAGCAGTTCATCGACGCCCTCGCCAGTCTTGGCGGAAACGGGGCACATAATCGTGTCGCCGCCCCAGTCCTCGCAGACGATGCCATACTTCGTCAAATCGGTCTTGACGCGCTCCGGATCGGCTTCCGGCTTATCCATCTTGTTAATCGCCACGATAATCGGCACATTCGCCGCCTTCGCGTGGTTGATGGCTTCAATGGTCTGCGGCATGACCGAGTCATCCGCTGCGACAACCAGAATCGCAATATCCGTCGCCTGTGCGCCGCGGGCACGCATCGCCGTGAAGGCTTCGTGACCGGGGGTATCGAGGAACGTGATATCGCGGCCGTTCATCTTGACCGTGTATGCGCCAATATGCTGGGTGATGCCGCCCGCTTCGCCCGCCGTGACGCGGCTATTGCGGATGTAGTCCAGCAGGGACGTCTTGCCGTGGTCGACGTGACCCATGATGGTCACGACCGGCGGACGCGGCTGGAGGTTCTCCTCGCTGTCGTCGAAGTTTTCGGCGGTCAGCTGATCCTCCGCGGTCACTTCCGGCTTCTTTTCCAGCGTGATGTCAAAATCCGCGCAGACAAGAGAGGCGGTATCGAAGTCAATCTCGCTGTTGATGGTCGCCATGTTGCCCAGCAGGAAGAGCTTCTTGATAATCTCCGCGCTGGTCTTGCCGATCTTTTCGCACAGGTCGCGCACGACAATCGTATCGCCGCTCATGTAGGCGTGTTCGATCTTAATCGGCGCCATCATCTGCTGTGCGGACGGCTTTTTCATGCGGCTGCGCTTGCCGCCGCGCACCACGTCGTCATCATATCCGCTGTAACCCGCATCGCGGCTGAGCTGCTTGCGGTTGCGCGCCACATGCTCCGGGTCATGCTGACGGACGTAGTTTTTCTTGTTCGGGTCGTAGTTGGAGACGCGCTCCTTGCCCATTGCGGGCGCCATATCCGGCACAGCCGGCTTCGGGCGATTCATGCCCGTGCCTGCCGGACGACCCACGCCGCCCTGCGGACGCGCCTGGAAGCCAGCGCCGCCTTGCGGACGTGCGCCCTGCGGACGCGCCACAAACGCGCCGTTTCCACCCGGACGAGGCTGGAACGAGCCATTGCCGGGGCGATTCTGCTGCCCCTGCTGCGGACGCGCCACAAACGCACCGTTTCCGCCCGGACGAGGCTGCCCCTGCTGCGGACGCGCGATAAACGCACCGTTTCCGCCCGGACGAGGCTGTCCCTGCTGCGGACGGTTGCCCTGCACCCCCTGCTGTCCCTGCGGACGGGGCTGCTGCGGCCGCGGCGGACGGATGACATTCGGCGCCAGTCCGACCGGCTTGGGCGGCAGCGCCTGACCCGGCCGGGAGATAATCTGACCAATCGCGGGCTTCTTGGGCGCTTCGGGCTTGGTTTCTGCCTTGGTTTCGGGCTTCTGCTCGCTCTTGGGCGCTTCTGCCTTCGCTTCGGGCTTGGGTTCCGCCTTCGGCGCGGGCTTCTGCTCGCTCTTGGGCGCTTCTGCCTTCACTTCGGGCTTGGCTTCCGCCTTCGGGGCGGGCTTCTGCTCGCTCTTGGGCGCTTCTGCCTTCACTTCGGGCTTGGGTTCCGCCTTCGGCGCAGGCTTCTGTTCGCCCTTGGGCGCTTCCGTCTTCGCTTCCTGCTTCGGGGCAGACTTAGCTTCCTGCTTTTCCGCCCTTTCCGCCTTTTCCGCTTCCTGCCGCGCCGCATTCACCGCCGCCTGCTCATCCACGTCGAGCATGACATACGCCTTGGAGTGGTCAGAGAGACGCTTCTCCTCCTCGGCGCGCTTTTCCTGCTCCGCTTTCGCATTCAATGACTTGATAAATCCGTTCTCCAGCGCACGGAGAGACTTTGCCAGTCCGTCTGCGCTCTGACGCACGCGGGATGCGTCATCGCGCACCTTCGCCGCGTCCGTGGTTAAATCCTTGATGGCATCCTTCAGCTTCACTTTCGTCATTCGACGCTTGCACCCCCGCCATGATTTTCCGATTTCATCTGTTGCCCGTGCTCTTCTTTGCCTTCAACGGGAAGGTTCTGCCTGATCTGCTCTGCCAGCCCGCCCGGCGCGACGGCCATTGCCACGCCCGACCGCCCGGTTGCATCCTGAAGCAGTCCCCGCGGCAGCAGCGCCATCTGCACCCCTGCATTGTCGCAGACACCGCGGTATTTATCCTGAGTGGCTTTTGACGCGCCGCTGTCCAGCAGCAGCACGGCGCATCCTCCGCCACGAATGCTTTTCAGGCAGCCATCTTCACCGAAGGTCGCCTGTCGTGCGCGAACGCACAGTCCCATCAGCCCGCGCAGTTTCGTTTCCCTATCCATCGGCGTCAGTTTTCCTCCGCTTCTGTCTGGGATTGGGACAGCTGCGCCAGCTCCTGCCTCAGGGCTTCCGCCACGTCGTCAGTGAGCTGCACTTCCAGCTGACGTTCCAGCTGTTTCTGCCGGATGGCGCGCATCAGGCAGCTTTCCTGTCGGCATACATACGCGCCTCTGCCGGGCTTTTTGCCGCCCGGATCCATGGACACGGTGCCGTCCGGTGCGCGGACAACGCGGATGAGTTCGCGTTTAGGCTTGCTCTCCCGGCATCCGACGCACATGCGCATCGGGATTTTCTTCGGCTTCATCAAGGCTCCTTTTGGCGATTGCCGCTTGGGTCAACCGCCGAATCTCGTTTCCTGCTGCTCCCTAAGGTAACACCGCGCAAATGAGGTGGTCGGCTGGCGAATGGATTTTTCGTCAGATGCAAATGCAAATTTCGAAGGTTTACTGGCGGTAAATCGAGGAATTTGCATGCCGCAGATGGCGGAAAAGACATCGCCAGACGCGCCGCCGAATTGTGCGGTGATGCCCTAATTATCCCCGGAACGGCTTACAGCGTGTCGTCCCCGTCGGCGGGCGTTTCCGGCGCTTCCACACCCTCATAGGGCTGGAAATCCTCCGGCAGCTCCTGCGCCGACTGTTCTTCATCCTCCACCTGCGGGACGGCCGCCGCCATCTGCTCGGCGTACTGGCTCTGACTCTTGATGTCAATCTTCCAGCCCGTCAGCTTTGCCGCCAGACGCGCATTCTGACCTTCCTTGCCGATGGCCAGGGACAGCTGATTGTCCGGCACGACAACGATACAGGAGCGCTGACCGCTCGCCTCGGTGTACACTTCGCGGACGTTCGCCGGATTCAGTGCGTTAGCAATGAATTCCGCCGGATTCTCGCTCCACTTGATGATGTCAATCTTTTCGCCGCGCAGTTCATCCACCACACGGGTCACGCGGTCGCCGCGCTGACCGACGCACGCGCCCACCGGGTCAATCAGCACCTCAGTGGAATGCACCGCCATCTTCGTGCGGCTGCCCGCTTCACGGGCGATGCCCTTAATCAGCACCTTGCCGCCAGCGATTTCCGGCACTTCCATCTCAAACAAGCGCTTGACCAGATTCGGATGCGTACGGCTGACGCGCACCTGCGGGCCGCGGCGGGTCATGTCGTCGCCGCGCTGCACTTCCAGCACATAGACTTTCAGGTGGTCACCCATGTTGATGACTTCGCCGGGAATCATCTGATCGCGTTCGAGGTAGCCCTCGGTGCGGCCCATCAGCTCCACCACAGCACCCTTGTCATCCACGCGCGTAACGACGGCCGTCAAGATTTCGTTTTCCTTGTCGGCGTACTCTTCATACACACGGCCGCGTTCTGCGTCGCGCAGGCGCTGCATAATGACGCCCTTGGCGGTTTGTGCGGCGACACGCAGGAAGTTGCGCGGCGTCACGTCCGTCTCCACAATATCGCCCATCTGGTAGGAGTCCTTAATCGCGCGGGCTTCCTCCAGCGAAATCTGGTCGGCGGGCTTCTCCACTTCTTCCACAATCAGGCGGCGGGTATACACATGAATTTCACCCGTCGCGCGGTCAATGGTCGCGGAAATGTTGTTGGCGGAGGGTTCTGCCTCGCCCTTGGCGCGGTTCTTGGCATACGCCTTTTTCAGCGCATCCTCGACCGTGGCGAAAAGCATATCCTCGCTCAAATCCTTCTCTTGGCACAGCGCGCGGATGGCTTCCACGAGTTCTTTGTTCTGTGGATCTGCCTTCGGCGCAGCAGTTGTCTTGGTCTTTCTCATGCCTGTGTCACCCTTCAATCATTTATGCTGTTTCTGATGCGGAAGCTGCTTCCGCAATGGTTTTCATTTCCGATGAAAATTGATTTCTTGCGGGGAATCGGCCTGCCGGGTTATTCCTCGCCCAAATCGACGTCTTCGACGCCTTCCATGTCAACCACCGGCTTCACCAGCGAAGCCGCTTTGCGCGCGAACCGCTTCTCTTCGCCCGCGATGGTCAGCACCATGTCCTGCGCGTCAAAGTCCGACAGAATGCCCGTGAAGACCTTCTGACCGTCCACGGCCTTGAACAGGTGAACCTCCACCTCTTCGCCAAGCGCGCGCTCAAAATCTCGATCCTTCTTCAGCGGACGGTCAATGCCCGGCGAGGATACTTCGAGGAAATCGAAATCGTATGATTCCACCAGCGGCATAATGGCGCGGTGATACCGTTCGCAGTCATCCAGCGACATGCCTTCGGGACGATCAACATAGATGCGCAGGAACTTGCCCGTGTTTTCCTTATCAAGGCACACATCCACCAGTTCATAGCCCATTTCATCTGCCAGACGCTGACATTTGGGCGTGACAACGGTCGTCAATTCCGCTTTCGCCATAACTCCTCACCTCTTTCACTGCGGGTTCGTTTTTTCGGAGGACTTTCGCCTGCAATGTGCAGGCAATCAAAAAGAGTGGCTCCCATCACCCGTCAGCACCACGACAGCACAGCGGGCATACCTCTGCCCGTAACACTGTCCCGATGCCGCCAAGCCATGTCCACTCTCAGATGTCAAGCCCTTCTTTCTGCAACCCGAAACACCGGACAGACCCGGCTGAAAAATCGCTTCCCTGAAAACCAGGGCAGCGGTTCATGGATTCACACTTGTCAGTATACCACAGTTTCTCCCGGAATACAAGCATTTTAGCGGCTCTGCGCAACATTTTCCTTCCATTTAGGGCGCATTTTTCACACAAAGCTCTCGTCCTTGCAGAAAACGGGCACAAAATCCTCCGATGCGCTTTCCGGCTCCTGCAAATACCCCGGCAGTCCCAAATCCAGCATATGGTCGCGCACGCGGATATATTCGCGGTTCGTAATCGTCCGCGTCAAGCCTGGAATCGACACGTTGTTGCACGGGATGTACTGCCGCATCAGGCTGACCGGCACACCCTCCGGCAGGTTCTCCTTCACCCAATCCAGCAGCTGGCAGCTTTCGCTCGTCAGACCGGGGAGAATCAGGTGACGGATGAGTGTGCCGCGCTTCATGATGCCGTTCTCATCGTAGACAGGCGTTCCTGTCTGGCGCACCATCTCGGTGATGGCGGCGGATGTAGCGGCAAAGTAGTTCGACGCTTTCGCGCAGAGTTGCCCCATCTTTTCGCTCCTGTGCTTGAGGTCGGGCAGATACACGTCCATCACGCCGTCCAGCATCCGCAATGTTTCGACCGTCTCATACCCCGACGTATTCCACACCAGCGGCACATGCGGACGGTAAATATCCAGCGTCTCCAATATCTGCGGAACATAAGGCGTCGCGGTGATGAAGGAGATGGTGTGCATCCCCATATCCTCCAGCCGCCGCAGGGAATCCGCCAATTCGCGCGGCGTGAAGGGGCGTCCGGCGTTGCGGTGGCTGATGTCGGCGTTCTGGCAGTAGGCGCAGCGGAGCGTACAGCCGGAGAAGAACACCGCGCCCGTGCCGTTCTTGCCGGAAATCGGCGGTTCTTCCCAGAGGTGCGGCGCGATTCGGGCGATGCGCATGGTGGTCGGCAGCTGGCAGAAGCCGTTGCCCGTGGATTCATTGCGCTCAGCGCGGCAGGCGCGCGGGCAGAGGGTGCATTGCATAAAGGGAACCTCCTTGGCGGATGGGTTGCATTGAGGATGTTTTGGTATTGCTTAGGGAAGACGAAAGGTACGCTAACTAAAAAACTTTCGCTAAAGCTCAAT
>ERZ791801.2045-NODE-2045-length-11010-cov-2.789959_pt1 | contig 11010 bp, 12 predicted proteins | sample MGYA00510309_ERZ791801 | MGnify/ENA primary metagenome ERZ791801 (study PRJEB30046, sample SAMN00791979) | human gut metagenome | study: EMG produced TPA metagenomics assembly of the A metagenome-wide association study of gut microbiota in type 2...
ATTGGGGACGGTTCTTTTTCGGAAAAAGAACCGTCCCCAATCAGAAAAATTATTTCGTTATCCATTTTACTAAATCTAAATTTTCGCTATCTAAAAGCATTTTATTTGTTGGCATAACTCTAAATGTATATCCGTAATTTCCGCCTGTTGATAAAGAAATTTTAGCATTATAAGTATATCTCTTATATTCTTTTTCCTCAGATACAAATTTCATTGGAACTACTGTTATATTTTCAACACGTCCTTCGTCTGAAATTTTACCACAATATACTTCTACTCTTATGTCTTCTTTTTCTAAATTTGGAAGTGTGACTTTACATCCAACTTCTATTGCTTCACCTGCATCTATTCTAACATTTTCTGGATTATCTGTTTGTTCTATTAAGATATTATCCCAATTATCTTTTACATGTTTTTTCCAAGATGTAAATTCTGCTGCTTCATCTAATTTTGAAAAATGTTCATTATATAGGTTTATTAATGGTATATATAAATTATTTGTATAATCAACCAACATTCTTGCAGTACTGTATTTTCCACCTGTTGTTATTATTGATTGTTTCATTATTTTCATCCATTCTTCTGATGGTTCATTCTCACTTGGTCTATTGTAGAATGTTGGTATTATTTTTGTTTCTAATGTTTTATACATACTTTGGCTATCTGCTATATCTTGTTCCGCATAAGATCTATATTCTTTGTCTGTTCCTATTGTCCATCCGTTTGTTTGGTCATATCCTTCTGCCCACCATCCATCTAAAACACTAAAGTTTACTACTCCATTTACAGATGCTTTTTGTCCAGATGTTCCAGATGCTTCCATTGGTCTACGAGGATTGTTTAGCCATACATCTACACCACTTATTAAATATCTTGACATTGCTATATTGTAATTTTCTAGTAAGAATATTTTTCCTCTAAATTGTGGTTTCATCGATATTTCGTGTATAAATTTTATTAAGTCTTGTCCTTCTTTATCCGCTGGATGTGCTTTTCCAGCAAATACTAATCTTACAGGATGCTTACTATCATTTAATATTTCTGTTATTCTTTCTAAATCGTTAAATATTAATGTTGCTCTTTTATATGTTGCAAATCTTCTTGCAAATCCTATTATTAAGTCATTTGATGATATTGATGATGTCATTTCTTTTATTTCATCATAGCTTACTCCTGCTCTTCTTAGTCTGTTTGTTGTATTATCTTTTATTATTTGTATTAGTTTTTCTTTTCTTTCTAAGTGTGCATTCCATAGTTCTTCATCTGGAATATTTTTTATTCTTTTCCATGTTTCATCTAAGTATATTTTGTCTTGCCAATATGGTGTTGTAGGTGATGTTAGATATTTGTTGTATAATTCTTTTAAGTTTTGTGGTACCCATGTACATGTATGTATTCCGTTTGTTACATAAGTTATTGGTGATTCATTTGCAGCTATGTTTGGCCATACATCTCCAAATAATTCTCTTGATACTTCTCCATGAAGTTTACTTACACCATTTTTCTTTCCTGCAATTTTTAATGCTAAAATTCCCATATTGAATCCAGGTTCTAATTGGTCGCAAGGTTTCATTCCTAATTTTAAGAAATCTTCTCTTTCTAAACTCATTTTTGGCCAGAATTCTTTAAAATATCTTTCAACTAAATCTGTAGGGAATATGTCGTTTCCTGCTGGTACTGGAGTGTGTGTTGTAAATACTGTTTTTGAACTTACTATATCTCTTGCGATTTCAAATGTAACTTCTTTTTCTGCTATTGTGTTTTTTATTAATTCTAATGTTAAAAATGCAGAATGTCCTTCGTTCATGTGATATATTGTTGGATTTAATCCAAGTTTTTTTAGTAGTCTTACTCCTGCTATTCCTAAAACTATTTCTTGGCGAATTCTCATATCTTGGTCTCCACCATATAGTTTTAATGTTGTTTCTCTATCTTCGGCACTATTTTTGTCTATGTCTGAATCTAATAAATATAAACATATTCTTCCTACATTTATTTTCCATACTTTTAAATATACTGTTCTTTTTTGGAATTTTACTTCTATAAGTAAATCTTCTCCATCTTCATCTTTTACTGGATAGATTGGCATATTGTCTAATTCAATATTTTTGTATTCTGATTTTTGAATTCCATATCCTTCAATTTTTTGATGGAAATATCCATTTTTATAAAGTAAACCTACTCCAACTAGTGGAATTCCTAAATCACTTGCTGATTTTAAGTGGTCTCCTGATAAAATTCCTAGTCCTCCTGAGTAGATTGGTATTGTTTCATCTAGTCCATATTCTGCTGAGAAATATGCTACTAGGTCATTTTTGTTGTCTGGATATTTTTTACCAAACCATGTGTCTTTGCTTGACATATAGTCCTCATAATTTTTTAATACTTTTTCATATTCTTTTACAAAACTAGAATCTTTTGCTGCCATTTCTAGTCTTTCTTGTGATACTCTTTTTAAAAATTTTACTGGATTTTTTTCTACTGTTTCCCATAAGTCTCTGTCTATTTTCTTTAGTAATCTTAAATATTCTGAATTCCAACTCCACCATAAATTATTAGCTATTTCGTCTAATCTATTTATACTTTTTGGTAACTGTGGCTTTACAGTTATTTTATTAAATACGTACATTTATCTTGTCCTCCTTGGTAACTTTTTCTATTTTTCCTTTAGATATTATCTATTAAAATGTTTGTTTTGTCAAGAATTTTTGGATATTTTTGTAATTGGAAAATTTTGTAATTTTTATTTACATAAGGTTGTTTTTGTGATATAATTTATTGTATAAAACACCAAGGAGGTAAAGCAAAAATGGAAAATTTTTCACTTATTGAAATCATAGTACGGTGGATAAAAGATCCTTCTTCTCTCACAGAAGAGGAACTGAAATATGTGGAGAGTCGTTTTAAACAGTATACGGCTCCTCTTCCAACCAATAATAAGTGATAAGAAAGGTAGAAAATTCCAAGTGTATCTGCACCTGGAATTCTGCCTTTTTTTATTACTAATTTTTCTCTAAAACAACAATATTCTTAGCCACAACATCCAATTTAACAACGTTCATAGCTGTTAAATTCTCAATCTCCTTAATAATTTTTTTCTTAAATTCTATTAGACCTTCAGCAACATTATAGCCATAAACAACACTAACTTCCATATCAATTAAAGGTCCTTCTCCATAATTTTGAACACGAGTTCTTAAAACCTTATAGATTTCTGGCATCTTTTCAGCCTGATATTCTGCAATTTGTCTAAATACAGAATCCGAAATTGTGAAATTTCCCATATAACTGAAAGTAGGCCTAATTATTGATTTTTCTGATATATATGGTTGTTTTCCTTTTCCTTTTGATTTAAAAATTTGAAGTGGGTCTAATAAATATCCAGAAAAATCTTTTTTTATTTCAAATGTTGGAACAGGTATTACATGTTTTCCTTCAGTAACTCTTATATTTCTAGCTGTTTTCATTTCTTCCTCTGTTGCCACATCTGTTATATATGTTGTATCAGATACTTTTGGAAGTCCCAAATTTTCTGCAATTTTTTCTACCATTCCATCAGATGTTCCAAGTATAAGAATTTTCTTTACTTTGTATTTTTTTAATGCTTTTTGAATCACCTTTTTTTCATCATCATGTAAAAACAAAGCTTTTTTTACTGTTTCTATTTTAGTTGATGCTTTTTTTGCTGATTCTCCAGCTACAACTCTATTCTCATTTATTAAAAGTCCATCATCAATTATAAAATGTACATCTTTTTCTCCTGCTACCATCTGTGCTCTGTAACTTTTTCCTGTTCCTGATGGTCCTACAAAAGCATATACTTTAATATTTTCAAACATTTTATTTTTCCTTTCGTTATAAAAATAAGACTAAGACTAAAAAGCTAATTTTAGACCTAGTCTATTATATTTTATACTATTTCTTTTATTTTTACACTACGCACGTGGTCAATTTTTTCCCAAGTTGTATCTTGTTTAAATAAACATTTAAAGTTTATTAAAAGCCACGAACCTGTAAATAATGGATAATATATTAACCATTTTAACATTGGTTTTATTGGTTTTTTGTCTAAATACATTGTAAATAATGCTGATAACATTGGTAAGAAAAATGTTGGTACTACATATCTTAATATGTTTAATATTAAACCTGCTGTTGTCATTGTATCTAACATATATATTACAAAGTTTGATAATAACAATACTATTGATAATACAAACATTGGTATACTTCCAACTATGTATAATAATCCATCAAAATTCATTATTGTTTTATTTTTTTCGACTGCCTTTGCTAGGTCTTTTGTATAAATTTTCATACATTGAATATGTCCAACTGTCCATCTTGTTCTTTGTGTCCATGATGCTTTGAATTTTTCTGGTTGTTCATCATATACTATTGCATCTGTTGCCCAACCTAATTTTTTTCCTTTTATTATTTGTTTTAATGAGAATTCTATATCCTCTGTTAATGTTTTTGTATCCCAACCTGTTTCTTTTACTAAGTCAAATTTTACCATGAATCCTGTTCCATTTAATAATGGTGATAATCCTACATTGTATCTTGCTAAATGATAAAATCTGTGCATTGTCCAATAGAAGAATGCATATCCTGCTGATACCCAACTTTCTGCTGGATTTTTTATGTCTTTATATCCTTGTACTACTTCTTCTCCTTGACATAGTTTTCTATTCATTACTTTTATGAAGTTTTTGTCTACGATATTATCTGCATCAAATACTAAAAATGCATCATAGTCCGCATTTTCCTCTATTTTTTGTTTTAAAAACCAGTTTAGAGCATATCCTTTTGTCTTTTTTGTTTCATCAAATCTTTTATATACTATTGCTCCCGCTTCTTCTGCATATTTTGCGGTGTTATCTGTACAGTTGTCTGCTATTACGTAAATATCGTATAGGTCTTTGTCGTAGTCTTGATTTTTTAAACTTTCTACTAAGTTTGCTATTACTGTTTCTTCATTGTGTGCTGGTATTATTGCCATAAATTTGTGGTTTTTCTTCTTTAATAGTGGTTTTTCTTTAAATTTTATTAGTGCACATAAACTTATTGCTAGTTCGTATATCCAGAATACTACTATTAGATATACAAGTGCTTGCCTTAATAAATATATATATTCCATCTATTTCTCCTTCTCTTTTTATTTTATTTCACTACATTGTATATTATACTATTTTTGCCCAAGTTTTGCAATGTTTTGGTGGAAAATTTTATAAAATCTTAATTTTATTGTTTTAATTGTAGCTTGAATAATAAAGTTTGTTTAATTAGCATATGTTTTTAAGTAAAAATAAACTCACGAAATTCGCAAAAAAATGTTGAGGTGATTCATAACAAACGCCCCAAACACTTTTTCCTAAAAAATATTGTTGTATTCATATTTTGTTTTATTTAATACAAGGTTACTCTAAACCCTATATCAGCACTATTCATCTCATTTGGATATCCTATTATTTCATTAACATCTAAATGTTTTGAATTCCAATAACTGCCTCCTCCGTAATACACAATTATAAGAATCTGATGAAACAGTTCCTAAAGTCCACTCCCATACATTTCCAGCCAAATCATAAATATTTTTCTTTGAATTTCTACTAGTTGCTCCTGTTGTAAGTATTATTGCACTTCCAGAATCTTTTGTAAAACCATTTTTATCAATAGTATTAAGCTCTATACCATATTTAGCTGTTGTTCTTGTTATTTTAAATGTTGAACTAACATAGTTTCCCCAATTTATACTTGTCTCCTTTATTTCTGATATGTCGGTACCATTTTCCTCTAAAAACTTTAGTGTTAATTTATATTGAATTCCAAATAATAAACTACTTTTTAAACTTCCACTCTCCACGTTTTCTGCTATTTTTTCTGCATCACTACGAGTTACAAATATTATAGGTACTTGATCTATTTTTGATACAGGTACTATTCCTTCAATGTTATTTACTTCTGAATTTGTTCTGTAAATATTTCCATATCCAGCTTCATATCTCCCTATCCAAAATCCTTTATTAATATATATACTTTTCAACATATTATTTTTTAATTCTAAATACTTTTCTTTTTCAATATATTTTCCCGCTATTTCAGCATTATCTTCATACTCTTCGCTATTATATTCTTTCGTATATTCTTTTAAATCATCTTCTATTTTTTGATACTCTTCTGTCGTAAAATTTATTATATTTAATCCTGCTGTTTTATAAACTGTGGCTGTTTTAGGTACCTCTATCCAAACATATTCATTGTCATTTCCATCAGTTATAACCAAACCATCATCAATAGAATCTTCTCCAGCAATCTTTGTTGGTGCAAAACCTTCTGGTAAGGTAAGACCTTTATAGGTTGTTTCCCCTGTACTCATTAAAGCTTCTGCTTGTGCTAGTTTTCTTTGTTCATCTATTCCAGCAGTTTCCGTCTTTTCCTTCGCCTCAGCTGCTCTATTTAAAATTCCATTTTGCCCTGTTAGCATACTTATACTAATGCCGTGCTAAAATTAAAAGCACTATTATTGTTACAACCAAAGCAATTAAAGTTATTCCTGTACTATTTTTTAATTTTTCCCTTAACATTTTCTCCTCCTATTTATTCCCAAAATAATTTAGGATATTCTGTACTATCTTTTTTCCAATTAATTCCATCAACACTGTTTTCTAATATATTGTATAAAACATCTGTATTTATTTTCTGACTAAGCTTTGCTGTATTTTCATCTGAATATTCTTCTGTAAATGCATTTTCTAAATTACTAAAATAAAATATATTAGATATTTTATAACAATCACTATATGTTTTAGCACTAATTGCTGCACATTCACTGTTTTCTCCAACCGTAATATTTCCTTCAAAATATGCTCCGTCTAATATCTTGCTTTTGCTTATTTGTGTTATTCCACTCACTTCCGTTTCTAAACAACTTGAATCTATATCACCAATTCTATATACTCCATATAAATTGGTCATTGATGCAACTCCAACAATCCCCCCTATATATGATCCTTTATTAATACTTCTTGCACTAATTTTTCCTTTACTATAACAATTTAATATAGTTCCTTCATTTTTTTGTCCAATGATCCCGCCTAAGGAAAATACAGCTTCAGAATTAACTACTATATTACATTCAGAAAAGCATTCATTAACATTGGTTCCGTTCATTGTTTTTCATAAGGCTTAATCCAATAACACCACCAATATAATTGGTATACATTAAACTTATGTCTCCATAATTTCCACATTGGCTTATAATCCCTCCAGTATGTTGTCCAACAATTCCTCCACATTGAGTAGCTTTTCCTGATATCTTAGCATAATTTATACATTTTTTTATCTCATTCTCGCTATATCCTGCTATTCCACCTAATATACTATTAGAGTAATCTGATTTTATCGCTCCTGTTACCTTACAATTATATATTTTTCCACTATTGTTTCCGCAAATTCCACCAAAAAATCCATAGTTTGATGTTCCTCTTGCTTCTATATTACAATTTTCAATGTTCAAATTCTTTATTATTCCTTGATTTATATTAACAAATCCAAAATAGCTGTATTCTGTAATTTCTTTTTTTATAATTAAATTTTTTATTGTATATCCATTTCCATCAAATGTTCCAGAAAAAGTCCCAATACCATTGAATCCTGTATTACTTAAAGTCTCCCTTAATTTTCTACCATATCCATAGTTGTCATAGTCTGTTCTATCAGGGTTTGCATATGATTTTTTTGACTTAAAATCTAAACTTTCACCTAATTTTACCGTCTTTCCCTCATAATTATTTTCTCCATTTGTTGTTTCAGCTGAAAATACTACTAAATCCTCAATACTATTAATAATGTATTCTCCATTCACTTCTTCCAATTTTCCCGGTTCAGCATCATCTACCTGAGAGATATTACTTACTACATCATCTATTTCTTGTTCATAATCATTTAATGTTTCATTTTCTTCTGCTTGCGATTTCTCCGTTTTCTCTTTTGCCTCAGCTGCTCTATTCAAAATTCCATTTTGCCCTGTAAGCATACTTATGCTAATGCCCGCTAAAATTAAAAGTACAATTATTGTTACAACTAAAGCAATTAAAGTTATTCCTGTATTATTTTTTAATTTTTTCTCCAACATTTCATCCTCCTATAAATTATTATTGTATTCATATTTTGCATCAAAATATATTCTATCATACAGTCTTTTTGCATTCAATATTTATTGCTTGTGTAACCCAAATATAAAATTCTCGTAATATCAGTGTAAAAAAAGCCTTTTTTACTTAGTTATACTAATTATATATTATAAGCATTTCACGTTTTATATTAATTTACCTAAGGCATAAAATAAACAAAAATAGGTATAATGTTTAAAATTACATTATACCTATTTTTACCACAACTCTTCTAACTTATACTCTTTCTCCAACTTCTCGTTAAAATAAATCTTACTTAAAAGCTTAATCTCTCTCAAACTTTCATCTTTCAAACTAAATCCAAAAACCTTTTTACAAGGAGCTGAAACAATAAAATTTAAAGCTGCCAAAGTACTTTGGCTTATACTAATAGAACTTTTATCCTGTCTATAGCATTCCTCACATTTAACCCCATTATCCTTAATACTAAAATGATTTAAATTTTCCTTTTCCCCACAGTTAACACATCCATTAACTCTAGGCTTGAACCCAAGAAAACACAAAAGTTTAATTTTAAAAACACTTAAAATAAAGTCTGGATCTTTATCGGTTTCAGAAATCATATATAACGTGTTCAAATAAAGTTGTAAAATTTTATAGCTATTCTCATTTTCGGTTGTAACATCTTGTATAATTTTTGTAATATGTACAGCATACTTAATTTTATCTAAATCTGTTCTTATATTATAAAACATTTCAATTGTATCACAAGAATTTATTGAATAGTTATCTTGTGACTTGTACAAAATATATTCGCCAAAACATAAAAACTGTGTGCCTGCTAAAAGAGCGCTATTTTGCCTTCTAGCGCCTTTTGCTGCACACGATATTTTTCCGAGACCTGGTGTTAGCATTGTAAGCATCTTATCAAAGTCTCCCATATTACTTTCCGCTATTATTATTCCCTTCGTTTTTACTATTCCCATTTGTTTCCACCTTTTGAAGATTTGCTAAATTATTTTGTATATTTTCTATTTGTTTCATTTCTAAAAATGTATCAACACTTCCGGTTGATTTAAACATATTCCAAGCCATATCTTTTATCATAATGTCCACTTCCTTCTGGAGTTATTTTCTCCATTCTTATGTATTTTATTCATTAAAAAATTTTTCGTTATTCATCCAATCTTCCTTAACTTTAACCCATGTTTTTAAATTAACTTTTGTTCCGAAATTTTGCTCCATATCTTTTCTTGCCATAGTTCCAATTCTTTTAAGCATTTCACCATTTTTTCCAATTATTATTCCCTTATGTGAATTTCTTAAACAATAAATTGTTGCTTCTATATTATAAATATCTTCATTTTTTTGAGTTTTCTTAAGTTTCATTTTTTCTACTTGTACAAAAATACCATGTGGTACTTCATCTCTTAATAATATTAAAGCTTTTTCTCTTATTGTTTCTTCTGCAAGCTGTCTTAAGGTTTGGTCTGTATATTCATCTTGGTCATAATATGCAGGACCAGGTTTTAAATTCTTTTCTATTTCATCAAGTACAACTTCTTTATATTTATTTTTTGTTGCTGAAATTGGAATTATTGCTGAAAAATCATATTCATTTTTGTACAAATCGATTAATTTAGCCAATTCTTCTTTATTTATTAAATCAACTTTATTTATTATCAAAATGCATTTTTTATTTGCTTCTCTTATTTTTTCTAAGATTTTCATATCGCCTCTTCCAATTTCTTTGCTATCTGCTTCTATTAAAAACAAAATAACATCAGAATTAGAAATTGCATCCCATGATAATTCTATCATATTTTCATTTAACTTTGTTTTAGGTTTATGTATCCCTGGGGTATCAATAAATATAATTTGTGAATTTTCTCTATTTACCATTCCTCTTATTTGTGTTCTTGTAGTTTGGACTTTGTTTGCTATTGCTGCAATTTTTTCTCCTACTAATAAATTTATTAATGTTGATTTTCCTACATTCGTTCTTCCACAAATTGATACAAATCCTGATTTAAATTCTGCCATTTTTCCTCCTTTTTTTGAAATGGGGACGGTTCCTTTTTGAAAAAGGAACCGTCCCTATTTCAAAAAATTCTACTAATATCATTATAAGTTACAAATATAGATAAGGCAATTAAAAGCGAAAAACCTAATAATTGTAACTGTATCTGAACCTTATCACTTACAGGTTTTCTCCTTATAGCTTCTATCAAAAGTAACAATATTTTTCCTCCATCTAGAGCTGGAATTGGAAGTAAATTAGTTATTCCAAGTGATACTGATACTACTGCCATTATATATAAATATTCCTTAATTCCTGTTGTTTTTGAAACTAACTCTGATATTCCAACAGGACCTGTTAAGTCATCTGCTCCAACTTGACCTGTAAATATCATTTTCACACTGTCTACCAATGCTCCTGAAAATCCAAGTGTTGCTTCACAAGCTGTTTGCAAACTTCCATATATTATTGCTATTAATATAAAATACACTACTAATCCAAAAACTATATTTACTATAGCTCCTGCCGCAACTATTGCTATTCTTTTGGGTATACTTGCTTTGTTAAATGCCCCTGTTTCCTCAGAAGCTTCTTCCTCTCCCTCCATGCTAACAAATCCACCTAGAGGAATTGCACGCAAGGCATATTTAGTTTCACCTTTTTGTTTAGATATTAATTCTGGTCCAAATCCTATTGCAAATTGGTTTACTTTTACTTTGCAAAGTTTTGCAACTAGGAAATGTCCTCCTTCGTGTATGAATATTAAAAATCCAAGTAAGAATATTATTTTTATCGCTGATAAAATAAATCCAAGCATTCTTTCCTCCATTTTTTCGAATTGGGGACGGTTCCTTT
>ERZ791801.2047-NODE-2047-length-10985-cov-30.146661_pt1 | contig 10985 bp, 7 predicted proteins | sample MGYA00510309_ERZ791801 | MGnify/ENA primary metagenome ERZ791801 (study PRJEB30046, sample SAMN00791979) | human gut metagenome | study: EMG produced TPA metagenomics assembly of the A metagenome-wide association study of gut microbiota in type 2...
TACGCTGTTTGACAACATTTTAATTGATATACATAAGTTTAAATCACTTCATTATCTTTGGGATATCTTGACTTGATTCCCTAAGATACAAAAAATTAGGGAGACGGGCAAGTTCTGACTGAGCGAAGTTAGGACTTGCCCGATTTTTTTTGCAAACACAAAAAAGGCCGTCTCATTTTGAGACAGCCTCTTTTTATTTATAGTAGTTATGAATATTAAAAGATAATATTTATTTTTTTGTAGCATGTAATCGTGAAATATTTAATCTTTTGTTATGGGTAAACTAAAATTATTATTTTTCTTATGGGGGATGTTTTATTCCTTGTTGGGGATTACTGCTTCAGAAATATCCTTGAAAAATTGGATTGGCGAAGACTCTTCGGGTAAGTTCAAGATGACTAAAGTTGACGATTGTCTGGACATTGTATCACCGGATGGTCTGACTTTGTGGTATGATGAGTGCCTGACTGGAAACTATGAAATCAGTTACCGCATTAAAGTAGTGATGGAAGGCGGGAAATACGACCGTTTGAGTGATATGAACTGCTTTTGGGGTGCTAAAGACTTGAAATACCCAGATAATATTTATGCCAGAAAGGATTGGCGTGCAGGGATATTCAAGAATTATAACACATTAAATCTTTTCTATGTAGGTTATGGAGGAAATGAGAATAAGACCACTCGTTTTCGGGAATATCACAGTGAATTTTATGGCATTGATGAGAATAAAATAAAACCTCTGGTAAAAGAATATACAGATGAGGCACATTTGCTGAAGCCTAATCGTTGGTATGAGGTGGTGATAACCGTGACGGACGGAAAAACTACGTTTGCTGTCGATGGTGAGGAATTGTTTTGCCATTCTATAAGCAGGGGGCAGGGGGATGGATATTTTGCCATTCGTTTGTGGAAAAACCATGTACAAGTAAGTGACTTTGTTGTTCGTAAAGCGGAATCTCAGTTTGCATATTCAAACTATCGTCGTTATTATCAGGAGGCACGTTGTCATGCGGGAGGTGAGAAAAAAGATGCAGTCAAGAAACTGAGAGAATATTTTTCTCAACACCCTTATCGGGCAGTAAAATCAATTGATTCTTCTCAGGCTATTCAGATGGCTTCCCTGTTAGGAAAAGATGGCCGGTTTTCAGACTTAAATTCTACAGAGGAGCAGTTTGAACGTGAGAATGCTTATCAACAAGGCTATGAGAATACAACGGATGACCGTGTCGGAATTTTTATTGCCGGTGCATTGAACCGCATATATCAGTTGGCTGATGCTTGCCGGAAAGGACGGTTGGAGAAAACTTCTGAACTTACAGATAAACTTTGGAAGGCTGTGGTGCATTATGGTAACTTGGAAATTTCTCGTCCGAATGATAAACCACGTTTTCATGCTTCTTGTTTTGCGATACCTACGGCTGCCGTGAATATTTATTTTGCTTGTACAGAAGATATGGACCGTGCAGAACGGGGCGAAGGAAATAAATACTTGAAGAATGCATGTGATATGCTGAAAATCTTGGGACTTCAGGCTTATACTCAGCCTTTGAGAAGGGATGAGACTGATAAGAATGTGGTGTCAGTAGAGCGTTTCCGTAATCATGTGTGGTGGGTAGGAGGCAATGCGCTGGCTTATCGCTCCTTGCTTCCGGTGGCTGTGATGTATAGCTCTGTTCCGATGCTGGATGTCCTGACTGAAGTTTGTCAGCGGGGCATTAGCATGACTTCCCAGATTACCTATGATGATTCTTTCTGGACGGAGGGATTCACGGCTGACGGAGCAGGATGGGGACATGGCATGCAATGTTTGATATGGGGTTATCCCATTGATGGAACTTCCAGTGCCTTGAATATGCTGGGTATGCTCAATGGCACTCCCTGGGCAAAGCAGCTCAGTCGTGAAAATGCAGATGCCTTGATGAATTTTTTCCGTGGAGGCAGCTGGTATTATCGGGACGGTTATCGTTTGCCTTGCTTGGACCGAAATTCTTATGAGTATCGGGATAAGGAGGAAGCAATACCTTATTACAAGATGTTACGCAATGTGGTGAAGAATTGGCTTTCTTCTTTTTCTCCAGAAGAGCAGAAAGAGCTTCAGCAACTTCTGGCTGAGGCAGAAACAAATCGTATCCGGATGAAGGGAACCGAAAAAGGTGTTTATCAAGGTACACGCTGGTTCTTTAATAATGATGACTTGATGAAGCATACTCCAGATTATCATTTGATGATTAATATGGCTTCTGTGCGCTGTGACGGGCTTGAAAGTGCAGCATTCGCGGACAACTATAATTTTTATCCGACAGATGGCATGACTTTATTTCAGCGTCATGGAAATGAATATTTTCAGATTATGGGAGATTGGGATGTGACCGCTTCTCCCGGTGTAACTGCACGTGAAGGAATGGAGCGGTTGACTCCGGTAACAAACTGGCGAGGATATTGTAGTCGTCATAATTTCGCTGCAGGAGCAGCAGATGGGGCAGATTATGCAGCTGGTGGCTATATTTTTGAAAAAATGCATGGAGCCGATAAGGAAAATGTGAATGATAAAGGTGACCGTAAGGTGAAGAATGAGTTACTCTATGGTTTTAAGGCTTATAAAGGTTATTTTGTATTGGGAGATTATCTGGTAGCTTTAGGAGCAGGAGTGACCAATAACTGTCCGGATATGGAAGGGCACATCCGGACCACATTGGATCAGACAGCAAGGGTGGCTCCGGTTTATCTTTGGAAGAAAGGTAAGAAGACAGATGTGGCGAAAGGAAGCATGCTTTTGGATGCACGTAAGATGAAAGATACCTGGGTTATACAAGAAGGACAGTTTGCCTATCAAGGTTTGCCGGAGTATCAGGCTAATTTATACGTCGCTTCAGAGAGTTGTCCAGCTCATTGGGCAAAGATGAATGCACGGAATAAAAAGAAATCAGGACTACCTGAAAAGGTTTCTGTATTGCGTTTGTGGACAGACCATGGGCAAAGTCCGAAGAATGATACCTATGGCTATACGGTTTACTTGGGGAAAGATGAACCGGCTCGTAAGCTTCCGTTTGAAGTATTGAGAAACGATACATTGATTCAAGCCGTTCGTTCGACAGACAAAAAGGTGGTAGAAGCCGTGTTCTATCCGGAAGCTCCGGTGTTAAAAGCAAAGGGGTTAACGTTGGAGGTTTCTGCACCTTGTGCACTTGTCTTGCGTGAGACGGATACAGAGTGTTATGTGTCAGTAACGGATGCCAGAATGGATGCCACATTAAAAGAAATTACGTTGGTATGGAATGGGCAAAAAATTGTGGTGCCCATGCCTCAGGGTATTTCTTGTGGAAAGTCTGTAACCGTTTGTGTGAAAAAATAGGTAGACTATTTTTTTTCAAGGTCTATCTTTTTCCGTAACCATCGGTCGAAGAAGTACAACAGACAGAGGGCGCAGAACGTAGGCAGGTAGAAAAGGAGCGTATGGGAGTCCGGAAGTATTTCCTTACAGGTGTGCCAATAGCTGATGAAGGTTGTTCCGTATTTCCAAATAAAAAATCCGATGCAGCCTCCCCCGCTGAGTATGGCGAAGACAAGGAAGAGGATGAACATTCTTTTTTCCTGCCGTTTTTCGCGTAAGATACTTTCCTCTTGTATCTTTTGCATCATGCGGTAACTGAAATTGCTGGGCAGCTCGTAATGGGGCTGCCTTTTTATTGCTTTCTGAAGTCCTCTATCTGTTGTTCTCATGGCTTAAATCTCCTCTTTCATTAAGTTACATAACTTTTTTCGGATGCGGTGCAGCTTTACTTTTACGTTGCTTTCTGTCAGGTGAAAGATATAGGCTATTTCTTCTATGTTTTTTTCTTCTTCATAGAACAGAGTGACCAGTGCCTGCTCATCGGGCTTGAGCTGGGTGAGTGCCTGCTGCAGTTTCTGAATTTGCATTTCGTTTTCGGTATCCAGCTCCTCATCTATTTCTTTATCTGAAAGACTGTTCCACATCCGGTCGTCGAATGAAAGCAGTTCTTTATCTTTTTTCCGGAGTGCGGAAGTCGCTTCATTGTAGGCAATGCGGTAAATCCAGGTAGAGAAACTGCTGTCTCCATGAAACGAGGAAAGGTGGGTGAAGGCTTTCATAAAACAGTCTTGGGTCAGTTCTTCGGCATCTTCCGGTGAGCCTACCATACGGACGATCAGGTGGAAGACCTGTGGCCCGTAGGTGTCGAGAAAATAGGCGAACTGTTCGGTTCGTCCGCTCAGGATAGATGCAATGATATGTAGTTCCTCGTGATTCATGATGCCCTTTAGACGCAGAGCAAAGTAAAAGGTTACACTGAAATTAGAAAAATATTTTTCTCGGTAAAAGTGTAACCTTTCTGTATAGGTTGCGTCTAAAGGGCAAAGTAACAAATTAAAAACTGAATAAAATGGAAGAATTGATGATTGTGGCCAATGTGGCAATTGTTTTTGGAGTGATTTATAAATTGTTTGAACTGTTTGCCGGAAGAAGGGAACGGATGATGCTGATTGAAAAGATGGGCGATAAACTGACGCCGGAAACTTTTAAGAATGGCATTATGTATCGTCCCAGCCTGTATTCATTTGGAGGACTGCGTATAGGATGCTTGCTGCTTGGATTGGGGGCAGGGCTTTTGGTAGGATACATGTTGGCATGTACCACCCAACCGGATTATTTGTCTGATAATTACCCTTATACCGTAAAAGAGGCCGTTTCCATAATTTACGGAGCGTGCGTTCTGTTAGGAGGAGGTTTAGGCCTTGTCATCTCTTATTTGATAGAAAAAGAACAATGGAAGAAAAATAAGTAAGAATTGTAAATTTCAGCAGGGCGGCCTGGCATGCTATAACGGTGTGTCAGGCCGCGTGCTTTATGGTATGATTTATCCTGAAACTGGCCTTTTATTCTTTATTTGTGAAATAAACCTTTCATTTATGCAAGGCAATTGAATCTTTTTGTAACTTTAGGTGCCATGGGTATAACAAAGGAGGTATTGGGTTATGAAGTATTATAGAATCATAGGAATCGTATGTGTGTGGATTTTCTTTATCGGACAAATTTGTGCTCAGTCTGTATCGGACAATGAATGCCTGCGGCTGGTGGAGTCTAATGACAGCGATGATGTACTGAAGGAAATGGTGATTTATCCTCCGGTATTTTGTGCGATGCACGATGGAAAACGTCTGAAAATGAAAATCAGTAATGAGGGAGAAAAGGTGATGCGTAAGACCTGTTTCTATTTGTTCTATAAAAAGAAAAGAATATGCCGGATTCATCTTCCTAATATGAAAAAAGGAGAAACGTGTGAGTTTGGTGTGAATATCCACGATCGCTTTTTCCATAAAGATCGGAGGGAACTGGTGTTCAAACTTAAGAAAGGGAAACGCTTCCGCACTTACAAACTGGCTGACTGCTGACAGGCAGTCGTTTCTGATAGTCTTTTTTTATATTTGAACTCGATTTTGTTAATGGGTTTTATCGCCCGGTACTTTGTAGTTAATGTATGTTGTAAAACATTCTTTTTAGCTCTTTCGTTTTGCTGTTTCAAATAAAATAAATACTTTTGCATTGTGTTTTTCATAGTATTAGATTTAAGGTTAACAAAGGTTGGAGTTCAGCGGAACTCCTTTTTTTATGCTCTTTTCTAGGCTATTTCTCTTGTATTTATTCTGATTTCAAGCTGTTTACAGGGTTGTTACGGGCTGTCCGGTAATTCTGTATAGTAATGGTTATCAGTGTAATCAGACTGATTATGACGCATGTAATCAGAAATACCCATGGAGAAATAGGGATTTTTTCATTGAACTGTTTCAGCCATTCCGATACGGCATACCAGGCGATGGGACTGGCCAGGAGTGAACAGACGATGGAAAGCGTGAGGTAGGAGCGGCCGAACATCCAAAGAATTTGTCCCGTGGAGGCTCCATATACTTTTCGTACCCCGATTTCCTTACGGCGGTGTGCGGCTTCAAAAATAATCAGTCCGAATACTCCTACCAGTGAAATCAGAATGGCAAGCAGACTGAACCAGGTGATTATCTTTTGCTGGTTTGTTTCTTTTTGGTAAAGCTGGCCGTATATTTGGTCGTAAAATTTTACTTCTGTGGGATAGCCCGTAAAACATTCACTCATTGTCTGACGGATATGCTTCAGTGCCCTGTCCATGTTACTTCCGGCCTTTACGCGGATGTAGGCAAATGGTAGCACATTGTTGCTGTAGATACCGTTGGGACAGAAAATATAGGGGAAGGAGCCTGTTTTGAGTGATGTAAACTGCACGTTGTTCACATATCCTTTGAGGGTGGCGCTCATTCCCCATGGGAAAAAGTCGAGTGTCTCTCCTGCCGGGATACCGCTTTCTTTCTGAAGGTCCTGCGTGGCGATAAAGTTTAGCTGGGAGGTGTAGATGGAATCGCTGGGCAGGAAGTCGCTTCCCGACAGAATGTGCATTCCCATGACTCGGCAGAAGTTCGTTGTGACGTCAATATATTGATGTCCGTAGTTGTTTCCTTTGTAGCGGAAGGTATACTGTGTATATCCCTCGGTGCCTCCTAACTCCCATTTGGCGTAGGCGATGTCGTCGATTTCAGCAAAACTTTTCAGCTGAGTGTCGAATTTGCGGTACGGACTGCTGTGATAAGGCATTTGGGGGAGGGAAGCGACCAGTATCTGGTCTTTGTCGATGCCCAGTTCATGGTTTCGCATGAATCGGTTCTGCAGAAAAATAAAAGCTGCGGTCACAATCAGGGCAAACGAAACAATATACTGGAAACCGATGAGTACCGTACGAAGCCGTTTCCCTTTTCCGCTCAGGGCATAGTTTCCTTTCAATACAAGGGCAGGAGGGAAAGAGGTCATGTACCATGACGGATACAGTCCGGCCACGATACCGGTAAGCAGGGCTATTACTCCGGTATAAAGCACATACTTCCAGTAAACGAGCAGGGAAGGGGTGAAGCCCATAAAAGAAAGCACGTTCAGGCGTATCAGGGCTGCGACAATACCCAATGATAATAGCCATCCTATTAATACGATGCTCACCGATTCGGCTACCAGGGCACGGCGCAATTCTCCATTGGTGCTTCCCAGCACTTTCTGGGTATTGATGCTGCGCATGCGTACCGGAGCCAGTGCCGTGCTGAAATTGATAAGGTTGATGCAGGCGATAAGAATAATCAGGAACCCGATACTTACCAGCAGGGTCATGGTGCTGCGGCTACCTGTTTGGAAGTAGTAAGGGGAATGCATGTCATAATATAGTTTCTGAATTGGGAGAACATAGAGTTTCTGAGTACCTTGATCCCCGGTAAACAGTCGTTTGTTGGCTTCTGTAGCTGCAATCTGCTGGTTGATTTCTTCCACGCTGACTCCTGGTTTTAGCAAGAAGAATGCAAAAAAGTTCTGGCTGCCCCAGTCGTTCTCCTGAAGTTTTCCCATCGGGACAAAGAGGTCATTTTTGAACTGGCAGTTTTCCGGCAGGTCTTCAAAAATACCGCATATTCGGAATTTGGTGGCTTCCGGATTTCGCCAGTCTGGAGTATCTGTGTACAGATAGGAACCTAAGGCATCTCCATTCGGGAATAGTTTGCGGGCATAGCTTTCGGATACGATGACACTTTCGGGCCGGTTCATCTCCTGGTCACTGCCTTCTACGAACTTCAGTCCGATAATTTTTCCGAAATTGGGATACACAGCCCAAGGTTCCTCGTAGAAGTATTGCGGATTCTTGGGGTCGGTGTAGAAAGCCTGCTTCTGCCAGGCCGGGGAATAGATGGTGCCATATTCGATGCCCGGTACTTGCTGGATGAGGTAGTCGATAGGGCCTCGGGGGAGTGTACTGACATAATTCTCCTCTTGAGGTTGTGCCAGATTCAGCATGACCAGGCGGTCGGTATGAGGATAGCAGGTATCGAAATCGCGTTCGTAGCTCACCTTCATCATAAGCAGGACGAAGGCGGCAAAGGCAGCCGAAAGTCCCATCAGGTTCAGCACAGAGGCGCTCTGGAAGCGTTTCAGCGTATAGAATAGATTTCGTAGGATGGTTTTCATATTTTCATTTTTTATGTTTCTGAGTTGATAAAGACTATTCTGTTTTCAGATTCAGTACTGGATTTTCCCGTACGGCTTTTCGGCTGATTAGCCAGACGGAGGCCAGTGAGATGAGGGCTACAATCAGGAAAGCGGCAACCGGTACCCACCAGGGGAAACTGCTTTCGTAGGTCACAATCTTGTCTATCTGCTGAATGCCGATATACATCAGCGGGAGGCCGATGATCAGACTGACCGCTAGTGATGCGGAAGAAAATTTCATTAGCCGGAGCATTTCACTGCGGCTGTCGGAACCGAATACCTTGCGTACGGCGATGTCTCGTTTACGTTGTGCGATGAAGTAGATACTCATGGCGGTAAGTCCTAACAGGGAGATAACCAGTGCTGCGCAGGTGAAGATAAGAATCAGATGATTCATACGGGTAATGTCTTCATATATTTTCTGTACCAGTGCGTCATACCATTCTGAATCAAACGGGTATCCGTCTATTATCTTGGAATAGAGCTGGTCCAGTTGCTTTTTATAAGCTTCGGGTTGTTCATCGCGTACTTCTACCAGGATGTTCCATGGGCTGATGCTGTCGGATGGAGCAATTTGCATGCGCAGCGGATGAGGATCTTTCATAAGCAGAGAGCGAATCTGGAAGTCTTTGAATTCTCCAACCACGTTCATGGTATAGCCCCCACGGTCACTTCTTACAAAGTCTGTAAATCCCAACTGACGTAAGTCTTTCATGGCCGACTGGCTTACAAAGAAATTTTTTGGATTGTATCCTGCATGGCGGTCTTCCGTAATTTGGATATGGAAGATGTCGATGAAGGCAGAGTCCACCACAAAAGTCTGGAAGCTTAGGTCTTTGGTACTGTCATCCGATGTGAAGTACATGCTATCATTGTTTCCGCCGTCAATGGGAGTACCTTGTGCAAAACTGACACGTTTTACGAAAGGAAGTTTCTGGGCTTCCTGGCGGAAAAGCTGAAGTTTCTGGTCGCTGACCATAGGCGGGTAGTGGATGACATGACCGTATTCATACCCTAATGGGGCATGCAGGATGCGGTAAATCTGTACACTCAGGTAAATGGCACATCCTAGCATGGCGATGGTGAGTCCGTTTTGTACAATGTTTAGCAGACGGAGGTATAAAGTCTTGGTCTTGCGGCGGAAGGTACCTTTTACGATGTCCAGCGGATTGTATTGTGACAGCAGGGTGGCAGGTACGAATCCGGAGAGCAAGGAAAGTACGGTAATCAGAAGCAGGTAGCACAATAGGGTAACGGGATTTAAGTCACCCACAATGTCAAGCCGTGTATGAAGTAGTTCCATGGCTGTAGGTTCTGCAGCCTTGGCCAGCAGAAAACCAATCACAAAGGCCAGCGTGGTCAGCAGGAACGATTCGGCAATCATGCGCCAGAAGATGCTTTTCTTGGAGGAACCTAACAGGCGTCGGGTAGCCATTTCCTTTGCCCGGTAGCTGGTCTGGGCAATGCTCATGCTGGTATAGTTGAAGATGGCCATAAACAGAATCAAGACGCCGATGGTCAGGAAAATAAGTACCACTTTCAGGCTATATTGGTTGAGTATGGCTCCGGCGGCCAGTGTATCGGAGAAGTAAAACTCGTGTATGGGGATGAATAATACTTCTTTAACGGAATCATACTGGTAAATCCAGAAGAATTCTTTGAAGAAGCGGGCAATGTCATCGGCTTTGTCGTTGGGGTTGACGTTCGGATGGAAACGCAGGAAGAAGATGCAGCTGGCGGCATTGCCCAACTGGGTATTTTCTTCGCTGGCACTCCAATTAACGTATCGCACATTCTTATGAAGGCTGAATGCTTCAATATTGGAAGGAAAAATAGAATTATCAATGTCTTCAATGATGCCACTTACTGTACAGCGTCGGTCACCGAATGCTTGTTCAATAAGTGTTTTCCCTAACGCATGCTCCGTTCCGAACAGTTTGATGGCACAGGAACGTGTCAGTACGATGTTGTTCTCATTGGCCAGCAAGGTTTCCGGATTCCCTTCCAGCAGATGGAAGTCGAAGAACTGGAAGAAGTTTTCGCGGACAAACATCATTTGTATATTAACCGGCTGGTCGTTAGTTCTGACAAACTGTTCATAGGAACCGCTTACGGCACACCAGTCTTCTATTTCCGGATAACGGCTTTGTAGTTTGTCACCCAGCAAGATGTGACCTCCTGCCCATATCTCATTAGCCAGTACATAAGTCCGGTCTGCATCTTTCATGTCTTTGTCTACGGTGAGTTGTCGGGTTACCATGTGGGTAATCAGCAGAAGAAACATGAGCGAGATGCTTAGTCCAATGACATTGACAAAGGTAAAAAGCTTGTTGCGCTGTAAAAAGGTAAAGTAAGTTTTCATTTTTCTGTGTTTGGTTTTGTTTTTACTGCAAATGTACGATACAATTTTCGTGCCATTATTTCAAATCTTTGATTTATAGATATATGCGATTTTTCAGCTTTCTGTGAGTGTCTAAATTTTTGACATGGGGTGTATGATTTTTAGACAAAAGTAATTGATGGTTGGGAGAGGTAATATGATAATGCAGTCTCGTTCTTGATTTTTTTAAGGTTGAGTCTGTATTTGTTAAGGGATTTAATCGGTAAATAGAATTTGGTTAATGTATGTTGTAAAGCATTCTTTTTTAGTCTTGTATTTTGCCATTCCGGATAAAATAAATACTTTTGTACTGTGTTTTTCATAGTATTAGATTTAAGGTTAACAAAGGTTGGAGTTCAGCGGAACTCCTTTTTTTATGCCCTTACGCGAAGGGCTGTCTTTTTTTCCGGAATCCGGTTTTTTAGAAAACCTCGGGTCGAAAATCTCGTAACGTTTCCATTATTTTTATGTTTTCCTTTGGCGAAACGTATGTTTCCGCCGTTCGAACCGTACGTTTTGCGTTGCGGAGCCGTAGGTTTTTCG
>ERZ791801.2050-NODE-2050-length-10974-cov-2.415056_pt1 | contig 10974 bp, 9 predicted proteins | sample MGYA00510309_ERZ791801 | MGnify/ENA primary metagenome ERZ791801 (study PRJEB30046, sample SAMN00791979) | human gut metagenome | study: EMG produced TPA metagenomics assembly of the A metagenome-wide association study of gut microbiota in type 2...
CGACATGCCCGCCGTGGGCTATTCGACGGTCTATCCCGTGGTGATGTTCCTGCGGGTCCTGACAGCGCAAATATTCATACTGTTCGCATTGTAACAAAAAGCGGCCCGGGCCGCTTTTTTTGTTCCTATAATTTTTTAATATTTCCATTATTTCCTATCTTTGTCCGGAAAGCATAATCCCAAACATATTCAAGCTATGGCAAAAGCAGTCAACATCGCCCGTTCGCACCGGTTGGACGGCATCGGAGAGTACTATTTTTCGCGCCGTCTGCGCGAGATCGCCGAGATCGAAGCGGCCACCGGCCGCCAGATCGTAAAACTGGCCATGGGCAGCCCCGACCTGCCGCCCCATCAGTCCGTGATCGACCGCCTGGCGAAAGAGGCGCAGCGTCCCGACGTACACAAGTACATGTCTTATCAGGGTGAACCCATCCTGCGCAAGGCTTTTGCCGACTGGTACAAGAAATGGTACCGCACCGAGCTGGACTTCAAGTCGGAGGTGCTGCCGCTGATCGGCTCGAAGGAGGGTATCATGCACATCTGCATGACGTTCCTCAATAAGGGCGACAAAGTTCTCGTCCCGAATCCCGGCTACCCCACCTACTCGGCGGCCGTGCGTCTGGCGGGCGGCGAAATGCTCCCCTATGCGCTGAACAAGCAGACCAACTTCTACCCCGACTTCGACGCCATCGAAAAGGCCGGGCTGGACGGTGTGAAGATGATGCTCGTCAACTACCCCAACATGCCGACGGGACAAACCCCCTCGATGGAGCTGTTCCAGAAGATCATCGACTTCGGAGCCAGACACAACATCCTGATCGTACACGACAACCCGTACAGTTTCATCCGCAACGCCGAACACCCGATCTCGATCATGGAGGCCGAGGGCGCGAAGGATGTGGCGCTGGAGATGAACTCGCTGTCGAAAGGCCACTCGATGGCCGGCTGGCGCGTGGGCGTCGTCGTGGGCAAGAAGGAGTGGATCGACTCGATCCTCACGTTCAAGTCGAACATGGACTCGGGTATGTTCTACCCCATTCAGGCCGCTGCCGACACGGCGCTGGCGCTGGGCGAGGAGTGGTTCAAGGAGCTGAACGACATCTACTACGGCCGCGAGAAGCAGGCTTACGAACTGCTCGACGCGCTGGGATGCCGCTACCGCAAGGGACAGGCGGGCCTGTTCGTGTGGGCCGAACTGCCCGAGGGCTACGAGGGCGACAGCTTCGCATTCTCGGACGAGGTGATGGAGAAGACCGACGTGTTCCTGACCCCCGGCGGCATCTTCGGTTCGGAAGGCAACGGCTACATCCGCATCACGCTCTGCTGCCCCGAGGCGCTGCTGAAGAAGGCCACCGAGAAGATCAAAGCCGCTTTCGGCAAGTAGAGGCGAAATCACGGCCTTACAGAAACAGCCGCCCTTCGGGGGCGGCTGTTTCTCGTTCACGCCTCTCCCGGCATCTCTGCGCGTTGGGCGGAAGCCATTCGCCGCAAAACAGGAAGGTCCCCTCCAGAACGAGGGGACCTTCCCGTATGGCGGAACGAACCGCAACCTACTTCATCAGCCAATGCCGCTTGAGCCACTCGCGGACGGGCAGGTCGTAGAGTTTCAGGCAGGCCCAGGCCAGACCGACGGCAAGCAGGAAAATCGCGACATTCACGAAAATGCCCGTGCCGAGCGGAGCGTCGGGATTCCCGGCCACCCAGGCCATCTGCATATAGACCAGCGGGTAGTGGGTGATGTAGAGCGGGAAGGAGATTTCGCCGAGGAACGTGCAGACGGCCACCGACCGGGCGCCGGCGACACGGCTTCCGGCCCCCCATCGAGACGATCAGCGGGAAGACGAACAGGATGACCAGCGCCTGATAGCCGCCGTCGATCCACGGGGTCGAAACACTCCCGACATGGGGCATGACCAAAGCGGCCGCGATCAGCAGCGAGCACCACCAGAATCCGCCCCGCACGCGGATCGCCGCACCGAGGCGCGAGAGCAGCAGCCCCGCGAAGAAGGGATACAGCAGCCGCGAGAAACCGATGTAGATTTGCTCCGGGGTGACGCTCCAGCCGCCGATGACGGTGTAGGCCGCAGAGCGGTCGGCGGAAAGCAGGCCGAACAGGTCGAGATTCAGCGTGAGGTCCAGCGTCAGCACCGCGGCCCCGGCCACGAACAGCCCCAGCACGAATTTCGGGAAACGCCGGATGACGAGGGCATAGAGGATATTGGCGATGTATTCGTAGAGCAGCGACCATGCGGGTCCGTTCAGCGGGCTGGTCTCGCCCCAGCCGCGGATGTCCCACGACGGCAGCGCGGGCAGCATCGTACAGCCCAGCAGGCAGATCAGCAGCACCTCCCACCACTGTACGCCGGCGATCATCGGGAAGGCCGCGGACCCGAAGTAGAAGAACAGCGCGCCGATGAGAGACCCCATGATGACCATCGGATGCAGACGCACCAGGCGGCGCTTGAAGAAGCCCTTGAGCGACATGCGGTTCCAGCGGTCGTCGTAGGCGTAGCCGATCACGAAGCCCGAGAGCACGAAGAAGAAGTCGATGGCCAGATAGCCGTGGTTGAGCACCTGGTAGGCAGGGCCTTTGGAGTAGGTTTCCAGCAGATGGAAGGCCACCACGATCATCGCCGCCACGCCGCGCAGTCCGTCGAGGATTTCGTAGCGCGGCTTCGAGGCCAGGTAACCGGTTGCGGTCGCAGACATGGGGATCGGACGGGATTCGTTACTCCTCGACGATGCGGATCGAAAGAATCTTGTCGCCCGGGCGGATGTCGTCGATCACGTCCAGCCCTTCGACCACCTGCCCGAAGCAGGTGTGGCGGCCGTCGAGATGCTGCGTATTCTCGCGGTTGTGGCAGATGAAGAACTGCGAACCGCCCGTGTCGCGCCCGGCATGGGCCATCGACAGCACGCCGCGGTCGTGGCGCTGGCGCGGGGCCGACGTCTCGCACTTGATCGTGTAGCCCGGACCTCCCGTGCCGTCGCCCCTGGGGCAGCCGCCCTGGATCACGAAGTCGGGAATCACACGGTGGAAGGTCAGCCCGTCGTAGAAGTTGTGTCCGGCCAGTTCGACGAAGTTGGCCACGGTTCCAGGGGTCTCGTCGGCATACAGCTCGGCTTTCATCGTCCCCTTTTCGGTCGAAATAATTGCGTACTTTTTCATGGATCGGTTTTATGGACCGGTTCCGGCTGAACGGCCCGCGGTTTTCGCGGGTCGCTCGCGGCCGGGAAGCCGGAGTTGTCGTTATTCGGTGACTTTCACTTTTGCGGCGGCGGCGCAAACCCGTTCGCGCAGGGCTTCGAGGCTGCTGCCGTGGGGTTCGTAGCCCACGACGACGCCCATGCGGCGGTTCACGCGCGCCGAGGGTTTGCCGAAGATGCGGATGTCGGTGCGGGGATCTCCGGCGACGGCCTCTTCCACGCCCTCGTAACGCGGCGCGGAGGTCTCCACGCCCGAGAGGATCACCGCGCTGGCGCCCATGCGCTCGAAGGTGACCGCCGGAATGGGAATCCCCAGCACGGCGCGCAGGTGCAGTTCGAACTCATTGAGGTTCTGCGTCCCGGCCAGCGTCACCATGCCCGTGTCGTGCGGCCGGGGCGACAGCTCGGAGAAATAGACCCCGTTGTCGCGGCTCAAAAAGAACTCCACGCCCCACAGTCCGGCCCCGGTGAGGGCTTCGGTGACGGCGGCGGCCATGCGCTGCGCCTCGGCAAGGTGTTCGGGTGCGATCACGGGCGACTGGAAACTCTCGCGGTAGTCGCCGCCCTTCTGCACATGGCCGATCGGCGGGCAGAAAAGCGTCGGGCCGTCCTTCTGGGTGACGGTCAGCAGCGTGATCTCGCTGTCGAAACGGATGAACTCCTCGACGATCAGTTCGCGGATGTCGCCGCGCGACCCTTCACAGCCGTAATGCCAGGCGCGTTCCAGCTCGTCGGGACCCTTGACCAGCGACTGCCCCTTGCCCGAAGAGGACATCAGCGGCTTGACCACGCAGGGGAAGCCGATTTTCGCGGCGGCCTCGCGCAGTTCGCCGAGCGATGCGGCGTAGAAATACCGCGCCGTCTTCAGCCCCAGTTCCTTCGCCGCGAGGTCGCGGATGGCCTTGCGGTTCATCGTGAAATTCACGGCCCGGGCGCTCGGTACGACCTGGACGCCCGCCCGCTCGAACTCGTAGAGCCGTTCGGTGCGGATGGCCTCGATCTCGGGAACGATGATGTCGGGGCGGTGTTTTGCGACCGCAGCGGCCAGCGCGTCGCCGTCGAGCATGTCGAAGACCTCCGCGGCGTCGGCCACCTGCATCGCGGGAGCGCCCGCATACTTGTCGCACGCCACGACGGTCTGTCCCAGCCGCTGCGCCGCAATCGCGAACTCCTTGCCCAGCTCGCCGGAACCCAGAAGAAGAATGGTTTTCATATCAGCATGTAGTTTAGTTACAGTATCGTTTAGTCGTTCTCATGGTCAATCTCCTGCGGCCTTTGGCCACATTTGCAAATCTGCCCCTCCCCTAAATCCCCTCCTCGGAGGGGACTTATCGCATGCGACCGGATTGTCAACCAAAATGCGGGCACCGCTTATCGGGAATAGTCCCCCTGTTTTTTGCAACGCAAAGATAGCTTTTTCCGCCGAATTTCGTATCTTGTAACGACAAAACTGCGCAAGCCCAATGAAATACTCCAAAATCCTGCTGTGCTTCGGCGCGCTGTGGGCGTCGTCGGCATTCCCGGCCCCGGCTCCCTGCGACACGCTCCGCGTCGCCTTCCTGACCGACATCCACGTGACGCCCGGCAACGTGCAGGATTCGCAGTTCCGCGTCGCGGTGGACGAAATCAACGCCTCGCCGTGCGACATCGTGATCTTCGGCGGCGACCTCACCAACCTGGGCAGCGACGCCGAACTGGAATACGTCCACGGGCTGATCTCTCGGCTCGAAAAACCGTGGCACGCCGTGCCGGGCAACCACGAGACCACGTGGTCCGAAAGCGCCTGCACGGCCTTCGCCCGGATCTTCGGCCACGACGGGCGCACCGCCTTCCGGGCCGGGGACTACCTCTTTCTGGGCTACGCTTCGGGACCTTTTATGAAGATGGCCATGGGAGCGGTGCGCACCGAGGACCTCGCGTGGCTGGCCGCGGAGGCCGCCAAGGCTCGGCCCGGCCAGCGCATCGTGAGCCTCTGCCACTATCCGCTGAACAACGACCTCACGAACCGCACGGAGGTGACGACGACGCTCCGGCGGCTGGGCATCCCGCTCACGCTGTTCGGCCACTACCACCGCGCACCCTCGCTGTTCAACTTCGACTCCATAGCAGGCATTCAGGGACGCGCCCTGCGGGGCAAGAGCGATTCCGACGCGGGCTACACGCTGCTCGACTTCTGGGGCGACTCGGTCCGCGTGCGCGGAAAGACGCTGGGCGCGGAGCCGCGCACCCGCTTCACGATCCGCATGCAGGACGACCCGCAAACGCTGGCCCTCGCCTCCGACCCGACGCCCCCGGTTCCCGACTACAAGGCGCATGCGCAGCTTGTGTTGCAGGACAGCGCCACAATCTACACCGGGGCGGCCTTTTACAGGGACCTGGTGTATTACGGCACGACGCAGGGCGTGCTGCGGGCCTGCGACACCCGCCGCAACCGCGAGGTGTGGCGTCAGCGTTTCGGCGGGGCGCTCTACACCACGCCCCTCGTGGCCGAAGGGCTGGTCATCGCCGGCACGACCACCGACGGACTGCGCGCCTACGACGCCCGCACGGGCCGCGAACGGTGGCACATCGACACCCCGACACCGATCGTCGGGCAGGGACTCGTCGACGGCCGCGGCAGCGGCGCGGCGCTCTACATCGGGCTGGGCAACGGCACGATGGCCAAAATCGCGGTGCGCGACGGGCGGATTCTGTGGCGTTACGACTACGGCCGCGGCCAGTCGCAGGGGCAGCCCGCGCTGGCGGACGGGAAACTGGTTTTCGGAGCCTGGAACGGGCATCTTCACTGCCTCGACGCCGCGACGGGAAAACTCGGCTGGAAGTGGACCAACGGCTCGAAAAGCCTCTTCCTGTCCCCGGGCAACATCGTTCCCCGGATCGCCGGAGGACGCGTGTTCATCGACGCGCCCGACCGCGCCGTCACCTGTCTCGACCTCGCCTCGGGAAGCGTCGTATGGCGCTGCACCGACTACAAGGCCCGCGAAGCATCGGGCATGAGCGCCGACGGCAAACGCTTCTACGTCAAAACCATGGACGGCGAACTGCTGGCCATCGACACGGCCCCGGACGCCTTCCGCCGGCTGTGGATCACCCCCGCGGGCTTCGGCTACGACTACACGGCCTGCCCGGTGACCGTGAGCGGCGGCATAGCCTACCTCGCCGACCGCTCGGGCAACGTCGCCGCCGTGCGCGAGGACGGCACGCCGCTGTGGTGCGTCAAGTGCTGCAACTCGGCGGCGAATTTCATCACCGAGGCTCCCGACGGCTCGCTGTGGGCGACTTTCGCCGAAGGTAAGATCTTCCGCATCCCTCCGCACGCACCCGCAGGGCACAAAAAGAAAATCCCGTAATTCGCAGAATTACAGGATTTTCTCATAAACGCTCGGTTTTCAGTGGAGGTGGCGGGAGTCGAACCCGCGTCCAAACAGGGAACCCGAAAGCTTTCTACACGCTTAGCCGCCATTTGATCCTTCTCCCCGTGCCTGGCAGGCAGCTACCGAACACAAGGCCCAGTTCCTTGATTTTCGCGCACCGGCCGGAACCCTCCGGCGCACTATCTCTAAATGGATGATACCCCGTATGAAGAGCCGTTAAAGAGCGGAACGTCCCTTCGGGATACTCGTCGCCAAAGCGCCTGGGCTCCGGCGATTAAGCCAATTTTCCTTGAAAATTAGGCAGCGAGTGCAAGGCTGTTATTGCCATTTGTAGTTTGAGCATCGGGATTAACGAGCCGCCACACAGCGCTCGGCGTGCTTACAATCAAACTCTGCCTGCTGTCAAAACCAGGCACCCCCGGTCTTTCCGCGCAAAGTCAATCGGAAACAGTGCAAAGATAGTACAAAACGCGGGCATTCGCAAATTTATTTGACAAATGCCGGGCGCAGCCCCGTCGGACCGAAAGCACCGGAGCCGGATTGTCCGGATTCGGAGCCTCGGCAGCCGAAACCGCGCCGCCGGCCCGTTCCGAAGCAGCAGGCGGAGCGTCTGCCGCAGTCCATCGCCCGCGAGGGGTTGCGCGAAATCCGCGCCGCACCCGCCTCCGGACGGCTTTTTTACCGGACGGATGAAGGGCATACGGATATTTTGCTTATCTTTGTTTGTTCGGAAAACAGAGCGAAACGTTATGAATGAAAAATATGTCGTAAATCTCCGCGACGTGGCTATCTACCATGCCGACAATCCCTTCGGCAGCTGCTCGGAGAAGAAACTCCTGCAACGGGGCGAGATGGTGCTCTCGGAGGTCAACCTGTCGGTGGCCCCGGGTGAATTCGTATACCTGATCGGACGTGTCGGGAGCGGGAAAAGCAGTTTACTCAAAACTTTATATGCCGAGATGCAACTCCTTACCGGAAAGGGATATGTCGCGGGCTTCGACCTGCGCCGCCTGCGCCGCAAGGACATCCCCTACCTGCGCCGCCGCATCGGCATCGTCTTCCAGGACTACCAGCTGCTCACCGACCGCAACGTCTTTATGAATCTTTACTACGTGATGAAGGCCACGGGCTGGAAGCGCGAGCAGGAGATCCGCGAGCGCATCGACCGGGTGCTGGGGCTGGTGGAACTCGGCTCGAAGAGTTACAAGATGCCTTTCGAGCTTTCGGGCGGCGAGCAGCAGCGGCTGGTGATCGCCCGCGCACTGCTGAACGACCCGCAGGTGCTGCTGGCCGACGAGCCCACGGGCAACCTCGACCCGGTAACGGCCGACGGCATCATGCAGCTGTTCCAGAAGATCGCCTCGCAGGGCTGCGCCGTGGTGATGTCGACGCACAACACGGCCCTGATCGAGAACTACCCCGCCCGCGCCGTCCTCTTCTCCAAGGGCAAAATCCGCGAGGTGGACCTCAAGGCCGAACTGGCGTAAACACACGAAACAACAAGTCAATCTATACCTTGATAATAACTTTTCCAAGAACATGTACCCCCAAAAGGATCGGTCGTTTGAAAATATACATATGCTCTCGTATTGCTTGCGGCAAGCATAGCACGTAATTTCTTATTTATCCCAAGATATCCAAAGCCCTGTTGACCTGAGATTTGCCCTTGGGCTTTGGTCTTACAAACGAACCGGCAAGGAGCGACCCGATTCAAGCACAAGAACTCCACCGCATTAACCGTGGAAGGAGCGAAAAAAACTTGGATACCTCTGCCTGATCAGGGGCATTCAATCTACCGGAAGACAGCGGCTCTTCAGAGCGGGTTTGAGAAACCGCTATTGAATCATTTTCTTCGCGAAGTTCCTTTGGCCCTTTCAAGTAAACGGGCCAATCGGGATGCTCCTTTATGGATTCTTTCATCGCTTTATTAACCTCCAGCACGGTTTTTTGCGCTTTTTGATAATAATAATCAGGAACCCCGAGTGCTTCAGCCTCTTTTTGAGATAGGTTCAATACGACGCAGCTATCGACAACGTGCATGTAATTTACCAAAATCAGATTGGCATTTATCTCTGATTCGATATTCCCTGTATTTTGTACATTTCCGGAATCCACATCTCGGATACCTTCATTGGTTGAACATGTAATTAAAATCGCAGAGCACGCAATAATTGCATAACTTTTCCAATAATTTTTCATAATTTTCCATTTTTTTTAACTACCCGAGTGTAAAATACGAATAAATTTCATATATACGGCATTTTTTTACAAAAGTGAATCCATTACATTTTAACCAAATCCAATACCGCATCTTTCTTGTTTTATACGGAAAATTTCCGTATATTTGTACGATATTTAAAGACTACGATGAGTACCGAATTAGAAAACGTTAAAAAACAAGAAGAAGAATACTCCGCGTCGAACATTCAGGTCCTTGAAGGTCTCGAAGCGGTGCGCAAGCGTCCCGCCATGTACATCGGCGACATCGGCGAGAAGGGTCTCCACCACCTGGTTTACGAGGTCGTGGACAACTCGATCGACGAGGCGCTGGCGGGCTACTGCACCGACATCGACGTGACGATCAACGAGGACAACTCCATCACCGTCAAGGACAACGGCCGAGGCATTCCGACCGACTACCACGAGAAGGAGGGCAAATCGGCGCTCGAAGTGGTGCTGACGGTGCTCCACGCCGGCGGTAAGTTCGACAAGGGCAGCTACAAGGTCTCGGGAGGTCTGCACGGCGTCGGCGTCTCGTGCGTCAACGCGCTTTCGACGCTGCTGATCGCCGAGATCCACAGCCGCGACGGCAAGATTTACCGCCAGACATACAGCAAGGGCGCCCCGACCTCGCAGGTCGAGGTGGTCGGCGAATGTACGGACCGCGGTACGATCATCACCTTCAAGCCCGACGGCTCGATCTTCACGCATACCACCGAATACAAATACGACATCCTGGCCAACCGCCTGCGCGAGCTGGCGTTCCTGAACAAGGGCATCAGCCTGAACCTCTACGACAAGCGTCCCGACGAGGAGGGCAAGACCGCGAGGACCACTTCTACTCGGAGGAGGGACTCAAGGAGTTCGTCAAATACCTCGACGCCACGCGCGGCACGCCGATCGTCGAGCAGATCATCTACCTCGACACCGAGAAGAACGGCGTCCCGGTGGAGGTGGCCATGCAATACAACGATTCGTTCTCGGAGAACGTACACTCCTATGTAAATAACATCAACACCATCGAGGGCGGTACGCACCTGACGGGCTTCCGCCGTGCGCTGACCCGTACGCTCAAGAAGTACGCCGAGGATTCGGGCATGCTCGCCAAGCTGAAGTTCGACATCAACGGCGACGACTTCCGCGAGGGTCTTACGGCTGTCGTATCGGTGAAGGTGCAGGAGCCGCAGTTCGAGGGACAGACCAAGACCAAACTGGGCAACGACGAGGTTGCGGCCGCCGTCGACCAGGCCTTGGCCTCGGCGCTGGGCGACTATCTGGAGGAGAACCCCAAGGACGCCAAGGCCATCGTGCAGAAGGTGATCCTCGCGGCTACGGCCCGCCACGCGGCGCGCCACGCCCGCGAACTGGTGCAGCGCAAAACCGTGCTGTCGGGCGCCGGGCTTCCCGGAAAACTCGCCGACTGTTCGAGCCGCGACCGTTCGATCGCCGAGATCTTCTTCGTCGAGGGTGACTCGGCAGGCGGAACGGCCAAATCGGGCCGCGACCGGAATTTCCAGGCCATCATGCCGCTGCGCGGTAAGATCCTGAACATCGAGAAGGCCCAGGAGCACCGCATGTGGGAGAACGAGGAGATCAAGAACATGTTCACGGCCCTCGGCGTCACGATCGGAACCGAGGAGGACTCCAAGGCCCTGAACCTCGAAAAACTGCGCTACGACAAGATCATCATTATGACCGATGCCGACGTCGACGGAAGCCACATCGCCACGCTGATGCTGACGTTCTTCTTCCGCAAGATGAAGGAACTGATCGAAAACGGCCACGTCTATATCGCCACCCCGCCCCTCTACCTCGTGAAGAAGGGCAAGCAGGAGCGTTACTGCTGGACCGAGAAGGAGCGCGACGAGATCTCAGCCGAGTTCGGCAAGGGCGTGCACATCCAGCGTTACAAAGGTCTCGGCGAGATGAACGCCCACCAGCTGTGGGAGACGACGATGAACCCCGACACGCGCATCCTGCGCCAGGTGAACATCGAGAACGCCGCCGAAGCCGACCGCATCTTCTCGATGCTGATGGGCGACGAGGTTCCGCCCCGCCGCGAGTTCATCGAGCGAAATGCGCATTACGCGAATATCGACGCATAAAACGACAGTCAGAAAAAGGATTGCCCTCTTCAGGAGGGTGATCCTTTTTTTAATAACCACCGCAAATC
>ERZ791801.2053-NODE-2053-length-10956-cov-3.469773_pt1 | contig 10956 bp, 10 predicted proteins | sample MGYA00510309_ERZ791801 | MGnify/ENA primary metagenome ERZ791801 (study PRJEB30046, sample SAMN00791979) | human gut metagenome | study: EMG produced TPA metagenomics assembly of the A metagenome-wide association study of gut microbiota in type 2...
GCTCAGTGGCGGCTTGTTTGAACATCGTGTTCAAACATGGCTAATATAATTACAGAACATTAAGAACTTCTATGATTCAAACATATCGTATATCTTTATAAATCAATATTAAAATATATACTGAAATCAATATCGCAATTTCCGTGGTTCATATTTATTCATCCCTCGGCTTCTTGTCATACATGCTTCCGATCTTCATTTGTCTTACGGTGTCCGTTAGCAGTTCTTCAATCTGCTCATCCGTAAATGCAACCGTTCCCGTTGCAACCATGCTTGCGATTCCATGTGTGAAAATCCACACTTTCAGATGAAATGCTTCCTGTTCCGTCCTGTCATACCCGGTGAATTCTGCACCTTTCTCTAAAATCTGATTTCCCATATTATCCTTCTCAATAAATTCCGTCGGAGAAATCTTCGAATCTCCCATAAATAATATCTTGAAGAAATCCGGGTAATCCTTCGCGAACCGGATATACGCAAGTCCCATGCCCCGATACGCTTTTTCTTCCTTGGAACCTGCAATCATGTACGACTGGTATATCTTCCGGATGTGTAAGATCGTCGCCTGCTTTAGATCCTCCATGTTCTCAAACTGATAGAAGATCGGCTGTACCGAACAACCAAGCTCTTTCGCCACCCGGCGGGCATTGATTGCAGACAGGCCTTCTTTCTTCACAACCGCACACGCTGCCTCAATAATATCTTCCTTCAAAAATTTTGTTGCCCTTGGCATAAGCCCCTCCATATTTATTTTATAACATTTGTTATGTAACTTTCGTTATATTATAGTGAATAAAAAAAGAAACGTCAAGCAGATCTCGATGAGATGCAGCTACATTCCTGTCTCCTGCACATTCATCTGCCCAACGTTTCCTTTTCTGATTCTATATTCTCACTGATTAATCATTATTGTTGCTACAATTTGCGGCGTCGATTGCGAGTACGAGCATCAATCCTAAGATCTCATCCTCTGGATTCGCAATGTCTATCACATAGGTATCGCCCCAGCGGAACAATTCCTTGCCGATATGTGCGATGCAATAACTGCCATCATACACGTCGTAATCCCATCCGAAGAGATCACCCTGCACCTGCCAGCCATGATATTCAATATCATATCTCGGCGTAAAGAGGGAGAATCGTCTCTGAATCCGACCGATTGTCCGTCCGCCGATCTCGACTTCGAACACCGGAAGCAGATGAAATATCTCCTGATGGATCACGCCTACTTCCTGATCATACATATCATAGATATGCATATGATGACCGATATTGAAGAATTCCGTCTTCACAAAATATTTTGGATTGCCATATTCATCGTAGATATCATACGTATCCGTCCACGCAAATACGCGCTGCTTTATCATTAACCGCATAGGTTATCTCCTTATAATACAAGGTCCTTCATCGAATGCAGCCCAATTGCCAGTGTCGATGTGTTGTGCATCAACGCCGAGGTTGTCGGCTGGATCACGCCTGCAACACCAAGTACGATCAGTCCGGTATTAAATCCAACGATCGTTCTGTAATTTCTTCGGATTCGTCTTGTCAGTGCGGTACTGATCTTCCGCAATGTGATCAGTTCATTCAAGTTATCTGCTCCAACGGTAATGTCCGCGATCTCCCGTGCAATCTCTGCACCATCACTGATTGCAATACCGATATCCGCTGCCGAAAGTGCCGGTGAATCATTGATACCGTCACCGATCATGATAACCTTATGTTCCTCTGCTTTCGCACGCTCCACGTAGCTTGCCTTATCCTCTGGAAGTACCTCAGAATAATACTCGTCCACGCCAACCTTCCGTGCGATCGAACAAGCTGTACGCTCACTGTCACCGGTCATCATAACAACCTTTGCAAATCCAAGCTCTTTCAGTGTCCGGATCACATCGGCTGCCTCATCACGGATCGGATCTTCGATACAGATGACAGCCACCAGTCGTCCTTCTACTGCCATATACAGATGTGAATATTCCTCTGGCAATGCATCGAACTTCTCCTGCATACCTTCCGGAACCACACAGCCCTCATCTTCAAATACAAAATGATAGCTTCCGATAATTGTCTTTCTTCCTTCTACCGTAGTAGAAATACCATGTGCTACGATATAGGACACCTTCGAGTGGACCTCTTCATGCACCAGATTCTTTTCGCTTGCCGCATCAACAACTGCACGTGCCATCGAATGAGGGAAATGCTCCTCGAGACATGCGGCGATCCGCAGCAGTTCATCGCTGCTTTCATTGCAGAACGATACAACATCAACCACGCGCGGTGCTGCTTTCGTCAGCGTTCCGGTCTTATCAAATACGATCGTATCCGCTTCCGCCATCGCCTCTAAGAACTTACCGCCCTTTACCGTAATGCTTGACTTGCTCGCCTGCCGGATTGCGGACAATACGGAAATCGGCATTGCCAGCTTCAACGCACAGGAGAAATCAACCATCAGGACCGACAGTGCTTTCGTCACATTCCGTGTGAAAAGATACGTTGCGGCTGTACCAAGTAACGTATACGGTACAAGCTTGTCTGCCAGATGCGACGCCTTACTCTCCAGAGAAGATTTGAGTTTCTCGGATTCCTCGATCATCGTGACAACCTTCTCATACCGGCTCGAACCACCGACCTGGCGGACACGGATGCAAAGCTCACCTTCTTCCAGCACCGTTCCTGCATAGACATAGGAATCTGCCTGCTTATGTACCGGCAAAGGTTCGCCTGTCATCGATGCCTGATTCACCATCGCATCGCCATCGACAACCGTTCCGTCAAATGGGATCACATTTCCGACATGGATCACGATCTCATCATCCACATGGATAGATTCTGCAGATACCTGCACTTCCTGTCCGTCCTTCTTCAACCAGACTTTTCCGATGTTCAAGGACATGCTCCGTGCAAGATCCCCGACGGATTTCTTGTGTGTCCACTCCTCTAAGATCTCGCCGATTCCAAGCAGGAACATAATAGATCCTGCCGTCTGGAAGTCTCCACGGAATACGGATACACCGATTGCCGTGCCATCCAGAACCGGAACTTCGATCTTTCGATTTGCTAATGTTTTCAGTCCGTTCGTGATATATTTTACCGAACGGATGGCAGTCAGGGTGTTCGCGATCGGCATCGGTAAGAACATCCGGTTGATGCATCGCATTAAAACCTTGTCTACCAGTTTTTCTTTGTACTCTTCATTCACCTGTCTTCCAGAATTTTCCAGATAGGATTCCGGCACATCTGCCGTCTCATAATGGAACCGCCGGAGCGCTGTTATCATCACTTCCCGGCTTCCCTCATAACAGACAACCGCATCGCAGGTCGAATGATTTACCTTCGCAGAACTGACATGTTTCATGCTGTCAAGATAATACTGAAGGATATCGGCTTCCCGGTACGACATGTTCTTCTGTGCAACATGAAAACGAATTCTGCCTCGTATCTCATGTTTAATCACAAATTTCATTTTCTGTCGCCTGCTCCTCTGCTTCTGCTTCGTCATCAACTACCTGTGCCTCTGCTTCGATCTCGCGGTCTGCGTTGATCTGCTTTGCCTCTGCATAGATATCGCTTGCATTCTCCTGTACATTGGTCACGGTCTTCATGATGCAGTCCTTTGCACGAAGGACAGCGGCTGTACCATGTGAGTAAACCTTCTTTGCATCACGGCTTGTCAAAAGCTTGATTCCTGCTGTTCCGAACAATACACCTGCTGCAAAAATCCCTGTTTTCTTTCCATCGATTTTTTTAAAAAAATTTGACATAATAATTACCTCCTGTTAGTCTAATCTAACTACATATATTATCACAAATTTTCTAAAAAATAAATATTTTTTTACCAATCCTTTCCAAGTTTACTGCAAGCCGATACTACACTGTCTACTCCTAATATAATCAGGTATGTACCTATCAAAAATCCGACTGAGAACAAAGCAATCTGCGGCCAGAATATCATCAGCACACCTACTACCAGACCGATCACATTGATGACCAGTGAGACATAGAAATACCTTCCTCTGTACAAACTCCGGATAAATCCAAGATGACACAGCTTCGATACGCTGTGTGCGATAAACCATAGCGGAAGCAGCAATGTTACAACCAGTTCGCCTATGTGCGGATATGCCATCAGCGCCAGACCGGTGATCACGCTGATCACCCCGGCAGCCAGAGACACGCACGGTGCAAACCCAATGTAACGTTCCGACTTGGCATAGAAGATAATATCGGTAATTCCGGTCACGATTGCCATCACACCATAGAAGATCGTAATCCAACGCAGAATCCCCCCCGGCGATGCAATCGCCAAAGCGCCAAGGATTATAAGAAGAATACCCTCGATCAGTTCCAGCCATCCATAGCCTGTGTGTCTTTTCATAGAGCGGCTCCCCCTTCCTTATTCAGAATCTCCATAAATTCATCACCGGTGATTGTCTCTTTCTCATAGAGGTGCATTGCCAGAATATCCAGCAGACGCTTGTTATCGACAAGCAGCTTCTTCGCTTTCTCATGCTGTGCGCGCACAAGCTCGACCACCTTATGGTCAATCTCTTTCTGTGTATCTGCAGAACAGCAAAGAGAGGTATCCCCACCCAGATACTGGTTTTCTACCGTCTCCATCGCAACCATATCGAACTCCTCGCTCATACCATAGCGGGTAATCATCGCACGTGCCAGCTTCGTTGCCTGCTCGATATCGTTCGAAGCGCCGGTTGTGATTTCACCACATGCCACTTCCTCTGCGGCACGTCCACCGGTGAGTGTTGCGATCTTGTTCTCGATTTCTTCCTTCGTCATCAGATATTTGTCGGCCTGCTCCACCTGCATTGTGTAACCAAGTGCACCGGATGTACGCGGAATGATCGTAATCTTCTGTACCGGTGCTGAATGGCTCTGCAACGCAGCCACCAATGCATGTCCGACCTCATGATATGCAACCGTCTTTTTCTCCTTATCCGAAAGCACGGCATTCTTCTTCTGATAACCGGCAATTACAACCTCGACACTTTCTTCCAGATCTGCCTCGGTTACAAATGTCCGGTTCGAACGGACAGCACGAAGCGCGCCCTCGTTGATGATATTCGCAAGCTCGGCTCCAGATGCACCGGATGCCATACGTGCAATCGTATGGAAATCTACATCATCGCCAACCTTGATTTTTCTTGCATGTACCTTGAGGATTGCCTCACGGCCTTTCAGGTCAGGCAGTTCCACCGGTACACGCCGGTCAAAACGTCCCGGTCTGGTCAGTGCCGGATCAAGGGATTCCGGACGGTTCGTTGCCGCCAGAATGATAACACCATTATTTCCTTCAAATCCATCCATCTCAGTTAAGAGCTGGTTCAATGTCTGCTCCCGTTCATCGTTGCCGCCGTACTTGCCGCCGTCACGCTTCTTACCGATGGCATCAATCTCATCGATAAATACGATACATGGGGCTTTCTCCTTTGCCTGCTTGAACAAATCACGCACCTTTGATGCGCCCATACCAACAAACATCTCGACGAACTCGGAACCGGAGATTGAGAAGAACGGTACATTTGCCTCACCTGCAACCGCCTTCGCAAGCATTGTCTTACCAGTTCCCGGAGGACCGACTAACAAAAGTCCCTTCGGCATAGATGCACCGACGTCCGTATATTTCTTCGGATTATGCAGATAATCGACAATCTCGGCTAAGTTTTCCTTCGCCTCATCCTCGCCGGCAACATCCGTAAAATGAATTCCTTCGGTGGACTGCACATATACCTTCGCATTGCTCTTTCCACCCATACCGAACATCATGGAATTCTTACCGCCAGCCTGTTCCATCATCTTCCTTGCGAGGAATCTTCCAAGAATCCAGAACAACAACAGTGGAAGAACAACCGACATCAAAAAGCTCATAAATGGAGATGTCCTCGTCTCGATTTCTTTCGAGAACTTCGCACCGCTGTCATAGAGCCGCTGTGTCAAGTCATCGTCCGGCATGAGTCCGGTCTTGTAGATTGCGCTCTCCGCCTTATCCGTAAATGTGATCTGTGTACTGTCGATCTGTACCTGACCGATATCTTTATCCTCGGTCATCTTCATGAATGTTCCGTAATCAACTTCCTTTACCTGCCGCTCTGCCAGCATTGGGGTGATAAATAAATTAAACACCAGCAATACTACCAGCACGATTCCATAATAGAAGATCAACGGACGTTTTGGTGATTTTACTTCTTTCATCTCTGCATACTTCCTTTCTTTGTCTAGATTATTACGAACTATACAGCAATTGTATATATTGAGTCGAATTTTCCAAATATAAGATGTATTGAAGCTAAGATGTACTAGATGTTCTGTTGTATATATTCTTACCGCACGCAACCGCCGTCAATTCGCCATCCATGGCTCAGTGACGGCTTGTTTGAACATCGTGTTCAAACATTGCTGTGTATCCACAGAACATCAACTACATCTAAGCTCCAAACATAATTACATTTAGAAAACTCGACACATCTATATACTTAATTGCTGTATAGTTCATAATAATCATTTACGCTTTCTACTCTCCGTACTTCTCCTTCAATACCTTCACGATCATCTCGTAGTTCGGCATCTCTACTCCATATTGTTCTCCAAGACGAAGCGGCTCATACAGCAATCCATCGATTTCCGATGGTTTTCCTGCCCAGATATCGCGCTGCATGGAAGTCGAAGCCTCCGGTACAAGCGCATCTAAGATGTCCAGATTCGTCTTCTCAATATCAACCAAAAATGGGATTCCCATCGCTGTTGCAAGTGCGTCGATTTCCTTCATACACCGGATCAAAAGCATCCGCTCTTCTCCTGCGCGCTGGAATACTTCTGCCGTCGCATCATAATACAGACCGCAGGCTGCCATCGGCGATACATACGCGTATTTCTGAAATGCATCCCGCTCGATCTGGTCAGAAAGTACCGCATCAATGCCTGCTGCCTTTAATTCCTGCTCTAAGAGGAACATCTTCCGGCAAAGCGCCTGTCCCTTCCGTGCGCCAAATACGATACGGAAGATATCGCCTTTTTGTAAGATCACACCCGGCTCCTTGATCTCCGCCGCAATGTAGATACAGCCATCTACAACTGTTGCATCCGGCAGCGCCTGCTGCAGCTTTGCACCGGTTCCGTAGATGTTCAGGATCGGAACGATCAACGTCTCCGCATCACTATGTTCTCTCAAAAATGGAATGATATCCGGAATCGAATATCCTTTGACACACACAAACAGGACATCCGGAATCTCCGCATATCCTGCCTCATCAACTGCCTTTATGTCTGTCACGGTAAATGTCCGGCTTGGTGACTCCACACATATACCATGTTCTCTGATTGCTGCAAGATGCTCGCCACGCGCAATCAATGTTACATCCTGTCCGGCTTCCGCTAAGAATGCACCAATGCTTCCGCCGCATCCACCGGCTCCTATAATTGCATATTTCATATACGATCTGCCACTTTCTATATGCTCAAGTGGTTTCTCCTTCCCTCTTTTTTCTTCTGTCTCTGATCTGTGATACATATTCTATAACAGATTTATGTTTGTTTTGTGAACAAATCCGTTATTGGAAGAATTTTAATGAAAATATCGTTATTTGTCCTGTTTTTTCACCTTCACAATCACAATTGTAAGGTAGCTTGCCGCCTGTGTCAACGCATCTATCCCATGCATCACACGTTCCTCCGGCAGTCCGCAGTTCGAGACGCCATAGACCTCCAAATATTCTCCCTGCTGTCTTCTCCGCACAAGCTCTGTCCGAAGCATGCCGATCAGCTGTTCCAGCTTCTTCCCCGACTTCATATAGATCCGTGTCCCGTCATAGTCCGCGGTATCTTCCACCGCGTAGCTGCCCGGAATAATATGGATCTCCTCGCCCTGATCCGCAAGGGAGATTCCAAGTCTTGCCGCCACCGCACAGAAAGAAGGCACGCCGCTGATCATCGACGCAGGCATCCCCGCCGCAAGCACTCGCCGGTGAATATAATGATAGGTCGAGTACACACTTGGATCACCGATCGTAAGAAATACAAGCGTCTTTCCCTGCCGCATCCGTGCCTGCACCTCGGCAAAGCAGCGATCCTGTGCCGCGCGAAGCACGTCCGCATCCTTCGTCATCGGAAACTGCATCGGGCAGATCTCCTTTTCCTCGATCTCCGGTACGACCTGCCGCACGATCTTATAAGCATAACATTCTTCTTTCTTCTCATTTGGCAGTAAGATGCAGTCACTCTCCCGGATCGCACGCACCGCTGCCAGCGTCAGAAGCTCCGGATCTCCCGGGCCGACTCCGACGCCAATCAATCTTCCTTCCATCTATCTGTTTCCTCCTGCAACACATACCAGCCAGATTCGCTAACTGATAGCTGTCTGTCATATTTTAATTTTCCAGGTAATTCTCCAGTGCCGCTTTTCCACGATACGTGCTCACATTAAAGGTCCGGATACCCCGTCGGCTCGTACATAGATTACTATGATAGGTAAGCAGGCTCTGCGCCTCATCATCGTTCTCATCGGTCCAGATTCCACGTGCCTGTGCCCACTCCAAAAACTCAAACACCGCAGGCGTCCGATCCGCCGAGCCAGCCTGCAGATCATATTGCATCAGGTCGATCAGCCGGATCTCCATATCGTCCGTATCGACATCCTCCGCCATCCATGTCTGCACATCCGCACGTGCACACGCAAGATTATAACGCGCGATATACGTATCCGGATGTGACAACGCAAACGCGATATACAAACCGCCACATGCAACGATCATATATTTCATCAGTGGGAATGTATTCTTATACAGATAGATGATCGTGCCAGTGAAAAGCACAACCAATACCAGCAGTCCAAACAGCACCAGCACACGCAGATACGTCAGATGATATGCCCGAATGTACATCAACATCCGCACTGCCGAAGAGCCGATCATCACATAGGTACAGCCACACATGATCGTAAGAATCGTCCGAAGCACCCGGCTTTCTGCAAATGCACAGTTGCAAACCAGAACAATTACCAAATTTACAGCCGCTACAAAAAGCAACTGGAAGAATCCCTGCCTCGCATATTCCGAATACGAATACCCGGATGGCAGCATCTGCTTTCCAAGAAATGGCGACAGGATCTGAATGATTGCGAACACTGCATATAATGCAGTCAGCAGACCACAGAACGTAATACCGATCATCGGCTCCACCATCCGCTTTTCTTCACAGTCGATCTTCGGCGGCTGTATCACCATCTTGCAGAAGATTCCATATACGGTGACAAATACCGCAACGAGCATCATCACGAAGCCTGCCAGATTCCCGGATAACTGCAGATTTCCAATACTCCGGTCGACAATGTATTTGAAGATGGCATCAGCCTCGGACAGCACGATCAACATTAAAACCAGAAATGGCAGTGCAATCAGCACACCAACCAGCACATAGATTGCCTTGGATTTTTTCTTTTCCCGCTGTCTCACATACACATAGCAGTCACTGAATCCACGGAACAGATACCCAAGCGGCGAGAACACGGTGCCTATCACAGCACGAATATATTTCCCGACACCCCATTTCTCTGCATCGCAAAAGCAGGTAAAAAAAACCGTCATCGAAAGCAGATAGATTCCTATGTAATTACATGCAATCAAGAAGCGATCTCCAGTCAGGAAAATCGATACGCCAAGCAGCAGAATTCCTATGTAATAAATCATCGTATGCGGATTTGATGTCTTATCCTCGCGGTTATCGTACGCCTTGCTCTGTGGTGCATGTGAGCAGACATAATATAAGAACCCAATCGTTGCAGCCGCAAATAAAACCGTCATAATACCATATGCATTTTTATACAGGCAGATGGTTGTCACAACCGCGTATATGATTGCCGCAAATCCACCCGTTCCAAACCGGGTTGCCCGTTCCTTCATATCCTGATTATCTACATATGGCATCATCTGTTTTGGCTCTTGTTCCTGTATATTCTGATTGTTCAAATATTCTTGTTTTTGTTCATTTCCCATATTGAAAACGCTCCTTTCCAGATACGTTCTATCTTATTCGTCGTTATCCTCTTCATCCTCATAGATCAATATATCTCCCGGCTGGCAGTCGAGTGCCTTACAGATCGATTCCAATGTGGAAAACCGCACCGCCTTCGCCTTGTTATTCTTCAAAATCGACAGATTCGCAAGCGTAATATCAACTTCCTTCGCAAGCTCTGTCAGCCCCTTTTTCTTCTGTGCCATCAGCACATCCAGATTCACCTTTATCGCCATATCACCACCGCCTTTTCTTATATGGTAACGTCCCTAAATCGTAAAATCATTTTCTTCCTTGTACTGCACTGCTTTGTCAAACACGATGGCAAGCACGCGGGAGAAAAGACCTGCGATCAAAAATACTACAACAATGATAAATACAGCTGGCGTGAAGTAAAGTGGAATCCTGCAAAGCATCACCGCCATGATTGCGAAGCTGTATATGCCCATCCGGTTCAGGCTCTTCACATTTTCCTTCACGAAGCAGTCATCCGCAAGCACCGTCCGAAACATCTTCCGAAGCTCTCTTAGAATCAGCACTGCGAACACACCTGCCGTCATGAAGATCAGCACCATCCAGATATAATATTCTCCGAAAAATGGATTGATCACAGTTCCATACCATTTGAATGACACCGGTAAAGTCAGCGTCACAACCATTCCAACAAAATACATGATATCCAGCAGGACCTTCGTCGCGCCGGCAATTTTATTTTCTTTCATACCTATATGTCCTCCCACATCTTTTCTAAACTGCGCGTTTTATTTCTTAACCTTTCTACACTTTACACGATTCATTATTGAATGTCAATATATTTTTATTGTTTTTCGATAACTTTTTATTGTTTATCAACCAAATGAGGAATTGTGCATAAAAAAAAGGGTGAAATGTAGAATGAGAGTCCCGTTTGTAACGCAAGAGTCCCTCTTTGTAAAT
>ERZ791801.2057-NODE-2057-length-10938-cov-2.182578_pt1 | contig 10938 bp, 10 predicted proteins | sample MGYA00510309_ERZ791801 | MGnify/ENA primary metagenome ERZ791801 (study PRJEB30046, sample SAMN00791979) | human gut metagenome | study: EMG produced TPA metagenomics assembly of the A metagenome-wide association study of gut microbiota in type 2...
GCATTCCGCAAAATCAGCATCCTTGCGAGCAAATAATTTTGCGTTCATTATATCATGATTCAATGTAACATTTTATGTATAGTTCAGAGGGTTACTGGCAATACTGGAAATAGTAAGAAAATAAAACAAGCAATAGTTAGATCATGGAGGAATAAGGTTGGGGAAAGTCGGTCAGAGTCATAAAAAATATAAATGTACATAGGAGCGGCGGGAGGTGGAACGTTTGGAAAAAGACAGAGATGCAGAAGGCGGAATTTATAGTGCAGACAGCCGGATTGACAGAGATATAGATGCAAATATCAGCCGGGTAAAGGCGCTGTTTGCCGATTGGGGAGACATCGTGGAACGTCGATTTACAGTCAGACGTACCGGTTTGGATGTGTATGCGGAGGATTCTGTCGGATCAGCAGATGAGATGTCCGCGTCGGTAGGAGCAATCTATGTAGTGTACATTGATGGGCTATGTGACAATGGTCTGATCGAGGATACGATCATTAAGCCTGTGACCTGGGAGTGGCGGCATGAGCATGGCGGTTCCCTATGGGAGGCAATGGATTCATTTGAGACACAATCGGCGGATATAAAGGCGGAAAATGACTTCAAAAATGTGATGTTTTCGATATTAAAAGGAGACACAGCGGTATTTGTATCGGATGCAGATCAGGCGTTTGTTGTGTCTTCCAAGAAGCTGCCGGTACGAGGGGTGGAAGAAAGCTCTACCGAGGGTGGAATGCGTGGTCCGCGGGATAGTTTTAATGAAAGTATCCGTACATCGACAGCCCTTATTCGGCGGAGGATTAAAGATACAAGATTAAAATTGATCCAGAATACGATCGGTGTTCGTTCCAGAACCGAGTATGGAATCATGTATATTGAGGATATTGCAGAGAAGAAGCTGGTTGAACAGGTGAAAGAACGGATGAATGAATATGAGATAGATGCCATATTTGACAGTGGCATGGCGGAACATCTGATGGAGAAGAAATGGTACCGGCCGTTTCCGGTGTTCCAGTCAACCACCAGACCGGATAAAGCGGCGGCGGCACTGGCAGATGGCAGGGTTGTAATTGTATTTGACAATTCGCCGGAGGTTCTGATTGCGCCGGCGACGATCAATACATTATTCCAGACTGCCGATGATTATTATAACCGTTGGCCGGTTGCAACTTTTGCCAGAATCATTCGTTATATAGCGGCATTTATCGCGGTGGGGCTGCCGGGCTTCTATATAGCTGTTACCTGTTATCACCGGGAGGTGATACCGGATAAGCTTCTCTATGCGATTGCAGTTGCAAGAAATCAGTTGTCTTTTCCAATCGTGTTAGAGGTTTTGATCATGGAGTTGTTGTTTGAATTGCTGCGGGAGGCAGGAATCCGTCTGCCGAGTCAGCTGGGAAATACGATCGGCGTTGTTGGTGGTCTGATCGTTGGACAGGCTGCGGTGGAAGCAGGGATTGTCAGTACCATCGTGGTGATCGTAGTTGCGCTGACAGCGATTGCTTCTTTTGCAATTCCAAATGAAGCTTTTGCGTCGGTGTTCCGTCTTTTAAAATTTCTAACTATACTGGCGGCTGCTTTTTTTGGACTGTATGGCTTCCTTCTGGTGATGCTTTTATTGATCTATCATCTTGCCGGTCTGAACAGCTTTGGTGTTCCGTACATGGCACCGGTCGTAACCTGTGGCTATGCAGAGGATGGAATGGAAGATTTTGTCATTCGTAAGCCAATCAAAAAAATTATCTTTCGACCGGCATGGGCGAACTATCGGGAGCGCAGACGGCTTCGTAAAAAGTAATGATGAATGGGTGTGAATTAATATATGGATTATAGAAATGTGACGTTTCGGCAGCTTTTTATAACGGGAACTTGCCTGATTTTCCCGATTACTTTCTGGAATATGGTACAGATTATGACGGATTTTTCCAAAAACAACGGTATTTTATCACTTTTTTTGATGCTAATACTTGCTCTGGTTTATGTGGTGCTACTACATCTTGCGCTTTCCGGTGTAGTGAAATTGTCAGATCCGGCTAAAGAAAAGACAGAGATAACGGGTACAAAAGTATGGAATAATAAGAAAAAAGTGACTATTGCATCTATTTATGTGATCAGATATGTAATTCGGGTCCTTTTTCTGCTTTATTTCTTTGTACAGGGGAGCCGGATCCTGATGCTGCCGGATTATGCAAGTGCGGTTTTGGTTGTTCCGGTATTACTGGCACTTTTCTATATGGCAGGAAAGGGGTTGCGTGGTTATATCGGATTTGCGGAAGCAAGTGTGATTGGAATCGGGATCACATTGGTGCTGTTTATTATTTGTGGATTCTGGAATGCTGATTTTTCTCGACTAAAAGAATATGTAGAATTCCAGATGCAGGCATCTGTATGTAACACAATATGTCAGGTTCTGATAAAAGGATATCTGTTAATTGTAGGATTATCTATGCTGGAATTTGTCATGTATCTCTATCTGAGAGTAGAGAAACGAAGACGAGGGATGCTGGTGTGGACAGTATCTGTTCCGGTTGTGTTAGCCATTGTTGCTTCCTGTTTCGTGATATCGTTGCTTGGCTTGCAAGGTAAAACAATGACTTCAAAGGGAATACTAAATGTTGTGGGTGCGATGATGTTCCCCGGAGGTGCAAATGCGAGACTCGGTTTACTCGCCTGTTATCTGCTTGTCATCTTCGGGCTCTTGCTGCTGGCAATCCACATTGTGTTTGTTTGTCAGTTTGTGGATGAAATCTGGAAGATCATCTGTGTATGGAGAAAGAGCGGCGGGATGAGAGCAGCCGGGAATGATAAGAGTACAGAGTTACATGGACGTGATTCTGATAATGCAATGGATAAAAAAGTGATGGAAGAAAAAAACGATACATTTGGGGATAAGACACAGAAGGAAAATCAGTATTCGGCAGAAGAAGATGAAGATATGGAAGAGAAAAGAAGCCTGTGGATAAGAAGCGGCTGCGTGGTTGTTTTGTTTCTGTTGTTTCTGTGGATGAGCCGGTTCCTTGGAGAACGGGATGCCGGCTGGGCATTTATGATCTACATTGCGGCTGTGGATATTCCTTTGTCTGTTCTTGTGCCGGCATTTGCAGGGAGAAAACGGACGAATCCGGGAAAGCTTGCAAAGATGGCTGCAGAAGTGATCGGTGGGGTTCTGATCGCCTGCATATTGTCCGGGTGCATGGACAGATCCATTGAGGCGGTAGACTATCTCCGGGTGGTTATGATCTCTGAGACGGATAGAGGCTACGAGTACACATTTGTCACAGACAGTCTGGAGGGAGCGGAGTCTGCAGGCGAATCGGAGGAGCGGGAGTATCCGGTTGTTGCGGAGAGCCTGCAGCAGGCACGGGCTGAATATGATCAGGCACATGACCGGAATCTTGACCTGAGCCACGTTGAATATATCGTGGTGGATTCCGAAAAAACCTTGCGGCAGATGTATCCGGAGCTGATAAAAGAATTTGTAACGAATTATGTAGAAGTGATCTGTACCGATTCACTCTATCAGGGTGAAGCGTCCGGCAGCATCCGGGAGTATATCGCATCACATTACAAAGGAGAGTGTCTGGCGACACTGGGGGAGTAGACATTCGTTTAAAGTATTAGTTATTGATAAAGAAAAATGGAGGTTATGGAAATGGGTAGAGCAGTAAGAGCGGCAGTTGCCGGAATCCTGATCGGTTTATTTTGTGGAACATTATATGTGGAAATGGGAGCACTGAAAAGATTATACAGCGCGAAAAACAGCGTAGAGCAGGTGATGAACCTGATCGAATATGCGGAAGAAAATGAAGATATAGCCTATGACAATACAGAGGAAAATTATGCTGGAATAACCAGTGACAAAACTTCACAGACAGACGGTAAGAATGATGGATCGAGCCAGCAGGTGGTAAATGGTCTTGAGCCTTCGGATGGTCAGGATACAGAGCTGCCAGATGATATACAGACCGCATTTCGGATTCTGGATGGCACAACATTAAATGCATACGAAACACAGAAGCAATTACAGGAACTGGAAGCAATGTATGATGATATAGCAGGAAATGCAAGTGCGGAGAGTCAGATGAATGCTCAGAATAAGACATCAGATGTTATCCGGATTCGGATAAGATATGAGGGAAATGAGAATTTATCGGACAAGCAATTGGATGAATTTACTTCATATGTTGAGCAAGCGGTACTTTATGGTATAGCCGAGAAGCTTGGCACAGACTATAACGATCAGGAGAAAAGCATTGTGCGTAAGAATCTGATCCTGAGCAAAGAATATATCGATGCCTGTGCAGAGGAAAGTGCAGAAGAATACGGCATACCGGTTACTGCATGGTCAGCTTTTGAGTATCTGAACCTTCCGGCAGCAACCTTGAATGGCGTTGCTTATCCGGCCGGGTATTATGAAACTTTGTGTGTGACGTTGAAAAGATTATGACTGACTTTTCCACCTACCCCTAAATCCCCGGAATCCTTGAATTATATAGGTGGTTGTGGTATGATATGAAATATTTTGATTATATATTTCAAAGGAGCTCAAGGGAATATGGCTAAGAAAAAATTGGTAGTTATTTTTGGAGGAAGATCATCGGAACATGAAGTTTCATGCATTTCAGTTCAGACAGTTGCCAAAGCGGTGGATACGGACAAATATGATATGACACTGATCGGAATCACAAAGGACGGCAAATGGCTGAAGGCTGACAGCATTGAGAGTATTGCTGACGGAAGCTGGTACGACAGTCAGGTTCGTGCAGTGATTTCACCGGATTCTGCAAAAGAGATTATCATAAAAGATGGCGACAGAATCTATGCGGAGCCTGTAGATGTTATTTTCCCTGTTTTGCATGGTTTATATGGAGAAGACGGTACGATTCAGGGATTGTTTGAGATGGCGGACATTCCATATGTGGGCTGCGGTGTATTTGCATCGGCTGCTGCAATGGACAAATTCCATACAAAGATCATTGCTGATCATATCAATGTAACACAGGCAAAATTTGTTCCTGTAGTAGAAGATGATTTTGATGATCTGGATGTTGCGATGGATCGGGTAGAGAGCGAGTTAAACTATCCGGTATTTGTAAAACCATCATCCGCAGGTTCATCAAAGGGTATTACAAAGGCACATGACAGAGCTGAGTTAGAAGCTGGTCTGCATGAGGCACTCAACCATGATTCCAAGATCCTTGTCGAGGAAACGATCGTTGGCAGAGAGTTGGAATGTGGTGTACTTGGATATGGCAATCATACAAAGGCATCCGGTGTTGGAGAGATCCTTGCTGCCGCAAATGCAGATTTCTATGATTTTGATGCAAAATACAACAATGCAGATTCCAAGACGATCATCGGGGCAGATATACCGGAAGAAGCTGAGGACGAGATCCGTGCAGAAGCAATCCGTATCTTTAATGCGATTGACGGCTTTGGACTTGCCCGTGTGGATTTCTTCCTTGAGAAAGACACCAATCGTGTAATATTTAATGAAGTAAACACATTGCCGGGATTTACATCGATCAGTATGTATCCGATGCTGTGGGATGCAGAGGGATATGATATCAAGACCCTTGTAAATACCTTAATTGAGATGGCATTTGAAAGATAATTTATGACGACGAGAGATATAAAGATAAAAGTAACGGGTGTGCAGAGTGTTGCCGGAGCAGATGATGAACCGGAGGTTCTGGAGCTTGAGACGCGGGGAACATACTCTGAGAAAAACGGAAACCGCTATATCAAATATGACGAGTTCATTGAAGATGTGGAAGAACCGGTGAAGAATCTTCTGCGGTTCGATGAGCATGCATTACAGCTTACGAAACGTGGCAGCGTGAACACGGTTATGTTATTTGACCGGGAGAAGAACAGCTCGGTGCATTATGCAACTCCGGTTGGACCGATCTGTATGAATATCTGTACGGAGGAATATCATATGGAGCAGTCTGAGAAGGGAATCCGGATTGATATTCGTTACTGTATTGATTTTAACAATGATTATATTACGGATTGCAGTCTGAATGTGACTGCGGACTACGAAGGGGTATAAATATATATGGGTAGTGAGAAATCCTTCGACAGCTTTCTGGGGATTGAAACGATCGCGGAGACAGCATTTGGAGATATGGATGTATGTCTTCCGGTGAACGAAGAAGATAATAACTATGAGGTTACATATTATAATGATCTGGTGACGATGTTCGATGAGATCAGCATGGAGCCGGAAGATACGCTTGTGGATTTTGGCTGCGGACTTGGCAGAGTGCTTTTTTACTGTAATTCCAGACATTACTGCCGGACGGTTGGAATCGAGAACAATGCCAGGGTCTATGACAGACTTCTGACAAATGCCGCAAGCTATCAGAGCAAATTCCTTGATCAGGAGGAAAGGATGCAGTTCCTGAATGTGGAGGCAGAGGCATATGAGGTCGGAGATGAAGACAATTATTTCTATTTCTTCAATCCATTTTCCGGTGCAACCTTCAAGAAGGTACTGGATAATATCATCGCATCGGTTCGGAGACAGCCGAGAGATATTGAACTTTTGATTTACTATCCGACATTTGAATATCAGAAAGCAATCCGTGACTGCAACCTGTTCGTTTTAAAGAAGATGATCAAATTGTCCGGTTATGAAGAAGACCCGGATGAGAAGGTTCTGGTATATCATTTGTCACGATATTTTGTAGCGTAGAATAAATAAGGCGGTCTATCTGGCGGACTAGCTTTATATTGACTTGCTGCGATTCCTATTCAATGCACATGTCTGATTCGTAAATACTCCTGTGCCAACTCGTCCTTCGGACTCAAACAGGCACCCGTATTTACTGACAATGTGCATTTCATTACGGAATCTTCGCTAATGTCAATATAAAGCTGGTCCGTCAGATAGACCGCCTTATTAATTTCATACAAATCATAATCAGGATACAGGTGATTCCGATGATTCCCCACAGTATAGAGGGGGAGATCGCTATACTTCCGATCACATAGGAAGAACCGTTTAAGATTATATGAAGGATCATGCCTGGGATCAGGGAGCCTGACCATACGGCAAGACAGCCCAGAATGATTCCGGCCGGAACGCTGTAGCAGAACTGAACGACATTTCCATGATAACAGCCGAAACAGAATGCTGTGAACAGGATCGCACAGAGGGCGGCATGCTTCGTGTGAAATGCAGAGACAGACAGCTTCAGTGCCACTCCCCGGAAGGCGAATTCTTCTGCGATCGGTGCGAGAAGTGTGACTGTACAGATACGGATGATTCCATTGTTGATGGAAAATGACCGCTGTACCCGTTCATGGTATGAGGTTAGGAGCTCCGGCCTATAAGTGTCGATCAGACGAAGAATACAGGTTGTTAAGAGCTGAAGACTGATACCAAGGATCAGCAGTAAAATAAAGATAACAAAAGCACGCAGGAAAGGATTTTTCTTTCCTGCGTGCTTTGTTTTTGAATGATCGGACAGATAAAAATATCCGAAAATACAGATACAAAGAATATATGAAATACATGATGTGATACTGCCGACAGAATCAGTCTGACTGCCTGTAAGATCACAGATCCGGGTGCCTGCAAGATAGACAATATTATGTATCAGTAATGCGGTAACCGGAACCAGACAGGTAATAACTAATTTTCTGAGGTCGACACGAGTATTTATCATGATTACTGGATCTTCTTTGCCCTTTCTTTCTCTTCCTTTGCCTTTGCTTTTCTTGCGGCTTTTTCTTCTTTGCTGAGTTTCATGCTGGCAGTTTCCTGCTCATAAGTCTGCTCGTATTTCTTCTGTTTTGCACGAAGTTTCTGACTGAATGATTTCTTTGCAGGTTCCGGTGCTTTTTTACCTCGAACATTCTTAACGCTTGTGATGTAGATACCGCTGACCATAGCTTTAACTTCGCCGCGGACAGGCATAATATCAAAGATTCCATCGTCGCAGATCAGATTGATGATCTGTGGGCCGATCTTGGCTTTAACGATAGGAAGCTTAGCTTTCTGGTAACGCTTTGGAGTTGATTCCAATACCTGCTTCGGAAGATTTGCATCTTTCATAGGCAGCATCTTTTTATCGATGACCAGCATCGTGACAGGCTGTGCAGCCTGAAGCATAGCTTCTTTCTGTGCGCTCTGCTTCTTCTGCAGGCGGTTTCCTACTATGTAAAGTACTACTAAGATTACAACTAATATTGCGATGACGATTAACATCCATCCCCACCAAGGCATAATAAGTTCCTCCTTATATTTCATTATTTGTCTGTGATTGCAAATTGTATATATTATGATTACTTTTGACCTTACCAATCAGGGAACGCTTCCGCTCGTTTCTGCGCTGCATAACTTCGAACTAAGCTCGAAAATACCTCGCTAAGATCTCAGTTACCCCTGCAGCGGTACTAAGATGCCGCTTCTGCGCCATCTAAGGACCGGCGGACTCAAATGTCCCTGTATTGGCAAGTCAAAGTAATCAAATATATATACAATTTGCAATTATATTATTTTTCAATCATAGGCAGGTTTTTTAACCGGGCTGCCTGAATCTTACCGGGAATTGCATCCAGAACCTCTTTACGTTCCTTTGGCTTCAATCCACGGATATCAACCGGCTCTAAGAATTCGATCACAACCTTGCTGCTGTGAAGAAAATTATGTTTATTTGCTTCCATACATTTGTCTGTTCCGCAGATAGCAACCGGAATGATCAGACATCCGGCTTTCTGAGCGATCTTGAATGCACCGTCTTTAAATGGCAGCAGTTCGTCGCCCTTATTTCTTGTTCCCTCCGGGAAGATCATCATGGAGTGACCGGATTTGATGATATCAGCAGTCTGCAAAATCGTTTCCAGCCCCTTTTTCAGATCGGTACGATCCAGATATGTGCATCCGATATCATCCATGTATTTGTAAAGCAGAGGTATATCCTTGATATTGTCCTTGGACATGAAGCCAAGCGGCATATCGATTGCATTGTGACAGGATAAAATATCAAAATAGCTTCGATGATTACCAACGAACATGACCGGTTGGTCGGCAGGAATGTTTTCCTTGCCGATAACTGTTCGTTTACATCCGGTTAAGAACATAACTGCTCCGAAAAATCCTTTTACCAGCTTCTGAGCCTTGATGTAAGCTTTGTCCTGATCTTTTTTTGCAAGCTGCTTCAGATACAGATGATATGGAAAACAAAATATGATTCCAAGTACTGCAAACAGTACAGTAATAATGGTTCTCAAATATATCCTCCTGTTCTATCTGCCGTAGAGTTTTGCTGTCTCAAATAGACGTTCTTCTAATTTCGTATCCATGTCTTTATCCTCAAAACGCCAAGCCCAGTTGCCTTCTCCTACACCCGGAGTATTCAGACGAGCCCATGAATCTAATTTCAGAACATCCTGCATAGGAACAACAGCCATATTTGCAACAGAAGAGAAACATGCACGGATCATAACCCAGCAGATATCACTGGCATCTGTGCTGAAATAGCGGCGAAGCTTGTCCTTGGATGCTTCGTATGCTTTCTGATACCAGCCTAGTGTTGTGTCGTTGTCATGTGTTCCTGTGTAGCATACGCAGTTTCTTGTATAATTATGTGGAAGGAAATCATTTTCTTCCGGATTTTCAAATGCAAACTGTAGGATCTTCATGCCCGGCAGATTGAATTTGTCACGCAATTCGATAACAGAATCGTCGATCTCACCCAGGTCCTCAGCGATGATCGGAAGGTCATAGCCAAGATTTGCCTGTAACTGTGTGAAGAAGTTGATACCGGGAGCGGGCTTCCATTCTCCGTTGATGGCGGTTTCTTCGCCATAAGGTACAGCCCAGTACCGGTCAAATCCTCTGAAATGGTCAATCCTTAAGAAATCTGTCAGAGTGAGCTGGTATTTGATTCGCTCAATCCACCATTCATAACCGGTAGCGGTATGCTTTGACCAGTTATACAGTGGGTTGCCCCACAACTGTCCGGTCTCTGAGAAATAATCAGGTGGTACACCGGCAACCTCTGTTGGGTATCCCTTTGAATCCAGCATGAAAAGCTCCTGATGGCTCCATACATCGGCACTGTCCCATGCAAGGAAGATCGGAGCATCACCTACGATGCTGATGTTCTTTTCATTTGCGTATTCCTTGATCGCCATCCACTGTGTATGGAATAAGAATTGGATGAAATCATAGTAACCGATCTCATTTGCAAGCTTCTTTTCCCATGTGGTACGCTGTCTTTTGGTAGGTGCTTTCAGGGAATCTTCCCACATATACCAAGGCATTCCTTCATGGAAATCCTTACCTGCCATAAACAGGGAGTAGTCAGCGAGCCAGGAGGAATCCTTTTTAAAAGAAGCAAATGCTGTCATCTGTTCCTCGTCTGTTGACAATCCGTCCTCGTAGTCAGGATCAGTAAAACGTTCGTAAGCGAGCTTTAACAGCTTTGTCTTAAATGTGATCAAGGTTCCGTAATCGATGTGAACGGGATCCCATTCCGGCATATCAGTAAAATCATCTTCTGACAGAAGCTTGTATTCTTTTAATGCATCAAGGTCAATAATTAACGGCTGACCGGCAAATGCGGAGAATGGCTGATATGGTGAATCACCGAATCCGGTATGTCCCAGGGGAAGTACCTGCCACAGATTCAAGCCCGAATTTGCCAGAAAGTCTATAAACCGGTATGCACCTTTTCCGAGATCACCGATTCCGTAAGGACTTGGAAATGAAGTCGGATGTGCCAGAATACCAGCGTATTTCTTTGGCTTTTTTTCATGGTTGTTTTCTAACATGTTTATCCTCTTTTCCTATTATTATGTTGACGTTTTTGGTCTGGTCAGATATATCTGTCTGCCCGAACATCATAAAACCTCATTTTTCCTTGAAAAATCAAGGCGGTGTGGAAAAAACACCGTACGTTTTATTATACATAAAACGAATTATTC
>ERZ791801.2060-NODE-2060-length-10923-cov-2.790210_pt1 | contig 10923 bp, 9 predicted proteins | sample MGYA00510309_ERZ791801 | MGnify/ENA primary metagenome ERZ791801 (study PRJEB30046, sample SAMN00791979) | human gut metagenome | study: EMG produced TPA metagenomics assembly of the A metagenome-wide association study of gut microbiota in type 2...
TTCCCCTTGACCCCTTTCGCGCGATTGAGTTGGTCGCTCTTTCTTACTTTACCCGCGTGTTAATCCGTCAGGCGTTCCTTCGTCTCGCGTCCCTCACGCAATAATTTTCTCATTCCTTCCCTATCCTCATCCCGAAGCGCGTCCCGATACTCCGTCACCCGCTGCACCAAGTCCTCCACCACCGGCAGCAGCGCCTCCCGATTATCAAAAAACAGCTCCGTCCACATATCCTCATTCAGCCTTGCCACGCGGGTCATATCCGCGAAGCTCCCTGCCGAGAACCCGCGGTGCTTATCCGCCAGCGGGCACTTCACATACGCGCTCGACACGACATGCGCCAGCTGCGACGTATACGCAATCATTTCGTCATGCGTCTTCGGCGTCGTGAACTGCACACGCAGGAAGCCCAGTTTCATGAAAAAGTCGCGGGCGCGCTGCAAAACCGCCGGGTCGTCGTCGCCGTGACCGCACAGAATCATCGACGCATGGTCGAACAGATCATCGCGGGCGTACTTGAAGCCGCTGTACTCGCGCCCCGCCATCGGGTGTCCGCCGATGAAGTGCCACGCATACCGCTGTGATACGGGAAACAGCGCGTCGCAAATCACCTGCTTCACGCCGCCGCAGTCAATCACAAGGCTGTCGGGCTTAAAGTCCGCCGCGTGGGCAGTCACATAGTCAATAATCCCCTGCGGGTACAGGCAGACCAGCACAACGTCGCACTGCGGCAGCGTCTCCGCCGTCAATCGCCTCCATCAGGAACGCGCGGCGCATCGTGTCCGCATTCTTGTCCGTGCCATAAACCGTGTACGGCGTGTGGAGTTTGATGGTTTTCGCGAGTGAGCCGCCAATCAGTCCCAAGCCGACAATACCTACATTCTGCATGAAAAAAATCCTCCGTTCTTCTGCACTCCCGTTTCAAGGAATGCGCTGCAACGGAGGATTTCGACGTATCATGCGTTTTTTCCTGCTGATTTACGCCTGAACCGTAGCTTTCTGCTGCTTTTTCTGCTTCTTCGCCGGCTGCTCGCCAACTTTCGGGACGTGGTATTCGCACTTTTCGTCAAAGCGGACGGATTCCGGCGGCTTCTCCAGTTCTTCCGGATGATTGAGCAGATACGACATCGTGCCGAAGAACGCCGCGTAGTGCGCGCCGGAGCAGACGCGCTCATCCGCCGTGATGCCGATGGGCAGGAAGCGCTTCATGCGTGCCTCCCCCTTCTCCACCACGGCAACCTTCTCCACGGTACCCATGCCGAAGAACAGCGTAACCGAACCGAAGTTGTAGATGTGGTGGTTGACGTGATGCAGGCCGATGGAGGCATTGTTGGTGATGTACATGCTGGTATGGAAGGGCAGCTCGTCCAGCAGCGCGCCGGGGCAGAGCCCGTAGCGATCAAGCAGGCGAACCAGCGCGACGATGCCCGTTGCCAAGCCGGGGACAGCCAGCACGCCCTTCGCCAGCTTATCCGCGAAGTTCTTCTTGTCCTCGCCGCGGTTGGCGTTGATGACCTTTTCCATGCGGTCGCGCACGTCGTAGATGGTGTCAGTCAGGTCGTACTTCACCTTCACCGCTGTCTCGCCCATTTCGGCGTTCTGCGGGTTTTTGAGCATCGTGAAGGACACGGCGCACATGTTCCGCGCGAAGAACTGCTTATTGAGGATGAAGCGGTTGATTTCCGGGTGCTGGGACACAGTGCGGACGAACGCGGCGGTAATAATCTGCATGAACGTGATTTTCTCGCCCTTCGCCGCCTGCGCCGCAATGTAGCGCGTCAGCAGCTCATAGTCCACGCGGTGCTGCAGGAAAACCTGCGCGTCGCAGCGCATGGGCATCAGGTACGGCGTAATGCCGACGATGGGGTCAATGGACGACACGCGCCGTCCGTCGGGTCGGAATCCGAACATGGTATTTTCCTCTCTCTCTTGTCCTCGGCTGCCAATCGGAATGAATGAAAAATGAATGATTTCAGCCGCAATTTTATTGTAAGGATTTTGGGCGATTTGTCAATAGGGCATCGGCGGATGATTTCGGATGTGCGCAAAAAGGCACTGCCGCGCTGCAGCAGTGCCCATTGCTTTGCCCTCTGACTGGGATTTTTACCAAGTCGCCTTCATGGCCTGTTCCACGCACTTCTGATGGTCTGCATCCACGCGGTCTGTACCGTGGGTCTTGCTGCCGTAGAAGTGCAGGCAGAACTGCCCGTCGAAGTTGTTGTCCAGAATTGTGTTTGTGCCGTGGGGTTCGGAGTAAATCGACGCGGCATACACATGCCCGTTGTACTTCACCAGCACTGCGCGGCGGCGCCAGCTGAACGTGCCGCCGTTGATTTTCTTGAGAATCGCGGTATCTTCCGCCGTCAGCGGCTCGGCGTCCATGTGGTTGCCGCCGCTCTGCCGGCGCGCGGAGAAAATCAGCCCCGTGCTGACGTCCTTAATCTGGAATACAGCGCCGTTCGGGATGACGTTCTTGCCGCCATTGAACCAGTCCAGTTGCTCAGTGGTGATCTTGCCGCTGCTGGCGCTTGCCACGGCAGATTCAATCTTCTTGAGCGTCGCGCTACCTGCCACGCCGTCCGCCGTCAGACCGTATTTTTTCTGGAATGCCTTGACGGCGCTCTCGGTCGTCGAGCCGAACGAACCGTCGACATATGCCGTGTAGAAACCCAGCTTCTTCAGGTTGGTCTGCAGCGTCTTGACTGCCGTGCCGGTTGCGCCCTTGCGGAGCGAATCGTCATCGGTGCTGGTATTGCTGTCCGCGTTCTTGTAGGCGCTGTCGAGCTTTTTGAGCGTTTCGCTGCCCGCCACGCCATCCGCCGTCAGGTTATACTTCTTCTGGAACGCCTTGACTGCCGCAACCGTCGTATCGCCATAATCGCCGTCAATGGACGCGTTGTAGAAGCCGAGCTTTTTCAGCTTCGTCTGCAAATTCTTGACCGCGCTGCCGGTTGCGCCCTTGCGGAGCGAGCCGTCGTCCTTGTCGCTGTCCGCGTTCTTGTACGCGCTGTCGAGCTTTTTGAGCGTTTCGCTGCCCGCTACGCCATCCGCCGTCAGGTTATACTTCTTCTGAAACGCCTTGACCGCCGCGTATGTGCCCGAACCAAACGTGCTGTCCACCGTGCCGTCGTAATAGCCAAGCTTCTTCAGCTTCGTCTGCAAGTCCTTGACGTCGCTGCCGCTGTCGCCCATGCGGAGCGAATCACCGTCCTTGTCGCTGTCCGCGTTCTTGTACACGCTGTCGAGCTTCTTGAGCGTTTCGCTGCCCGCCACGCCGTCCGCCGTCAGGTTATACTTCTTCTGGAACGCGCGAACCGCCGCGTATGTGCCCGAACCAAACGTGCTGTCCACCGTGCCGTCGTAATAGCCAAGCTTCTTCAGCTTCGTCTGCAAGTCCTTGACGGCGCTGCCGCTGTCGCCCATGCGGAGCGAATCATCGTCCTTGTCGCTGTCCGCGTTCTTGTAGACACTGTCCAGCTTTTTGAGCGTCTCTTTGCCTGCAATGCCATCCGCCGTCAGGTTATACTTCTTCTGGAACGCCTTGACCGCCGCGACGGTCGTATCGCCATAATCGCCATCGACATAAGCATCATAATAGCCGAGTTTTTTCAGCTTTGTCTGCAAATCCTTGACGTCGCTGCCAGTGCTCCCCTTTTCCAGCCGCGTCGTGCTGCTGGAAGAACTGGAACTGCTGGCCGTCTTGGTCACGCTGACATACGTTTTATAGACATAGCCGGTGTATTTCCCGTAAGTCACTTTATACCAGCTGCCGCTTTTGCCGAGAACCTCCAGCTTCGTTCCTTTGGGCAGGGTTTGCAGGGCATCGCTGGTCGAGGATGCTTTTTCGCGCAGAATGAGTTTGCGCGCAGTGACCGTCGCCGTGTCCGCCAAGGCGGAGGAACAGCCCAGCAGCATCAGCGCCACCGCGCCGGACAGCAGTCGCCGCAGACCGGAATTCATCATAGGGAAATCACTCCTTTCCGTACAGCCTGATTTTATTACAAAATTGTTGCATTGTCAAGAGGCTTTTTCCCTGTGAATTGTAAATTCTGCGGCGTTTTCGCGGATTTTCCCCTGTTTGATTCGGCAATTATCTGCCCGTTTTCAATATCTTTTTTTGTTTTCCCATGAACATGTTTCCGATATTTGATAAAATGTTACGTTTTTGTTGAGCGGGTGAAAATTTTTCGCGCCGCTTTGCTGTCCGAGCGTCATTTTGCTGTTCGCCTTGATGAATCGGCGGAATTGTGATATAATGAAAATTGGTGCTTTGTCACCGTTGCGATTTTGATATACTTCCTTCATTATAAGAGGAGTTTTTTCATGGCAAATCAAGCAAATCACTATGATGCGGGCAATATTCAGGTGCTGGAAGGGCTGGAAGCGGTTCGGATGCGTCCGGGCATGTATATCGGCACCACCTCGACGCGCGGTCTGCATCACCTGCTCTGGGAAATTGTGGATAATGCAATTGACGAGGCTTCAAACGGCTTTGCGGATGAGGTGCGCGTGACGCTGCACACGGACGGCTCCGCATCGGTGTACGACAACGGGCGCGGTATGCCCGTGGATGAGCACCCGACCATGCACGTCAGCGGCGCGGAGGTCATTTTCACCGTGCTGCACGCGGGCGGCAAGTTCAACAACGAGAATTACAGCTATTCCGGCGGTCTGCACGGCGTGGGCGCGTCGGTCGTCAACGCGCTGAGCAAGTGGCTGACCGTGGACATCTACCGCGATTTCAGCCATTATGCCATGCGCTTCACAAGTCAGTTCGATGAGAAGAAGGGCAAGGTTGTCGCGGGCAAGCCGGACGCGCCCTTGGCAAAAGTCGGCAACACACGCAAGAAGGGCACACTCGTGCGTTTTCTTCCCGATGACGCGATTTTCGAGGACGTGCGCTTCAATTACGACACGGTGTTCCGCCGCTTGCAGGAGTTGGCATACCTGAACCGGGGCTTGAAAATTGTCTTTCTCGACGAGCGTGTGAGCGACCCCGCCCGCCGCGAAACGACCTTCCACTACGAGGGCGGCATCATCGACTATGTGCGGTATTTGAACGACGGCAAAACCGTCCTGCACGATCAGCCGATTTACCTCGAAGGGCAGAAGGATTCCGTCATCTGCCGCGTCGCCATTCAGTACACCGACGGCTATACCGAGAGCCTTTTTTCCTATGTCAACAACATCCCCACGGGTGAAGGCGGAACGCACGAAACAGGCTTCAAGGCGGCATTCACGAAGATGTTCAACGACTATGCCCGCCGCAACGGCTTCCTGAAGGAAAAGGACAGCAACCTGACGGGCGAGGACTTCCGCGAAGGCTTGAGCTGCGTGCTGACGACGATGGTCAAGAATCCGCAGTTCGAGGGGCAGACGAAGGGGCGGCTGGGCAACAGCGAAGTTCGCCCCGCGGTGGAGGCCATCATCACCCAGCAGCTGACGGACTGGCTGGAGAACCTCAAGAATCAGGAGATTGCCCAGCAGATTGTGCAGAAGGCGATTCGCGCCGCGCAGGTGCGGGAAGCCGCGCGCAAGACCCGCGACAACGCCCGCAAGGCAAATCAGCTTGACGCCGCGCCGCTGGTCGGCAAACTCAGCGCCTGCCGCGGCAAAAAGGCGGAAGACAATGAGCTGTTCATCGTCGAGGGCGATTCCGCAGGCGGCAGCGCCAAGCAGGGGCGCGACAGCCGCTATCAGGCGATTCTCCCCCTGCGCGGCAAGCCCCTCAATGCCGAAAAGAAGCGGCTGGATCAGGTGCTGAGCAACGAGGAGTTCCGCTCGCTGATTACCGCGCTCGGCACGTCCATCGACGAGAATTTCAACCTCGCCAACCTCAAATACAACAAAGTCATCATCCTCTCCGATGCCGATCAGGACGGCGCACACATCCGCGCCATTCTACTCACTTTCTTCTTCCGTTACATGAAAGAGCTTGTCACCGGCGGTCACGTTTATATCGGAATGCCGCCGCTGTACAAGGTTCAAAAGGGCAGCAAAGTCCTCTATGCCTACGACGACAAGGAGCTGGCGAAGTGCATCAAGGAAGCGGGCAAAGGCTACACGCTTCAGCGCTACAAAGGCTTGGGCGAAATGAACCCCGAACAGCTCTGGGCGACGACGATGGATCCTTCCCAGCGCAAACTGATGCAGGTGACGATTGAGGACGCAGCGCTGGCTGACCGCCGCATTACCATCCTGATGGGCGACAAGGTCGAGCCGCGCCGCGATTACATCATCGAGAACGCCGACTTCAACAAGCCGGATAATTTCGAGCTGCCGGAAGGTCAGCGAGGGGAAGGAAAGTAAGTTATGGCAAAGAAAACAAGCGATAACCGCCCGATTCCCAAGGACGACCCGTCGCGCATCCTGCAAACGACCGTCGAGGACGTAATGCACCAGTCCATGATTCCCTACGCGGAGCATGTCATTCTGGAACGTGCCCTGCCGCGCGTCGAGGATGGCTTAAAGCCCGTGCAGCGCCGCATTCTCTATACCATGATGGAACTGGGCACGACGCCCGACAAGCCGCACCGCAAGTGCGCCCGCATCGTCGGCGACTGCCTGGGCAAATATCACCCGCACGGCGATTCCTCCGTGTACGACGCGCTCGTGCGCATGGCGCAGGACTTCTCCATGCGCGGGCCGATGGTCGATGGGCACGGCAATTTCGGCTCCATTGACGGCGACAGCGCGGCCGCCATGCGTTACACCGAGGCGCGCATGACGCCCCTCGCGCTGGAAATGCTGCGCGACATTGAGAAGGACACCGTGCCGTTCCGCCTGAATTTCGACGACACGCTCAAAGAGCCGGACATGCTGCCCGCGCGCTTTCCGAATCTGCTCGTCAACGGCGCGAGCGGCATCGCGGTAGGGCTGGCGACGAACATTCCCCCGCACAATCTGGGCGAAAGCATCCGCGCGGCGATTGCTGTGATGGAGAATCCGGACATTCCGCTGGATGAGCTGATGAAAATCATCCCCGGCCCGGACTTCCCCACCGGCGGCGTGCTGGTGAAAAACGAGGAAATCCGCAGAGGCTATGAGACCGGACGCTCGAAGCTGTCCCTGCGCGCGCGTGTGCATGTGGAGGACGGCGTGAACGGGCGCAAGCTGCTTGTCATCACGGAAATCCCCTACATGGTCAACAAAGCCGCGATGCTGGAGAAGATTTTGAAGCTGTCGGAAGAAAAGAAGGGGCAGCTGCAAAACATCTACGACATCCGCGACGAATCCGACCGCGAGGGAATGCGCGCCGTCATCGAGCTGAAGAAGGATGCCGACCCGGACAAGGTGCTGAAAGTGCTCTACAAGTATTCGGACTTGCAGGTCACCTTCGGCGTGAACATGGTCGCCATCGCCGAGGGCAAGCCCGTGCAGATGGGGCTGAAAACGATGCTGGGGCACTTCATCCGCCATCAGAAAAACGTCATCACCCGCCGCACGGAGTACGACCTGAAGCAGGCGAAAGCCCGCGCGCACATTTTGCAGGGGCTGATGATTGCGGTGGACAACCTCGACGAGGTCATCGCGCTGATTCGCTCCTCAAAGAACCCGAAAGAAGCGAAAGCCCGCCTGATGGAGCGCTTCGAGCTGTCCGACGCGCAGGCACAGGCAATCTTGGACATGCGCCTGCAGCGCTTGACGAATTTGGAAATCATCGCCCTGCGCAAGGAGTACGAGGACATCCTGAAGCTCATCGACCGCTTGGAGGGCATCCTGCACAGCGAGAAAAAGCTCTTGGCGGTCATCCGCAAGGAATTGCAGGGGATTGCCGAGGAATTCGCCGACGAGCGCCGCACAACCATCGAAAAAGCGGACGAATCCCCGCTGGAAGTCGAGGAAGAAGCCGCCGTGCCGGAAGAGGTCATCGTGGCGTTCACGGGCGCGGGGCAGTTGAAGCGCATGAATCCCGCGCTCTACAAGAAAACGCCGCTCCCGACCCGCGCGGAGGACGACAAGGAGTTCGCCGACTTTCTGTTCATGGCCAAAACAGACGAAACGCTGCTCATCTTCACCGACCACGGCAACTGCTATCCTCTGCCTGTTGCGTCGCTGAACGAAGTCAAGCCCAAGGAGCGCGGGCAGCTGCTTTCAGGCGTGCTGGCCGGGCTGGAGGACGACGAGAAGGCGCTGTGGATGACGTGCATCCGCATGGCGGACGTCGGGCACCTGCCGGACATTCTCTTCATCACCCGGCAGGGCATGGTGAAACGCACCGCCGCCGCGGATTACGACGTGCGCAGCAAGAAATTCGCCGCCGTGAACGTGAAAGACGGCGACCGTCTGCTGACAGTTCTCCCCGCCGCCAGCCGTGACGACCTGCTGTTGTTCACCCGCAGCGGTCTGTGCATCCGCTTCTCGCTCGACAGCGTGCCGGTGCAGGGGCGCGTCGCCGCCGGGGTACGCTGTATGCAGGTGGAGGACGGCGACGAGGTCATCTGGTGCGGGCAGCTGCAAGACAGCGACCAAATCGTGCTGCTGACCGACCGCGGCTACGCCAAACGCCTGCTCTCCGTCGATTTCGAGAAGCAGAACCGCAACGGCAAGGGCGTGAAGTCCTTCTATTTCAACAAGAATGGCAGCAACGGCAAACAGCTTGTAGGCGTGGTGCGGTTGGAGAAGGACGATCACCTGATTCGCGTGCAGCAGGCGAAATCCCCCGCGACGCTGGTGGAAAGGGACAACGTGCGCCTGCAAGGCAAGCAGGATCGCGGAACGCCGCTGGTTATCGCGGTGATGGACGACGTGGTGACGGGGGCGGAGCTGCTGGAATAACAGCACCCGCATGGCGCCGAAAAAAGGGTCAAGGGGCAATGCCCCTTGCGGGGTTAAGGGGCGGCGCCCCTTAGGGGGCTTGGGGCAACGCCCCAACTGTTGCTCCGTTAAACCTACTCAAAGAGGAAAAACAAGTCCGGCAACTTCGCCGCAGGCAGCGAAGCGTCCCTGCGCACAAACTAAAAAACTTCCAATAAAAATCAAGTAGCATCCGGAGGCGAACGCCGAAGGAGTCCAGAGGGCGATCGCAGACTTCGTCTGTTTTTATGCCCTCTGGAACTCGCGGAAGTTACCACTATGGAAATGAAGTCAACTATGCCTATCCGCATAAGCATCCAACTGCTTCATAGTTGGCTTTTCCCCTTGCAACAAGCGCCAAAACGTGATATGATGAGGACGAATGACGGAGGTGAACGCGTATGAATTCGCGCAACTCTTTTTCCTCGCTGACCATTACGCAGCTGGTGATTCACCTCACCGGCGCCCTGCTGGAACTCTATGCCGATGACACGCAGGAAATCCAAGTCATGGCATCCGGCGACGACCACGATATGAAGGCGGTTTCGCTCGCCCAGAACGGCGATACGCTGACGCTGGAGCAGTCCGCCGCCGCACTTTCGCCCTTGCCGCTCAGCGCCCGCTGGCTGCAAGTGACCGTTCGCATTCCGCGCGCGTGGAAGGGGCGGGTCGAGATTCGCACGACGTCCGGCAGCGTGCATGTCCGCGGTTTGCAGGTCAGTGACCTGTCCGTGGAGTCGCTCTCCGGCTTCGTGATGCTCTCCGACTTGAGCAGCCTGAGCCTGAAGGTCAAGAACGGCAGCGGCGACATTGCCGGCAGCGACTTGTCCGGTCAGGATTGCAGCCTGTTCACGACGACGGGGATGCTCTGTCTGGAGCGCCTTGCGTTTCTGAACATCTCGCTGTCCTCGGTCAGCCGGGGCGCAATGCTCTCTTTTGCGGAGATGTTCTCCACCTTCAAGGGCGGCTCGGTCGCAGGCGGCATCAGTCTGGAGATTCCCGGCGCGCAGTGTGACGCCATTCTTCGCTCGGTGTCCGGGCGGCTGCTGACGGACGGCGTATCCATCGTCAATGGCGCACCGTCTGTCCGCGTGACGACGGCTTCGGGCAACCTGACCATCCGGCGGATTTCCCCGGAGAAACTGACAGAAAACGAATAATTAGGAGGACGATTTTTATGGCACGACAGAACTTTGGCTTCGGCGGCGGCGCGAACATGCAGCAGCTCATGCGTCAGGCGCAGAAAATGCAGCAGGCAATGACGGACGCGCAGGAAAAGCTGGATGCGCAGGAGTACGAAGCGCAGTCCGGCGGCGGCGTGGTAAGCGTGAAGGTGAACGGCAAGCGCGAGCTGCTGTCCCTGACGATTGACCCCAAGGTCGTTGACCCGGACGACGTGGAAATGCTGCAGGACCTTGTGATGGCGGCGGTGAACGAAGCGCTGCGCAAGGGTGAAGCAAACCGCGAAGAGACGATGAACAAGATGGCGCCCGGCATGGGCGGTATGGGCGGTCTGTTCTAATGCCCGGACAAATCGAACCGATTGAGCGGATGGTGTCGGAGCTGTCTCGGCTGCCCGGCATCGGTCACAAGACGGCGGCACGGCTGGCATACCATATCGTCGGAATGCCGCTGGAAGATGTTCACGCGCTGGCAGCAGCGCTGTGGCAGGGACGCAAGGCGATTCGCTACTGCGACGTGTGCGGCAATTTTTCCTCCGCTGAAAAGTGCGCCGTGTGTGCGGATGAAAGCCGCCATAACGGGCAAATCTGCGTCGTGCGCGACCCGCGCGATGTGGCCGCCATGGAGCGAATGCACGATTACCACGGGCTGTACCACGTCCTGCACGGCACGCTGTCGCCGATGGACGGCATCGGGCCGGATGATATTCACATCAAGGAACTGATGACACGCCTGCAGACCGAGCCGGTCAGCGAAGTGATTCTGGCGACGAACCCCGACATCGAGGGCGAAGCAACCGCCACCTACATTGCGCGGCTCATTAAGCCCATGGGCATCAAGTGCACCCGCATTGCCCACGGCGTCCCCGTCGGCAGCGACCTTGAATACGCCGACGAAGTGACGCTCTCAAAGGCGATGGAGGGACGAAGGGAGCTGTGAGGGGAACCA
>ERZ791801.2065-NODE-2065-length-10907-cov-32.096203_pt1 | contig 10907 bp, 7 predicted proteins | sample MGYA00510309_ERZ791801 | MGnify/ENA primary metagenome ERZ791801 (study PRJEB30046, sample SAMN00791979) | human gut metagenome | study: EMG produced TPA metagenomics assembly of the A metagenome-wide association study of gut microbiota in type 2...
AAGAACGTACAACGAGTTTTTTGTTATTTATATCGGGAGTTTTGACACGCCCTCTCCTACCTTTTTACTCTTTTACTTTTTTACTTTTAATACATTCTGCGCTCCGCCCAGTCGCCACGGTCGAGGTTGCGGTAGCCGATAGCTTCGCTGATGTGCTGCACCTCCACGCGTTCTGAGCCGTCAAGGTCGGCGATGGTGCGCGCCACCTTGAGTATGCGGTTATAGGCGCGGGCGGAGAGCGAGAACTTCTCCATGGCGGTGCGCAGGAGATTGATGGAGGCTTCGTCGGGCTCGGCGAATTGGTGAATCATGCGCTCAGTCATCTGCGCATTGCAGTGTATGCCTTTGAAGTCTTTGTAGCGGACGGTCTGTATGTCGCGTGCCTTGATGACACGCTCACGGATGGCAGCATTCGGCTCACCGGGCTGCGCTTTCGAGATGTCCTTAAACGGCACGGGCGTTATCTCACATTGTATGTCGATGCGGTCGAGCAGCGGACCGGATATCTTGCTCATGTAGCGTTGTATCTGTCCGGGTGTGCAGCAGCATTTGTGCGTCGGGTCGTTGTAATAGCCGCAGGGACAGGGGTTCATCGAGGCGATGAACATGAACGAGCAGGGGAACTCCACGGTGTACTTCGAGCGCGAGATGGTTATCTTATGGTCTTCGAGCGGCTGGCGCAACACTTCGAGCGTCTGCTTGTTGAATTCGGGCAGCTCGTCGGCAAACAAGACACCATTATGTGCCAGCGATATCTCGCCAGGCTGCGGATTGATGCCGCCACCTACGAGTGCCACTTCCGATATGGTGTGATGGGGCGAGCGGAACGGACGCTGCGAGATGAGCGATGTGCCGCGCTTCAGCTTTCCGGCTACGCTGTGTATCTGCGTCGTCTCCAGACTCTCCGAGAGCGATAGCGGCGGCAGAATAGAGGGTAGACGCTTCGCCATCATCGACTTGCCCGAACCCGGAGGCCCCACCATTATCAGGTTGTGGCCGCCTGCCGCTGCCACTTCCAGCGCACGCTTCACGCTCTCCTGACCGCGCACGTCTGCGAAGTCGAGGTCGAAGCGGCTCTGCTGCTCGTAGAACTCGCGGCGTGTGTCGACGTGTGTCGGCTCGTATATCTCTCTTCCGGTGAGCAGATTGATGACATCTGTGATGCTCTCCATGCCGTACACCTCCAGATTGTTCACCACCGCTGCCTCACGCTCGTTCTGCTTCGGCACAATCAGTCCTTTGAACTTCTCGGCTCTTGCCCGTATGGCTATGGGCAGAGCTCCTTTCACGGGCTGCAGCGTGCCGTCTAAGCTCAGCTCACCCACGAGCATATAGTCGCCGATAGTGTCGGCTGTCACGGCTCCGCTCGCGGTGAGTATAGCCATAGCCAGCGGCAGGTCGAACGAGCTACCCTCCTTGCGCAGGTCGGCAGGAGCGAGGTTGATGGTGATGTCTGCGTGCGGAAACTTATATCCGTTCACCTGCAACGCCGACGCGATGCGGTCGCGGCCTTCGCGCACGGCGGTGTCGCCGAGTCCGGTCATGCGATACATCACGCCGGGCACGATATTCACTTCCACGGTTACGGTGGTTACGTCGAGTCCGTTTACGGCTGCGGAATAAGTCTTTACGAGCATAGTTCTATTCGGGTTTTAATGGGTTAGTAGTGTGCGTTCTTCCGTAAGTCGGAAGTGGCTGTTGACTACAAATTTAGTTGTTTCATTTGTTTTATCCAAGTGTATAGCGTTTTTTCTGCCAAAAATACACTAACTTTGCCTAAAATAGATTATCCGATACAACATGGAAGAAGATTTCGACATACGTCAGGAGCAGGGGCGCAAGGGCGAGAAGGACTTTGAAAACGCTCTGCGCCCGCTGCGGTTCGGCGATTTCAGCGGACAGCAGAAGGTGGTGGAGAACCTCGAAGTGTTCGTCGAGGCGGCGAAGTACCGCGGCGAACCGCTCGACCATACGCTGCTGCACGGTCCCCCAGGACTGGGCAAGACGACACTTAGCAACATCATAGCCAACGAACTGGGCGTGGGCTTCAAGATTACGAGCGGACCGGTGCTCGACAAACCGGGCGACCTCGCCGGCATACTCACATCGCTGGAGCCGCGCGACGTGCTGTTCATCGACGAGATCCACCGTCTGTCGCCCGTCGTGGAGGAGTATCTCTACTCGGCGATGGAGGACTACCGCATCGACATCATGATCGACAAGGGTCCGTCGGCGCGGTCTATACAGATTGACCTCAACCCGTTCACACTCGTGGGTGCCACAACGCGCAGCGGACTGCTCACGGCTCCGCTCCGCGCACGCTTCGGCATCAATCTCCACCTGGAGTACTACGGACCGGAGATGCTGCAGAAGATTATCAAGCGTTCGGCAATGATTTTGAAGGTGCCCATCGACGACGATGCGGCTATAGAGATTGCACGCCGCTCGCGTGGCACGCCGCGTATTGCGAACGCTCTGCTGCGCCGCGTGCGCGACTTCGCCCAGGTGAAGGGCAACGGACGCATCGACCGCGACATTGCGCGCATCTCACTCTCAGCACTGAACATCGACCAGTATGGCTTGGACGAGATTGACAACAAGATACTGCTCACCATCATCGACAAGTTCCGCGGCGGACCGGTCGGCGTGTCTACCATCGCCACAGCCATCGGCGAGGACACGGGCACCGTAGAGGAGGTGTACGAGCCGTATCTCATCATGGAGGGCTTCATAAAGCGCACGCAGCGCGGACGCATGGTCACTCCCCTCGCCTACCAGCACCTCGGACGACCGATGACGGGCAGCAACGCTGTGGAACCGGGACTGTTCGACTAAAGCATACAGAGAACCGTAAAACATTTGGATATGGACTATCAACCATTATTGGAACACATCCGACAAGAGATAGAGGTCTACGCTCACGACGGCAAGCAGGCCGACTACATCCCGGCTTTAGCTAACGTAAACCCCGACCAGTTCGGGCTCTGCCTCAACATTCTCGACGGCAGAACCTACCGTCTCGGAGCATCCGACGTGAAGTTCTCAATACAGAGCATCTCAAAGGTGTTCTCGCTTGCCGTAGCACTGAGTCTGTTAGGCAAGGATCTGTGGCAAAGAATAGGCAAAGAGCCTTCGGGCACAGCATTCAACTCGCTCGTGCAACTGGAGTACGAGCACGGCAAGCCGCGCAACCCGTTCATCAACGCCGGTGCCTTGGTCACTGCCGACGTTATCCTCTCGCTCATCGACAACCCGAAGGAGTTCTTCATCAATTTCGTGCGCACGCTGGCTGACAACCCTGACATCAACTACTCGGAGGAGGTAACACGCTCGGAGCTGAGCTGCTGCAATCTGAACGCTTCCATTGCCTATCTGCTGAAGCATCACGGCAATCTGCATAACGATGTGCACGACGTACTCGACTTCTACTGCACGATGTGCTCTGTAGAGATGAGCTGCGAGGATCTCTCGCGTGCCTTCATGGCATTCGCCAAGAGCAGCCAGCCGTTCTCTCACGCTGGTGTCAACCTGAGCATATCGCGAGTGAAACGCATCAACGCCATCATGCAGACTTGCGGCTTATACGACGAGTCGGGAGAGTTCGCCTTTCTTGTCGGTCTGCCTGCCAAGAGCGGCGTGGGCGGAGGCATCGTGGCTTTATACCCGTCGCGCTACTCTATTGCGGTATGGAGCCCGCGACTCAACTCGAAGGGCAACTCCATCATGGGAATGAAAGCTCTTGAGCTGTTCACATCCGAAACGGAGGAGTCGATATTCTAAAAAAACAATAACGGAGGAGTCGATATTCTAAAAGGTAAAAGCGAGGCAATGTCAGCACAGACATTGCCTCGCTTTTTACTTTTTTACCTTTTTACTCTTTTTCCTTTTTACTCTTTTACTCTTTTACTTTTTAATTACTCTTCCTCGAGCAACACTCTGCTTGCCCAGTCGTTAGCCTTGCCCCAGTCGGCGTTGTGTCCGTACGGAATTTCAAGGCCGTTCTGCATGATATACCGTGGCTCATACTCTTGCAAATATAGCGATTTTTCCGTCTCTACAAACGTTTTACCAGACAAACTATTATGGTTAGATGATCCGCGTCGGTCGATACGAGCATCTGCGTCGGTCGATACGAACATCTGCGTCGGTCGATACGAGCATCTGCATCGGTCGATACGAGCATCTGCGTCGGTCGATACGAGCATCTGCGTCGGTCGATACGAGCATCTGCATCGGTCGATACGAGCATCTGCGTCGGTCGATACGAGCATCTGCGTCGGTCGATACGAGCATCCGCGTCGGTCGACGCGGATGGGCATAACAAAGGTTTTCTGGGGCAATTAAGCCGAGCTTAAGGCAGCGACTTAAGGCAGCGTATAAGCCGAACTAAGCCTCTTTAAGCCTTCCTAAGCCTTTAACAATTCAAAACTCAAAATTCAAAACTCACAACTCATTACGATGCAGCTCCGCCAGCAGCTTCACGCTCTGGCAGTGGAGGTCGATGTGTCGCTGCAGCTTCTCGTATATGCTGTTTATCTCCACGTAGTAAGCGAGGGCGGTTATCTCGCCTTGCTGCAATGCCTTCTTGAAGAGCGCGAGCGACTCCTGCAGGAGCTTCACGTCGCTGTGGTCTATCACCTCCTGCAAGCCCTGCAGCTGCTCGTAGCTGGTGCGCAGCTCGGCTTCGGCATCGTGCTGCGCCTGCTGCACCTGCAGTGCGGCACTCTCACGGCGCTCGCGTGCTGCCTTTACGTTGCTGCTGTTGCTATAGAGCGAGAAACTCACGCCTACCATGAAGCCGTTGATGGCTTCGCGCTGCTCGGTGTTGCGGCGGTAGCCGAAGGAGATGTTAGGCAGCCACTCGCTCTTCTGCTGCTTCAGGTTCAGGTCGGCAGCGCGCAGGGCGGTCTGCGCCACTGCCACGTCGGCATCCGAAGCGAGGGCGAGGGCGCGATACTGCTCGAAGTCGGCTATCGGCTCGTAGTGGGGCAGCTCGGTGGTGGCTACGTCGATGGGCTTGCCGCCGTTGAGCTGCTTGAGCTGCTGCAGCAGGGCGGTGCGCTCGCCTTCTGCCTCGCTGACGAGGGTGCGCACCTCCATGCAGTCGAGCTTCACCTTGTTCAGCTCAAGGGCGTTGGCATCGCCTGCCTCCATGCGCTTCTCGTACATCAGGAGGAGGGTGTCGCTGTTGCCAAGGCGCTCGCGGAGCATGGCGAGGGTCTGGTTCACGCGGATGAGGTCGAGGCAGACGAGCTGCGCCTGCAGGAGTATGTCGCGACGCTGCTTGGCTATCTGCTTCTCGCCCACCGCCTGCTGCATCTGCGCCTGCTTGCTGCGGGCGGCGTACTTCGTGGGGAAGTCGATCTCCTGGCTCACCACGAGCTCGCTCTCGGCTACGCCGGAGTAGCCTTTCGTGAAGAACGGACTGTACTCTACCGACGGACCGCCGAGGGTGTTCGTGGCTTTTATGTCGAGCACGTCGGCACGCGTGTCGTGCGCTGCCGACTGCAGGGTGAGGTTGTTCGCAGCTATCTGCTTGAGCACGTCGCCAACGGTGTCGGCGAGGGCGGCGCTACACGCGCTGAGTGCCACGGCTGTGGCGATTAGATATCTTCTCATATATTATCGGTACTATGAATGCGTTGAGTAATGTGGAGCTGATGAGTCCGCCGAGTATCACCTTCGCCATCGGCGACTGTATCTCGTTGCCGGGCAGGTCGCCGCCGAGGGCGAGGGGCACGAGGGCGAGGGCTGAGGTGAGGGCGGTCATGAGTATGGGGTTCAGACGCGAGAGCGAGCCTTCGACGATGGCGTCGCGCACGCTTCTGCCTTCCTCGGTGCGCAGACGCTTGTACTCGGTGATGAGCAGCATACCGTTGCGCGTGGCGATGCCGAAGAGCGAGATGAAGCCGATGACGGCTGGGATGCTTACCTCGCCTGTGGTGAGCACGATGGCGAAGATGCCGCCGATGAGTGCCAACGGGAGGTTGAGCAGTATGACACCGGCTTCAAGGGCGTTGCGGAACTGCATGAAGAGCAGGAAGAAGATGACGACGATGGCAACCATGCAGGTGAGGTAGAGCACGCGGCTGGCACTCTCCTGACTCTCAAACTGTCCGCCGTATTCTACGTGGTAGCCTTCGGGCAGCTGCACTTTCTCGCCTACTGCCTGCTTGATGTCGGCTACTACGTCGCTCAAGGCTCTGCCGCTGGTGTTGGCGGAGATGACTATCTTGCGCTGCACGTTCTCGCGGTTGATGGTGTTGGGTCCGGCACTGGATATGATGTCTGCCACATCGCTCAGCGGCACCTTGCGTCCGTCCTGCGTGTCGATGATGAGGTTGCTCACCTCGTCGTAGTCGGCGGCTTTCACCACGAGGTTGAAGGCTCTGCCAGCTTCGTACACCTGAGAGACGGTCTCGCCGGCGAGGTTCACGGCGAGGAACTCGTTGAACTCGGGCAGCGTGATGCCGTTGCGCACGAGCAGCTCGCGGCGCGGCACTATCTTCAGTTCGGGACGCTCTATCTGCTGCTCCACGTTGAGGTCGGCGATGCCCTTTATGTCCTGGCATGCGTCCTTTATCTGATTGCCGATGGTGAACATACGGTTGAGGTCGGTGCCGAAGAGCTTGATGGCGATGCTGGCTTGCGTGCCGGAGAGCATGGCGTCGATGCGGTGGGAGATGGGCTGACCGATCTCGATGTTGGTACCGGCGAGCACCGAGAGGCGCTTGCGCACGTCGTTGAGCACTTCCTCATGGCTGCGGTCTTTCAGCTCGAACGGGGCTTCTATCTCGCTCACGTTCACGCCGAGGGCGTGCTCGTCGAGTTCGGCACGGCCGGTCTTGCGTGCCACGGTCTTTATCTCGGGCACCTGCAGCAGCAGTCGCTCGGCACGTGCGCCGATAGAGTCGCTCTCTTCGAGCGAGATGCCGGGCAGCGAGGAGATGTTGATGGTGAACGAGCCTTCGTTGAACTTGGGCAGGAAGCTGCTGCCTAAGCAGAAGAACACGCCCACGGCGACTACAAACAGCGCTGCGGTGCCTACTATCACCTTGCGTGTGTTGGCGAGCACCCACAGCAGGGCACGCTCGTAGTAGGTCTTAAGCCACACTGCCACGAAGGCTTCCTTCGGCAGCTCGCCCTTGCTCTTGCCGAGCAGGTAGCTGCAGAGCACGGGGGTGAGCGTGAGGGCTACGAGGGTGGAGGCGAAGAGGGCTGTCACGAAGGCGATGCCAAGGGGTATGAGCATCCTGCCTTCCATGCCGCTGAGGAAGAAGAGCGGCGCGAAGCTCACCACGATGATCAGCGTGGAGTTGAGGATAGGCATACGTACCTCACGCGAAGCGTTGTACACGAGTTCGATGATGGGCACTCGCTCTGCCTCGGGCAGCGCACGATTCTGGCGTATGTGCTTGTACACGTTCTCCACGTCGACGATGGCATCGTCGACGAGCGAGCCGATGGCTATGGCGAGACCGCCGAGGGTCATGGTGTTGATGCTTATGCCGAGGGCGTTAAGCACTATCATCGCCACAAGGAACGAGATGGGTATCGTGACGAGCGAGATGAGCGTGGTGCGCACGTTGGCGAGGAATATCATAAGGATGATAACCACGAAGATGGCGCCCTCGATGAGCGACTTCTGCACATTGTCGATACTGCTCTCTATGAAGTCTGCCTGGCGGAAGATGCCGGTAGAGATATGCACGTCGGAGGGCAGGGTCTGCTTGAGGTCGTCGAGTGCAAGGTCGAGGTGCTTGGTGAGGTCGATGGTGCTGGTGTTGGGCTGCTTCGTAACGGTGAGGAGCACGGCTGACTGGGCACGCTCGCTGGCTACACCGAGCTTCGGCGACTGGTTGCCTATCTTTATCGTGGCTACGTCGGCGAGGGTGACGACGCTCTCGCCGTTCTTCTTCACGATGTTCGTACCGAGCTTCTCCACATCGTTGGTCGAGGTGATGCCGCGGATGATGTACTCGTTGCCGTACTTGTAGCGCACGCCGCCGTTGGTGTTGGTGTTCATGCCGCGTGTGCACGCCATGATGTCGGCGAGCGACACGCCGAAGTGCTTCATCTTGCCCGGACTCAGGAGTATCTGATACTCCTTGATGTCACCGCCGTGCACGCTCACCTGCGCCACACCGCCGGTGGAGAGCAGACGCGGACGTATCACCCAGTCGGCATACGTACGCAGGTCTTGCTGCGTGGTGTGCTTGCTGGTGAGACTCACGATGAGCACCTCGCCGAGTATCGACGACTGCGGACCGAGCACCGGAGCACTCACTCCGGCGGGCATCTGCTCGCCTACTGCGGCGAGTTTCTCGCTCACAATCTGACGTGCAAGGTAGATGTCGGTACCCCAGTCGAACTCCACCCACACTACGGAGAAGCCGTTGGTCGACTGCGAGCGCACGCGGCGCACACCGGTGCTGCCGTTGACGGCGGTCTCTATCGGGAACGTCACAAGCTGTTCCACTTCCTCGGTCGCCATGCCACCAGCTTCGGTCATGATGACCACGGTCGGTGCGTTGAGGTCGGGGAACACGTCCACATCGGTCTGACTGGTGGAGTACAGTCCGCCTATGACGAGCAGCACCGACGCCACCAACACGAGTATTCTGTTCTCAAGCGAGAACCTTATTATCTTATTCAACATAGTTCTTTTTTTTATTAGTTGACAAGTTAACGAGGAGATTTCCTCAGGGTGTGCACTTATAGGAGGGTATGGCATCCTGCCATACCCACGCTGCCACCAAACTATCTTCCCACAGAATTCACCGAATTCACAGAAACCTTTTGCTGAGATATTCTCCCACAGATATCACAGATGCGCACAGATATTTTAGGACACCCTCCCAGTCTGTGCACTTATAGGAGGGTATGGCATCCCTGCCATACCCACGCAACCTCTCAGGGGGTGCACTTGTCTCAAGTGCACCAACAAAGCAAGAAGTGCACCAACAAAGCTGCCACTGCATCCTCCCACAGCAAGAGACTTCTGTGTATTCTGCGTGTTCCGTGGAACAATACTACGCAACCTAAACATCTGTGTGCATCTGTGCCATCTGTGGGAGGATTATTTAGGGCTGCCACACGCACCCACCCAGGGGGTGCAGCTGTCTCAGCTGCACCAACCGAGCTGCCATTGCATCTTCCCACAGAATTCACAGAACACACAGAAGCCTCTTGCTGAAATGTACTCCCACAGAATTCACAGAATTTTCTTGCAGAGGAGAACTTCTGTGTATTCTGCGTGTTCCGTGGGACAATACTACGCAACCTAAACATCTGTGCCATCTGTGGGAGGATTATTAAGTGGGTGGCGTGGGTATGGCAGGGATGCCATACCCTCCTAAGTGTGTTCTGTGGAACAACACTGCGCACCGCTTGCTTGGTTGGTGCAGCAGAGACTGCTGCACCCCCTGAGAGAACTTCTGTGCATTCCGTCCCTCGTCTACTTCAGAAATTAATGATTATGGTTATGCGCTGGGATGGCATTTGCAGCCGAAGCCAATCGTACTTGCACGGCACCCTTCGTCACGACACGGTCGCCCTGCTTCACACCCGTCAGTATCTCTACACGCTCGCCGTCACTCTCGCCGAGCGTCACCTCCTGCTTGCGATAGCCCTCCGCGTCTATCTGCACGTAGACGAAGTGGATGCCCTGCTCCTCGGTGAGGGCGGTGAGGGGCAGCGTGATGACGTTCGGGCGGTCTTGTGTTATTAGGTATATCTCGGCGTAAGAACCCTGCACCACGTCGCCCGTGTTGTTGAACTCGAAGATGACTGGCAGGTACGAGTTGTTCACCTCCGCCGAGCGACCGTACGACTTTATGCGTCCGCCCATCTCCGTGATGTCGTAGAGGCGCTTGCTGTAGCTCGTGCGGAACTTCGCGCAGCGTATCTTGTTCAGCTCATTGAAGTGGCGCTCGGGTATCTCGGCACGCAGGTAGAGGTGTTTGTTCTGCGTGATGATAGCGAGCGGCTGACCGGCTTCTACGTAGTCGCCACCGTTCACGAGACACTGCTTCACGTAGCCACTGCGCGGAGCCGTCACCACTACTCCACCCGCGCTGCGCGTGCGCTGCATACCGTTATATGTGAGCTTCGCCGCCTCATACTCGGCTTTCGCCACGGCGAGATCCTTCTCGCTGATTATGCGGTCTTTAATGAGTATCTTCGCACGTGTGTAGTCGCGTTCGGCACGCTCGTAGTCGATGCGTGCACGCTGCACGGGGTCGCCCTCTGCGGTCTGCATACCGGCGGAGGTGATGGAGAACAGCGTGGTGCCGCTTGCTACCTTCAGTCCATCGCTCACGTGGTTCTTGTACTGCACGCGTCCGCTGATGGTAGCCACGACGGTGGTCTCGTCGCATGATGCCGACATCACCTTTCCGCTCGTGTGTATCACGCCGTGGAACGTGCTGGGCTTCACCTCCTCCACCTTCACTCCGGCAGCACGGGCTTTCTCCGCAGAGAGTATTATCTCGTCGGCATGTGCGCCCTTCGCCTCTTTGCCTGCAAGCTCAGCCTCATGGTCGTGTCCCTCCGCCTCGCTGTGCTCATGGTCGTGGGCTGCATGTTCATGGTCTGCATGGTCGTGACCGTCGTGCGCATTGCCTCCGCAGGCGCTCATTCCCGCCACGAAGACTGCAGATAATAAGTAATAGGATATTCTTCTAATCATATTTCATTTGTTGTTAATCACTAAGAGAAAAATAATCATTGACAAAGTTCGGAAAAATATTCTGCAACCTTGTTGCAAACTTCAAGGGGGTGCAGCTGTCTCCGCTCGGCTTTGCCGCTTGCCAGAGCAAGAACTGCACCAACAATGCTAACAGAGCAAACTATAGGAGGAGGGCGTGTCAAAACTCCCGATATAAATAACAAAAAACTCGTTGTAC